>Ga0082212_10003285_pt1 | contig 23044 bp, 13 predicted proteins | sample TergutNt197P3_FD_71548 | JGI IMG/M metagenome (GOLD analysis project Ga0082212, IMG submission 71548) | Neocapritermes taracua P3 segment gut microbial communities from Petit-Saut dam, French Guiana - Nt197 P3 | ecosystem: Host-associated > Arthropoda: Insects > Digestive system > Gut ...
CTGGGAGTCTTTCGATCTGACGCCTGCTCCCACACGCCCTGGTTACACTTTCCTGGGGTGGTCCGTAGTACCAACGTTCGGCCCCGTGCTGTTCCTGGACAACGCAAGCTTCACAATGCCAATCTGGCCCGTGACCCTCTTTGCCAGGTGGACACCAAAGGTGGTAGGGGATTACGAAGTCATTGTGCGCGAAAGCCATCTCACAGCCCCAGACGTTGACGGTTCCGGTTTCTATTTTGAAAACGATGCTGTAACGTTGAATGCCGGCAGCCTCTTTGGTTGGCACTTCGCTTACTGGGAGATAGTGAATGCCGGTGGTCTGGGCGACGAGATATTGTCTGACATGTTCAGTCCTGTCACTACCCTTACCATGCCTGGTTGTGATGTAGAGGTCAGGGCTCACTGGACTGTCAATCCCTGGTATGTAACAGTCAACGGAAGCAATGACCCTGTCAACGGCGAAGGAGCAAGCGATTACGGCAGTCTCGTCCAAATCCAAGCAGGCACTCTTTATGGATACACCTTTGCCGGTTGGACCATAGACGATGATGACAGTGGCACCGTGGTGCTGGATGATGCATCTGCTCCGAACACGTTCTTCATCATGCCGGATAACGATGTCGAAGTCACGGCAAACTGGACCATCAACAGCTGGCAGGTCAGCTTCATAGTAGAGGGCTCCGTCATAACACCCCCCGGTGCTGGAACCTATGACTACGGTGCCGCGGTGAACGTCGATGCTGGCAGTGTCCCGGGTTACTCTTTCTTCTGGGTAATCGACAGTGGCGCGCTTAGCGGCGGTTGGGACGCCAACACCACACCGGCAACCTTCACCATGCCAAACAACAATGTGGTAATACACATTTACTGGATGGTGAACAGCCATACCATCACCTACAGCTACACCGGCACCGTTCCAACCACTGCTCCGGGTGAACCGGCAACAGGGTCTGCGGACTACAACTCGACCCAGACAGTTGAGCCAAATCCCACGTTGGCCGGTTACGACTTCAGTGGCTGGACTACTAGTGACGCGACCGTTTCAGGTGGCACCTTCATCATGCCTGACAGCGACGTTACCTTCACCGCTCAGTGGACCGCAATTCCCTCCACCCCTGTCACGTACACGGTTAACTTTGTCGACTGGGATGATACACCGCTATCATCGCAGACAGGCTACTATGGCTTCGCTGCGACAGCTCCCGCAAATCCCACTCGTGCAGGCTACACCTTCAACGGATGGAGTGAGAACTTTGCCTTCATCATAGGTGACCTTACGGTGAGGGCTACGTACGTCGTGACCATAGCGCCACCTGTGGTTCCCCCTGTGGTACCCCCCGTGGTTCCTCCTGTGGGAGATACCGGTGCAGCAGTGATAACAGTAGCTGCTGCAGCGGCGACTGAGACTGATACGGCGGTAACCATCCCAGAGGCGACAACACCAACAACCGCAGCATTAACAGCACCAACCACTACACCTTCTACTACCGTAACGCCAACTCAAACGCCAACAACCATCAATGATCCTGTGTCTCCTCTGGAGCCCATAGGCACCAACGCTGGTTCTTGGGCGCTCCTGAACCTTATCCTTGCGATACTCGGTGCGCTTGTGGCTTTGATTGTCGTTATCATGTACTTTGTCGGGCGTAGGGAAGAGAAGACTGTTGTAGCAGAGAAGAAACGGCTCTGGCCGCGCATCGTCGCTGCCATACTGGCCGTAGGTGCTCTGATCCTGTTCTTTGTCACCGAGAACCTGACACTACCAATGGCTATGACTGATCAGTGGACACTATGGCAGGCTGCTGTCTTTGTCCTTCTGATAGTCTTTGCCGTCATCGGATCTATCAAGATCAAGTCAGATCAGCAGAATCGACCGGAGCCAGTTGCAGCTCGAGCCTGATTCAAGTCTGTCTGAAATACTCAGCACCAACAGCCGCCCTTCCTCTCCCCTGAAGGGCGGCTGACTTTTTGTTGAGGTAATAAGTCTAATAATATTAATAGTGTGACAAAAGGGGACGGTTCTATTCTGGCCTTTTCAAGGCCAGAATAGAACCGTCCCCTTTTGTCTATTGAAAAGGCCAGAATAGAACCGTCCCCTTTTGTCTGCACAATGACGGATGACAAAAGGGACCGTCCCCTTTGTCATCCTTCTTGTCCCACGTAGCGCTTCAATTGTCATTAATAGAGTAACATTAAATATACATGGCACATTCCACACGAAAGCTATACCAGCACCATATTGCTATAACAAGGCTCACATATATGTATAGAACTTAAAAAAAAATGCAATTCTCGACAAAATATGTTAAATCATGTGGTAATATGTTCTCGTCTCAAATGGGCTCTGAAGCCTGAGACACAGAGATAGTTAAGGGGAGATACTATCAATTCGCATATCTACGTTCTAAAACGGCTTGTGCTGCCGTGTGCGTACGTGGTCATCTTTCCCTTAATACCTGTGAACCGTAACTAGGGGGTAAGGTGACACAAATGAATATCAAGGGGAGATTTTGCGCATCTCGCGCGAAGATCAAGCGGAACAACAAGTTCATAGTTAATCTGCTTTCGGTGGTGCTGGTACTGCTTCTGGCCATGGGCCTGCTGCCTTCACTCACCGTCTTCGCATGGGATGATGGCGAGCCCGGCAGCCAAGAAGGTGTGGCGACCCAGGGCACAGAAGACGAAGGGCTCGATGATACCGTCCTCGATCCCTTGGAGGCAGACGAGGGCCTCACCACAGAAGACGAGGATCCTGCCACAGGTGATGAGGACCCCGCAACAGACGCTGAGGGCCTTAGCACAGAAGGCGCAACCCTCCCCGGAGAAGAGGACGGCGACGGCGACAGCGACGGCGACAACGGCGAGCAGCCCCTCCTCTTTGCTGAGGGAATGGATCCGTTCAGCTTGGACATGGGCATCGAAGCCACCGGGATCATGTTCCTGGACGCGGGCCTACCTTTCAGCGCGACAGGCGCTCTGCTCGAACTGGAGCCTTTTGATGCCACGGATCCCCTGGAGGTCACCTTCATGTCCAATGGAGCTGTCCTCAGCGTGGAGCAGGTCGATGAAGGCGGCTACTGTGCCGACCAGGGAGTGCCACCCAAGACAAGCGAGTTCTGGCCCGACCATGCTGTCAGCTTCATCGGATGGTACCCAGACGGCGCGACGGTACCGCCAGACCCGCCCTTTGATTTCAGCGGGACCCCGATCACCGAGTCCCTCACCCTCTACGCACATTTCAGCGACAAGTATCTGGTGAACTTCAAAGACGCTGACGGCCTGGTCTATGAATCCGTGCAGTACTCTCCCGGCGCCTACGTCCTGCCTTCAGGTGTGACGCCCCTGCCGCCAGCGAACATGCGCTTCGCCTATTGGTATGACGAGACGGACACCCTCTCACCGCCAACCCAGTTCGCCTTTGGGCATCCCTGCTCATCAGACCTGACCCTGGCCCCCTGGTTCACCGATGAGTGGTTTGTGGTCTTTGTCTCATCCGGCACGCAGGTCCCGTACCAGACGGTGGTCGACGGTGAGGAGGCAGTGCTCCCAACCCCACCGGATCGCGCCGGTTATGACTTCACCGGGTGGACGCTTGATGAAGACGGTCTCATCCCGTATGACTTCTCCACCCCCGTGACCCACAACCTGACGCTGTTCGCGCAGTGGCAAGCCATCGCGGTTGATTACACCATTGTCTACTGGGTTGAGATGCCGGGCTTCTCGGGAACTCCTACCCCCGGTGACCAGGACCACTACGTCTTCGCCTACTCAGAGACAGGCTCTGGCCTTGCAGGCGACATGACCAACGTCACCAGCGTCAGCGCGGCGGCCCAAGCCAGCAGCCAGGCGATGCGCTACTCCTCGTTCCAGCAGGCTTTCAACACCACCATCCTGGGCAACGGCGCCACCGTGGTTAACGTATACCTCGCGCGCAACATATATACTGTCGTCTTTGACCTGGGCGCTACCACCGGCAGGTCCATGACCTTCAATGGCACAACCTACAACAGTGGCAGCAATCCCGCCCGCTATTCAATCGACATCAAGCTTGAGCAGGATATCACCGATACCTGGCCCTGCGGGTCCACCGCGACCTTCTCGCCAGACAACACCACCACCAGGTTCAGGGGATGGACAACAACGGATAGTGGCCTGAACACCACCAACACCTTTGTGACCAGGCGCCTGATTGTGACCTACGACATGCTTCCCAGCAATCCGTCTTCTACGGGCTACACGCTGCCGGCAAGCTGGGGTACGGCAACGCAGAAGACCGTGACCTACTATGTAGAGGTGCTGCCGGGCGATGACCACGTGGGTGCGACCTACAACACCACCACGGGCAAGTATTACCGGGTGGACGATCGGTATTCCGAGACCTTCTATTCAAACGGCAACCTCAACGCCAAGCAGCTGGAGGGCGTGACCTATGTCGCGGGGAACTCCGGCGCCACCAACGCCACGGTCTACATCTTCTACTATGACCGCAACACCTACACCCTGGGCTTCAACACCAGGGGCGGCGACCCCATATCGGGCTTCACAGGCATCAAGTACGAGGAGCCCCTAAGCGCCTATGACCCGGGCATCCCAACCAGGAACACGGACGGCGTGGACTACGCGTTCAAGGGTTGGTACCTGGACGCCGAGTACAACATCCCCTTTGACTTTGACGGCTCCAGCATGCCGGCTTCCAACCTGACGCTCTTTGCCAAGTGGGAATCCACGGAGTACACGGTCTCCTTCTTCAATGACCTGACGATAAGTTATGGCATCAGCGGCAGCGAGGTGGGGAAGGGCTACAACGAGTACCTGCACCCCGATGAGACACCTTATTCCCTGGGAGAGGCAGTCTCAGGTTGGGGCACCTTTGACGGCTGGTTCTTCTATGTTGGTAGCACCGGCTATGTCATGCGCTTTGAGTACACCATCCCCGTCACGCATGACCTCGAGCTGCATGCCGTCTGGCTGCTCGACGGTTACTCGGTGGCTTATGACACCGGAGCAGGAAGCGGCATAGTGCCGGTGGATGCCAGCTCCTATGCGATAGGCAGCCAGACCCGCGTCTTGGATGGTGTTGGCCTGACACCGCCCGCCGGCGACATCTTCATAGGCTGGCTGGAGACGGGCTCTGGCATCTTCTACTATCCCGGCATGATCGCCACACTCTACGGTAACGCGGTGTTTGTCGCCCAATACGGCAATGCTGGTGACTACACGCAGCTGATCTACCATTCCAATTACCCAGGCTCTCTGCAGCCCAACGAGACCATCACTTGGAATGTCCCAAAGAACGGATCCGTCAACCTGGCGGCCAGCACGCTGTTCACCTATCCTGGCTCCTATATCACCGGGTGGCGGATTGGTTCAGCAGTCTTTGCTCCAGGGGATCCCTTCCTTATGGGTGCAGTACCCGTTGATGCCTACGCCATCTGGGAGACCATCCCTTACACGGTGGCTTACGAGCCCGGCACCACAGACGCGGTTGCCAACATGCCCACAGACGGTGACACCTATGGAATGGGGGACTCAGTTGTCGTGAAGACAGAGGTGCCGGAGCGCATTGGTTATACCTTTATAGGCTGGGAGGCTAGCTTTGATCTGAGCGTGGTGTATAACCCCGGTGACCCCTTCACCATGCCAGGCGAGGATGTGGTGTTCACCGCCCTGTGGGAGCTTGACCCCACCCAGACCAAGGACATCAGCTACACGGTTGAGTACTACACTGAGGATGATTTGAGTGCGGCCGGCCTGTTGGGCACAGACACGGTTACTGAGACCGTGTGGGTGGGCGACCCTGATGTGCTGACCGTTGTCGCCCCTGACACCACGGCCTTCCTGCCGGTTGGCTACAAGTACGGCTATACCGATCCAGCTGTGCTGCCGGCTACCATAGCCAATGGCGGCATCATCAAGGTCATCTATGAGCGCGACGCAGCTCAGACCTATACCATACATTATGAGGCAACCACTGGCGGCAGCGTGAGCCTGGTCTCCGAGACCCATCAGGTCCTCTTCACAGGAGCAAATGACGGCTCTACGGCAACGGCCTTTCTTGGCTATAAGTTCATCGATTGGACCGATGCGAGTGGCGCTGTGGTGAGCTACAACGCGTCCTATGTCCCCACCGTGCATGCGGATGCCACTTTCACAGCGAACTTCGAGCCCGACTACACCCTGACCAAGGACATCAGCTACACGGTGGAGTACTACAAGGCGGATGACCTCTCTGTGGCCGGCCGGTTGGGTATAGACACCGTCACCGAGACTGTGTGGGTGGGCGACCCTGATGTGCTGACCGTTGTTTATCCTGATACCACGCTGCATCTGCCTTTTGGCTATACCTTTGACCGTACCGACCCCGGCACGCTGCCGGCGACTATCAATAATGGGGGCGTCATCAAGGTCATATACGTGGTCGACGAGAATCAGACCTACACCATACGTTATGAGGCAACCACTGGCGGCAGCGTAAGCCCAGCCTCTGAGACCCATCAGGTCCTCTACTCCGGGCCAAACGTGGGTTCCACGGCGACTCCTTCTGTGGGTTACAGGTTTGTATACTGGGCCGATGCAAGCGGCATGCTGGTAAGCACCGATTTGACCTATATCCCCTCCGTGCATACGGATGCCATCTTCACAGCGAACTTCGAGCCCGACTACACCCAGACCAAGGTGATCGGCTATACGGTTGAGTACTTTACGGAGGATGACCTTACAGCAGCCGGCCTGTTAGGCACGATACCTGTCACAGAGACCGTGTGGGTACTCGCCGCTGATGCCCTGGCTGTTGTACCGCTTGACTATGCAGCCTTCCTGCCCGTTGGTTACAAGTACGGTTACACCATCCCCGACATGATCCCGCCAAGCATCTCCGATGGCGGCGTCATCAAGGTCATCTATGAGCGCGACCTGACCCAGACCAAGGACATCAGCTATACGGTTGAGTACTACACCGAGGATGACCTGACTGCGGCCGGTCTTCTGGGCACAGACACCGTCACTGAGACCGTGTGGGTGGGCGACCCCGATATGTTGACCGTTGTAGCTCCAAGCACCACGGCATTCCTGCCGGTAGGCTATAAGTACGGTTACACCGACCCCGGCACGCTGCCGCTTACCGTAGTCAAGGACGACGTCATCAAGGTCATCTATGAGCGCGACCTGACCCAGACCAAGGACATCAGCTACACGGTTGAGTACTACACCGAGGATAACCTCACCCCGGCCGGTCTTCTCGGTACAGAAACCGTCTCAGAGACCGTGTGGGTGGTCGACCCTGACGTCTTGAGCGTCATCGCCCCTATCACCTCGCTGTATATGCCTCTGGGCTATACCTTTGGCTACTATGAGCCGGCTGTCCTGCCGGCAACCATAGCCAAGGACGGCGTCATCAAGGTCATCTATGAGCGTGACCTGACCCAGACCAAGGACATCAGCTATACGGTTGAGTACTACACCGCAGACAACCTCACTCCGGCCGGTCTTCTCGGCGCCACCACGGTCACCGAGACCGTGTGGGTGGTTGCCCCCGATGTGTTGACTGTAGTCGCTCCAAGCACCACCGCCTTCCTGCCGGCCGGCTACTTCTACGGTTACACCGATCCGGCCACCCTGCCGGCAACCGTGGCCAAGGACACCATCATCAGGGTCATCTATGAGGCCCAGGGATACACGGTCACCTTTGACGCGAATGGCGGCGTTGCTGCCATACCGGGTTCGAAGTCCGTTGTCTTCAACACCCCCTATGGGGACCTGGCGACAACAACCCGCACCGGCTATACCTTCACCGGATGGTTCACCCTGCCTTCCGGCGGCACGCAGGTGATACCGGTCACCACCGTCACCACTGTTGGTGACCATACGCTGTACGCACAGTGGGCCATCAACACCTACACAGTGACCTTTGTCAACTGGAATGGCGTGGTGCTCCTGGTGCAGGCCGGGATTCCCTACGGCGGCAGCGCGACCGCCCCTGCCAACCCGCTGCGTGCTGACTACACCTTTGACGGCTGGGATCTGCCCTTTGGCTACATCACCAGCGACCTCACCGTGACGGCGCTGTTCACACTGATCCCGCCACCGGCTGACCCGCCCGATGACCCGACGCCTCCTCCAGCCGATCCGCCCGCGGATCCGCCCGCTGACCCGCCCGCGGATCCGCCAGCGGACCCGCCCGCGGATCCGCCGACAACTCCCATAGTCCCGCCCGTTACACCAACGAGCCCTCCGCCCACCACGCCCACGTCTCCACCCACCACCATCGACGAGACTGAGCCCCCGCTGGCGCCCGCGCAAAGCACGGCAGTCTGGGCCCTGCTCAACCTCATCCTGGCGATACTCGGGGCCCTGATAGCGATCATCCTCATTGTCACCTACTTCATCAAACGCAAGAAGGACGAGGAGGAAGACGGCGACGGGGATTGGAACTGGGAGCAGGGGCTAGAGGATGACTGGAAGTGGGGGCAGGTGCCTGCCGAGCAGGAGCCGATAACGCGGACCAGGAAGAAGCGTCTGTGGCCGCGCGTGGTTGCGACCCTGCTGGCTATTGGCGCCGTGATCCTCTTCCTGCTCACCGAGAACATCACGCTTCCCATGGTCTACACCGACCAATGGACCATCTGGCATCTCATCATCTTCATCCTTTTGGCCGCCTTTGCATTGGTTGCGGCATTCAAATCGAAAACTGACGAGGAGGACGAGCAAGGACAGCAGCAGGTACCGCAGCAATTGATCCCTCAGGGCTAAACCAAGCAGAAACATGGCACAGCCCATACCATAGGGCTAATCAGAGCGCAAATGCGACAGAGCCCGGGCAACCGCTCCCTTTCCTCCCCAAGGGAGCGGTTGTTCATTGTCTCGCGCTTGTCGCCGATACATCTCGCAATCCCAGGCAGCTTGTGCTAACATGTCCTCCTGCGCTTATCAGCCATGGTTCGCGCATGAAGCGGGAGCTGAGCTCCCCACCTTACGGCGCTTAACGGCAGCTGTCTGGTCCTACAAGATGATAGAGGCGCCACGGCGCCTGTGTTTCTCGTGACCCGTCAGCTTTGCGCTAGCGGGTTTTCTACTATATGGGAGGTGACACTATAAGCACACAGGAGCCCAGGCTCAACGAGGAGATCACGACCTCTGTCTGCCGTCTTATCGGTGTGGATGGGTCGCAACTCGGGATCTTTGACATCGATGATGCTCAGCGCGTCGCGGACGAACAGAGGCTTGACCTTGTGGAGATCGCGCCGGACGCGGATCCACCGGTCTGCCGGGTCATGGACTATGGCAAGTTCAAGTACGACCAGGCGATGAAGGCCAAGCAGGCACGGAAGAACCAGACCCGTGTGGAGATCAAGGAGATGAAGTTCCGTCCCAAGATCGACACAGGGGACTACGAGACCAAGAAGAAGCACATACTGCGCTTCTTGAACGGCGGGGCAAAGGTCAAGGTGACCATCATGTTCCGCGGGCGGGAGATGGCACATCCCGACCTTGGCCTCAATATCCTCGAGAAGCTCGCCGAGGACCTCAAGGGCGAGGCGATCATCGAGAGCCAACCAAAACTTGAGGGGCGCAACATGTTCATGCTGCTTGCCCCTGTCAAGAAGAAAGAGAAGGATAAGGATAAGGACAAGGAGGCAGGCAATGCCCAAGATGAAGACGCATAGAGGTTCGGCCAAGCGCTTCCGCGTGACCAGCACGGGGAAGATCATCCGCAACAAGGCCTATAAGAACCACATTCTTGAGAAGAAGTCGCCTAAGCGCAAGCGCAATATGCGCCAGGAAACAGAAGTCGCGAAATCAGACCAGAAGGTCATCGCACGGAATCTCGGTCTACGATAAGGAAGTGATGTCATATGTCACGCGTTAAGCGCTCAGTCGCAGCAAAGAAGAAACGCAGGGTGGTCCTTGGCAGGGCCAAGGGTTACTACGGGGCGAAGTCACGGTCTTATCGTGCCGCCAAGGAGCAGGTGCAGCATTCCCTGCAGTATGCCTATAGGGACCGTCGCAACAAGAAGCGTGTCATCCGCCGCCTGTGGATCACCCGCATCAACGCCGCCGCCCATCTCAACGGCATGAACTACTCGGTGTTCATGAACGGCCTCAAGAAGGCTGGCGTACAGCTTGACCGCAAGGTGCTCGCTGACATCGCCGTCAACGACGCGGCCGCCTTCACTAAGCTCACCGAGGTGGCTAAGAAAGCTCACACAGCTGCCTAGAGTGAAAGTGAAAGTCGTCATTTTGACGACAAGCACTTTGCGCCACCATAGCACCGTCTGAAACGACCCGGGATCCCGGGTCGTTTCTTTGCCAATAGAGGTGTGTATCTACCACGCGAGCTATGGATACGCCCGGGTTTTCATCTCGCTGCCATGGATTCTCATCGCAAACCGGCGAATATACATTATCAAGATATGGTAAAGAGGCGATACTATGCGTGGATTTGCAGGTAGAAAGCCATAGATACGCCCGGCCTAGCTGCGGGAAAAGAGCTGGTTTCATGGTTTTTCCCAGTTTTTTTCTCAAGAAATGGCTACACAAATACGCTTGTTCTCTTGACCCTTTCCTCTTGTCTGTTACTATTAATTCCGAGGGTTTTACCGGTAAATGTGAAACCCATCTGTTCTGATGCAGTTGGAGGATTAGTATGCCGGATTTTGCTGGCAGGGAACACCTGGCCGTAATCAAGGTAGTAGGAGTTGGTGGCGGCGGCACCAACGCTGTCAATAGAATGGTCGAGGCCGGAATCAAGGGCGTTGAGTTCATTGCGATCAACACCGACCGGCAGGCCCTGTTGATGTCAGATGCCGATCTCACCGTACACATCGGTGAGGATCTCACCAAAGGCCTCGGCGCAGGCGCCAATCCTGGTATCGGCGCTCAGGCAGCTGAAGAGAACCGCATGGAGATCCGCGAGGCGCTTGCCGGAGCGGACATGGTCTTCATCACCGCGGGCGAAGGCGGTGGGACCGGAACCGGCGCTGCACCGATAGTCGCAGAGATCGCCCATGAGGAGATCGGCGCTCTCACCGTAGGTGTGGTGACAAAGCCCTTTGGGTTTGAGGGGCGCAAGCGTCGCGTACAGGCTGAGGACGGCGTCTCGCTGCTTGCGGATAAAGTCGACACACTGATAGTCATACCCAATGACCGTCTGTTACAAATAGTAGAGAAGCGCACCTCCATGCTCGATGCCTTTCGCATTGCGGACGACGTGCTGCGTCAAGGCATTCAGGGCATCACGGATCTCATTACCATCCCCGGTCTCATCAATCTGGACTTTGCGGATGTCCGCACTGTCATGAAGGATGCCGGCACCGCCATGATGGGCATCGGCCTTGCCTCCGGTGAGAACCGTGCGGTCGAAGCGGCCACATCGGCGATCTCAAGCAAGCTGCTCGAGTCTCCCATCACCGGCGCAAACCGCATCCTGGTCTCCGTGGCCGGCGCCTCCGACATGGGTCTCATCGAAGTCTCAGAGGCCACCGACACTGTCACTGAGGCTGCCGATCAGGATGCTGTCGTCATCTTTGGTTCGGTTATCGACGATACGCTTGACGACCAGATCCGTGTCACGGTCATCGCAACCGGCTTCAGCGATCACAACACCCAGGGCTCACTTGACTTCGGCACCCTGCCAGAGGTCACCGGCCTTTCCAGTGAGCCAGCTTACTATGCCCCTGCGCCTGCCGCTGTCTCTCATTCGAGCAGATCGACAAAGAACGTCCTGGATGATGACTACATCCCAGACTTCTTGAAGCGCGGGTTCTGATCAAGTCACAGACGGAAGGCTGAGCGTGGCTCAGCCTTCCTCAGTAAGGCGGGGATCCCGCCGTTTTTATCGTCGAAAAGATCGCCATGTCAAAGGTTGCAGAGAACCATAGTCTGATACTCTCCCAAATCGCGGCCGCGTGCCAACGTGTTGGGCGCAACCCGGCCGAGGTCACACTAGTCGCTGTCAGCAAGACCGTTGGCGCCGCAGAGGTCGCCTTGGCCATACAGGCGGGCATCCATGATTTTGGCGAGAACCGCACTGCGCTGTTCGAGGAGAAGCAACAGCTGTTCCCCGAGGAGCGCTGGCATTTCATCGGAAGTATCCAGACCAATAAGATCAAGGATTTTGTGGGCAAGGCGGCGCTGGTCCACTCGGTGGCCTCAGACCGCGCGCTTGTCGCCATTGCCAAGCGGGCGCAGGCTTTGGGCGTCACCCAGAGGCTGCTCCTGGAGGTCAACGTCTCTGGCGAGCAGAGCAAGGATGGAACAGGCCCCCAGGAACTCGACCGTCTCCTGGATCTCGCGCAGGGCCTTGAGGGGATAGAGGTCAGAGGTCTCATGACCATGGCGCCGCAGGCTGACGAGAGAACCGTCAGAGCCTGCTTTCAGGCGCTCAGGGAGCTGCGCGACCGTTTCACCGTTGCCTACAGGGGTGCAGAGCGTATCTTCCTGCATGAGCTTTCCATGGGGATGTCAGACGACTTCCCCCTGGCTGTTGAGGAAGGTGCTACAATAGTCCGTATCGGCAGGACGGTCTGGCTTTGACCGGGCCGGTTGCCGCCAACCGGCGCACAAACAACAAGAAACCAGCCCCGCGCCGGGCGATAAATCGTTTTTGAGGTGAGACATGGGACTGTTTGATAACGTTAAGAGTCGCCTTGGCTTTGGTGGTCAGGACTACGATCCGCGCGGCCAGGAGCGTTATGGCGATGCAGGAGGATACTACGAAGACGAGGGCTACGCCCAAGAGGAATACTACGAAGAGGATGGCTACGACGCCTATAATAACCGTCCTGCACCCATGCGCAGTTTTGGGGTTGACCGTGCGGACTACTATTCCGACAACCATGCCCCGCTTGTCTCACAGTCCGACGTCCGCGCACAGCCGCTCAGGGGGAATGTACCGCCCAGGCAACCCAGCGACAGGATGCCGGCAGAGAGGATGCCGGTAGAGAGGATGCCGGTAGATAGGATGCCGGTAGATAGGATGTCTGTAGACAGGATGTCCGTTGACAGGCAGTCAATGGACAGGATGGCCGCCGACAGGCAGTCAATGGACAGGATGGCCGCCGACAGGCAGCCTGTGGACAGGATACCTGCCCCCAAGCCATACCGGCGTTCTTCTCCTGAGTTCATGCCTTCCCAGCAAGAAGAGGATGCCCTGGCTTTCAAGAACGGGCTCGCGCGGACCTCCAACGCGTCGTTATCGCAATTGCACAGCGAGCGCCTCCGCATGGAGAACTCGGGGAAGATAGTCGCCATAGGCAGTGAGGCCGCAAGGGAGTCAACCGCAGCGCTCTATCAGCATCACGCTTCCGGCGCCTTTGATCCTGCTGCAACGGGGCAAGTCAGGCAGCGCAGGAACCGGATGATCGAGTCAGTGGTCCCAGCAACCTACGCCGACGCTGAGCAGATCTCAGCTGAGCTGAAGAAGGGCGCCATAGTCCTGCTCGACCTGCGCTCAACCCGGCCGGATCTGGCAAAACGCATCCTTGACTTCTCCTTTGGCGTTGCCAGTGTGCTGGAAGGGCAAGTCGAACGGTATGCAGACCGCGTCTATATCTTCACCAGCAACGGAGCCCTGCTTGACAGCGAAAGAGCTGCGATACGGGTCTGATCGCTGGCAACAAAGGTCTGATCATTGGTGATGAGAGTCCGATCATTGGTATCCTGATTCTCATCACTTCGGTTTTATCGGGATAATGGCCTACACGGTAGGGTAGAGCTCACTGACAGGAAAGAGGATTCTGTGGAGGATATCAAGGAAAGACTGGGAAGGGTTGCCATCATCGGCGGCGGGAAGATGGGGGAGGCCATACTCTCGGGTCTGGTGAACGGTGTGCTGTTCGACACGGACACGGTCTTTGTGGCTGAACCGGATGCGGACAGGAGAGCGTACCTGAGCAGCGTCTACCAGGTGGATTGTTTCGCCTCCGGCGCTGAGATATCCCACCCCACAACCGCAATCCTTGCGGTGAAGCCACAGGTACTCCACGCTATCTGCACAGAACTGGCATCCTCGCCGGGTTTTGCGCCCAAGCGTATCGTCTCCATAGCAGCAGGCATCACCACCGCAACCTTGCGCGAGCTCTTCTCGGAAGGGGCAGTGATCCGGGTCATGCCCAATGCCCCTCTCATGGTGGGCGCGGGGATGAGCGCGGTGTGTGTCGCCTCAGACACGCCACGCTCAGAAGGCGAGATCGTCCGAGAGCTGTTCGCGATGATGGGCGAGGCGATCCTGGTCCCCGAGTCGCAACTGAACGCGGTGACTGCCATCTCGGGCTCTGGCCCAGCCTACTTCGCGCTCTTTGTCGAGGAGTTGGCAAAAGCCGGAGAAGGAATCGGCCTTGCGCCGGAGGACGCCCTGCTCCTCTCGATCCAGACCCTGCAGGGAACCGCTCGCTACCTTGAATTGACAGAAGCAAGCCCCGCTGAGCTCAGGATGGCGGTGACCAGCCCCCAGGGGACCACTGCGGCAGCCCTTGATGAGTTCAGGGCGCAGGGGTTTGCGGACGTGGTCAAGGCGGCGGTCCTCGCTGCCCTGAACAGAGCAGAGGAGCTTGCCTGATGAACCTGATCCCATCTCTGCTGACAACGTCTTATACCGCCACGTATGCGCGCTTATTCTCCTATGAGGCCGCAGTCATCCTCACCGGTATCGTCAATTTCTTTGTCTTTGTTGTGTTGGTGTGGGCCGTCCTCTCGTGGTTCAGGGGACGCGGCGGTTTCCTCAACGATATCTACCAGGCGCTCGACAAGCTCATCGGACCTATCATGAAACCCTTCAAGAAGCTTATGCCTGCTACGGGAGGGGTGGATTTCACGCCCTTCATAGTGATAGTCCTGCTACAGGTGATAGTCAGAGTGCTAATCAGCTTGTAGATTAAGTTTACGCTATAATAGCAAGCACTCATTGAGACGCAAAGGAGAGGACAGGTCATGACCATTACCGCATTGGAGATCCAGGAAGTTCGCTTTGGCGAGATTAAGAAGGGCTATGACCCCAATGAGGTCGATGAGTTCCTGGAGCGTGTCGCTGCAGATGTAGACACCCTCAACCGCGCCCTGAGCGAGGCCGCTTCCCGCATCAAAGCTGCTGAAAGGCGTGCCGATGAGGCCGAGCGCAAACTTGCCATGGTCCCCGAGGCGCCCCCTGTCGCTGTCCCAGCGCCCATTATCCATGAGGAACCCGCTGAGCCGGCGGTCTCCGGCGAGATAATCGCCAAGGCCTTCATCGCCGCACAGAAAAGTGCAGATGCCCTGCAGGAAGAGGCGCGCAAAGAGGCGGAGCGGGTTTATCGTGAAGCTGAAGGTAAAGCCCGCGAGATCGTGCGGGATTCCCTGGCTGAGAAGCAGAAGACAATCGCGGAGTTCAACCACCTGCGTGAATCCTGCGAGAAGTTCAGGATGGAGTACGTCGCCCTTCTCAAGTATTTCCAGGCAGATGCCCAGAAGCGTCTGGCTGCCTTTGATGATGCCTTGCAGGCACAGTCTTCCTCACCCGCTATATCGGTGCCGCAAGGCATGCCGCCCGCCCGCGAGGTCCCCATCTCCATGGCTGAGGCTCCCGTGAGTTTCCCAGCGCCAACCCCTGTTGCTGCAGCCCCGGATCCCTTTGCACCGCCCTCTGCGTCCCTTTATCAAATGTCCCTTGACGACGACGACCTGGACATCGAGGAAATCGACTGATCCCTAAGGAGCAGCCATGGCTTATACCATCATCACGGACTCATCTGCGAACCTGACAGATGAGTACATCGAACAATCTGGCCTGCAGATACTCGCACTCGAGTTCATAGTTGACGGCGAGTCCTTCCGCGGTTACACCAAAGGCGTGCCCACAGACAACAAGCAGTTCTACGGTATGATGCGCGAGGGCAAGGTGGTCAAGACCTCGCTGGTGCGCCTCAGCGAGTCCGAGGCTGCGCTCAGGTCCTGCTTCGATGCCGGCAACGATGTGCTGTATGTCGGCTTTGACTCGGCGATCTCCAGCTCCTACGAGCAGGCAAGCAATTACATGCAACAGATCCAGGCGGAAGACTACCCAGATCGCAAGCTCCGCTGCGTAGACTCCCTGGCTGCGGCGCTGGGCCACGGCATGCTCATGACCGAGATGGTAAAAAGGCGCGACGAGGGCTTCTCCCTTGACGAGCTGGCGGACTGGGCTGAGGCGAACCGTCTGACGGTCGCTCACTGGTTCACTGTGGAGGACCTCAACTACCTGCAGCGCGGCGGCCGCCTCTCCAAGGGCTCGGCTGTTGCTGGCACGCTGCTCAGCATCAAGCCTATCATCCATGTTGACGATGAGGGCAGGCTGGTACCGGTCGACAAGGTGCGAGGGCGCAAGAAGTCCATCAATGCCCTCTTTGACCGCTACGTAGAAACTGCACGTGAGCCGCGCAGCGAGCTGCCGGTCTATATCTCACACGGCGATTGCCAAGAAGAGGCAGAGCAGCTGGCAGAGATGATCCGTTCAGAGTTTGGCGTCAAGGAGTTCCTCATCGACCAGCTCGACCCGGTCATAGGCGCCCACTCCGGCCCCGGCACCATAGCGCTCTTCTTCCTCACTGACGCCACCCGATAGGGTTTATCACGTATAGAATAGCATCTCGTTGTAGGTAGGTACCGGCCAATACTCGTCGCCCACCAACAGTTCAGCCACATCAACGGCTGCCCGCACGGCATCCATAGCCGGGATTACCTCGTAGCAGTAGGCCTGCGCCTTCTCCAGCGAGTCAGCAATCAGCGCGGCTGCTTCGATCTTCTCCTCTAGCGCTTCAACGCCGGCATAGACCGCGTCGATACACGCATTCAGCTTCTCCAGCAACTCTGCCTCAGCTGCGGTGCCAGCGCTGCCAGCTGCAACCTTGACCTCCACAGCCTGTGCGATGACAGCAGAGAACTCGATGATGGCCGGCAGGTACTGGCGCCGCGCCAGCCGAGCCGTGGTCAGCCCTTCGATGTTCACCTTCTTGGCGTAGTATCCCAGCTTCACCTCGTAGCGGCTCTCCACCTCAACCCGCGAGAGCACACCGAACTCCTCAAACAAGGCAAAGGCCTCGTCGGTGACGTACTGCGGCAGGGCATCCGGCGTCGACCTCAGGTTGAGCAGGCCGCGCCTGGCGGCCTCCGGGGGCCACTCGGCGCTGTAGTTGTCGCCGTTGAAGATGATGCGTTCGTGGTCAGTGAGCACCTTCTTCATATAGCGTCGTGCCGCTTTATCGAAGTCCTTCTCGCCCTCTACTGCCTGGGCAAAATCAGACAGGGTCTTGGCGATGATGGTGTTGAGTACCATGTTGGCGTCTGCAAGGTTCACGGAGGACCCCGGCATGCGGAACTCGAACTTGTTGCCGGTGAAGGCAAACGGCGAGGTGCGGTTGCGGTCCGTGTTGTCCTTGATGAAGGTGGGCAAAACGTCCGTGCCCAGGTCCATCCTCACGGCGCCAGAAGGTGTGAACTCCTCGTTGCCTATGATTGCGTGGACAATCGCCTCCAGCTCATCACCCAAGAAGATCGACATGATCGCCGGTGGCGCCTCGTTGGCGCCCAGGCGCAGGTCGTTGCCAGCCGAGGCAACGCTCATGCATACCAGCCCCTGGTACTCATCAACGGCCTTGATGACCGCGGTCAAAAAGACCAGGAACTGCAGGTTCTCAAACGGCGTCTTGCCGGGGTCGAGCAGGTTGACCCCGTCCGCGGCAATGCTCCAGTTGTTGTGCTTGCCAGAGCCGTTGATGCAGGCAAAGGGCTTCTCATGTTGCAGGCAGACCAGCCCCTGGCGCGGTGCGAGCTTGCGCATCAGCTCCATGGTCACCAGGTTCGCGTCTATGGCGGCGTTGGTGGTGGTGTAGATGGGGGCGAGCTCATGCTGTGCGGGCGCGACCTCGTTGTGCTTGGTCTTAGCCGGGATGCCCAGCCGCCAGAGCTCGGTGTCCAGCTCGCGCATGAAGCGGTTCACATTGGGGCGGATCGCGCCAAAGTAGTGCTCATCGAGCTCTTGCCCCTTGCAGGGTGAGGCGCCAAACAGGGTCCGCCCGGTGAGGATGAGGTCCTGTCTCTTCTCGTAATCCTCCTCTTTGATGAGGAAGTACTCCTGCTCGGGGCCCACTGTGGTGGATACCCGCGTGGGCTTCTTGCCAAACAGCGCCAGGACGCGCTTGGCCTCACGTTGGATGGCGTCCATCGAGCGTAGCAGGGGTGTCTTCTTGTCCAGGGCCTCGCCGCCGTAGCTGACAAAGGCCGTGGGGATGCAGAGCACCTCGTCCTTGATGAAGGCGTAGCTGGTGGGGTCCCAGGCCGTGTAACCGCGGGCCTCAAAGGTCGCGCGCAGGCCGCCCGAGGGGAAGTTCGACGCGTCCGGCTCGCCCTGGATGAGCTCCTTGCCCGAGAAACTCAGAAGCGTGCTGCCATCAGGCTTGGGGTTGATGAAGCTGTCGTGCTTCTCAGAGGTGATGCCCGTCAGCGGCTGGAACCAATGGGTGTAGTGCGTCGCGCCTTTCTCGATCGCCCACTCCTTCATGGCGTGCGCAACCACGTTCGCGATCTCCAGCTGCAGCGGCTTGCCCTCGTTTATGGTCTGCGCAAGCAGTTTGTAGGTCGCCTTTGGCATCCGGTCCTGCATCACGTGGTCGTTGAAGACCATCTCCCCATAGATCTCGCTGATAGTAGCCATTGTCTGGCCCCTCCTTCATCCTTGGAAAACACCCTCCAATTCTACCACTCCTGTTATACTTCCCCTACAGGAAACCGTCGCACCAGCAAAGGCAGGCTCCATGACAAGCTCAGGCTCCTCGGTAACCGTAGGCCCCGCAGCAACCCCACGCACCATCGCGATCATCGACGGCAACTCCCTCATGCACCGGGCCTTCCACGCGGTCCCGCCCTACATGACCGCCCCCGACGGCCGCCCCACCAACGCCTGCTTCGGCTTCCTCTCCATGTTCCTCAAACTGGTGGAGGACTTCGCCCCCAGTGGCATCGTCTGCGCCTTCGACCACGGCATCCCCGCCTTCCGCCTGGAAGCCATCGAGCAATACAAGGCCCAGCGGCCACCCATGGACCCCGACCTCAAAGAGCAGTTCCCCATCATCAAGGAGCTGCTCACCGCCATGAACATCCCCGTCATCGAACTCGACGGCTGGGAGGGTGACGACATCTTAGGGACACTTGCCGAGAAGGGCGAGCGCGAACAGCTCCGCACCCTTCTTGTCTCCGGCGACAAGGACGTGCTGCAACTGGTGAGCGAGCAGACCTCGGTGGTCAACACGCGTACCGGTATGAGCGACGTGATCATCTACGACCCGCCGGCCGTCTTTGAGAAGTGGGGTGTCACCCCCGCCCAGGTGCCGGACTTTTTAGGGCTGATGGGGGACAGCTCCGACAACATCCCCGGCGTGCCCGGCGTGGGTCCTAAGACGGCAACCAAATTGCTCCAGGAATACAGCACGCTGGAAGAGGTGCTGGCCAACGCACAGCAGATCAAGGGCAAGCTTGGGGAGAACATCCGCGACAATGTGGACAAAGCCCTGGCCAGCAGAATGGTGGCGACCATCCGCCGAGACGTGCCGCTGGAGTGCGATCTGGCCACCATCGAGTTCCCCAGTTTCGACCCCCAGCAGGTCAAGCAGACCTTCCAGCACTTCGAGCTTAACTCCCAGCTCAAGAAGATCCTCTCCCTTGTCACCCCGGGCTTGACCCGGGGCCTACCCCAGCGCTCGCAGGACGACAGCAGTTGTCGTCCAGAAGCCTCGCATTTCGCCACAACCCCCCTCAACCTCACCGCCCCGCTGCAAGGCGACCAAGCCACCCAGGCGCTCACCGCGGCCCTCAAAGACCAGCAGCCCTGCGCCGTCTTCTTCGAAGCCAGTGGGGGAGCGTCGCTCTTCGAGACCGACCGCACGCTCTACGTCGCCTTCGATCAAACCATCGCCTCCTTCCAACACCCCAATATCGAACCCACTCTCAAGAGCATCCTCCACTCCACAACCCTGGTCGCGCATGACACCAAGGCCATCCTGCAAGAACTGCTCCCCAAGAACCGCGACCTCCCCGCAGCAATCACCCCAGAAACCATCGACCCCTCCCGCATCTTCGACGTGGGCCTGGCCGTCTACCTGCTCGACTCCACCAAGGACTACAGCAAGACAGACGACCTGCTCCTCCAATTCTACCCACACACCCTCCCAACTCCCACCGCGGAGCTCCCCCAGGGCGCCATCAACGTCGCGGCTCTCCTCAGACTCCACACAATCCTCAGCCAGCGCCTGGCCCAAGACGCCTCACTCGACTGCTACAACCAGATCGAGCTGCCACTGGTCCCTGTGCTGCTGCAGATGGAGCGCTGGGGTGTCAACGTCGATCCCCAGGTACTCAAAGACCTCAGCCTGGGCATGGAACAGACCATCGCCACCCTCAAGGCGAAGGCCACCGCCGAGGCTGGCGAGGAATTCAACCTCGACTCCCCCAAGCAACTCGGCGTCATCCTCTTTGAGAAACTCCGCCTGCCCACCATCAAGAAAACCCGCACCGGCTACTCCACCGACGCCTCGGTCCTCCAGGAACTCATCAAGCTCCACCCGCTCCCCGCCATCATGCTCGAGTACCGTGAGCTGGCAAAACTCAAATCCACCTACCTCGACGCCCTGCCCCAACTCATCGCCAGCGACGGGCACATCCACACCAGCTTCAACCAGACCATAACCGCCACCGGCCGCCTCTCCTCCAGCGACCCCAACCTGCAGAACATCCCGGTCCGCACCGAGCTCGGCCGTCAGATACGCACCGCCTTCATCCCCAACCCCTTACTCTTTAACGAGAAGGACGCGATCTTCCTCTCCGCTGACTACTCCCAGATAGAGCTGCGCCTCCTGGCCCACCTCTCTGGCGATGCCGGCCTCATCGAGGCCTTCGCCGAGGGAACCGATTTCCACGCCGCCACAGCGGCGCGGGTCTTCGGCGTGCCATTGGCCGAGATGACCCCTCAGCTGCGCTCACGTGCCAAGGCGGTCAACTTCGGCATTGTCTACGGACAGCAGGCCTTTGGCCTCAGCCAATCTTTGGGCGTGAGCTTCGCTGAGGCGCAGGAGATGATAGCCCGCTACTTCAAGGCCTATCCCCAGGTGCGCCGCTATCTTGATGATGTGGTTGCGCAGGCCCATGAGCAGGGTTGGGTCGCAACCCTCTATGGCCGTAAGCGCCACATCAACGAGCTGAAGTCAAGCAACGCGAACCTGCGCAACTATGGAGAGCGCACGGCAATGAACCACCCCATGCAGGGCAGCGCCGCTGACATCATCAAACTCGCCATGATAGAGGTACAGCGCCGCCTCACAACAGAGGGCCTCGTCTCCCAGATGATCCTCCAGGTGCACGACGAACTCGACTTCAATTGCGCTACAAGTGAGACAGAGCGGCTCACCACCCTGGTCAAAGAGACCATGGAAGGCATAGCCTCCCTCAAGGTCCCGCTGGTAGTGGACGTAACCACCGGCCCCAACTGGGCCCTCGCCCATTAAAACTTGACAAAGGGGACGGTCCCTTTTGTCAAGTTGACAAAGGGGACGGTCCCTTTTGTCATATTGTCACCCTGGGCTCACACATGACAAAACGCCCCGTCCCTTTTGTCATGTCCTCTTGTGGCAGGCAACGCCTGCTCCTATTGGAAAGTCACTGTTTCGTATAAAGCTCACAGTGGCCATCGCCCTGCCAATACCTTACATCCCTCCGTCATTGCGAGGAGCGCTTGCGCGACGTGGCAACCTAGGGCAGACGTGTGCGGTTTTGAGGTCGATGGCTAATGTCTGCTCATAAGGCGCATCTGACGCATCGACAAGCATCTGTCAAAACTTCTTCGTCATTGCGAGCATTTGCGCAGCAAATGCGTGGCAATCTACGCCAGCGCTGTCATTGTTGGAAGCCTGTCACAGCGCACAGACTGCCGTATTCGTATTGCGCATGACAAAAGGGACCGTCCCTTTTGTCATACCTTTTGTCATATTGTCACCCCGGGCTTGACCCGGGGCCTACCCCAGCGGCTGCAGAACGCCGGCGGTTGTCGTCCAGAAGCCTCACATCCAGCCACAACCCAACCCCCCTGCCAGCAAGTAGCGTATACTGACTGCTATGCATTTTGTACCCCTGGAAGGACCATCATGTCGTTACTGGAGACAATCGAAGAACAACGCTCAGCGGTGCTCGGCAGGATAGCCAAAACGCAGAGTACCGCAGAGATCGAGCAGCTCAGGATAGAGGTCCTGGGAAAGAAAGGCTCGCTGACCTCCCTGCTCAGAGGAATGGGCCAGATTCCCCCAGAGGAACGCTCAGCAGTCGGCAAGGCCGTCAACCAACTCCGCGACGAGGTAGAATCCGCGCTGGCCACCCAAAAAGACGCGCTGTCAGCAGCAGAGCTCGCAGCTCGCATCAGCGCTGAGGCCATAGACGTCACCCTCCCCGGAAGAGCGCGCCCCATAGGCACCCAACACCTCATCAGCCGCCTGACCGAGGAGATTATCGAGGTCTTCCGCGGCATCGGCTACCAGGTGGTGGAGGGCCGCGAGATCGAGACAGCCTACTACAACTTCACGGCGCTCAATGCTCCGCCGGACCACCCCTCGCGCAGCCTGCAGGACACCTTCTACGTGGTCGACCGCTCTGGGGACCAGGAAGCAGTGGCAGGGGAGAGCGACGTTTTGCTCCGCCCGCAGACCAGCGGCGTGCAGGTGCACTGCATGGAGGAGCAACAGCTGCCACTCTACATCCTGGCGCCGGGCCGGGTGTACCGCCGCGACACGGCCGACCCCACCCACCTGCCGCAGTTCACCCAGATAGAGGGCCTGGTTGTCGACAAGGGCATCACCTTTGGCGACCTCAAAGGCACGCTCGAGTACTTCTGCAAGCAGGTCTTCGGCCCTGAGCGCAAGACCCGCTTCCGCCCGCACTTCTTCCCCTTCACCGAGCCCTCGGCAGAGGTCGACGTCAGCTGTGGCATCTGCGGCGGGGCCCGCCCGCCCCCCCCCCCGCGGCCCCGCCAGGGCCGGGGCCCTGGCGGCGGGGCGGGCGG
>Ga0082212_10003286_pt1 | contig 23039 bp, 10 predicted proteins | sample TergutNt197P3_FD_71548 | JGI IMG/M metagenome (GOLD analysis project Ga0082212, IMG submission 71548) | Neocapritermes taracua P3 segment gut microbial communities from Petit-Saut dam, French Guiana - Nt197 P3 | ecosystem: Host-associated > Arthropoda: Insects > Digestive system > Gut ...
AGACCGGTTGATATCGGTTACCGAACCCAAAAAACTTGCTTGGTTGTCGCCAATGGCTGAATAAACAGGGATTGCGCCTGAATATCCTGCAAGCGAGGCCGATTGACCTGTTTCGGGAAGGATGGAGGGGTCGATGCCCACGCTTTCGAGCGCCGTGACATCAAACGCCAGCTTTTTCTTATCAAAAAAACCCAGACTTGCACCATTCGAGTAGTCGATCAGTGGCGTCGTCCTGCCGGTAAGTCTCATCACCGCATAATCCATGATGGTACATAGCTTGGCAGCGCCATCAGGCACAAGCCCGTTCTCTTTGTTATAAAAATGCGTCACCAAACCGAATCCCGTGGCGAGCGAATAACCGGTTTTTGCCGATAAATATTCCGAATAGGTCTTTCCATCCCGGTACGGCTGGTTAGCCCGGCCATCCTGCCATGTGTAAAGCGGACTTACCGCCTCGCCTTTTTCATCAACATACAAAATACCGTGCATCTGGCCGGTAAATCCGATTCCTTTGATGTCGGAATATTTTGCGGAAAATTCAGCCATAATACCAGATACAATGTCAATAATTTTTACAGGATCCTGAATTTTTTCCCATGTATCGGACGTTTTGATTGAAGTATTATTACTTTTGGTAACTGATTCGATATTTTTGCCTGCATAATGGTAGGCCACGCCGCAAATGGAACTGGTTCCTATGTCGATTCCAATAAAATGCATATATTATAATCAAATTGGTGAATATTTTAATCCTGTTTCGGTCGTATTGTTTTCAATTTGGAAATCAGGAACGCCAGATACAAAACGCAAATAGTCAGGACGATCACCGCGCCAACCTGTCCACCTAAATGATCGGATGCGATCCCCATTAACACAGGGAAAACGGCTCCGCCGGAAATTCCCATGATCATCAATCCTGAGATTTCGTTATTGCGGTTGGGCATGTACACCAGCGCCTTCGAGAAAATGATGGGGAACACGTTGGAATTACCGACCCCGATCAAAGCTACGCATACATAGACCGGCATCGCGCTGTGGCTGAAAAACAATCCCAGCACACCTAACAGAATGAGTGAGATGCTGATCACAAAGAACTTTTGCGGGGAAAATTTAGCCAGAATAAACGTTCCGGCAAAACATCCGAATGTACGGAACAGAAAATACAGGCTGGTGGCATATCCGGCTTCGGAAAGCGCCATTCCGGCACGTTCCTGTAATAGTTTCGGTGCGCTGATGTTGATTCCTACATCAATACCTACGTGCACCAATATGCCTAAAAAAAGGCTTACAATCAAACCATTACCCAACAGTTTGAAACATTCTCCAAACGTAGACGGCTTTCCTTCAATGGGCAGTTCCTCGATTTTCGTAAACGATAGATAAACGATTGCGATGAGGCATATCACGGCAAAAACGAGGAAGAGTAATTTCCAGTCGCCTGTGCGGATCACAGCTTGTGCGGCAATAATCGGCGCAATAAAAGAGGCGATCGCTTTTACAAATTGCCCCATCGTCAAGTAACTGGGGAGTTTTTTAGCGCTTACTAAATTGGTTAACAGCGGGTTGAGCGACACCTGCATCAGTGTATTACCAATGCCGATAAAGGAAAAAGTAACGAACATGGATATATTACCGTATGCCACAAAAGGGATACATAACCCTAAAAAAGTGATGACGATGCTTAAAATGACGGTTTTTCGGCGGCCTATCCTGTTCATTAACAGTCCGGTGGGGACTGAAAAAATAAGAAACCACAGAAATACCATGACGGAATAAAAATTGGCGGCCGTATCGGAAAGGTTGAAATCCAATTTTACATAATTGACGGCGATACCCACCAGGTCGACAAAACCCATGGTGAAAAAGGCCAGCATGACCGGAATGATTCCAAGAATGAGATGATCACGTTTCATAATAATTGAGAAATAATTAATATTTATTTTATCCAAGCCGATTTCAACGAATATACATTGGCGTTCACAAGATTAACGCCTTCTTTCGATGAAAACGAATAGGTTTTACTGTTATCGTCGGGCATATAGCAGGAGGTGATGACAACTTGTCCTTCATTTCCAAAGATTTCAATGCTGGTACGGTCTAACAGTATTCGCAGTTTGATCTTTCCATCGACAGGTTTTAATGGCGCTTCACCCAAATTGTTTGTAGCGTTCATATCCGGTCTGTTTCGTGCGCCCCATGCAGGTCTGACGGAAGTCCCGCCGCAAGATACGACATTTCTGACGCCATCGTAATACACCGTGACGTTCCTTAATCCGATTTCGAACGATGAAGCGCGACCGACGTCCACTTCGAGATCCATATCGTACAAATCGCCGGTCAGTTCGCTGATAACGTAAGTATCTTTGATCAGCTGGTTTTGCCACCGATACGCTTTGTCGTACAGATTTCTGATTTCGGGAACGGGCATTTTATATACCCTGATCCCTTCAGGTGTATTACGCAACTTCAAATCAGCCGGAAAATTCATCTGCTGCTCGAAAGGCATACCGGGATAACGCTGTGTCGGCATCCATGCTAAAATGATGCATCGTCCGTCGGGTGCATCGCTCCATGTTTGCGCAGCATAATAGTTATTGCCATAATCGCCCTGAATTACTTTTGTTTCGGGTATGAAGCGTGTTCCGTCAAACGAACCGATCATATAACTGCCCATCGCCCCGTACAACAACCATTTTTTATTGGCGACGTCGCCATCAACCGGTAACGACTCAAATCCGGGACACTCTGCATCTTTGTCTAATGACGTGATACCAAGTTGTTTCCATTCCTTCAGATCGGTTGAGGAAAACAGCCCGAACTCGTTGTCCCTGTCCATGTACAACGACATGATCCATTGTTTCGAGACCTCGTCCCACGCCACTTTCGGATCGCGGTTGGCATTGTGGATATTGCGGATGACCGGATTCTGGTCGTAATACGTAAACGTTGAACCGCCGTCGGTACTGTAAGCAATACATTGCGTACACAGCGGTCCGAGACCCCTGCCCGGACTGCCGCCGTTGGTGATAAAGGCAATGATTGTTTTGTCTTTGCCTGTCTGGAAACCGGCTACATTGTTGACGTCGACGACCGCCGAACCCGACCAGCATCCCGACCATACTTTGTGTGGCGTAATGTGGTTGGGCGTCTGTTCCCAGTGAACCAGGTCGGCGCTGACCGCATGTCCCCAGTCTTTGTATGCGCCGGGGCGGTGCGGAGGCATGTACTGGAAGAAAAGGTGGTAGACGCCGTCATAATAAACCAGCCCGTTAGGGTCGTTCAACCAGTTTTTCTTTGCTGAAAAATGGAACTGCGGACGATATTTCTCGTTGTAATATTCGGGTTTCCCATCTGTTATTTCGGTTACACCCGACAGTTTCATCACTTCTTTGTCCGATAAACATTTATTCCACAGCGCGATATGGTCAATAAGACCTTCAAAGACAGCCTCTACCTGTTCGTTTGTGACGTCCGCATACCCGTAGGGTTGTTTGTATTGTGCGCCAATGAGCGTCGGCCTGCGGTTCCAGTCGCGTATATCGCCTACCGTAACCTCGTCGTCGCGCAATATGCCATCAACAAACAATTCGGACATTTTACCGTTGAACCGGAGAATTACATCGTGCCATTGCGCGACTTCATCCTTTGGCAATTTGTATTTCAACAGGTGCGCGCCGCCGATGTCGTCGCTTCCCATCATGGATTCAATGTATACATCATCGTCCGCCACATTCAGCGATATACGGTATGCGATACTCTGGTCGTTTCCCGCTTTCGAGAGCAAAGGGGTAAATCCGTTGACATGACCGGCTTTCATCCTTACAAGGATCGAAATGTTCTTACCGGTCAGATTGAGTTCTTCCCCGATTCCCTGACCGGCGTCGAGCCAGCCGCCGTTAAATCGCGCTGCCATTCCGTTGCCGCCTCTTTTTCGGGACATGGTGGCGTCATCCGCTCCCAGCGCGATAAACTGCACATCGCCGTACGCTGTCAGCGGTTCATCATTCGATCCCGAAAGACGCCATGCGGCGACGGCGTCTTTGAAATAATCGTCCGAAGGCTGGCATGAGGAAAATCCGAAAGCGGAACAGATGATTCCGAATACGATTAATTTTTTCATTTATACAACTGTTATATAAGTCCTGACAGGCTTTTACCTGTCAGGACTTAAAATAATCATTACCATCCGTGATTCTGTCTGTACAACCCCTTCACATAACTGATTTGCTGTTGCGGTATTGGGAAGTACTCGTCGCGGTTTTTGGTGAACCTCGCATTGCTCAGATAGGCGCGCCTTGTTTTTTCAACTTCAAAATAGGAGTTTATTTCTTCGGCGGCAATACCCCAGCGAACCAGGTCGAAAAACCATTTGCCCTCAGTGGAAAATTCTAAGTGACGTTCCCATTTCAGCGCCTTGAAAGCAAAATCCTTATCCCACGCGGGGCAGTTTACGCCGGGTTCGTATGTATTAATATCGAATTTGCCTGTTGGCGTTCCGTCGGCAAAAATAAGCAGGTCGGTACTGGTAGCCGCGCGCGCTCTTATACTGTTAATCAGTGTCAGGGCTTCGCTCAGATTGGCGGCGCCTCCCAGCTGAATAAGCGCTTCGGCACGCCAAAGCATGATCTCGTCCAACCGCAGTACATCCCAGTTCAAACCGCTACCCATAAACGGATTGGTTTTCCGGAAGCAGTCGCAATCCGGCAGTACAATCATCTTTTGACTCATGCTGTAGCCGTACACCTCCGGCTGACGCGCCCAGCCGTTTCCCATGATATAGTCGGGGGCGTATTTCCACGGCATTCCGGGTACGCAGGCCGTATGCATCAGGCGCGGGTCCATAGGGGTAGCGGCAAACGCTTCCCTGTTATCGAGCATCACGCCGGTATTGTAATTGTCGAAATCGGGAAGGCCGTTGACGGTTTTGAAGCAGTTCATCATGTTGACTGACGGCTGAAGGAATCCGCAGCATCCGTAATCGTCGTTCATGGGATAGATTAGCCACGCATTGAGGCGACCGGTGGGCGAGCCGTCGTTATTGGCCGAATGTTGAACCGCCCAGATGGATTCCTGTCCGTTTTCGTATTCGCACAGGAAGTTACGCGCGAAATCGGGGAACAGGCTTTTGCCCGAGTTTTTGATGATGTCGTCGCACAGGGCTGCTACTTCCGTAATTTTCTCGCTGTTGATGTTGGTGACATTATGCCGTTCATCCTGTTCGTATGCGGCAAAAAGCAACATCTTGGCCAGATAGGCTTTTGCGGCGTTTTTATTCGGACGTCCCACTTCGGGCTGTACATCCGGCAGGTTGGTAACGGCAAAACGCAGGTCGTCAATCAGTTTTCCCCACAGTTCCTGATCGGTCAGTTCGTCGTTACTCACCTTGTCGTAATCGTCGTTAGGCGTATTTTCGTCGATGTACGGGAAAAATTTGAAGCATATTTTCATGTAAAAGTAAACGTGCGCCCGCAGGAAACGTAATTCGGCCATACGTCTTGTTCTCAGGGGATACTCGGCGTCTGTCAGCGCCTGCGCCCGTCGAAGCGCATCGTGAATCCGGCCGACCGACACATAATGCACCCACCATAGATTATCCAGGTCGCCTGTGGTGGTAGGCTGCATATAGACAAACTGCTCCCAGAGGTCGCGCTCACCGTTATCGTTGGTTCCGGCGCCGCCCTTATAGGCCTCGCCGCCGCGTACCGAGCCTTCCTCGTAGGGGATGCTGAACTGTTTGTTGAAATGGTTCTGTCCGATAAACGAATAGGCCGAATTGATCATTTGTTCCACCTTGTCGGGCGTTTGCAGGTCGCCGTCAGAGATCACGCCCTGCGGATACTGGTCGAGTAGCGAAGTACAGGAAACCAAAAGGATGAGAAGGAAACTTCCACATGCTATTTTTATAGTTTTCATATCTGATAGTATTTATAGTTAATGTTTAAAAAGTCACATTTAAACCGAAAGTAGTTGAGAAAGGCAGGGGGTAACTGTGCCCCGGCGTTTCCGGATCAAGCCCTGTGTAGGCATTGTCGCCCCATGTTTTCATGAATGTAACTACATTGTCGAATCTGAGCGCCAGTCTTGCCCGTCTGATATGTACGGCATCGGTGATGTGTGAAGGGATGGTATATCCCAGTTCAATATTCCTGATTTTCAGGTATGCCCCGCTTTCTACGAAATAGGTCGAGAAGCGGCCTTCATCGTTGTAATTGTTAAGGTGAATGGCCGGGATAGTCGATTTGGTATTGGTTGGCGTCCATGCATCCAGCAGCCGCGTTCCATAGTTTTCGCCTACCGTACCCAGTGAATAAATATCCGTCCATCCTTTCCAATCCCTGACGTTCAGGTCTTTGCCTAATACGCCGTTGAAGAACATGCTGAAATCGAATCCTTTCCAGTTCAGGCCGATATTAATGCCATATTCCAGGTCGGGGCTTTGCACGCCTATCCATGTGCGGTCTTCGGCATCAATTTTTCCGTCGCCGTTGATGTCGCGGTAACGAATCCTTCCGGGAGCGGCGCCAACCTGCGTGGGAGCGGCATCCACTTCGGCCTGCGACTGGAACAAGCCTTCGGCAATATATCCATACAGCGAATTTCTCGGTCTGCCCAGTATGTTGTCTTCTTTCCCGTTACCGGCAAAATTATTGATCACCACATCGGGAACATTCACAATCTTCTGTTTGTTATGCGAAAAAACGCCGCCTATCTCGAAGCCGAAATCACCAAACCGCTCCGTGTAATTCAGGGTCAGTTCGAATCCCTTATTATCAATATCCGCCCCGTTGAACCACATGGCGCCGCCTTCGCCTATCGTGGCGACATATCCGGGACGCATCAGAATGTCGGTCGTCGACTTCAGGTAATAATCGAATGACCCGTTCAGTTTGGAATTTAAAAATCCGAAATCAAACCCGAAGTTATGCTGCGAGGTAGTTTCCCATTTCAGGTTGGGATTCGCCCGTTGGGTACGCCGGAATCCGGAGGGAAGCGTTCCGCCGTTACCGGTAAAGTCGTATGCCGTTCCGAAATTCCAGTCCCAGACATTGTTGGAGTCATACAGGTACTGGTACATCTGGTAAGTAGCATAATCGTCGATACGCGAGTTGCCGTTTTGTCCCCATCCGTAACGAAGTTTCAAATGCGACATCACATTTGTCAATCCCTCGAAAAAGCCTTCCTGACTGACAACCCATCCTACGGAAAAGGCGGGGAAAGTAGCCCAGCGGTTGTTGACGCCAAACACCGAAGAGGCGTCGCGACGTAATGTGAAAGAGGCTAAATAGCGATTGTCATAATTGTAGTTGATTTTTCCAAACCATGAAAGCATGGCGTTACTGCTGCTGTTTCCGCCGTTGTCTCTTTCTTCTTCACCTGTATCCAGCTGCATGTAGTCGGGCGTTTCCAAAGCATACACACGCCTGCTGCCCCAAAATTCATTCCAGGTGTGATAGATGGTTTCCTGACCTGCCATCAGGTCGAAATTATGCTTTCCGGCATCAAATACATACTGCAGCACATTACTGTTGTTCCAGTCGGCATTATAATTGGCTACCTGCGACACCTTGGCTCTGGATTCGCTCAGGTAACCCGAACGGTAGGTCAGGTCCATCGTTTTCCGCCAGTAACCGATAAAATCCATGCCGAAAGTCGAACGGAATGTTAATCCTTTTAGAAATTCCACGCTGATAAAGGCGTTTCCGAACATGCGGAGATTATCGTCGTGGTTTTGCAGGTTGTCCTCAATCACGCGCACCGGATTTTGACGGTCGCCCATCCCGCCGATGGGGCCTCCCCAGCCGATGCCGTCTACCGTATGTACGGGTACGATAGACATCAATTCCTTTGTCCTGCCCAGATTGCCGTCGCCGATATTCACGCTTTGTCTCCATTTCGAAACAGTGAAGTTTTCACCCACCCTGACACGACCGTTCAGCCATGAATAATCGGAGTTGAGGCGTCCGCTGAACCGGTTGAAGTAGCTTCCCCTGACGATACCGTCATTGTCGTAAAAATCAAGTCCGAAGAGCGCCGAACCGCTGTCATTTCCCGTCGAAAGGGTCACATTATACTGTTGAACCTGCCCCCTGCGCATGACCTCCTTCATCCAGTCGGTATCAGCCGAGCGCATGGTCTGTTCATTCGGATCAAGGTATTCCCGCCAGGTAACCCTGTTTAGCACAAAATTACCGTTGGCGTCTGTCGTATAATCGTAATTGTATAAGCCGGCGATACCTGCCGTATTGGGGTCGGCGTTCGGGTTTGCGTTTTTGATCGCCCAGAACTGGGCAATACCCCGCTGCTCGGTATTCATCAACTGGTATGGTTTTTTACCGCTCACCGTGCTGTAGGAGGTGCTGAGATCGACGGTTGTCCCCTTCTTCCCTTTGCGCGTCGTGATGATAATCACGCCGTTGGCCGCGCGCGAACCGTAGATAGATGCCGACGATGCGTCTTTCAACACCTGCATCGACTCGATGTCCATGGTGGCAAGTTCACCCATGGAACGGGTGGTGGGCGTTCCGTCGATGATGTACAGCGGATTGTTGTTGTTCAGGGTGCCTTCGCCACGAATCCTGACCGTAGCGCCGGGACTGGGCGAGCCGTTTGCCGTCACCGTCATACCGGCAACCCTACCCTGTGCCGCACGCATGGCGCTACCCGATATGCTGGCACGCAACTGGTCGGTTTTCACTACCGAAACCGAACCGGTAAGGTCGGCTTTCTTTTGTGTCGTATAGCCTGTAACAACCACCTCGTCAAGGTTTAATGCGTCCTCTACAAGCACAACGGTGGCGTTTACAGCGCTCGCAGCAGGAAGTTCTATAGTTTTGTAGCCTATATAACTTATTACTAACGTGCCGGTTTCGCTTACGCTTAATGTAAAACGTCCGTCCGAATCCGAAATGGTTCCACTACCGATCACGCCTTTCTCAACAATGGTGGCGCCCGGTATCGGCTCTCCGTTCTGATCAAGGATTGTGCCGGTTGTCGATCTTTTCTGCTGCTGAACAGCAGCAGGTACAAATTCCACATTTGACGCCCTTAATACCTGTATTTGTAAAACACAAAACAGGACAGGAACGAAAAACATGAATTTCTTTAATAAAGTCATCTGATTTAGATTCATGAAATAGATTTTTAAAATGAAACAATGTTTTTATTTTGATTTTTCTTCTCAAAATTTTCTGCAAATATAAAAACATTGCTTTTTCAAATGCAAATAAAAATAAAAGTTTTTTTTGCTGATAAGTAAATATTATGTAAACTATTCTGCCTGTTCAGGTATTGGCATATGGCTTAATAAGGAACAATCGCCGGAAAAATAAGTAAAAGTTACATACAGTTATTTTTTTTACATTACAGAAAGCGTTAGTTTACATGATAAATACAAATAACGGCGCATATTTTTCGGAATTATTATATATTTTATTACATTTGCGACGTTTTATACACATTTGTAAAATAAAAAAATGGAAATTAAAGCCAATTACCAGACAATTTACACTTCACTGAAAGATCAGATTGTAAAAGAAGTATTTCGTGCGGGTTATCTGTTGCCTACCGAACAGGAGTTAGCCCAAAAATATTCCGTATCGCGTCCCACGATTGCGAAAGTGTACAACAAGTTACAGGACAGGGGTTTTGTGATTAAAAAGAAAGGATTGGGTACGATTGTCACCTATAACAATACGGACCCTGCCACTCCGACGCTTGGCCTGATGCTGCCCGGAGCGGGCGAATCGGATATCTTTTCCATCATCAACGATCAGATTTTGAAACAGTCCGAGAGCGGGAAGTTCAATTGCCTCTGGGAAGGGGCTACCGCCAGCAGCGCCGACATTCGCAAATCGCTGATCGAAACCTGTTGCGATACATACATACAAAAAAAGATAGACGGCATATTGTTTTCGCCGCTCGAAAGAGTACATCATGCAGACAGGCTGAACATACAGATATGCAATAAAATCAGCGCCGCCGGCATCCCGGTTGTCCTGGTTGACCGCGATATAGTAACGTTCCCCGAAAGGAGCGGCTTCGATATTGTTTGCCTGGATAATTTCAATGCGGGATATGTCATGGGACGTCATCTGGCCGATGCCGGATGCGAGCATATACATTTCTTATACCGGCCCGATTCGGCCAGTTCGGTCAATATGCGTTTGGCGGGTATAAAAGAGATGGCCTGGGATCGTGATCTCCTGTTCGACAGGGAGAACGTTCTTTGCGGCAATCCCGACGATCTGGATTTTGTGAAACAGATAAAAATTGTGAAAGGCAAAACCGGTATCATCTGCGCAAACGATTCCACGGCGGCAGTATTAATGTCGTCATTAGACGCGTTGGGAATAAAAATATCATCCGACGTGCTGTTATGCGGATACGACGACATGAAATATTCGCAGCACCTGAAACACTCGCTCACCACCTACCGGCAACCCTGCGAAGAAATAGCCAACATCAGCATCGAACTGATGATGCGACGCATCAATAATAAAAAACGAATGCCAATAACCGTTTACCTGACAGGCGAAATAGTAGTTCGCGACTCGAGTCGGTTTGTACGGTAATTTTTATTTGATTTTCACCACTTGCCCGATACCGTTATTAAGCGTTATTGCATACAAACCGCTTGATAATTTGATTTTTGTTTCGCCCGGTTGGAGGATGATCTGCTGCCGCTGCAGGACGCCTTCAAGTGAATAAATACGGACAATAGCGCCGGGCTTGGATGTTCTGATAAGCAATTCGTCATTGACTGCCCATAGCTTATCTTCAAGATTTTGTTCTAAAGGCTGGAAACCTGATTCTTCTCTGTCGCTGTATAGGTAGTTGGCGAAATACAGCCTATCGCCTGTAGAGCGGGTAGGGATCGTAACCGTCAGTTGCGGTTCGTCGCCGTTGGAGCCAGTCCAGCCTGTAAATATATCGTTTGCCTTTTCAGGAGCAAGCAGGGTGATGGCTTCACTATGAATGGTGTAGAACGCTGGGTTAGAATGGATTGCTTCGTTCCTACCAATGGCGTTTACGGCGCCGCCATGCAGGTAGTAGGTAATGGGGTATATTTCCAGTTCAAAGTCGGCATGCAGGTTTACTTTTCCATAAACAGTCAGCGTATCATACAGCATGATACCGCTTTGAGCAGGTATCGTTTCACCTCGAAGCGGCGGATACGCTGCATGACTCCAGCCTGTAAAACGGTATCCTTCGTCGGGAACAACAAGGACGCCCGAACGTGGTGAAGCACTGTAATCCAGCAGTTGTTCCGAGGCATGATAGATACGTCCGCCATAACCGGCAGAGAAGGTCACATTACTTGTGCCTGCGCCCTGATGGAAAGTAGCATTCGTGGCTGCCTGGTCAGGACCGATCGTAATATGTGCCTGATTGATATACAGGGGTTGCGAAACGTTCACACCCATTTGCGGAGTCGCTTTAAAGGTAACGATTTTCGTTTCAGCAGAATCTGTTAAAAGCGACCAGTTGAGTACCGCGCGTGGAGGCGTTCCCGTGGTAGGAGGCGTTGTGAGTGACGGAACAGACGAAAGGTAGGTCAACCAGGGAGGGACCGTGTCCATGATATGTATAGTTTCAGCAGTCACATGCGGGTTGACTGCCGTTATCCTGTACTCGATTGTATCACGGTAGAGCGTCGCCACTGGATTGGAATAAGTTCCAATATGCTTGACCGTATCGTCAGGAGGAATAAGAAGCATAGCTTCCTTATTCACCATCAATACAAGTGTGTGGTTGATGATTGGCACAAGCATGTCGTTGTTGGCGTCGTCACATTCAGCCTGATGCGGGAAAGGCGGCGACCCCTTGTCGTTCACCCGGACAGCGATGTGGGCGATGGGTAGCAGCGTCGACAGGCTTGGGACACCGACGTGAACATATCCGGTATCGCCCGGCAAAATCTGAAAATGGGCGCTGTCGGAAGCAATGTGGTTGACGAGTGCGTACAGTTGAGGTAATGTTTCTCTGTAAAGCGAAACGTAAACGGGCGGGCCGATTGCCGACTTGCCCTGATTGACAACGCCTATTGTAAAATCAATCGAATCGTCCAGTATGTCGATGCTGATGATCGACATATCTGTATACACATCGGGGTAACTGCAATCTATACCCCAGCCGTGATTATTTGTTGTATCGCAGTCTTCGTATCCGATGGCGGGATACAATACGCCATCATCCATCATACGTGCCCAGATCAGGCGATTGTTGTAATTACCCGAAGGAAGGGTATAAGTTAACGTATCGGTCTCGCCCGGGAAAATGTCTATTCCTGTTATCTGCACGTCGATAACCGTAGTACCTTCGAAGGCGCTTCCTGCCGTTCCGCCGGTATAGAACGCAATGGGCGATGCGGCGCTGATCGTTGCTTCACCAAGATTGCTGATGACAAGCGTCGCCTGCGTCGTTGATGTATTCAGTACAGATACTTCCATATCTCTCACCCACGCGTCGGGAAGGCGTACCACAGGAATATAGTCGCTTCCCGCTTTTACGACGGGTTGTTGAATCCATGAGCCGTTAAAAGGTCGAATGGTGTCGCCATTGAGGTAGTATTCCTGAAGCATGGGTTGAGGAACGGCATTTATTTTCAGGTCTTCGCGTACCTGCGTTGGGTCGTACATTCCCTGGTTCCACACCGGCGGACAGGGCGCCCACTTGGGGAAACCTGTCGCGTGTTCATATACGCGGATACGTCCCCGGGCGTCGTCGACGCCATGGCTGCTTGTTCCTACATGGGTAACGACAATATCTGCGCTGCCGTCCATGTTGACGTCGGCAATGGTGGGATATTCAAACGCGGTACCACTATATACATTGGTACGGAACATTATGCCTACGTCCGACAGTTCTGTATGATTCTCATGCACAAACTCGCTTCCCAGTCCACCGTTGCCTCTTGCGGGCGATATCACGCGCAGCCACTGTTCGTCGCGATAACAGATGTCCGCCGTCCCGTTATTATCGAAATCGAACAGCGTCATCCCGGTATTGTCTGACCGGTCGTCATGCCTCATTGTCCAGCTAATTTTCAATTTATCGTATAAGTTGGTTTCCGAATCATCGTAGGTCAGGCCGAGCACATGCAAGGCTGTGCTGTATGTATTGTTGAATCTGGGGCCGCCAGCGTTATTGTCGGCAAATCGCAGAGGAGAAGCAGGGGGTACTAACGGGTGGAAGCCCAAACCACTTCTGTAGCTGGCCGTATTCAAGCTTGAACCGGGCGATGTGCCGGTACCTCTACTGATATTGGCATTCCCCATAATAATGCAGATTTCGGGCAGTTTTTTTGTATAGGCCGTACCGTCCCACCCGTCGTGCATCCCGTTTATATCACCGATAAACGGGATGCCGAAAGCGCCGTGCTGACTGCTTGAACGCCAGGTGGAAGCAGCCTTTAGGGCGGAAGCGCCGGTCAAAGGGTCATAGTTCCAAATATATAGTAGCGCCTTGGTGTTTGTAAGGTCGCCGCTATTGGCAACGGTAGCCACAATGATGTCCAGTGTTCCGTCGCCGTCAATATCGGCTACGCGGGTCAGGCCGTCGCTTAACCAGTGTCGTGTAAGAGGTTGTCCGGCACTCGATGTTTCCAGAATATCTGCAAAGTCGGGTCCCTCAATGGTATAATAGGAGTTTAGTGTATGGTCGGTCAAGCTGTTGAGCTGGAACTTATGTATGCGGTTTCCGCAGATAATTTCCTGCTGTCCATCGCCATCAATGTCCACAATGACCGGTACAGCCAGAGCATTATCGGAATATGTGCCGTCACCCGGTCGTCGTCCGACCATGGCTTTGCCTCTTACGGCAGTGGCATTAACCTGTGTAGTTGGACTGGCGCTTAACGGCGCGGTTGTGCCGTTATAGGATCCTATCAAGCCGTTATCGCCCGAAGCGGGCATGAGACTGTACCTTAGTGGCGTCGCTGCATTGGTCCCTTCGCGCCAAGCCATTAGCAGGCGCCCGGTTACGCCGTTAAAAATTTTGTTATAGACAATTACTTCCGGTATACCGTCGCCGTTGAGGTCGGCGACATAGGGGTGCGGGTAGCCGAATCGGCGTCGTCCTGCTGCCTGTGGCGCAGCATAATCGACAATAGCATTGTTGGGATAATGTCCTGTCCACATCACAGTCATTCCCACAATGGAATCTCTGACAACCGGATGAAATTGCGGTTTGAGCGCCCGTACCTGTCCGTTTTGAGGAATACAGAGAATGATCTCGCCGATGCCGTCATTATCCAGATCAGCGAGCGCCATTTGAGAGGGAGCTCGGTGATAGGGATCACCCATTTGCGAAGTTACGCCAAAATCGTAGCTGTATTTCAGTTTTCCGGTCTGGCCGTTATAAATTTTAACATACCTTATGTTTTCTGCTGCAACGCCGCCCATTGTTGTCGAGGTTGTTCCAGTTATAACAATTTCGGGTTTACCGTCGCCGTTGAGGTCGCCCACCAAAGGCGAGGTAAAGGCATCAATGGCATGGTTGGCGAAGACGCCGCTTCCGCCGCTGACATCCGTTTCAAATTTAAGCCTCGGCGTACCGAAATTAATATTGTCCGGCATGGTATCGTAACATGTCACGTATTCATCAAGCAGGTTTACCGGCAGGTCGTACATGATGATATATACCTTTGCGGAGGCAACATCTACTCCGCAGGTTATTTCATAGGTCAACGAATCGCGACCCGAAAAACCGGGTTGCGACGGGGTATAGATTATATTATTATCTATATCTATAGATGCCGATCCTCTTGTCGGCGGAGTAATTATTCTGAAATCGTCGAGGGCTGTACCGGTGCAGTCGCCGAGTATGTCGTTCGCCAGCACATCAATGACGACCGGTTTGCCTTTCGGCGTCCATGCATAATCGTCTCTTGCCCGGAAACAGTCAACAACCGTGATAATGACTGAATCCCGCATCTGTTGTCCACACCCTTCGGGTGTTACCTCAATATAAAACTTATGCGTTCCCAATCCTATATCTACGGCGGCAAGCGGCACATGTTGCAAATTTTTATTTGCATTGTTGATGATTCCGGGAGGGCCGCCTGACCATTCGTAAGTTGTTTCGCCAAGCGTAATACACTTCAACATAAGGCTGTCGGAAAGGCAGAATATGTTAGATGTGGCGCTTGAATAGGCTACGTGCGCGATGCCCAAGTCAATCATGTTTACTTCCTGGTCGTATGAAGTAGCGCAATCGACGTCAAATAGACGGATTAAATAATTGCCACCTCCCATCCCGTAGTTGAATACACCTGAAGGGTCGGAAGCTACAAATATAAGGTTATTTTGCGAATCAAAGTCGTACAGTTCATAATTGTAATTTCCAGATCCGCCCCTTCCTTTGATACGCATAAATCCAACTTGCGATCCCTGGCATAAATAAGCGGAAGTCGAATCAGGGTCAAGCGTAAATGGCGTTTGCACATAATGGATCGTGTCAAGCCATGACATATTTGAAGGCGCTGTATATGAGGTGCTTATCGTCATGCCTATCCGGTATTCACCCGAAGTAGGCAAGTATAGCGGATTTCCTGCCGTAACTGGCGCCGGATTAAATGGAATAGGCGTATTATCAGGTTTAACGGCGCTGAGTATGCGAAAATAAGCAGAAACAGACCCCTCCTGTCCGGTAGGATAAGCTAATACTATCTGTCCGGTAGGATAGACTGTCATTCCGTCGCAGTCCTCTGTCATACTTGTGTAGGTTATCGGTTGTTTAATTTTATAGGCATAATAGGATGCGTTGACAATTTTTGTGGCACATCCGGGGAAAGTAACGGCAAACTGATAGACGCCCGGTTTTATGTATACAATGCCATTGGAACTAGTGTTATAAAGGGGTGAAAACGGATAAAAATTGGAAATTGGGGCCGAAATCACTGTATCCGTATGAAGAGGGGTTGTCTGGTTGGGGGCCGGAATATATTGAAATCTTGTTCCGGCAGGAAAGTAAGAACCGGAAGGAGATAAATATAAATATAAATAAGAGTGGAGAATACTGTCAGTTATCCCATACGTTATGAAGGCGTAACCGCCGTATGATCCAATGGGAGTAGGCGTTTCAGTAAGCAGGTTTTGAGACCAAATATGACCTTCATAATCCAAATATTCAAGTTTGGATTTGACAGGAACATTAGTTGCTGTTTGCGTATTGTAATTAATAACTGTGTCTGTCCAACTTTTGGCTGGCAGGACAGTCTGGTCCGGGAAGATAATGTTGTTCAGACTGTCAAGGATTCTCCATTGATAAGGATAACAAATTACGCCGGACGTATTGCTGCTCGGATAATGATTTACCGTAAATCTGTCACAATTTACATCAGTGTAATTGGTCGTAGCGGTAAAAGAATTAGATATCCGGACAGCATTTACCGGAATGATACAGGATGTGCCTTTTACTCTTAGAAAGGGATATATTCTAAAGTTGGCATTTTGAATCGTGCTGTCGCGTAAAACGCCTATCGTATAGGGCGATGGCATCTGCCAGTTTACATAACTGTTATTGTTCAGGATAAGATTATTCCAGACATACGATCCGGGGTTTGGATTGTTCATGCTGAAAGCAATTTCAAAATAGTCGTTCACATTCGTCCAGTAATAATAATTCTCATCGGCAGTATGACTGCTGCTACTATAATTTCTGTAAAAAGAGACAGTTTCACAACTTTTAAGAAACGGCGTAGATGATCGATACAGGTAAGAATATACCATGGTGGCTTCCACCGTCGACGACATGGTTCCGACTGTGCCGTTTAGTGTTGTCGTATAGGAGCAGTTGTCGCTAACCGTAAAAGTATAACTGCCTGCAGGTAATTTTGTTATCTGTATTGTTCCTGTGTTCTGCATCACAAATACAGTCTGTCCTGAATAGCCTCCGGACCCTGTAGGATAGCCAGTCATCGTTATTGTATAAGGCGCCGAACCGGTATTTGCCATGACAGTTATTGGAATCATTCCGGTCGTATCACGGCCTGTACAGCTTAGAGAGCTTCTGGGGACGCCCATAAAAGCGTCCATCAATACATAGTTTGACGAAATTGACGTAGTATCTTCAACGCCTGTAACAACATAGTCGTTAACGATATAACAGAAAGCCCGAAGCGCAATTTTATACTTTCCTGCTGGCAGATTGGGAATTATATCACCGGAATAAGTAGTCCAGGGGATGGTTGATCCGTCGGATTTGGTTACTTCAAACTGCATGTCGGACTGACGGATACCGACGGCGTCCGGGCCCGATACTGCTACATGGATGGTACCATTTGACACGCATGTAGAAACAGTAGGCGTCAGCGTCAGCGTCAGATCGGTACACTGTGCCGACAGTTTCACGCACGCAAAAAAACCAGTTATGATACAGGCAATAACCTGTATACTGAATGTATTTTTCATATCGCTTGGATTTAGTTTTATTTTTTCAGTATACACTTTACAGCGCCATACGTTTCTACAGAATTCTCGACACAAACGGCTTCATATCTGATTGAAATCGTTTCTTCGTCGATTTTTTCAATCTGGTAATTTAAACCGGAAATGTTAAAAAACAATCCCGGAACCGATGATTCTGTCCCTAATTCATCGGGATCGCATCCGATTGTCAAAAGATATTCGTCACCTTGCGGATTGTTGACAGTTACAAGACCGCCACGTCCATAATAAGCGCTATATGGACATTCTACCTGAATGATGTCACGTATGCTAATAAATTTTACTGCCTGATTCAGACACCCCGGAAGTTCCTCAAGTCCTTTGGGATCGTTAATCTCAAATTTTACCCGAAAATCGCTTGTCGGCGAACTTCGCTCTAAATACACTGCCTTTTCAAATACCCACTCTCCCTCAAAATCCTTAAGCGAACTGTGTCGGGAAAACTCACTGTTTCCCTTCAATTCGGACACCCACAATACTACTACACCTGCTAATAATAGTACTTTCAACGTTTTATTCATAATAGTTCACATATTAATTCACATAATAATACACTTTTTCGGGGGCAAATTAAATAATAATTATTGAATTAAACAAATAATATAAAAATGGTTTCGCATAACGAACAAATTTATTATGTACTTTTGCGCCAAATATTTTTGAATCAAATGGTATGAATTATACAATTTTAGATTTTTTGACGCTAATAGGTGCGCTTGGCATGTTCCTGTATGGCATGAAAATCATGAGTGAAGGGCTTCAGAAGATAGCCGGAGACAAGTTAAGGAGTATTTTGTCGGTAATGACTTCCAATCGCGTCATGGGTGTGTTTACCGGCCTGTTGATCACGGCAATCATCCAGTCATCTAGTGCCACAACGGTTATGGTGGTCAGCTTTGTGAACGCCAGGCTACTTACGCTGGCACAAGCCATCAGCGTGATCATGGGCGCCAATATCGGCACGACTGTAACGGCATGGATCATCGCTGTTTTCGGATTTCAAGTAGATATCAGCGTGTTGGCTATCCCGATTATCGGCCTCTGTTTTCCGCTGATATTTTCAAACAATAACAGCCGCAAGTCGCTGGGTGAATTTCTAATGGGATTTGCACTCCTTTTTCTGGGATTATCCTACCTCAAGAATTCAGTGCCCGACCTGCAGCGACATCCCGAAGTATTGTCGTTCATTCAGAACTATACTTCCATGGGATTCCCGTCTATCCTTTTATTCCTGCTGATCGGTGGAATCCTGACAGTTGTCGTTCAATCGTCGAGCGCTACGGTAGCGATCACGCTGATTATGTGCACAAAAGGCTGGATTCCTTTTGAAATGGCGGCGGCGATGGTGCTTGGCGAAAACATCGGAACGACCATTACCGCCAATATCGCAGCTATCAAAACAAATACCCAGGCAAGGCGTTCAGCCTTTGCACATTTCATTTTTAACATTTTCGGCCTTTGCTGGATACTCTTCCTTTTCTATCCGTTTACTCACCTGGTTTCATCAATCATAACGAATTATGGACCGGGTAATCCTGCCGAACTGAACAGCTTCATACACTCCCTTCGTCCGGAAGTCATCGAGCAAATCACTTCCAGTGGAAAACCCGCCGATCCCGATCTCACCGCATTGCAAAGCAAATTCCTATCGCTGCAAATATCGGTCTCCTACGGACTATCACTGTTCCATACACTGTTTAACATTGGCAATGTATGCCTCATGATAGGGTTCGTTAATATGTATGAAAAAATTTGCTCCTTTGTTATCAAATCGAAAAACGACGCGGAAGATGAGGAATTTTCATTAAGGTTCATCTCTTCCGGCCTGCTTTCAACTTCCGAACTGTCCCTGTTGCAGGCAAAAAAAGAAATAGTCCTTTACGGCGAGCGTGTTCACCGTATGTTCGGCATGGTTATAGAACTTTACGGCGAAAAGGACAGGGATAAATTCCTCCAGTTATTCGGTCGTATCGAAAAATATGAGCAGATCAGCGACCGCATGGAGATCGAAATTGCCAAATACCTGACTAAAGTACTGGAAGGGCGGCTGAGTTCACATGGTAAGGATAGGATCCGTTCCATGCTGCGCGTCATTTCCGAAATTGAAAGCGTTGCCGATTCCTGCAATAATCTATCCAAAGCGATCAAACGCCGTAACGATGGCAAATCTGTCTTTGTGGACATCCAGAATCATTGTATCGGCCACATGTTCGCCCTAAATGAAAAAGCGCTTGCGCACATGAATGAGGTACTTTATAAGACAGAACAAGATGTAAGCGATGATGATTTGGCTGTTACTCTGAACTTCGAAAACGAAATCAACAACTACCGCAATCAACTGAAAAACGATAATATTGAAAATATAGACGCCAAAAAATATAATTATCCCGATGGCGTCTATTACATGGACATCGTTTCCGAATGTGAAAAGTTAGGCGATTACGTTGTCAACGTGGTACAGGCAGTCGTTGGAAAGAAAAAGTAATCAGACTTTTAAAAAGATTTTCTTTTGATACAGAAAATACAGGAACAGCCAGCATACAATGATGTATCCCGTCGCATTGATTAGGTTTGCCCATATTTCGGGGAATTTGCCGGCTAATCCACCAATGAAATAACGGGAAATCTGCCTGAAACCGATGATCTGCTGCGCCAGGTAGATCGTGATTGAATTCATGCCGATAACACGAAAAAAAAGCGTCCAGCGACGATAACCCTTTACATCAATGATATAATAAAACAGGGCAAATAGGAAGAGCGAATAGGCCGCAACCACACAAACAAAGGAACTGCTCCACAACTTTTTATTGATCGGAAAAACCAGGTTCCATAACAACCCGATAATCAATAAGGCACAGGCTGCCGCCACCATATATAATACTTTCCTGTTTTCCGATATTTTATCGCCTGACATACGTATAAACTGACCTGTAAACATACCCAACATGGCCGTTACGATTGCAGGAAGAGTACTCAGTAACCCTTCGGGGTCAAAATAATTGTCGCCGTAAATCAGTCTGCCGGGCAACAACATCCTGTCGACTGTTCCAGCCAGGTTGTTATCAAATGAATAGGGATCGGTTCCGCCGGGTATCAGCCACATCATAAACCAGTAACCGACGAGAATCGCAACTGCAATAAAGGCTAAAACTTTTGGTTTGAACTTCATGAACAGCAATGCCGCAAACATCCACGCCAAGCCAATACGCGCAAGCACGCTCGCACACCGGAGTGATGCAAATTCCAGCCTGAAGATACCGTTATATACCAGTCCCAGAAAAACCAGGTCAAGTCCCCGTGTTATAACTTTAACTAATATCCGCTTTTCGGATTTTCCGGAAGCCCGCTGTTTGGCCATTGAAAACGGGAACGATATCCCCGCTATAAACAGGAACAGAGGAAAAATAGTGTCATGATGCGCCAACCCGTCCCATTCGACATGTTTCATCTGCACCGATAGCCAGGTCATCACATCCGACGAGGGAAACAAGTTGCAAAAGGCTACGACCCACCCTGCAAATCCCATAATAAATAGCATGTCGAAACCCCTCAACGCATCCAGTGACAGTAATCGATCTTTTTTTTCTTCTTTCATATTATTGTATTTAGACATTTTAACTGACTGCAAATATAAGGATATTATCCAAAAACCCGAATAAACCATTATTTATTTCATTTTTGGAATTTCACTTGATCGGGATTCCTTCATCAATTTTTTCTAATGAAATTTGGTATATGTAATATATTTCGCTACCTTTGCTCAAAAATTTTTGAAGTCGACCGCTAAGGTTGTTTTGAACCAAATTAATTGAAATGGAAAATATGGAAAAAATTGGATAGACGAAATACCGTCATCGCAAGCGCCTGACAATGAAACACGTGAAACCAATTTTGCCTTTGGTTATTTATGTTTGTTAGTGGCTATTACGTCAGAAACCAATACAAGTGGCGATTTTAGTCTGTCTGCTTATGACGCACTTCCGATTTATAACAGGATTAAACGTATTACTGAATGAAAAAAAGGATGTTGTTTTTTGGAGCAGGCGTTATTGGCTCACTTTATGCAGGGAAGATGGCTCTTTCGGGTCATGATGTTACAATTTTGGCAAGAGGGAGGCGTTTGGAAAAACTTAATGAACAAGGGCTTACATTGTCATCTGAAAAGCTTGGCAAAGAAAAACCCAAAATTTCCGTCATATCGGAACTGAAAAACAACGATATATATGATTTTGTATTCGTAACACTAAGAAACGATCATATCAGCGATGCATTGCCCGTTTTGGGTCAGAATCAGTCGGAAAATTTCGTCTTTATGGTAAATACCGCTAATGGATATGCCGATTGGATTAATCATTTAGGAAAAGAAAAAGTCATTGCAGCGTTTCCCGGCGCCGGAGGCAAAATTGAAACAGGGACAGTTCATTACCGGTTAACGCAAAAAATAATTCAACCTACAACAATAGGAGAGACAGACGGAAAAGACAGTCGTAGATTAAAAGAGTTGAAAACGATTTTACGACAGGCAGGTTTCCCGACAGTAATCTCCAAAAACATGGATAGCTGGCAAAAATCACATGTCGCAATGGTTTGTGCTTTGGCTTATGGAATGTATTTTGACGGCGGAAATAATTATACGTTTGCTAAAAACAAAAAAGCGATTACGTTGATGTGCAGGTCTCTGAAGGAAAATTTTGTTTTCCTGAATCATTCCAAATACGGCATTGAACCTTTCAAGTTATACGTATTTCGAGGATTGCCGATTTTTTTATTGAGCAAGATAATGAGTAGCGTTTTAAATTCCCAATGGGCTGAAACTGTGATGTCAAATCATGCTTTGTCGGCAAGAAAAGAAATGGAAATGCTAACGGGCGACTTCATTCAGTTAGCCGCAAACAATAGTGTTGAATTGAGGTTTTTAAAAGAGATGGTAAGAGAAAGTTGTAAATGACAGGCAGACAGATACATGGTGGATAATAAAATCAAAGTATAGGATGAATGATAAACCGACCGAAAAAATTTAATAAAAGATGATACGACTGACACGACTGACAACTATCCTGCTTCACCTGCAGTCGCAGCGGGTGATCACGGCCCGGGAACTTGCCGACAGGTTTGGCATTACGCAACGGACGGTTTACCGTGATATCCGCGCCCTGGAGGAAGCAGGCGTCCCCATCGTCGGGGAAGCAGGCAAGGGCTATTCGTTGGTGGACGGCTACCGGATACCGCCCGTCATGTTTACCGAACAGGAAATAAACGCTTTGCTGACGGCACAGCAATATTTCCAGAATAATGCCGACAAGTCGGCTTACCGCGACTTGACGAACGTCGTCACCAAAATAAAAGCCATAATACGTTATTCGGAACAAGAAAAAGCCGAAAAACTCGCAGACCGTCTTTATGTTTTTTCAAACGACCAAACCAACGAAACCAACTTGCTTTCGACCATTCAATTAGCCATCACAAACTGCCGTACGCTGAAAATAAAATACCATGCCGCTTATACCGACGCGATTACCGACAGGACGATTGAGCCATTGGGAGTTTATCTGTATAAAGGGAACTGGATGGTGGTTGCACATTGTCGGCTTC
>Ga0082212_10003287_pt1 | contig 23038 bp, 21 predicted proteins | sample TergutNt197P3_FD_71548 | JGI IMG/M metagenome (GOLD analysis project Ga0082212, IMG submission 71548) | Neocapritermes taracua P3 segment gut microbial communities from Petit-Saut dam, French Guiana - Nt197 P3 | ecosystem: Host-associated > Arthropoda: Insects > Digestive system > Gut ...
GCGTCGTTCTGTAAGGAAGTTTATTATATGTCTGGTTTAACACCAAACACTCCCATGCTTTGCTTCCTTTCAGCCGAGGCAAGCCTCGGGGTATTAAACCAGACTTGCGAATAAAAGTATCACTGTGATTAATCAATCTGGGGCGCATGTTCAGCTACTTATTTTATGTGTAACCCTGCCTCTGCGGCAGATGGTAGATGGGCGATTACAACGATCATTCATACCATGTCGAAGGTTAAAACACCTGTTAGCCGCAGAGTTATAAAATAACGCTATATATGGGGGCTACCTGAAAATTAGACGCTATCCAAATTTGGTTCCAGGCACCATCCACCAGCCATTGAAAAAACCGCCGGAACATGGTATAACAAAATGAATCACCATGGTTACTCCTTCATTCCTCCGCGGGGGGATACGATATACAGATTCTTCAGTGCCTCCACGAACTTCCAGCGTTACGGCTTTTCTTCCCGGCCTTTCGGTAATACCCCTGGTACAGCATATGGGGAGCAGGGCAAACCCTGTGGTAGCCGTTGGGGACCGTGTAAGCGAAGGGATGCTGATAGGCAGGGGGCAGGGACTGGGATCGGCCAATATCCACGCAACGGTGCCGGGGCGGGTAGTGCGTACTGTTTCCTGGAAAACTGCGGAAGGGCTTACGAATGACGCTCTGGTAATAAAGCTTGACGGCAGCTTTGAAAAGCTGGGCAGGCGCGAAGAGGTTTTCCCCTGGCAGAGCCTTTCTTCTTTTGAAATTCAGCGGATAATCGCCGAGTACGGCATTGTTGAAATGGAAGGTTCCGGCAAGCCGGTTTCGGATATGTTTTATTCGCTGCGGTCTGCCAAAGACCCGGTAAGCCTTGTTGTGCGCTGTGTTTTTGACGATCCCTGGCTTGCGGCGGATTATGTGCTTCTTAAGGAAAGGCTTGCGGCAGTAGCCGAGGGGAGCCGCATTGCGGCGCGCGGCGGCCGCATGGGGCGTATAGTCCTGGTTTTTTCGCACGGCGAAAAGGATCTGGCCCAGGCCCTGCTGGGGGCAATGGAAAAATCGGAATTCCCGGTAACGCTAATCTTTACCGGCTCCCGGTACCCCCAGAGGAACCGCAGGGAACTGGAACTGGTGCTTTACCGCCATGCAAAAAAAGAGGGGATTGAACTGGGGACTATCCTGGCATTGGGGCCGGCTACGCTCGCGGCAATCCACGATGCTGTTAAGTTTAAAAAGCCGATCCTCTCCCGGTATGTTGCGGTGGGGGGCTCGGCGATAAAAAAGCCCCAGGTAATGAAGGTTCAGATTGGGACAAGGATAGGTGAAATTTTTGCCGAATGCGGCGGTTTTGTCGATAAGCCCCGGCGTATAGGTTCCGGGTCCCCTTTATTGGGGCGTTCTGTTGTAGATATGGACGAGCCGGTAATTAAAACCAGTTTCGCGATTTTTGCTTTTTTGGGCGGCCAGTTGGGCAGCGGCGTCCAGAGCAAGTGCATCGGGTGCGGTGAGTGCCGCAGTGTATGCCCTGTTGGCCTGGACCCGGAAGCATTGTATAAGTATATGGACAATGGCGAGAGCAGGGATGTAAAAACAGGCAGGGCGGCGGAATGCCATGGCTGCGGCTGCTGCGAAGTTGTCTGCCCTTCGGGGCTTCCGCTTTCTGCCAGCATCATCCGTTCGGCCCTAAAAGGAAACTAGCATGGATCTAAGCCTTTTCCAAAAACCCCAGATCAATTTATCCCGTTCCACCCCCCTGCGGATGAGGCTGGTCTCTGCCTGTGCTTTGCTGGCAATTTTACAGTCGTCTTTAAGCGACGGCTTCCATTCCCTTTTTATTGCCCTGGCTGCCGTTGCCGGCGCCGTGGGGACAGAATTGCTTTTTAACCTTAAGGGCAGGCAGTTTACCATAAAGGATTCCAGCGCCGTCGCTTCGGCCCTTATCCTTACGCTTTTCCTTCCCAATACAATCAACCCGCTTTATGCTTTTTTTGGCGCGGTTTTTGCCATGGCTGTACTCAAACACAGTTTTGGCGGCCTGGGGTCCAATTGGGTGAACCCGGCAGCCGGTGCCTGGCTTTTTATACGTTCCGCCTGGCCGGTTGCCTTTACCCGCAGTATAGAAAGCGGCCACCTTATGCGGCTTTCCGGGTCTGTGGAAGGCGGCCTTGCAGACACCCTTGGCTCGCCGATGACGCTGCTTATGATAAACGGCTGGACGGCTAACCCATTGGACTACGGCGTAAGCTCTTTTTTAAACCAGTCAATCCTTGGTTTTACCGGGAGCGCGCTGCCGGTAAGTTATCTTGCCCTGTTTTCCCCTGGCGGCCCCGGGATTATCGCGGACAGGGGGCTGTTTTTTCTTTTAATGGGGACGATTCTGATTGCGGCGACCCAATGCTTTAGGTTTTGGGTACCATCTGCGTTTATCTTTGTCTTTTCGGTTCTGGTTTTTATTTTTGGCGCTTTGCCTTTCGGCGGGCCCATTGGGCAGGGGGATCTTTTCTTTGCCCTGCTTTCCGGCGGCACATTGGCAGTAGCTTTTATACTGGTTACCGATCCAGCCACAGGCCCAAAATCATTGCCGGGGAACGCGGTTTATATAATCTGCTGCGCTGTATTCGCATTCCTGTTCCGCTACCCGGCGCTTGACCCTTACGGCGCGGTAACAGCGGTCCTCCTGGGGAACGCATTGGTCCCTGTAATCAGGCGCCTGGAAAATACCCTGTATTATGAAAAGAGAAAACAGCAATGAATAAAAAAGTAACCATGTGCATTGCCTGGATTGGCGGTTCGCTCCTCCTGGGTTTTCTCCTGTGGTTCTTTACCATTACGTACAGGACAAGGCTTTTAACGGATGCCGTAAATAAAGCACTTGCGGAAAACGCGGGGGTGGCTAGCGGCCTGCGCATAGAAACACCGTCCGGTTTTTTTGGCAACCCGTCATCTGTTTTGGGCGGCACATGGTTCACGGTACATAATTCCGGTGACAGCGCTTTTGTTTTTACCATGATACGTAATGGGATAGCCGCTGCCTGTGTTGCCCTTGTAGACAGCGCTGGTAAGGTAAGGGTAATTATCCCCCTAAGCGACAATGCCAGGCAGATAACCGGGGAGCTCCCTTTGCCGGTATACAATTTTTATGCGGACAGGATCGAACAGGATCTGCGGCGCAGGGGTTCAAGGGGGGGGAATTAAAATGAACGTTCAAATGGAATCCCATTTTTTCTGGGGGAAGCATTCGCCGCTAAGCTCACTAACCGGCGCAGCCCTGATTGTTATTGCATCCGGCAGGATCTCTTTTGCGCTTATATGCAGCCTTGCGCTTGTATGGGTTTATGTTTTTGTTTTGGCAGCGGCCAAATTGGGCGGGGAGTACTTTCCCGTGTGGGGGAGGGGCGCGGTGCTTCTTTTCCTTTCTTCACTTGCAGCCGGTATCTTTTTTGTCCTCCTTTGGTTTTTTAGCCCCCTGCTTGCCATGGAAAGCGCGTTTTTTATTTTCCTTGTCCCTGTTACCTTTATTGCTTCGGGGATTTCCAACAGGGTTCTTGACTATGACATTGGCGAAGTTGTTACGCAGGGCTTGTCAGATGCACTGGTGCTTGGGGTGCTTATTCTTGGGTTTTCGCTTGTAAGGGAGCCTTTGGGTTTTGGTTCCATCTCGCTGCCCGGGTTTGACAGTATCCGTTTCGCAAGGATCGAGCCCCTGCGTCTGCTTCAGGCATCATCCGGCGCATTAATACTTTTTGGCTACGGGGTTGCCGTGTACCGGCATTTCCGGAACGATATGACCAATTCGGAGGAAGATTAATGGCAGCCCTGGCCCTTGTTTTTTTTGCAGCCCTGTCGCTTAACCTTTTCCTTGGTTTTGCCCTTGGTATAAGGGAACTGATGCTCCGTGAACGGACGCCGGCTTTGCTGCAATACTATCCATGGCTGATCCTTTTTGTTTCGACATTCCTCTTGTGGGTTATCTTTGCAAGGCTCCTCTTTTTTACCGGCGGGGTAATGGATTTTGTTTTAATCTTCCCGGTTTCCGTCCTGGGGGGCATGGGCCTTGAAATGCTTTTTTTCCGTTTATTTGGGAGCCCCGCGGGGATTAAGGAAAATCCCGGGGTTTTTTCCATTGGCTCCCCGTTTAACGGACTTTCTGCGGCTGCGTTGTTCCTTACGCTCCGTTTTGCCCTTTCTGTAACAGACGGGCTACTCCTTTCATTTTCTTTTTCTGCCGGGGCGCTCCTTGCTTTTATAATACTCAAGGAGATACAGCGCCGCTCCTTTCTGGAGGCAATACCGCGAAGCCTCCGGGGGACACCCATGCTGTTAATATCAATGGGGCTTTTGGCACTTGTTTTTTCCGCAGCTTCAGTGTTATTTTTAAAAATCTTTCTTTAATAACTGGGTAAAAAATGGCCGGAAAGATAAGCATTATCCTTGGTTCAAATGCGCATCTTTTTCCTTCTGCAGACGACGATCAATTTGAAGAACTGTACCAGACAAGGCTAAAACCCTTTATTACTGTCCTTAATCAGTTCCCCAAAATCAGCGCCGCGCTTCATTATTCGGGCTTTCTCTTTAACAGGCTGGAACAAAAAAAGCCGGAACTGTTTTTGTTGATAAAGGAAATGGCAGCCCGGAAGCAGCTTGAACTCCTGGGCGGCGGTTTTTACGAGCCTATAATGCCCCTCCTGCCCCCGGCAGACAGGATAGGCCAGATTGAAATGCTGACAACCTATATAAGGCAAAATTTTGGGCGTAAGCCCCAGGGCTGCATGCTTTACTTTTCTGTGTGGGAACAGCCCCTTGCACTCATGCTTGCTGCAAGCGGCATGGATTATACTTTTTTAAGCGAAGCCCAGTTTGCCGCCGCCGGGTGCAGGGGGAAGAACCTGTTAAGCCCGGTGTATACGGAAGATCAGGGGAAACTGCTTATGGTGTTCCCTGTTTTTTCTTCTCTCGCCCCAATGGGTACAAACGGCGTATGGGCAACTTTGCAAAAAGCCAGGATCAACCCGCCCGAAGGGGGGACGGCGCTTGTTACCGTGTTCCCCGATTTTAGCAAAGAAAACGCGGAAGAAAACATACGCAGTTTCTTTAGCGACCTTGCTGCAGTAACCTCGGAAAAACCGGATAATACCCAGATCGAGGTTACAACCCCGGGCAGGGTGTACCGTTCCGCCCCATTGCTCAAGCGGGTTTATTTTTTGGCTTCCGGCGATACGAACTGCCCGCAGCCCCGCTCGTCCCTGTCCGGTTCCCCCGGGGCAAACGAACTCTATGCGCGGCTTCAATTGGTCCATAACCTTATCAATCAGCTGCGGGGGGACAAGTCGCGCAAACGGAGCGCTCGTGAAGAATTGTGGAAAGCCGAAGGGGCCGAGACACTGTTATGCGCCGGTAACAGGGAGGTGCGGCGCTATGCACAAAAAGCAATCCTTGCGGCGGAAAGGATAATCCGCGAAAAAGATTTTAAACCATCACTCCTTAGTTTTGATTTTGATTTCGACCGGGTGGAGGAATTCCTTTTTCAGGATAAAAACATCAACTGTTATGTAAAAGCCAGGGGCGCTTCTGTTTTTGAACTGGATTATATCCCCAAAGGGTGGAACTACCTTGATTCATCAGATGCCGTCCGGGGTAAACGCTCTGCATTTACAGATATACTGGCCCCCGGCGATTTTATTCCCCCACCCGATTTCCGTTCCGCTGTTTACACCTATCCCGGAAAATATAACTTAACGCAGGCAGCTCTGCCTGACACACCATTGTTCCCCGATAATTGCAGATTTTGCGGGGACGAAGAATACAGGCTCTTGTCGGCAGACAGGGTAAAACTAAAGGCATCTTTTTCGCTTTCGCCGCGCAAAGGTATTCCGTTCGGGTTTATTGAAATCCAAAAAACCTACAGCCTGGAAAAAAATATGCTTAACCTGGCATATAAATTAACCAACACGGGGGACGAAAAAACAGTGCTTTGTTTTATACCCCGGTTCGATTTGGCTTTGGCAGGCGGGGAGCTTATTTTCCGTAAAAGCCAGGGCGAGGAAGAACGTTCTGCCGATAAAACAAGCGCAAAAAGGCGGGTCGTTTCGTTCGAAGAAAGCAGTTCAAAGCACGGCGCTGCAGTCGGGGTTGGTTTTCAAACACCCTGCGACCTCTACTATGCCGACCTGGAAGAATTTTTTCAAACCTGGACTTTCCTGCCGCTTTTTCAGGTCTTTTTAAACCCGGGGGACAGCTGGGAAAACAGGATTACGGTTTCTATTTCCGCAAAAGCGCGGAAAAGCTGAATTGTAAATGTATTTATTCCAGCATAGCGTCCAGAATTTCCGCAGAATCCCTTACCAGTTTTGGGCAAAGTTCCTTGACCTGCCGTTCCGCTTTTTCCTTGTCGCCCGTTACCAGGTGGGTCCCCAGTAATTGCTCGCATAGTGTTGACTGGTTCCGTTCCTTAAAACGGCGGCTGAACTCCTGTACCATTGCATAGGTTTTTTCCTTGCCTTCTTTGTCGCCGGAAGAAATGTGCCCGCATTTTAAACCGATTACCATATACGCACCGGTAACCGCGCCGCAGGTTTCGCATTGCCTTCCCATGCCCGCACCAAAACCGCTGGCAATTTTTAATGCCAACTCTTCATCCAGCCCAAGATCCGGGGCGTATGCGGAGAAAACCGACTGCGCACAATTGCATCGTACAGAGAAACGTTCTGTCGCTTTTTCTGCATTTTTCATTTTGATACTCCTTAAAAAAATTAATCCGAATAACGCGCCTCAATGGTGCGCATTTCCAGGTACAGGGTCTCGCATACCGGTACGCTGATGCTGTGTTTCTTTGCCAGCTCCATAATGACAGGGCTGAACATTTCCAGTTCTGTTTTCCTGCCGGCAAGCACATCCTGGCACATCGAAGTAAAACCTTCGGGGCGGAGCAGGTTTACTGTATTATACCAGTTTCCAATGTCGCTTTCGTTCAGATCAACCCCCTCGGCGTTGGCGACCGCGATTACCTCGCGCATGGCGTTTTCGTGGAGCAGCCTTGCCTCGCTTATTTCGCCGCTGCCGCCTTTATTCATAATCGCCCCGTAGGGGAGCCTGAGTATCGCTGTAAGCTGGTTGCTTGCTACGTTGATCATGAATTTATACCAGAGGGCGCGTTTCATGTTGTCTTCCAGCTTAAAGGCAACGCCTGTGCGGGCAAAGAATTTGGCGATGCTTTCCTCGCGTTCCCCGTTATTGCCGTGCCCGTCCCCAAAATGGATAACCCCTCTGCGGCTATAGGTTGTTTCTTCCCCCTTGTGGAAAGCGTCGGTGCCCAGGATCATGGCAAGGGGCAGCGGCCCCCGCCCCAGTTTACTGCCGATAATTTCCTCGCTCGTAATCCCATTAAGAAGCGAAAGTATAATTGTATCTTCCCCAACCGACGGCCTTATGTCTTCGATTATTTCGCCCAGGTGGCAGAATTTCGAGGCAACTATAATTAGGCCGGCCTTTTCCCCGTAACTGAATCGGAAGTTGATTTTTTCCCCGTTTGCCCACAGGCCGTTTTTTTTGTACCGTTCAAGGCGTTCGCCCTTTGCCAGGATCGAGACGCAGGCCGGATCGTATTTATGAATGGTTTCCGCCAGGGGCAGCCCGACGGCCCCAGCCCCGGCAATCAATACGGAGTTGATTTTCATGCGGTTATTATATCATAATAAACGAACTATGAAACGCAGACTTATTACTTCCGCTTTACCCTATGTTAATAACGTCCCCCACCTGGGGAACCTTATCCAGGTGCTGTCCGCCGATGTCTTTGCCCGGTTCTGCCGCCTGCGCGGTTATGAAACGCTCTATATCTGCGGGACAGACGAGTACGGGACGGCAACAGAAACAAAAGCCCTGGAAGAGGGCGTAACCCCGCGTGAACTGTGCGACCGCTTCTATAAAGTTCATGACGATATTTACAAATGGTTTGCCATTGGGTTTGATAAATTCGGAAAAACTTCCACACCCATACATACGGAAGTAGTGCAGCACCTTTATAAAAAGCTGGACGAAAACGGGTTTATTACAGAGAATACCAGCGAACAGCTTTTCTGCGAAAGCTGCGGGCGCTTCCTTGCCGATCGCTATGTGCGCGGTATTTGCCCCCATTGCGGTTATGCCGAAGCGCGGGGCGATCAGTGCGAGTCCTGCGGCAAGCTGCTGGACCCGACAGAACTTAAGGAAAGCCGCTGTTCCACCTGCGGCAATGAGCCGCGGTTAAAATCTACAAGCCATCTGTATATCAATCTCCCCAAACTTAAAAATATGCTTGAGCCATGGCTGAACGAAGCGTCGGTACAGGGCAATTGGGCAAAAAACGCCATCCAGATGTCGTCTGCATGGATCAAGGGCGGGCTTCAGGAACGCGCTATCACGAGGGACCTTAAATGGGGCATACCTGTACCGCGCGCCGGGTACGAGAAAAAAGTTTTTTATGTCTGGTTCGACGCATGTATAGGCTATATTTCCATTACCGGGAACTATGCACTGGATATCGGGAAGGACTGGAAGGACTTTCTTGACTATTGGTGGAAAAGCCCGGAAGACACAGAGCTCTTCCAGTTCATTGGCAAAGACAACATCCCTTTCCATACGGTAATTTTCCCTTCTACACTGCTGGGGAGCGGTGAAAACTGGACCATGCTCCATCATATGTCAAGCACGGAATATTTAAACTACGAAAGCGGCAAGTTTTCCAAGACAAGGGGCATCGGTGTTTTTGGCACAGATGTAATGGAGACGGGGATCCCTGCCGATGTCTGGCGTTTTTATATTTTTTACAACAGGCCGGAAAAAGCCGACGCGCTTTTTATCTGGAAAGATTTCCAGGAAAAGGTAAATGGAGAGTTAATCGGGAACCTTGGGAACCTGGTAAACCGAACACTGTCTTTTGTTACCCGCTACTATGACGGGAAGGTACCCGATGTTTCGGGGCCCTCTTCGCTGTCCTGGGAAACAGTACGGCGTTTTGAAAAGGAAATTACAGAGAAACTGGAATGGGCGGAACTCCGGGACGCTCTTCGCCTGGTGTTTGAACTTTCTTCTTACGCCAACAAGGTTTTCCAGGACGCGGAGCCATGGAAGTACCGCAAGGAAGACCCGCCAAAAGCCGCTGCGGTAATCCGCGATCTTTGCCATGTGGTACGGGACATTGCCGTACTGCTTTCGCCGTTCCTTCCCGAATCGGCAAGCCGCATTGCGGGTTTTTTTGACCTGCAGCTTGATTCTTCGCCGGAAGGCGCGAGCGAAGCCGCTCGTGAAAACGGCGGCCATTCTTTGGAAGAATTTTTGCATTGGGGCAGCCTTGGCGAAGCCGGGAGCCTGGACGGGAAGATGATTAAGAGCGAAGTGCTCTTTACCAAACTCGAGGATGATCAGATTACGGGGCTTAGGGAAGCGTATTCGGGCACACTAAAGGAACGGAATGAAAGCGCACCGGTGGATTTGGCAGCCGCCTTTGCTTCCACGATGGATCTCCGTGTGGCGGAAATTGTAAAAGTGGAAAAACACCCCGACGCGGAAAAACTGTACATCGAAACCCTGGACATTGCCGGGGAGGAGCGGGTGATTGTTTCCGGCATTGCGCCGTTTTATAAAGAGGAAGAGCTCCTCCATAAGAAAATCATCGTTGCGTATAACTTAAAGCCGGCAAAACTCCGCGGGGTACTCAGCCGTGGTATGCTCCTGGCCGCCGAAGACCACAACGGCCCGGACGGCGCTCTACGCTGCGAAGTGCTTGACGCGGGGGACATGCCGGCGGGGACAAAAGTTGAAGTTGAGGGGGTCCCTGCCGGGGAAACGCCTGCAGAAATCAATATCGACACATTTTTCGGTTTCCCCATGAAGGTAGAAGGGCATGTTGTTACCATGAACGGCAAAACGCTAACCCTGGGCGGAAAACCAATCAGGACTTCCATTGTTGGTGATGCAGAAGTACATTAAAGAAATTCACCCTATTGAATTATCCTTTTGCGGCGGCGCAGTTTCCTTTTTGCAGTCTGATTTTTGGGGGAGCTTTAAGGCCCGTTTTGGCTGGAAACCATTTCCCTTCAGTATCGAATTGGGAAGCCCCGGTAGTTGTGAAGATACAGGCATTTCCGCCGGTTCAGGCAGCCCAGAAAAACTAAGTATCCCCCTGCTTGTTTTATACCGCCGCTTGGGTTTCGGCATCGGGTTTGCCTATATCCCCTGGGGGCCGGAATTCCCGGATTTTTTTGACGCAGAGGATTGTGTTAAGGCGGCGAAAACCCTGGCGTCTGGCCTGAGGGGCTTTTTACCAAAAGACACGGCGTTTATCCGTTTTGATTTTCCGTTTTTTGTTGATGATTTAAATATTAATCATGGAGACCCACGGAGTACTATTGAAAAGTTGTTGGAAAACGCTGCTTTTTCCCGGGCTGCGGCGGATGTCCAGCCGCCAGATTCGGTGCTTGTTGGTCTTGCGGGCGATGAGGCGGCGATACTCGGCGCCATGAAACCCAAGTGGCGCTACAATATAGGGCTTGCCGAAAAGAAAGGGGTAAAGGTACGTAGCGTAAACGCAGGATCAATCTCAACAGAAAATGGCGCCGCCGATCTTGCAGGCTATTACAAAATATACAGGGAAACGGCGGCGCGCGACGGCATTTCGATCCACGGCATAGAATACTACCGCGTGCTTTTTGAGGAAGCGGCAAAACACGGTATTGACGCGCGCCTTTACATGGCTTCCCACGAAGGCGAGGATATTGCCGGCATTGTAACTTTGTTCCGCGGGACAGGAGCTGTGTACCTTTACGGCGCGTCGTCCAATAACAAGCGGAACCTAATGGCACCTTATGCGCTGCAATGGAAAGCAATGCAGGACGCAAAAGTTTCCGGCTGCAGTAGTTACGATATGTTCGGCATCCCCCCAAAGCCGCAGGAAGACGATCCCGGCCACCCCATGGCAGGGCTCTACCGTTTTAAAACAGGATTTAGCGGCAACATTATCCACCGCCCGGGAAGCTGGGACTATAGCTGCCGCCCCCTCGCCAAGACGCTTTTTTTAACTGCGGAAAAGACACGGAAAAAAATCTGGGATTTAAAGAAGCGCCTAAAACGGCGGTAAGATTTTTTACCACGAACCACACGAACGAAAACGTTATACGCAACATATATGCTGGGATTTAACCTATCTTGAAATTTTTCTGTAAATTGGTATTCTATATATTATAGAGGAAACACAATACTTTCCATATATTGGTGGTAAAAAATGTTTTGGAAGGGTGTTGGTGCAGAAAAAATGAAATAATAATTATCCGTGCAATCCGTTGATTTTTAAGGGACAGTTTTGCTTAATTCTTTCTTGTCCAGCACTATGGCAATGCGGCCTTCGGTTAAAAGGCGGCGGTTGTTTTCGCTGGAAAGGATCAAGAGGGCATCGTCCCGGTCGATGATTGGGTCGGTGGGGGATGCGCCAAAAATCCCGTGCGCCATTATCCGCAGGGGGTTTTCGCCAACAAGGCGTACAAGGTCTTCGTCCATGGCAGAAGGTGCTGTCCGGTAAATTTTTTCGCGGTTAATGTACCGGACAAGCCCCCTGGCGCGCCCGATCGCCGGATCGATCATGTTCCGTTCAAATACCAGGTTCATGTCACTGTCCCAGATTTTTGGGAAGAGGCAGGGCTGCATGACTGCGGCAGTCGATCTACCGTGGACCGGAAGGCTTTCGTCGGCAATGATGATGATCCCCGTGTAGTTGCGTGAAGGGGCAGGGATAAGGGGCGTGCTGATCCGCTGGGGCCTGGAATGGCGCACCAATTCCGCGCCAAGCCCGATTAGATCTACCGAATACCGCCCAAATATAGAGGAAAGGTCCGGGGTAAGGGCGGGCGGCAGGCTGTGGACCTTTTCCAAAAAAGTTGCATGGGAAAGTTCCCCCCTGTTTATTAAATCCGCAATTGTAGAAGAGGAGTCAACCTGTATCTCGTTAATAAAAGGCCGTATCAGTTCCGGCAATTCATCTTCCAGCAATGCTTCCGCCTGCGACCTTCCCGACGGGAGCCTGATTCCCGCTTTTATAAGATCAAGGGAGATAACCGTAGTGAATTCCATTCTCTCCCATTCTATGGCGCCTTTAATGTTCATTTCCTGGGCAAAAAGTTTTAAGGGGAACAGGCAGAGTATAATTACGCAGAAGATAAATATTTTTTTCATAAACATGCCGCCCCCTGGCTTATTAAATTACTATTGTACAGCCGGTGTTTTTAGGGTACTCCCGACCACAAGGACATCGTTAAGCCCCATATTGTTAATCTCCGCCAAAGTTTCCGGCCTTATATTGTAGGCGCGGGCAATTGACCAGAGTGTCTCCCCCCGTTTAACCAGATGGTTCCCGGTTAATGTAGTACCTGTACCGGATGATGCAAGTACCGTTGATGCTGGCGCCGCGGTGTTGTTTTTTAAAACAGGGATGATAAGCTGCTGCCCGATTTTAAGGAACTTCTCCGAAAGCCCCGGGTTGCTGCTGCGGATCTGGTTTTCCGTTATCCCATAGCGGCGGGCTATCCCCGAAAGGGTGTCCCCCGCGCGGATAATATGGAAGTAGTACCTAATCAGCGTTAGCTCGGGGTCTTCCAGCACGGAAATAACAGCCGGGGCATACGCTGTCGGCACCTTAAGGTAATACGAAGGGTCCGGCGGAGTTATCCCGTAGGTTAATTCCCTGTTGGCTTTCTTTAGGTCAAAACCGCTTAGCCCCGCGTATTCGGCTACCAGCGATAAATCCACCGATCTTCCTACGGGGACCCTTGTCCACTCGGGGTCTTCGGGCCATTCCACTTCTATCCCGTAACAGCGCGGGTTGGACAATACCCAGGCAGCGGCAATTAGTTTGGGGATATAGTTAATCGTCTCGTTTTTAAACGCTTTAAGGCGGCACAGTTCCCAGTAGTCCGCCCCGGGGTGTTTTTTCATTGCGTTCAGCACTGTCCCTATCCCGGCATTGTATGCTGCCAGGGCGAGTTCCCAGCTCCCGACCCGTTTATATTCCGCTTCAAGCTTGTCCAGCGCCGCAACGGTGGATTTCCAGAAATCCCGCCGTTCGTCCATCCATTCCGTTATTTTCATGTCATAGGGGCCGATGGAGATTCGCATAAATTGCCAGAGCCCTGTAGCGCCTGAACGGCTTACCGCGTCGGCAGAATAAGCAGACTCGATAATGGGAAGGTAAATTAATTCCCCCGGAAGGCGGCGCCTTTCAATCTCGTACCTTATAAAGGCAAGATAGGGGCCGCTGCGCTCAATTATCGCGGCGAGGGTTTTTTTCCCGTTGGCTGTTGCATATTGGGCGATATGCTTTTGTGTCAGTTCATTGTCAAGCCCGGAGAGGGTTAAAAGTACCGGCGCTTCTTTATGCGGCGTCGAAGCGTAAGGGTGGTTATTGTGAAGCTGGCGTACCGGGCGTGTAATTATTTCGTCCGGGATGATATGCACATATTCTGTATCGTCGAGCATAAAACTAACCAGCTCTTCCGCCACAACAGATGAAGGAATGATGCACAGGAGAAGTAAAACAGGGATAATTCTCATTATTGCAGCAGATTTTACCATAAGGCCATTCCCATTGGCAAGGGACGCTGAGTCTTGATATACTAACGGTATATGCACCAAAAACGCCATGTCGCCGCTCATATAGTATTTATTGCCGGTCTTGGCTTTATGATCCTCGGCATTGCCTTCCTTTTGGGGACCATGGCCGGGATATCGCGGCTTTCTGTATTATGGTCCTTCCTTTTTGTTATTATCGGCGCCCTTTTTGCTGTATTTGCTATAAAACTCAACAAACGGTCCGTGTATCTTTTTTTGGCTTCGTTTTTTATACTAATGGGAAGTTTTTTGTTTCTTTCTGCCATGAAAATCATACCCTTTTCGCTTAAAGAGGGGTGGCCGCTGCTTTCGGTTTTTGCCGGGCTTGCGCTGCTCCCGGCGGGCTGGCGCCATTACCGTTCAATCCGCTACCGTTACCTGATCCCTGCCGCCGGCTTTGTGGCTTTAGGCTGTATCCTTTTGGTTTTTTCCTTCAGGGTCGCGCCGTTTTCGTTCAAGCGCTTTATAATAACCTGGTGGCCCCTGGTCCTGGTTGTAGCAGGGATTCTTTTGGTGCTCCTTTCCCTTGTCTCAAAGGCGAAAACGGGGAACGGGGATGATGTTCCGTGAAGAAAGCGGCTCTCCCGGCCCTTTTTCTGGTTTGTACTCTTTTTTTCTCGTGCCCGTCTTCGCCAAAACCAGACCCCGGCGGCACTATATTCCCCGGAACCGGGCAGGGCGGCATATCGGTCGAGGAGCTCCGCCGCCAGGTAGAGTTTGGGTCGCCCGTTTCGCTCCTTGGCATAGCAGAGTACATGGTGGATCTCCCCGCGTCTTCGCCGGAGCAGGGGAGGGCGCTGGGCGCCGCTGCATCGGCCATTGCCAGAATTGTTTACCCCGATTTGGAATTCCCCCTGGTAGATGCGGCGTCTGGCTCAAGCTATGCGAGGGTTATCCGCGACGCGCAGCAAGGCATTTATACCAGCCCTTCTTCGTCTTCCAGGGATTTCCTTGAATATGTCCTCCCTTTCCTTTCCTGTTATACCGAAAACCCTTTTACCCCGGCCAATACAGACAGGCTGCAAAATGCCGCAGCCCACCTTGACAGGGCGTTAAGGCTGAATGACGCATCTGTGCTGCCCCACCTGTTCCGGGGTTTTGTGTACGAGAAAACCGGGGACTATATCCAGGGGGCAGCTGCCTACAGAAGAGCCCTGGAACTGGACGGGAGCTGCTATCCCGCGGGGCTGGGCCTTGTAAGGATTTTGCAGCTCCAGGGCCGGCTGGACGAGGCCTTAAGCCAGTTAAACAACCTTGAGTCGCGTTACCCCAACTACCTCTCCGTAAGAAAACAGCAGGCCCGGCTCTTTGCCGAGCAGCGGAACTGGCAGCGGGCGGACGCGGTTATTGCGTCGATTCTTTCCCAGAACAGCCGCGACGGCGAAGCCCTGCTGCTGCGGGCCAGGGTGCTTCTGGACCAGGGTTTTTTCCAGCAGGCCCAGCAGCCCCTCGACACTTATGCCGCCATTGACAATACCAACCGGCAGTACATCTTCCTGCGCGCAAGGCTCCAGGCGGAAGGGCTGCGGAACCGGGATGGGGCAATTGCACAGCTCCGCCCGCTCCAGAGGGCGAACCCCAATGATCCGGAGCTGTCCGTTTACCTTGCCTCCCTGCTCATGGAATCAAACAGGAGGGAAGATGTGGAGGAGGGCCGGAGGATCCTTAACCGTTTTCTGGGTGTCCCCAATGCCTCCGCGGACGCTTTGTCGCTTGCCGCTGCAGACAGCATTAGCCAGGAAAACTGGCGCGAAGCAAAGGGCTATCTGGACAGGCTGCTCCCGCGCAGGCGGAATGACGGCGATTTGTATAATGCCTGGAAAACCGAACGCGCTTTGGGCAATTACGCCGCCGCCCTTTCATTCGCGCGGGAACTGTACAGCCGCAATAACCCTTCCGACGATGCTGTCAGCGCCTATGTCATTTCGCTAATCGACACCGGAAGGCAGGCAGAAGCCGCGGTTATTATCGATCAGCGGCTTGCGTCGGTGCCCGGCGGGGCACGGAAAAGCCGTTATTACTACCTCCGTTCCCGTGTCCGCAGCGACGAGGACGCAGTGCTTAACGACCTGCGCGCCGCCCTTTTCGAGGAGCCGCGGAACCTTGACGCATTAATAGCCATGTTTGAAATTTACCACCGCAGAAGGGACGGGAGCCGGGCAGTATATTACCTAAAACTTGCCCTGGCCATAGCGCCGGACAACCCGGCGCTAAAACGCTATGAAGTTGAGTACAGGGCGCTGCTGAATAATTAGGGAATTGTATCCCTCGTTCTTTACTACAGCTGCGGGTCCTGCGTCCTGCCCGGCATGTTTTTTAGCGTAGGCAGCTTGCCGTTCGAAATGTTCCAGATTGAAGTACTCCATTTGGCAGTGCCTGTCCACCAGCTTGCGGTTACAGCCTGTGTTGCCGAGACATTGGTACCGTCCAGACCTTGTAGTGTGTATGCAGAAGCGGTACTTAGGCTTATACTCATATCACCCCGCCCATAATTATTGCTTACGTTAAGGTTGATATCGCTCCATTTCAATCCTCCTACACGTCCTATGCCTAGATTACCATAAGCTGTCGTAGATGTTGATACGATGTCGGGGTTGAGCGCAACATTGTTCTGAAATACGCCGGCGTATGATCCTCCAATACCGCCAATCCTGTCGCCGGAAGCGGTTATAGTACCTGTAGCAAAACAATATCTGACTGTACTGCTGGTAGTAGTGTTTGCTCCCACAATGCCTCCGTTAGAGTCTGTCCCGGGAACATCATTAGTAACATCACCTGTAGAATAACAATATTGAATTGTGCCGGAATTATTCCCCACAATGCCGCCGTTTTCGCCATTTGCACTTGTACTGGTTACCTTGCCGGTAGAATAGCAGTACTGAACGGTGCCGCTGCTAGTCCCTGCCACGCCGCCATTACGGCCGGTACTTGTGTTGTTAATATTACCTGTATAGTAGCAGTACTCAATCATTCCACTATTGGTCCCTGATACGCCGCCGTTATAGCCCATGCCGCAGCTTAGGTTCCCTGTAGCGTAGCATTTTCGGATTGTGCCGCTGTTAGTCCCCGCTATACCACCGGCATGATCCCCACTGTTATTTACAGAACCTGTTGCATGGCTGTTTTCTACTGTGCCCACGTTTTTTCCTGTTACGCCGCCGACTTCCGATGCCCCATTTACATCACCGCTTGAATAGCAGTTCACTATTCTGCTGGTGTAGGAATCATTGTTTCCCACTACGCCGCCTGCACAATTTGTTCCATTGATCCCGCCTGTGGAATAGCAATTTTCGACTGTGCCCCCGGGATTATAGCCCACTACACCGCCCGTACTCCCGGTCCCGGTGACTGCTGCCAAAGAATAGCAGCCCTTTACTGTTCCCCGGTTATCACCCACCACGCCTCCGACCCGGCTGTCTGTTGCATGGGTCGCCTTAACTATCCCGGTAGTAGAACAGTTTTCAATTTTTGTGTCACCATACGCTACATATCCGGCGATACCGCCAACGTATGAATACCCTGTAATGTCACAGTTTACAAGCTTAACGTTTTTTACAACTCCGTTTGTATTAAGATAACCGATCAAACCCACATAATTTGTATTTATGGTCTGGGAAAACAAAAGGTTGGTGATCTTGAACCCGCCGCCGTCAAAACTGCCGGTAAAATAGGTAGAGGAATTACCCGATTGGCCAATGGGCATCCAGTTGCTTACGCCGGCAATGATAATGGGCACGGTAATATCTGTAATTTGTACATAGTGCGCTGCTGGGGTCCATGTTGTGTAGGGGGCCGGGTTTGACGTCCTGCCCATATAGCCCAGTGTTACATGATCGTAAATAATAAAGGGGTTTGCCGCCGAGCCGTCTGCATTACTGCCGTCGTCAGTTATTCCCGGCCCTGTTACCGTGCTGCCTCCGTTTAAACTGATTGTCCCGGAAATATAGGTAATTTTGTTTCCTGCAACAGTTACATAAAATTGTGTCCCGGAGACGGCCGGTTCAAGGGTATATGTCCAGCCGTTAAACGAATCCACTGTTCCGGAGCTTGTCTCGCTGCCTGCTTTAAATGTATAGCTGTCGCCTTTTCCCGGCTTATAAGCAGCCCTGGATACCTCATTTGTAACGGTAAGTTTGTATTCCGTGCCGCTTGCATTACTTGAGTAAGTTACCGATCCTGTTCCGCCGGTTGCATTGCTGCATGTTGTTAACGAAAGGGTAAATGCCCCGGCAAGGAGCATCACCGTAATCAGGGCAATTAAAATACCGTTTCCGGAAAAAATGTGATTCTTCATAGCATCCCTCCTGGAATTTTTATGGGGTCTCATGGAATTTTTGATATTCCTTGCATTTTACCATTATTTTAATGAACATCGGTATTGTCAATAGCACTGCACACAGATTATAACCTTCAACCTATAAATTGTGATTATTAACCCTTTACTTAGTAATTTTACGGGGCTATACTGGATCAGGAGTATAACAATGGAAAAATATGTTTGTAACCTGTGCGGTTATATTTACGACCCGCAAGCAGGGGATCCCGACGGCGGCATTAAACCCGGGACATCTTTCGCAGATATTCCCGACAACTGGGTCTGCCCGCTTTGCGGCGCAAGCAAGGCAGATTTTTCGGCTGCATCATAATGCTGCCGCGGGCGGACTTTATATTTACTATCGGCTATGACGGCCCTGTCGCGGTGGTGGACGGCCAGGCAAAGAAAAGGTACGGGTCGCTGTCGTCGTCGCAGCTTGCGGAAATGGGGCTGTTCAGGGCGGCGTATTCTTCCGCGATTTTTTCCAATGATCAAAATGAAATGGCCATGGTTATCGAGATGTACAATAAAACGGCAGGGACGTCCTACAAGCCGGCGGATTCCCTGGGACGGCTGTTCGGAGTGTTCCCTGTCGATGTAAAACGGGCTATTGTTTTGTAAGCGGCAGCCATGCCGCCGTTTAAGGGGGAAGTATATGAAAACCGGAAAAACCGGCATCGGTAAAATAATTATTATTGCGGTTGTTGCTGTTTGTATTGGCGCGCTGGTTGGCGCGGCAGGGATGGCAAAAGAAAACGCCCATACACATTCCCCCGGCTATGTATCCGAAGCCGCCCTCCCCAACACCGAGCGTGCAGGGGGCTCAAAAGTTTATTTTACGGGCGACATCAGTTCAAAAGGCATCCTTGCCGTTTACCGGGCGCTTGGCGTCCCCGTGTCCGGCAAGGTTGCAATTAAGCTCCATATGGGCGAGCCGGGGAACCAAAACTACCTGCGCCCGGAATTGCTCCGTGATTTAACGCTGGCCGTTAACGGCACTTTTACGGACAGCAATACCGCCTACGGCGGCCGCCGCGGGAATACGGCAAGCCATCTCCAGGCCGCAAAAGACCATGGCTTTACCTATGCCCCTGTCGATATCCTCGACGCGGAGGGGACAGTAAAACTCCCCATAAAAAACGGCAGGCATTTACAGGAAGCGCTGCTTGGTTCCCATATTTCCAATTACGACTGGATCATTTCGGTCGCACATTTTAAAGGCCATTCCATGGCAGGGTTCGGCGGTACTTTTAAAAACCTTGCCATTGGCATAGCAACCCCGGAGGGCAAGCGGGCAATCCACAGCAACCCCGGCGGTGCAATGTTTTCTTCTTCCGGCGAGGCTTTTTTTGAAAAAGTCATTGAGTACAACACGGCGCTCCTCGACGCGAAGCCCGGCAGGGTACTGTACATTAATGTGCTGAACAACCTGTCCGTAGACTGCGACTGCAGCGCCCGCGCCCCCAAAGCGACCATGGCGGATATTGGCATCCTTGCCAGTACAGATCCTGTTGCCCTGGAAAAAGCCAGCCTGGACCAGGTCTATGCCCGCCCGGACAACAAAGACCTGGTTGGTCGGATCGAGTCCAGAGGCGGGGCGCACCAGGTTGTCTATGCAGAAAAAATGGGCCTGGGCAAACAAAGCTATGAACTTATACGGCTCTAGTTTTTTTTGATCAACGAATACCGCGAGAGACTCTTCTTTGTATTTATCGTAATTTGTTGATCATATTTGTTTAAATAGCTGACTCTTCATAAACGGAGCGAGGGTGTTGGAAATCCTTATAAGGGAATTCGTTTATTTTTGGCATTTTTTTTCCATACAGTTTTCGCAGATAGTATTTTACTGGATCGTTGGGATGTTTACCGGCTCCCTTGTCTCTGTTTTCGGCAAAGAAAAAATCCATGCACTGTTTGCTTCCATGCAGGGGAAAGAGCTTGGGGTGCTGGGCATTATCCCGGCTTCGCTCCTTGGCATTGCATCGCCCCTTTGCATGTACGGCACCATACCCATCTGCGCTTCCTTTGCGCAAAAAGGGATGGAGGAGGATTGGCTTGCCTCTTTTATGATGAGTTCCATACTCCTTAACCCCCAGCTTCTGTTTTACAGCGCAGCCCTGGGGAAAGCTGCCCTGGCAGCCCGTTTTGTAAGCTGCTTCCTCTGCGGCATTACGGCGGGGCTCCTGGTACGTTTCTTTTTTAAAAAAAGGAAGTACTTTAATTTTTCCGGCTTTAGCGGAGAAAAAAACAGGGACACGGACAAGAACCCGGCGCTGCGCTTTTTAAAAAACCTGCTGCGGAACATACAGGCGACCGGACCCGCGTTCCTTGTGGGTATTGCCCTTTCCGCCCTTTTTCAGCGCTATGTAAACCAGGATGCGATGGCATCGCTCTTTGGGAGGCACCGCGCTTATGCCCTCCTTATGGCTGCAACGGTTGGCGTCCCGGTTTATGTCTGCGGGGGCGGCACCATCCCACTGCTTGCCTCGTGGATGGACAGCGGGATGTCTTTGGGTGCCGCGTCCGCTTTTATGATATCGGGGCCTGCGATGAAAATAACCAACCTTGGCGCTGTTAAAATCGTGCTGGGGATAAAACATTTTGTTTTTTACCTGCTGTTTTCCGTACTTTTTGCCCTCTTTACCGGGTTTCTGATGGATTTTTTACCTTGAAACCCAATTGACCTTCGCTTTTTATTTATGCTAGGCTGTGTTTATATACTTTTTAAGGACGGAATATGAACCAGTTTGTTAATTTTCTGCTTATGGCGCCTCCGGGCGGCGGCCAGCCTGGCGGCACATCGAGCATCCTCAGCATTTTGCCCATAGTACTGATTTTTGTGGTATTTTGGTTTTTTATGATCAGACCCCAGAACAAACAGCGCAAGGAAACCCAGCGTATGCTGGCAGACCTTAAAAAAGGCGACAAGGTTGTTACCATCGGGGGTATCCACGGGGTTATCCAGAGCGTCAGGGAAAATTCGGTTATTATCAAGGTCGATGAAGACTGCAAGCTTGAATTTTCGCGCAGCGCCGTTGCGTCGATGAAAGAGAAAGGCGAAAGCTCGGGCGGGGAGAGCGCGGACCAGTAATGAGGAAGCGCTTCCGGTTTTTAATCTGTCTCCTGGTTTTCGGTGTATGTTTTCTTTTCCTCTACCCAACAATCAGGTGGTATTTCTTTGTTCCCAGGGATGAGCAATCTTTGGCAATGGGGTCCAGGGAACAGATCCGCGACTATGCCCGGCGTACTGCCGCGCAGGATCTGGAGGCATTGGCGTCCTCTGCCAGAAGGGGGGAAGATCTTCCGCCCAACATGGAATACCTGATTGATGCGGCAAAAAAAGCCTACAAGGGCAAAACCCTGCCTGCGACATGGAACGCCGTGTCGGTTTCCAGGATGTTCCCCCGTACCGATATCCAGAATTTAATTGAATCCCATTATGGGGAAAGAATTTTAAAATTAAAGAGCCTCCAGCAAAATGCCGTTCAGCTGGGGCTGGATTTATCCGGGGGCCTTTCCATTGTACTCCAGGGAGACATGGAGGGGCTTAATGAGACCTTTAAGGAACGCTACCAGAGGGCTCCCTCCGACCAGGAACGGGAATTGCTGTTCGAGCAGACACTCGAAGTCTTAAGCGGCAGGGTTGACCGTTTTGGCCTTACCGAGCCGGTAATCCGGCGGCAGGGCGCCGATCAGATTTACATCGAAATTCCCGGCGTCCAGGACCCGGAACAGATAAAGGCAATCATTATGGAATCGGGGGGGCTTTCTTTCCGGTTAAGCGACCCGGAAGCAACCATGGCTTATGAAAATTACCGGAGGCAGTACCCCAGTGTCCTGCCCAACGACGACGGCACCCTCCCTGTAGACGGCGTTATCCCGGATGATGTCCTAATCTTTGGCGTTTATGTAAAAGACCGTTTTGGCCTGGACGAATTTACCCAGTATGCGGCAGTTAAGAAAGAGGTCGGCCTTGACGGGCGCCATGTCCGGTATGTTTCTGTTGAACGCGACAGCAGGACCGGCGAAATCGGGGTAACCTTTAACCTGGATTCAGCGGGCGGCGATATTTTTTACGAATTCACCGGGGCGAATATTGGCAAGCCGCTGGCAATGGTTATGGATAACCGCATAAAGACCATTGCCAATATCAGTACAGCCATCCGCGATTCGGTCAGGATAAGCGGCAGGTTTACCCCGGAGGAAGCAAACAATATTGCAACAGTGCTCCGCAGCGCTGCGCTGCCGATAAAGCTGGATGTTGTTAACCAGCAGTCTATTGGGCCGTCCCTCGGGGCAGACACAATAACGCGGGGGCTTTATGCGCTGCTTGGCGGCCTTGCGGTCGTATTGGTATTTATGCTGTTTTACTACCGGACTGCGGGGGTAAATGCAGTAATTTGCCAGGTACTTAATATGTACCTTATGTTCAGCATACTCTCGGCATTCAACTTTACCCTAACCCTCCCCAGTATTGCAGGGTTTATCCTTACCATCGGTATGGCAGTCGATGCCAGCGTTATTATCTTTGAGAGGATGAAGGAAGAGCAGCGTCTGGGCAAAAGCCGCAAGGCTGTAATAGAAGCCGGTTTTAACAAGGCGTTTTGGTCTATTATGGACGCAAACATCACCACCTTTATTGCAGCCCTTTTCCTCTCGCAGCTTGGCTCCGGCCCCATTAAAGGTTTTGCTGTAAGCCTTTCAATCGGGATTTTTTCTTCGGTCTTTACAGCGCTCTTTGTTTCCCGGCTTATTTTTGATTTTGGCACCGATGTAATGGGGACAAAAAAATTGCGTGTCGGCTGGCTGGTTAAGCAAAATCTGGAAGCAGCAGAGAGCTTCCAGGCGGGGAGGGCATAATGAAAAGGGTAATTCAGTTTTCCCGTTTTTTTATTCCCGCCTATATACTTTCAACGGCACTCATCATTTCCGGTTTAATTGGCTACTTTGTTAAAGGCGGCTTTAACATGGGGATCGATTTCCGTGCCGGCCTTATCCAGGAAGTCCAATTGGTCCCAAGGGCTTTCAGCATGACATACAGCGGCCCCGGCAATGCTGTGGTGTCGCTGAATAATACAGCCCTTACCATAACCATATCCGGC
>Ga0082212_10003288_pt1 | contig 23035 bp, 22 predicted proteins | sample TergutNt197P3_FD_71548 | JGI IMG/M metagenome (GOLD analysis project Ga0082212, IMG submission 71548) | Neocapritermes taracua P3 segment gut microbial communities from Petit-Saut dam, French Guiana - Nt197 P3 | ecosystem: Host-associated > Arthropoda: Insects > Digestive system > Gut ...
TTCCGAACGGCAGAGTGATACGTAAAAGCGAGCGCACGATCGGGAAGCCACGCATTGCCGATTTTTTCGAACACGTCATCGAACGGCGGACGAAAACCGTTACGGTTCCAGTCGTGCTTGTTCAGATTGGAGCCGTAAGCGAAATACAACGGGTGATTCATGGTTCCTCCTGCGATGGGCGATGAAGCGAATGTTACCGTGTCTGCCGCAAAAGGCAAGCGGTTTTTCCAAAGATTTCCCATCATTTTTCAACTTCCTTCCAACGATGGAACGGCCCACGTTGCGTCCTTATGCCACTCTTGGGCAACAAGGCGTAAGGCCGAAAATCGCAACACGTGGCCGTTTTCGCGGCCTTGGGAAAATGATCGGAATCCCGGCAAACTTCCCGAAAAATGACTTGATGTTTTTGTAACGTGAGGTAAAGTCTGTACACTGCGAACGGAAACGTCCCGGACGCAAACAACGAATGTACCCGCAAACAAAGGAGTCAACCATGTCGAACAAAACCCGAACGCCGTTTACGGACAAATTCTTTCAGGTCAATCGCCGCATCACGTACTTTATTCTGGGGAACGACCAACAAGGTATTTTCGAACACTTCCGAGACCTTGATTTGGACGGCGGTGATGCCTACCGCATGTTTAGCGCAACGGGAATCACGACAACCAGAAATTGGTGTATCGGCGTTTTCGATAAGCCGGTCATCGTCTGCGGGCAACTCTACCCGAAGGCAACGGTTGCCGTGTTCGAAGGCAAAGCACCGGGAAGCCGCTTTGCCCTGTTTTCAGTGGATGAGACGGATGCGCAACAATAAATACCGTTCGCTCATTCCCATATCCGTCGGAACTCCGGCGAGACGGAAACGCCCGCAATTGCGACAAGATGCCCCTTGCAAAACCTTACTGTACGGCACTCGCCATTCCTTTCCGTCTTGCGAGCACACGCCCCGGCATAGATTCTGCGTTCAACCATATTATCAAAGATCGGCGCGGCGTCATATTTGTTTTTCCAGAACCGCTTACAAACATTGTACCATAGGTTCGGTATTGTTACAAAGAGAGACCAACATCGTTCGAAAAGAAATTGATGTTTCTATACTTTCTAGAGGAGCTATAACCTTTACGTTCTTACCCCAAAAATAATTCTAGTATGGGGAAGACCGGATAGTAATAGTAATACCCTACTCAATACCTGTATAGGTGACAAAGAGCTTCGAGTTTTTTATAGCTTCGGAGTTTTTCCATATTTTCAAATCGTTATACTTTCAGAAAGGGATTACTAAAACTGTTAAGGTGATGAATTCTCTATTACAGTTTTCATTTTGACTATAGTTTCAGACTAGGGAGGACATACTAGAATTTATAGGGTGTACAGTACAGCACATAAAAATCAATAAGTTCTTGTTCTGTAGTGATGAAAGAAAATATTGAACAATTGACAATACTCGCCAGTATAAGGCAAAATAACCTAATAATATGAAGGTGTGCAATATAATTTTGTATCCTATTCCTATTCGATTGAATTTGATGAAAAACATTTGATTAAAAGCACGAATCGTAATAATATTATGATAGAATGGGTCAGATGTTTTGTTGATATGTAGTTTCGCGATAAGCTAAATAATATGAGCTTTACCGGTACTATCAATTATTCAGTAGGGGGATCGAAAAATGTCAAGAGTATATAACTTTAGTGCCGGACCTTCAATGCTTCCAGACTTTGTTTTGGCTAGGGTTAAAGAAGAGCTTTTAGAGTACCGGGACACACACCAATCGGTTATGGAGATGAGTCACAGGTCCAAAGAGTATCTGTCAATAATCGAAGCATGTGAAGCCAAATTCCGCAGTATGCTCGGGGTTTCGGACGATTATACGGTTCTATTCTTACAGGGTGGAGCCTACACACAATTTGCCATGCTACCGATGAATCTGATGACCGTTAACAGGACAGCAGATTACCTAATTACAGGTAGTTGGGGAGAAAAAGCATATCTTGAAGGTAAGAAATTCGGAGAGGCAAGGATAGTTGCTTCAAGCGAAGATAAAAACTTCACATATATCCCAGAGATAGATGCCTCTCGTCTCAATCCTGATGCAGATTTTATGCACTTCTGCTATAACAACACCATCTTCGGTACATCGTTCAGCTCAACCCCCTCATCTATAGTACCACTTGCTGCAGATGTCAGCAGTATGATCCTAAGTAAACCGCTTGATGTGAATGACTACGGAATCCTCTATGCCGGAGCACAGAAGAACATGGGTATTGCAGGACTTACGGTTGTCGTTATACGTAAAGACCTCTGCGATCGCTCACCTGTGGATATCCCTTCGATGTTCAGCTATAGCATACAGCAAAAGAATCAGTCGATGTTTAACACTCCCGCAACCTTTCCAATCTATGTATTGTCGGTTATGTTAGACTGGTTGGATGAAGAAATCGGTGGTCTTGCAGCGATGCAGAAGATAAATAAAGAAAAATCAAGCATCATCTATGATTATCTTGATGAAAGTAATATGTTCTACGGAACGGTGGAAAAATCCAGCAGATCGGACATGAATATCTGCTTCATTTCGGAAGATGATAGTATTAACAAAGAGTTCTGTGCAGCGGCAACCGCAGCCGGGTTCCTAAATCTGGCAGGACACCGTTCGGTAGGCGGTATGCGTGCCTCAGTATATAATGCGATGCCGATTGAAGGGGTTAAGGCACTCAGAGACTTTATGTCAACGTTTGAGAAGGAGCACAAATAGATGTATAAAATCAAACTATTTAACAATATCAGCGAGATAGGGCTCAGAAACTTCCCGAAAGATGATTTCGTCTATTCCTCCGATGCCGAAGAATACGATGGGATTCTCGTAAGGAGTGCCAACCTTTCACTCGATTCACTACCCGAATCAGTTTTAGCCATTTCCAGAGCCGGAGCCGGTGTCAATAACATTCCGGTCGAAGGTTGCACTGAACTGGGTATACCGGTGTTCAATACACCGGGAGCCAATGCAAATGCCGTCAAAGAGATGGTTGTTGCCGCTCTATATATGTCGAGTCGTAATGTCGCAGAAGCGATAGCCTGGGTTGATACCATTAAGGATCGCGGTGACGAGATACCGAAGTTGGTAGAAGACGGTAAGGCTCAATTTGTCGGTCCGGAAGTTTCTGGAAAATCACTTGGCGTTATCGGGTTAGGCGCAGTCGGGGTTTTAGTCGCCAATGTTGCAACCAATCTAGGGCTCACCGTCTATGGATATGATCCATATATTTCGGTTGACAGAGCCTGGGGATTATCCCGTGCCGTCATCCATGCAAATGACATAAACGATATATATGCTAACTGTGATTACATCACCATCCATATACCTCTGACGAAAGAAACTCATTCCTTCATAAATGCCGAGAATATCAAACATATGAAACCTGGAGTTAGGGTGTTAAACTTTGCTCGCGGAGAGCTCATTAATAGTGAAGACATGGTTGAGGCAGTGAAGTCTGGGAAGGTATTTTGCTATGTAACGGATTTTCCGGATAAGTATTTGATAGGACAAAAAGGTATCCTCAGCGTACCGCATCTGGGAGCTTCCACCCCCGAATCAGAAGAAAACTGTGCCGTCATGGCAGTTAATGAATTAGTATCCTATCTTCAAACCGGATCGATAACCAATGCAGTGAACTTCCCTGTCTGCGAAGCTCCTTCCACCTATATTGGTAGAATAACAATGTTCAACAAAAATGAACCCGGCGTGCTTTCGTTGGTGACGACGCTTGCTAGTGAAAGCGGATACAATATCGACCATATGACGAGTTCATCCAACAAAGGGTCGGGTACCGCATATATGATTTTAGATCTGGATAAGAAACCGGAACAGGCTTTTATCGAACAACTCAAAGAGCTACCCGGAATAATACGAGTTCGTGTCATAGGGTGATTTTTCCCTAATAGGAGACAGATATAGATGAAGGATCGAACCAGCATATATAGGATTACCGCTATCGGTTTGATGACGGCTATCGTCTTTGTGAGCAACTATATACAGTTCGGTATAGATACTCCGTTAGGGCCGACTCGCATACATATTGCTAACGGTATCTGCCTACTTGCAGCACTACTCTTCGGTGAATTGGGGGGAGGTATTGCTGCAGGGTTGGGTTCCTTCCTCTATGATTTGACAAATCCCGCTTATGCTGCTACCTCTTGGGTGACCTTCCTCATGAAGTTTCTGCTGGCATATATCTGTGGAATAATAATCTATGCCAAATATAGACAATCAACGACCTCTACCCCTGGACTATTTCGCCGGATTCTGGGTACCACCATAGGGTCCTTGTCCTATGTGGTTATGTACGTTCTCAAGCAATATATTGAACAATGCTTAATTTTAGGGTATGCGGTCGAAACGGTTATGTTTACCACCCTCACCGTTAAGCTTCCCGTTTCTCTCATTAATGCCGCTATTGCCATTCCAGTATCCATACTCATCTATCATGCCGTAAGTCCGGCACTGAAAAACTCCGGTCTTTCGGATAAGATGCAGATACGATGATATGAATATCAATATCGTGCTAGTAGAACCACGTATACCTCAAAATGTAGGAAATATAGCTCGAACCGCAGCGGTGACTGGCGCAAAACTGCATCTTGTCGAACCACTGGGATTTACCATAACTGACCGTCAGCTCAAGAGAGCCGGACTCGATTACTGGCATTCGTTGGATGTCACAACATACCGAGATATCGATAAACTGTTTGCGACAGTAGGTGAGGATTGCTTCTTCTTCACCACCAAAGCCGAAAAAACCTATGATAAGGCGAGATTTACCGACGGTTGCTATTTGTTTTTCGGAAGAGAGGATGCTGGTCTAGACGAGTCACTGTTGAGTTCGGGACGGGGAGATAATCTGCGTATTCCAATGATTAATGATTCAAGAAGCTTAAACCTATCTAATTCGGTTGCTATAGCGGTATATGAAGCGTTACGTCAAAACGAATTCAGCGATCTTCGACTGAGTTCTCCCCGTGGTCTTTAAATATATCGATAAACTATCTTCGCTGAACAGCAGGCTGTCCAGCGATTATTTTTTGTATTTTCACTGCGACAGGTTCACAATGATTTCGTCAGTATGATATACTAGTGCAGACAAAAGATATTCATTTTTCTCGTAAGGTTGGAGTAGTTACACACATGTCATGTTTATCGGAAAATGCCGGAATCCTGGCACATAATGCCTATGGAGCTGATACAAAAACAGATTTTTGGGATAGCTTACAGACACTGAGAATCTATCGTATTGCTGATAGCTTCAGCTTCAACTTTGGAGTTAGTGTCCCAGAATCTTCAGAATGTGAAGAGGTCGTCTATCCGCACGAAATCACCGACAGTCGTCTATTCTATCTCAACCTAAAAGAGAATAACCAGGATGAGTATTTCGATACGGTACTGTTGATTGAAGGAGCGGTTGTCAATGCTTCGGTGTTCATAAACGGACATTCTGCAGCCACAATCAGTAATACTCTGACAGGATGCATGATTCGTATTACCGGTTACCTGAAAACGTCTAACCATATATTCATCAGATTTGAGCCAAACATGTCCGGTCGGACGGAACAGATCCATTCGATAAAGTCGATTAGGTTACCAAAATCCCGGATCACCGATATCTATCCTCGTAGTTACATCAATCAACAAAAAGCACGTATACTCTGCGATATAGGGTTAGTCTCGGGAGATATGAAAACCGCATTGGGCGGCAGTCTCAGGGTAACAATACTGGATGAAAACCGAAATGAAGTGGCAACTGTAGAGAAAAAGGTAGATTCCTTCGAACGCAACTTCTGGAAAACCATACGGGTAACAGTAGATGTAGAACAACCTCATCTATGGAATCTCGATGACCCCTATCGGTATACCTTAAAAGTAGAGTTCTACAGCATCGATCAATCGCTCTGCGACACAAAGGAAATTCCCTGTGGGATTCGCCAGCTGTCCATTATGAGATATTCGGGAAAGGTACCTAACACCCCAACTCTCCTAATTAACAATAACCCGGTCAGAATCACCGGGCTTGTCATCCATCAACAGGATGAAATGATACCGAAGCAGCTTAAGGCGTTGGGTCTCAATGCAGTTAGGGTCATTAACCCATACAACAATGCGTTTTTTGATGCCTGTGACCGCGAGGGAATACTGGTCATGTGTGAGGCGAATCTCAATGTCCCATATATTCGACCCAATCTGTTTTCCAACCGTAAGAGGAAAGCGGATCCGCTTGATGTTCCTTTTGCACTACTCGGAGAGATGATAGTACGATTTAAGCATCATCCTTCAATATTCTGTTGGTCGACCGGGGTGAGAAAACCCTACGGGAATACGGTTATCGGTGAGTTTATCAGATCACTAGATGATAGTCGTGCCGTTAACTGTCAGGGTGATAACAACTTCCTTCTGAGTGACTTTTTCTCGGCTGACGACTGTGACTTGGAGAGATTGAACTCGATAGAAACCAATTCATATATCTTTGAGAATGGTTTTTTTGGTGTTCACTTCCGACCGACTCTCTATCGACAGCATCCCTTCCTGCTATGTGATGTCGATATCAAACAGCCCGATATCATACGGAAACTGGATATTTTCAGATACAATCGCAGATTTCTCGGACTGTTCTTATCGGCTTCAGATGAAACAGACATCCTCTCATATATAGAGCAATCAGATTTGAGACTGGGGACCTTTCATGAATAAGGCAAGGTTGATGAAAATCCGTGAGATTGTAGGCAAGATGAGCCTGACCGAGAAGGCTCGGATTTGTTCGGGTGCAGATTTTTGGAATACCGAAGCGTTAGTTCGACTCGGGATTCCCTCGATTAGTATGGCCGACGGACCGCATGGATTAAGGAAAGAGATCAAGAAAGGCGGAGGCAATCTCGGTGAGAGTTATCCGTCTACATGTTTTCCGACTGCCGCACTGCTTGCATGCTCTTTCGATAGAGAACTACTTAATGCAGTAGGCTTAGCCATAGGAGCTGAATGTTCTAGCCGCGATATTTCTTTATTGCTAGGTCCCGGTATGAACATAAAGCGTTCACCGTTATGCGGCAGAAACTTTGAATACTTCTCTGAGGATCCTTATCTGAGCGGTGAACTTGCTGTAAGCTACGTAAACGGTGTACAGTCAAACGGGGTCGGTGCCTGTGTTAAGCATTTTGCTCTAAACAACCAGGAATCCAAACGGTTCATCTCCAACAGTTGTGTCGATCGAAAAGCTATGGAAGAGATATATCTGGAAGCCTTTCGCAAGGTAGTAGAACAGGCTCAGCCGAGAGCGGTTATGACCTCCTACAACATGGTAAACAATGAGTATGTATCCGAGAGTAAACAATTACTGCAGAAGAAACTGCGGGAGGAATGGGGTTTTTCAGGTATCACCATAAGTGATTGGGGTGGAATCAACAACCGAGTGGCAGCGGTTGAAGCTGGACTAGACATCGAGATGCCGGGTAAAACCAGCGATACAACCTCAGAGATAATCGCTGCAGTTCGGAGCAAAAAACTCTCGACCGATGCTCTCAATCAAAGTGTGATTCGGATACTCTACACCATAGATGAGTTGGTGCGAGATAAGAAGATAATATCTGAGATCGATTATGAGATACATCATATTTTGGCACGTCGTGCTGCCGCTTCTTCCATAGTGCTGATGAAGAATAACGAAGCATTGTTGCCGTTTGACGACAATCAACCTTTCACTGTCATCGGCTATTATGCAAAGCATCATCGCATCCAGGGTATCGGCAGCAGTAGGGTCAATCCCACTAAAGTCGTCTCGCTACTCGATGAACTGGATAGTTTCAAGATACCGTATGAGTTTTCTCTAGGATATAATGCAGACGGAACCACCAATGATATGCTCATCGATACGGCTAGAAAGGCTATCGAAGCAACCGGTAGAGCGATAGTTGTGGTAGCCTTACCCGATAGTTATGAGAGCGAGGGTTTTGACCGTGTCAACATGCGATTTCCGGATGGCATGTTGAAGCTCATCGATCAGCTCATAGTTTCCTGCGACAACATAGCGGTCGTATTGATGTCGGGATCTCCGGTTGAGCTACCCTTCGAGGATCGTGTCAAGAGTATATTGTGTTGTTATCTGGGCGGTCAAGCGATAGGACCCGCGCTGGCTGATGTCATAACCGGACGTGTGACCCCAGGCGGAAAGCTGCCTGAGAGTTGGCCTAAACGATTGTCCGATGTTCCCTGCTATAGCTACTTTAGCCAAAGCTCGAGCAACAAGAATGCTGAATATCGTGAGGGTATCTATGTGGGATATCGGTTCTACGATACGATAGGCATTGCACCGCTGTTCTGTTTCGGGCATGGTATCTCATATACCGAATTCCTGTATGATCAACTGGTAATTGACCGAGATACCATCAACGAATGGACCAGGGTCAGGTTAAGCCTGAAGGTCGAGAACATCGGATCGGTCAAAGGATCCGAGACGGTTCAGCTATATATCGGAAAAAAAGGAGAGAAATATAAGCAGCTGAAGGGTTTTCAGAAGGTATATCTCCTTCCGGGCGAAAACCGATTCATTACCTTTAACCTGTCTCCGCGGGATTTCACATATTATAATACTGAAACCGAACGACAGGAACTGGAAACGGGAAGCTACGAGATTTACCTCGCGTCAAGCAGTCGGGATATCCGACTCACCACCGAGGTAATGGTTGAACCGCGTCGGAGTATATCCAAGCCGGAATACATCAATCATGAACAGGCAATTTCATTGCCGGACCAAACGTTCTACGATATGTTGGGGTTTGTCCCAGTAGAACCCAACTGGCGTCCATTGACACTGAATTCGACGGTGTTTGAACTCAGCCATACCATCGGAGGACGACTGATTGCGAGCAACCTCAAAAACGCCTACTTCTCTACCCTTCCGGCAGATACTGATGAAGCAACCAAGCGTATGTTTGAAGAATCACTTAACGATATGCCCATACGAGCACTCTCTGCACTGAGCGGAGGAATGCTGCCGAAGAATACTGCAATAGCGCTTGTACATTTTGCTAATCATCGACTCATAAGCGGGTTAATCAGACTAATACGGAGCAAACGATGAAGCGATCTACTAAAAAAAGTGTACTTATCTCGCTCAGCTGTATCGTCGTAATACTAGCGGTGGTGTTGCTATTTATCTTTCTGCAACCGACCATACAACCCGTACTGACGAGTGAGAATGAATTAGATGTATACCAAGAGGATTCTGTTGATATGAAACCTATAATCATGCCAGAAACTGAACCCAACCGGCAGCCGGACGAGGAGCCTGAGACAACAGAAACACTCGAAGAGCCGACGCAACCCGAAACGACGAGAATATATGAAGTCGATGGGGTAACATATATCAGCCTTGAAGGGGTTGAGGTGTTGCTGGTAAACAAAGTATATGCTCTTCCTCCTAATTTCGGAGGTCCAAACGAAGAGGCAACTGCGGCACTCAACCGTATGTTTGCAGTGGCAGCCGAAGATGGGATATCCTTGTACATAGTTTCGGGATACCGCAGTTACGACACCCAAGCCTCCATATATAACAGATATGTAGCGGATTGGGGACAGGAATATACCGATACTGTTTCAGCACGTCCCGGTCATTCGGAACATCAAACCGGACTGACCTTTGACATCAACTCTTTGAGTAACTCCTTCAAGAATACAGACGAGTATGCATGGTTACAGCAACATGCTGCTGAATACGGATTCATAATGAGATACCTAGAGGGCAGTGAATGGGCTACCGGTTATTCTTTTGAACCCTGGCACTACCGATATATCGCTGACTCTCAACTCGCGACAAATATAATGGAGAGCAAACTGTCGCTTGAAGAGTATGCAGGATTGGTTACCGAACGCCCGGAACCCGAAATTGATGAGTAAACGAAGAATATTTTAGGACAAAAGGAAGACATGAGATGGGAACTCCGCATATAGCTGCAACAATTGAAGAGGTAGCCAAGCAGGTCATACTGGTAGAAGAAGCATCGGTTGTCGATGACTTTGCCGACCGCTATCTAACCGATCCGGTGGTTATCAATGAGATTAGGGGAATGCGAGGGATAACCGGGAGATATAGCAATCAAGAGCTCTCGGTATTTAGTATTGGGATAGGGATTCCCTCTGCTGCCATCTATGTAAATGAGCTACTTGAAGAATACGATATCCAAAAACTCATATTCATCACCAGCTGTCGACCGCTCACCGATGATACCACTAATGGAACGGTAATAGTTGCGTCGGGGTGTTGTACTGACAGTCATTTTATGCGACATGTATTTCCCGGTGATTTTGCACCGCTGGCTGACTATGAGCTGTTAAGCACTACATATTCAATGCTGCAACAAACCGGTATTTCTCCCCGTGTGGGGTTATTACTGTCGAGTGATACCATCACCATAAACCGGAATAGTTGGATTGAACACGGGGTGTTAGGTGTGGATATGGCTTCAGCGGTCATATATACGTTAGCAGCAAAAAACTCTGCGAGGGCAGTATCGATATCGGTCGTTACTGACGAAAGACTAAAAACTATCCCGGATGACATCATGTCATCCGCTGTTGAGATCATTACCGAGCATCAGTAGTATTCTCGCATACACATATATTGACTGAGGAGTATGTCATGGAACTAAACGCCAATACCATAGCGAAAGGGGTACTGTTGCCGGGCGACCCGAAAAGAGCACAGTATATTGCTGTTAACTACTTAAAGCAGACCGAAGAGTTCAGACTCGACAATGGGATTACGGGTTACAGTGGCATATATGACGGCAGAAGGATATCTGTTGCTGGCAGCGGTATGGGGATACCCTCCGTCATGTTAGCTGCCGATGCCCTCTATGATTGCGATGATGTGAACGCTATCATTCGTATCGGGACCTGTGGTACCGCACAGTCTGAGGTTAACATCGGAGATATGCTCATCGCTCTGGGGTGTTCCACCACCTCAGGAATCAACTATAGAACCTTTGAAGGTGATCTCTTTTGCCCGGTTGCAGATTTTGAGATGCTACAGGTTGCAACCGATAAGGCTGTTGCCATGAACATCGGATTCAAGGTAGGAAACATTCTGTCCTGCGACCTATTCTATGATTTGACAGAATCGGAAGCAAACAATCGCTGGTGGGATTTTGGGGTACTCGGAGTAGAGATGGAAGGTGCCGGACTCTATACAACCGCACTAAAGCACCAGAAAAAAGCATTGATGATCTGCACCGTGTCCGACTCAATTATCAATCGTCAGGGAATGACTCCTAAGCAAAGAGAGACTTCGCTGCATGATATGATTATTCTGGGGTTGAACTCCATATACGAATTCTGCGACTAGAGCACTCGCGTATCACTAACGCCAGTTAGTGAGGTTAGTGCGGTATACACATCATCCTGTTCATATGCTTTCAGCAATCACTATTCCGATACAACCATTAATTACTTCGAAATAAAGGTTCCATATATTACATCACTATTGCTGCAACAACTTATCTACTTTGTCGTTTCTTTTGTGTTATCTGTTGCATTAACCCTGATTGTATATCCTGGGATATTCTATTCAGACTCTTATGGTAGATGTTCATTAACCTTAGCTCTTGTACGAGGGCAAAATCATCTGCTAGATAATTGGTTGAGTTTTCCACCGCAGCTTTTCATGGCAGTCTGTTATTTGATAACAGGTGAGTACGGAGGGTTTACATTTCTTTCTGCCCTTCTTTTTTTCTATATATCTTTTCTCACTATAGCCGAATTCTGTCCGAAGTATAAGGTGATAGCCTGTTGTTGCTACGCTTTATGTCTGGTCTACTTCGGGTTTAGTATTTATGTAGAGATGTCAATCGGATGTGTAACTGCATTGCTCGCATTACTTCTTATCATTCTAAGAATTGACCATACCGCTTTAGCTTCAAAAAAGGGAGGTTTAGTTTGGTATAGTGTAGTGTGTTTTTACCTATGGTTATGTATTATAGGTTTTCGTCAAAATGCTTTTACTGTTTTACCTGTAGTTATTTATTCAATCATACGTTTATCCATTAAGATTAAAGCGTATTGGTCTATTGTTATTCATACCATTACTACCATATTAGCTGTTCTTACCATTACTTTGCTTCCTCTCATATTGAACTTTGGATTTAAATATGGAAAAGGAAGCAAATATATGGGGTTAGTATGGGAAATGGTTTGCATGATAAAAGAGATGCCTGACAAGTACGAGTATATGAGTATGCTCGATTATTTAGGGGAAGAGGAAGGCGCAACCCTTTTAGGAGTAACTACAGTAAACTATAATTCTATCAATAGTGTAAATACCTATCTATCGAACTATAAAGCAGGGCAAGGAAATAACGGGAACAGAATAATCAAAAATTATCTATATCTACTGAAGAATGAAACAAAAACATTCTTCTTGGTTAAAGGTCGATTTATCGCACGAACACTGGGCATATCACAACCTTTAGATAATGTTGAATACGACTATAATCGAGATGAGAGAATGGGTGAGTTTAACATGAAAGATACTAAGCTACGTCGAGGATTTCACGATATCTATAACCGCTTTTTGGATTCTTCATCTTTCATACGTATGCCATGGCTTGTTTTTTCTGTTGTACTAGCATTAATCCTTCTAGTTAAACGTATCGTAGAAAAAGAATTAGCTAACCAATTAATGACCGTCTACTTCACTGCTGTATTTTTCTATTCTAGCTTTCTAATTACTGTACAGAGTCAAGAATTCAGATACTTTTTTGTACCTTTAGTACTACTTACAAGTTGTTGCTTCTGCTGCCTTGAACAGTTCATCTGTTTCTTGCTATACCAACACCCTAAAAAACTGAAAGAGACGACTATTGCATAAAACGAACGTTTATGATAGACTGTTCTTGTTGGATGTAGATGATGTTGAGAGTGGGGTTCCCACTCTCTCATTTGTTGAATCACCTCATTATGATAGAGAAAGGTGTTTTATGGCAAAACGCAAAAATACAGCTCAGGTCGTCAGAGAGTTGGTAGAACCTATCGCAACTGAGCTGGGACTATTACTCTGGGATGTGAGATACGAAAAGGAAGGATCCGATTGGTATCTGCATATTATCATCGATAAGGAGGGGAGTGTATCGATTGACGACTGTGAACAACTGAGTCGAACAATAGATCCCCTACTGGACCAACTCGATCCCACCGAGAACCCCTACTATCTCAGCGTATCCTCTCCGGGATTGGGAAGAACAATAAAGACAGATTTTCAGCTTGAGGTATATATAGGTCGTCCTGTAAAGGTCCGACTCATACGCCCCGACACGGAAAATAATCGAGACTATACCGGGAACCTCACCTCATTTGATACGACTACCTTTACACTTGATAATACCAAGATAATCACACGAAAAGATACAGCTTACATTAAAGCAGCTGATGAAGACTGGGAGGAGATCTAAACTATGGACGCGGAATTCTTTAATGCGTTGGAAATGCTGGAAAAGGAGAAGGGTATCTCTGCAGAACTCCTGCTTTCAAAAATCTGTAATGCAATAACCATTGCAGCAAAACGAGATTACGGCAGCGGTGATAACATCATCGTTGAGGCAGATGCCGAAAAAAAGAGTTTGAATGTATATCTACGAAAGACGGTTGTTGAGGAGGTCACCAACCCCGAAACAGAGCTGTCATTGGAAGAAGGTAAAAGTATTAAGGCTCGTGCAAGAATCGGTTCGGTCATAGATATACCTCTCAAAACCAAGGAGTTCGGGCGCATTGCGGCTCAGAATGCCAAACAGGTAATTCGCCAGAGTATCCGTGAGGCTGAACGTGATCAGGTACTCCAGGAACTGCAGGGAAAACAGGGAGAGATACTGCCTGCCACCGTGGTACGTGTGGACCCAAGACGAGGGATGGTGTTTGTTGAGGTTGGCAACACCGAAGCATCGCTACTCAAATCGGAACAGATTCCCGATGAGGAACTCTATGAAGGCGATATCATAAAGGTATATGTCTCCGACATCTCGGTTTCCGACAGAGGTCCCAGAGTCAGTATCTCAAGGGTACATCCCAATCTAGTCAAGAGACTGTTTGAGATGGAGGTACCGGAGATATTCGACGGAGTAGTCGAGATCATGAGCATCGCTCGTGAAGCGGGTATCCGCACAAAAATAGCGGTCTTTTCCTCCGACAGTAACGTAGATCCTAGAGGAGCCTGTATCGGTCCGCGAGGGGCGAGAGTTTCACAGATAGTCGACGAACTGGATGGTGAGAAGATAGATATTGTGCTGTATAATGAAGATCCCAAACTCTTCATTGCCGAAGCGTTATCACCTGCCAAGGTGGTGAATGTGGATATCACCAATCTCGAGGCTAAGACCTGTGTGGTTACTGTCCCGGATGACCAATTGTCTTTAGCAATCGGCAACCGTGGTCAGAATGCACGTCTGGCTGCCAGATTGACCGGATACAAAATCGATATTAAGCCGGAGAGCGGGTTTTTCGGAGAATAGGAATAGTTCAGGATTAACGATATGAAGCAACGAAAAGTACCTATCAGAATGTGCGTCGGTTGTCGGGAGAACCTACCCAAAAAGCAGTTGGTCCGGGTGGTTAAGAGCCCGGAAGGAGAGATTTCCATAGATCTGACCGGTAAAAAGTCCGGCAGAGGAGCATACATCTGTCGCAAGGAGGTTTGTCTGAAAAAAGCACAAAAGACCAAAGCCCTGCAACGTGCACTTGAGACTGATATTGAGCCGGAGATATTTGTTAGGCTTTTTGATGAACTCCCGGAAGAGGAAGATGAATAGAGCGATTTCCACGCTATCTATGGCAATACGAGCGGGTAAACTGACGATAGGATTTACCCCGACCAAGAACGCTCTGCTGCAAAAGCAGCTCGTGAGCATTGTCACTACCTCCGATATATCGGAAGGGACATTGAAGAAGATGCTAAAGTATGCCGAAGGGGTAGAAGTGATTAAGCTGCCGTTTACCCAGTACGATATCGAAAGCGTACTGAGGAGAAGTTTTGTTATTGCCGGCATAAGTGATATAAATTTTATGGAGTTGTTGAGCAAGACGCTTGAGGAGGATATATGACAATTACCTACAAACTGGGAGATCTGTCGAAGGATTTCGCGATAGCTAACAAGGACACTATAGCTATTCTAGGTTCTTTCGGGGAGGGAAAAAAGCACACTACCAACCTAACCGATGATGAGCTCAACTTTTTCTTCGACCAAATAACCAGACAGAACATGGTTGAGAGTTTTGAGCCGTTTATGGGTCCCGCAATTGCCATACCCCCGAGAGCTCCCAAAGCAGACGCTGCTCAACCAACTACACCGGCAACTACAACCGCAGTAGCTAAGCAAGAGGCAAAGCCCAAACGTCCGAGCGGACCGGCACCCAGCCGGGAACGAGAGGTTCGGGTTATAGACACTAGCGCTACCGTCATCAACGTCGAACGGTTTGATGACCGATATGAAAATATCGCTCAATCATCACAACCCGAAGGTGATCTCAAACGCAATCGCAATCAAACAAATAGACAGAAGCTGAATCAACGTTCAAGGCAGCGAAGAGGTCCGTCACAACGTCAAAGACAGGAAACAGAAGCGCAACGTTTGGAACGCATTCAGCTAGAGAAGGCAAGAAAAGCACAGCTGAGAATTACCATACCGGACGAGATCTCGGTTGGAGAGCTGTCTAATCGTCTGAAAACCGCTTCCCCCACCGTCATAAAGATCTTGATGGGGTTAGGGCATATGTCTTCGGTGAGCGATATCATAGATTATGATACTGCCTCATATGTTGCTGAAGAAATGGGTGCTGCATATACCCGAGAGATAAACGTTACCATAGAGGAACGTCTCAACATCACCGATGATCTGTCTGGTGAAGATAACTCTAACTTAACAGAACGTCCTCCAGTTGTGGTTATCATGGGACATGTAGACCATGGTAAGACTTCACTGCTTGACTATATTCGTAAAACCAATGTGGTCGAGGGAGAATCCGGAGGTATTACCCAACATATAGGTGCATATCAGATCTCCTTGGGAGAGAAGCAGATTACCTTCTTGGATACTCCGGGACATGAAGCCTTCACCTCCATGCGTGCGCGTGGTGCATCAATAACCGATATTGCCATTTTGGTTGTTGCGGCAGACGACGGAATAATGCCGCAGACAGTTGAGGCGATTAACCATGCGAAGGATGCCAACGTTTCCATCATCGTTGCGATTAACAAAATAGACAAACCAGAAGCCAATCCTGCCAGAATCAAACAAGAACTGACCGAATATGGGTTGGTGTCGGAAGAATGGGGTGGAGATACCATCGTCACCAACGTGTCCGCATTGACCGGTGAAGGTGTCGAGGAACTGCTTGAGATGATTATGTTGGTTGCTGAGGTCAAGGAACTCAAGGCAAATCCCGATCGTCTCGCAAGAGGTACGGTGGTTGAAGCTAAATTAGATAAACAACGCGGACCGGTTGCTACCATACTGGTACAAAACGGAACGCTCAGCCTGGGAGATTATGTCATAGCCGGCACATCGGTAGGGCGTGTGCGTAACATGCAGAATGATAGTGGAGATAAGCTGGAGCAAGCAGGACCTTCTACACCGGTGGAGATTACCGGGCTAGTAGAGGTACCGGTAGCTGGCGACAGTTTTAACGCGGTCGAGAATGAACGCTTAGCCCGTGAGCTCATTGCTAGACGTCGAACCGAACAACAACAACAATCTTGGAACTCCGGAGTTAAGATAACGCTGGATAATCTTTTCAGTCATATTGCAGAGGGTGAGTTGAAGGAACTACCCATCATCGTCAAGGCGGATGTTCAAGGGTCTGCTGAAGCCTTAAAACAATCCCTTGAGAAGTTAGGCAACGAGGAAGTACGTGTGAGGATAATCCACGACGCCGTCGGAGCCATAAATACCAGTGATGTGATGTTGGCAGATGTCAGTGGAGCGATAATCATAGGATTTAATGTCCGACCAGATAACAATGCCCGAAGCGATTCGGAGCAGAAGGGTGTAGAGATTAAGATGTATCGTGTCATCTATGATGCCATCGAGGATGTGGAGTTGGCTATTCGAGGGATGCGTGCACCTAAACAACGCGAACAGGAACAAGGCCGTATCGAAGTCAGAGAAGTATACAAAATATCTTCGGTTGGAACGGTTGCCGGGTGTTATGTGCTATCAGGTTTAGTTTCCCGAGAAAGTCTCATACGTGTGGTACGTGACGGGATCATCATTCAGGATGACAGCATAGCTACCCTGAGACGCTTTAAGGATGATGTGAGTCAGGTCAGAGAGTCTTTTGAGTGCGGTATCGTGCTGAGTCGATTTGCGGATCTTAGGGTAGGAGATATCTTCGAATCCTACATAATAGAAGAGTATATGGACTAAGGAGAACAGTTAAGATGCCGTCTAGACGACAACAGCGACTCAATCAGGACTTCAAGAAGGAACTCTCGATGCTGTTACCTACCTTGAAGGATCCGCGTATCGATTCTTTCCTGTCGGTGATGCGGGTGGATGTAACCAACGACCTGTCATATGCAAAGGTATATATTGGTTCTATTGGGGGTTATGATAAGGCAAAGGAAGCCACAGGTGTATTGAAATCTGCTGCCGGGCATCTGCGTTCACAACTCGCCGTCAGTATGCATATACGAAAGATACCAGAACTAATCTTTGTTGCGGATGATTCAGCAGAGTATGCACTTAAGATAGACAATATAATTGAAGGATTCAGCAGAAAGAATGAAAACGAACAGAACGAATGAGATAATAGATATCGGTACAGCTGTCGGGTTGATAATGGATTCCGATAGAATCTTAGTACAGATGCATCGCAATCCCGACGGTGATACTATAGGTTGTGCCTATGCATTATGGTCAGCATTACGACACCTCGGAAAGACTGTAATGGTCGGATGTTGCGACAAGATACCGGCAATGTATAGTTATCTCACCGAACTGTATGACCTTCAGTCACAAACCTTCTCACCTTCGGTCGTCATTTCAGTTGATGCTGGTTCGTTATCACAACTCGGAGACTTTATGAACCCATGTGAAGGTATCTTACTGTCGATAGATCATCACGACAGTAATACAATGTATGCATCATACAATCTGGTTGATAGTAGTTATGCATCTTGCTGTGAGATTGTATATGAGTTGATTGACACACTTTCGGTTAAGCTTGATGAATATATTGCCTCTGCCATATATACTGGAGTATCCACCGACACCGGATGCTTTAAGTATCGGAACACCACCGCAAACGCCCACTATGTCACCGCTCGATTGATAGAAACAGATATAGATCTTGGGATGCTCAATCGCGTGTTGTTCGAATCCAAGACAAAAGAGTTTCTGCAGCTTCAACAGTTAGCCATTGCATCATTGAAGTTTTATCTGGATGATAAGATTGCTGTTACGACCGTAACCCGTGACATGTTTGAGCTGTCTGGAGCGGTAGAAGAAGATATGACCAATATTTCTCCTCTAGCAAGAGCCATAGATGGGGTCGAGGTCGGGTTAACCTTTCGAGAAACTTCTAAAGGCAGTATTAAATGCTCGGTTCGCAGTTCGGATAAGGTTGATGCTTCAGCCATATGCCGGCTGTTCGGTGGTGGAGGTCATAAAGGAGCAGCAGCGTTTGAATGTACCGGTGATATGACCGAGATACAGACCAAAACTATCGATACCGTCATCTCCTTCCTGAAGAATTCAGAATAGATACTAATACCAAGGAAACAAGACAGATGCCATATCCCGAAGTCGGTGTGTTTGCCGTAGATAAACCTCAATCTTTTACCTCTTTTGACGTTGTGGCAAAGCTGAGAGGATTACTCGGAATCAGAAGAATCGGACACGGCGGAACGTTGGATCCGTTAGCGACTGGAGTACTCCCAATATTTATTGGTAAAGCCACAAAAGCGGTGGACCGACTAGAGGACAATAGTAAACGATATACTGCAACTGCAGTATTTGGTCGTCAGACTGATACGGGCGATATTACAGGAGAGACGATTGAACGCAGCAACGGTTTACCTGAAAAGTCACAGCTGCAAGAGGTTATTGAATCCTTTGTCGGACCATACGAGCAGATACCTCCTATGTATTCCGCCCTCAAGGTCAACGGGAGACCGCTATATGATATCGCCCGTGCCGGAGGGATGATAGAACGCGAACCCCGCAGCATCGAGATACTCTCGATGAAATTACTGGTATATGACACTAAACAACAGGAGTTCACCATCGATGTATGTTGTTCCAAAGGTACATATATACGTACGTTAGTCGAAGATATTGCAAAAGGTTGTTTGGCAGTCGCTACTCTATCCCGTCTCAGGAGAACCAAGAGTGGTCCGTTTACTGAAGGTGACTGTTTGAGTCTAGATGAGATTGAAGTATGCCTAAAGTCCGGTGACCGATCTTTTATTCAACCGGTCGACAGGCTTTTTACCGCGCTTGAGAGGGTAACACTCACCGAACAACAGTATATGAGGTTTATGAACGGTGCAAGTATTACCGTCGATACTGTAGAACAAACCGCACAGGTAGGTGTATACTATCAAAACTCAATGATAGCAGTTGCCTGCAACGCATGTGGAAAGCTCAAAACAGTTGCCAGATTCGTCTAGCAGCCGGAGGTTACATGAAAATTTTTACTGAGATTCAACCGCTCAATATGAAAACATCGGTTGCTTTAGGATATTTCGACGGAATGCACAGAGGACACCGCGAAATCATGAGGCAAACGGTTGCCTATGCTAAAAAAATGCATCTGCGAGCAACCGTTTTTACCTTTAACTTTTCAAACCAACGTCCGGGAGATAAGGGGAACGCTGATCTCTTTGATCGATCGGTCATCTACGAAAAGATCGAACGGATGGGGATAGATTTGATTGTGGAAGTCCCTTTCGAAGAGATTCGACAGATGTCCGGCAGAGGGTTTATCGCAAATATTCTGGGACACAAGTGCTTAAACGCTGCCGTGATTAACTGTGGAGAGGACTTCCGTTTTGGCAAAGGCAGAGACAGCGACGTTTCGGTCATGAGATTATTAGCCCGTTCTCATGGGATTCAGGTTAATGTAGTGCCTTTTGTGATGGATAATGGTATTATCAGCACCACCAGGGTAAAACGATTAGTGGAAGCAGGAGATGTCTTAGCAGCATCAACGCTGCTGGGATTCAACTATCTCTATCAAGCGGATACCATCACTAAGCAGACGGGAATAGGTATCGACTATACCACCGTCAGTCAACACTTGGATGATCATCTGTTACTGCCTAAGTTCGGTGTATACACTTCGCGGATATCCTTTGGTGATAACAGCCTTGATTCTGTAACATATATCGGAACCAGACCAACTAAACTCAACTCCGATGAGGTTTATGCCGATACACACATCTTCTGTTTTGAGGGTAGTATTCCTGATAACACCCTGCTTCGGGTGGAGCTGTTACGGATGATACGCGCTGAAGAACAGTTTGATAGCTTGAGTATACTCAAGGACACTATACGTTCGGACATTGAACGTGCCAAAGGCATCCTGCCGCATGATTAGGTAGATTCAAACAAGAGTAATCCCGGTTGCTTAACCGGGTAAAACTGATAAATATGGATATATAAGGAGCAAAAAAGATGCCTGAGTTGAGAAAAGTACCGCTGCAACCCATCAAACCATTCAGCGATATATATATATCCACCGGAAACGGATTAATTAAGTCGGTTCTGAAACGCGGTTTTGATGCATTGGGGGGTATAGAGAAATTTATTAAACCCTCACAAAGCGTTCTGATTAAACCAAATCTGACCGCTGCAGTGGATCCCATCACTGGTGGAACCACCGACGTCAGATTAGCTGCGGCATTGGTAGAACTGATTAGGGAGCATTGTAATCCCGGTAAAATATACTGCGGAGAGAACACCCTAACGGGTGATATGACCAGAAAAGCATTTGAAAAATACGGATATGTTGATATGTGCGAACACTACGGGGTGGAATTGGTTGACTTTACCTATGCCGAACGAGTGGATGTAGATATTTCCGATGCCATGTATGTAAATACCGTTTCCTTCCCAAAGTTAGTTCTGGATGTTGACGTATTCATCACCCTACCTTTGTTAAAGAATCACGATACTGTATGTGTTACAGCAGCTATTAAGAATAGTTTCGGCTTAGCCTCTGCCGATCTTAGAAAAAAGACTCACAGAGATTTTGCCATCGAGCAGTGTTTGATTGATCTTGCACGTATCCGCAAACCTGACTTTACGATAGTAGACGGGCGTATCGGCATGGAAGGGATTGCCGGTGGAACATATTTCGATCATCCACGATTTGCCAATAGGATGGTCATGGGTGCGGACCCGGTAGCGGTTGATGTGGTCTGTACACATATCATGCAACAAAATCCCCGTGTGCGTTACCTGCAATGGGCTGATGATTACGGATTAGGTAACTGCAATCTCGACTACATCAATATCCATGGGATGTCTATCGAGCAAGCCGCGGTTCCGTTTATGACACCGGCTGAACAGATAGAGGAGATGACCGCAGGAAAGATACATCTGCATGATCTGGGTTCCTGCTCACGCTGCAGAGCGGTCGCACAGGGTACCCTTCATCGTTTCACCTCTCCTGAGAGTCTGATTAAGTCGGTGGATATCATCTACGGACCGGGAACATTAAGTAAAGACACAGAGTTAGGTGATTCTTGTATCCTGGTCGGAGATTGTATACAGCAAAAGTATCGCAATCTGGGTCAATTCATACCCGGTTGCCCTATGAACAGAGAGGACTATTTCAATACTTTGACATCAATGAATATTGTCTGTTCGAAATGCGAACAGACGGTACTGGAGTTTGTTAAGCAACACTCTTTAGAGGAGTTGAGTTTCATTAGAATACTGGCATCTAATAAGACGGTATTTCAAGGTTCGGATAATGAGTCAGGAACAACCGATTACCTGCTTGCGGTTGGCGACTGTCAAAAACGCTATGTAGGATACCATCTAGAACGCACCCACGAGGAGCTGAAAGAGATGGGTCTGTCGGATTCGGTTACTGCAGATAATTTTGTTGTGTTCATTGGCGGGCACGAGATTACACTAGAGCAAATTGAAAGCGCATTTGAAGAACTAAAACGACGCCGTGACGCATAGTGCCAATGCAGTTAACCAGAGCAAGAAATTACTAGAAAAGAAAAAACACGGCAATGCACAGTTTATGACTGTAGAAGAGATAGAAAGAGTATATGATAATGTGAAATTCGGCAATGAAACTGAAGTCGGCATTATAGTAGGTCATGATAAGTCATCATGGCTGGTAGATACTTCAGATCATAACCTTTTGCTATTAACTTCACTCGGAGGAGGTAAAACAAACGGATAATAATCCCTTCCATCTACTACAATGCTATGGTAACCAAAAACCATAGTGCTAATAAAGATAATGCCAACAAGGGTGCTTCCATGGTGATCATAGATATCAAAGGAGAACTGTATGGTAGCTGTAAAGATTTCTTACAGCAAAACGGCTATGAAACACCGGTATTAAACTTCCGTGACATATCACTCAGTGCTCACTATCAGATTATGTATAAGGTGAATAGAGCTATAGATAAATACAAAGCAGCACCAACCGAAGGAGAGAAGGCAGTCTATTACGGACAGGCAGAACGATATGCCAAAATACTTGCTTCATCCTTAGTTGAAAACACAGACGGAGGTGTTGCCGGAGGTACTAAGAATGAGACTAGTGAATACTTTAACGATACTTCTAAAGGGTTACTGACAGGGATGATACTCCTTGTATCGGAGTATGCTCCAGAGGAAGAACGACACATACTCTCAGTATATTCACTTCTCTTGGAAACTAACGGGGTAATCGATTCTAAGCACGAATCAGGACATCATTTGAAATCAGCGTTACTTATAACATTCTCTAAAAAATTCTTTTGCTGTTCCTTGATAAATTTG
>Ga0082212_10003289_pt1 | contig 23034 bp, 18 predicted proteins | sample TergutNt197P3_FD_71548 | JGI IMG/M metagenome (GOLD analysis project Ga0082212, IMG submission 71548) | Neocapritermes taracua P3 segment gut microbial communities from Petit-Saut dam, French Guiana - Nt197 P3 | ecosystem: Host-associated > Arthropoda: Insects > Digestive system > Gut ...
AGGATTGCGAAGTTTCATTGCATAATATGCATTTATCTTTCCAATCGTTTTCCATCCACATACAGCCTGAACATATTGGAGAAACAAGGTTTACATTGCCCGGCAAGCCTGTGTAGGCGGCAACCGTCGGGCCGAAAAGGACGACACTTTTACCTTGAAGCATATACCTCATCTGGACAAGGCCCGAGTCTTCATCAACATGGAGCCGGGCGTTCTTCAGCACAACTGCCAGTGATTCCAGCGTTGTTTTTCCGTTAAGGTTGAGGTCCACTCCCCGAATAGGATGATTACCGGCTGTTCCGATCTGCACCAACAGAATATCAGGGCGCTGTTCTTTGAAAAGAGAGCAAAATTTTTCCCAATGCGAAAGAGGCCAATTCTTCGTTTGCCTTTGGCCTGGTTTGGTCGGGGTGCCTGTATGCACGGTAATATACTGGCCTGACGCCAACTTGAGGTGTTGCAATATGTAATTTTCATTTTTTGGTATAGGCAAAGAGCATACGTCTTGTTCAGAAAATGCAAGGCCTCCGCTGGCCCCCAGCTCGCTCCAACGGTTCCAGCCCATAAGGCCGCAGACTTTTGCCCAAGCGCCGTCCGTTTGCGGGCTGTATTGAATATATTTCCCGTAGGTTTGCGAGAATAGAAACCATTTTGAAATAATCTCCGCCAATTGCGGAGAGATGAAGGAAATATTCGCCATATTGAATGAGGTCACTTCCACAAAGTGGCTGATGCGAAGTTTCAGATCATAATCTATAATTTTTTGGAAAAGTCTTTTATCGTAAATGGTGTCAACGAAAGAGACATCAGTACACAGATACCTGGCAAGGTGGGCGGGGGCATAAAGGTCAATACGCATTTTGGCCGGCGCATCCCGCAATAATTTTTGTACCCAGGCGAAAGAAACCAGCGCATCGCCCAACCCGTCAGGGAGGAGCACAGCGACATATAGGCAGTTTCTCTTCTTTGCCGCGCCGCTCTTACAGGCATCGGCTATGGGAATGATAAATCCGACTTGTGTTAAAAGCCATCGGCATGGTTTCGACACTATTCTGGCAAGCCATTTTTTAGCATTTTTGTATAGCGCTGATATAAAGCGCATTATTTCGTGAAGCTTCTTCATTTTTGCGGCACCGGAGTTTAATTATCGATTGGCAACGCTCTTTTCAATCACCAAGGCGCCGAAAGTACAGTCTTTGACGCCCTCGAGCAGATTGTCGGCAAGAACGCAGGCGATGCTGGCTTCAACATCGGCTTCAGTATATGTTTCTTCCACCTTAAGGCCTAATTTCGCCAAACATAGACGTATGTTTTCCGGAGTGAAAATTTCCAGGCGAGAACCTTCGGACCTGTTCAAATGATGCGTCAACACAAGGTCATACGTCAGAATCAATTTACCTCCCGGCTTCAAGACCCGGAGCATCTCTTGTATCGCGTAGTATTTATGAGGAATATGTTCCACAACAGAAATACTGGTCACCACATCGAAACTGCTGTCCGGCGCGGGAATATTGAAAACAGAACCAAAGGCGGCGGTAAATCCCTTACTTTTGGCAAAGGCAACATATTTTTGCTCGATTTCCGCATCTCCCTTAGCGTCCCACTTGAAATTTATATCAAAGGCCGTGACATCATGCCCCTTTTCCGCAAGATACCAGGAAAGCGCGCCCCGCCCTCCGCCGATGTCCGCAATTTTCAGCTTTTTTTCACCCATGGCGTTGATTTGGCTGATGGCATAAGGATATTCCCACTGCTTGGACGCATGAATATAACAAATGCGCCCAGGCCCCAAAATATGCTGTGAAATCGGCTTTTTTTCCAGTCCGCAGATTTGCAGCATATCATCAAGCAGAGGTTCAAAATTCTGACGAGCTTCGCTTGTATAAAGTGATATATCGGTTAATAAGTAGATGTAGGAGACTTGAAAGTTGAGGTGCTTTTTTACGGCCACGGCAACGGTTTCCGGTGCCAGGCGCTTGAGGCATTCCGCTTCGGGAAAACCGCGCATGCAGCCTTTCATCCAATCCCGGATCATCCACATGCAGGGAGAGCAGAAATCAGAAACGAGATTGATATTTTCAGCATACCCGAAGATAGCCGCCGGAGTCGGACCGAAAAGAACAACACTTTTTCCCCCCAAAGCGCGGCGCAGGTGAACCAGTCCGCCTTCACCGTCGATATGGAGCGCCGCCTGCTTTAGGATAACTGCGGCTTCCTGGAGCGTGGTTTTACCGACAAGGTCGATATCGACTTCCGGTATTTTAGGGGATCTGCCTCCTCCCAGTTGGACAAAAAGCAGCTCCGGAAATTCGGCTTTCAGCATTCGCACCAGGCAAGAAAAATTGGCGACCGGCCATGATTTGGGAGGGACGCCTTCAGTGACTACTTCGTCAACACCGGTATTAAGTGTTATGAACCTGCGTTCATCTAACCCTACTGATTCAGGGATGGCCATCGATTCGGCCTCAAGAAAAATGGAAGGCGGAGTTGCCGTTCCAAAAGGGAAAGCCCCTTCCGCCCGTAGCCTGTCCCAACGGTTACGTTTTACAAGGATGTCATAATCAGCAAGTGCGTTGTGTGACTCTGTTTTTGAGGCGAGCTTGTAGTATTGGCTCAGTTTTTTATTATGCGCATCGTATTGTTTGAGAATTCGGGCCAGGGTTGGAGCCTGTATTTCAAGTTTTTTCATGGAGGCAGAAACGATCTCCACAAAATTTAAAATCCTGAGCTTTATGTCATATCCTTGAGCGGCCTTGAACAAGGCAGCATAATAGCATCCTCGAATGAAACTTTGCCCAGCGGCAATCAGGGAAAAACTTGACAAACGACCGTAAAAATCAATATGGAGGGGAATCTCCGCGTGAATATATAATTCCCGCATCCAGGTCAGAGAAATGATGTTGTCGCCTAGACCGCCCACCATGTGCACCGCCACGGTGATCTCCCCGCGTTCCCCGCCCCTGGTGCCGACGCGGGGCATTGTGGGAATAAGCGCGGTGGCCGCCTTTTTCAAAATATTTTGCCCTGCCATCTGGAATTCTTAAATATTTATCATAGTTAAATGATTAAAGGTCACACCCCAATGCCGCCAGCCGGCCCTTAAAACAATCCCAATCGCAGTTCTTCAATACGAAATCCCGCCCTTTCCGGGCCTGGGCACGATATAGCTTTTCATCACGCCAAAGGCGCATCACCAGGGGAATGACCTCCTTCGGCTCGCAATACAGCGCGGCCTCGCCGAAGCTGCTTCGGAAACGGGGAGGAAGAATGGCTGGTTTGCCGGCCAGCATACCTTCCATGACCACACGGCCGAATTCTTCAATGTAGTCCTGGTGAGGGAAGTGGATAAAAAAATCAAGCCCGCGCAAAAAATCGCGTACGGGCATGGCGTCAAAAGGTAAAATTTCCCAATTGGCTGGAAGATAGCCCAAGACTTGGATGGCTTCATCAGCCCCGCCCATAAATCGCGCCCGTATCCGGGCATCAGCACCATAGGCCGCGCGCAGAGATTTGGGGGAAGCAAGCCATTTGGGGTCAGCATCACGCCCGTGCCGCCCAAGCACTGGTTCTTCACCCCCAACGCCCCTCCAAGCTATTTCCTCCTGCCAGGCTGCCGTATCCAGCAGCGGGTGCCAAGTATCCTTCCAAGGTTCTGGATAGCGGCGGTCTTTTCGCATCAGCTCTTTCACCCAGCCGGAAATGGGTATCCATTTTCCTTCCCGACCGAAAACCGCCCGTACGTTTTCCCGGGCGGTCAGTGGATCATATTGCACCTTCCGGCCTGTGGAAAATGTGCTGGCATACTGGTTTACCAATACCACTGTCTCTCTGGAGGCAATACGGGGCGGCTCGTCCGGCAGACAGGACAGGATAGCGGTTTGGCCCACCAAGGCCAAACCGCAGGAAACGGCATCGGCTGAACAGAGCAAATCCAGGCCATGAGCCCGACAGTTGGCAAAGACAAAGGAATGGATTTTATTGCGCGGATTGAATTCATATTTTTTCCAATGATACAGGCCGACACTAAGCCCCAATCGGCGGGCCGCCAAGGCGTAGTTTACGCTGCTGCGCATGGAGCCGCCGGGCAGGGAAAAATCGCTTAAAACCACCAGATCATATTGCCTGTCTCGGCTGCCGGGCCGATTAGCTACAGGCTGAATCCAGGAACAATCCGCAATATGTTCACGCAAGCCGGATTTTGACGAATCTTCAAGCCGCCAAGCATTAGCTTGGGCGTAAATATTCCTGAGGCCGGAGAAGTGTTTAAGGGTACGAAACTCCAGCCCGGGCGCATGGATCAGGGAATTTGCGCTGGATAGACCCAAACTGAGCGGGCTGGCAGGGGACAGTTCCGCCACGTTGCTTTGGCCGAAAAAAAATTTCATCCGCCGCAGAAACTCGGCATCCCCCCCGACACGCGCCTCCTGCCAGGGACCGATCAAAGAAACTGCTTCTTTCCGGAAGAACAGCGAAGAGAGATTCCTGGCGATAAAACGCCGTCTGCCGTCGTGTACCAAATCTTCTTTCAGGCGCGCCAAATGGGTAATATTGGCCACAACGCCGCTCTCGGCCATAAAACGAGCCTGGATTTCTATTTTTCTCGGGTGGGACCAGTCATCGCTGTCATGTGTCGTGATGTATTCCCCTGTGGCTTGGCCCAGAGCGGCGTTCCTGGCCGCATAGCAGCCGGAATTTTTATTCAGACGCAACAGGCGCAGGCGCGATTCTTCCTGGGCCATATCCGCCGCGATTTCCGCTGTGGCGTCCGTGCTGCCGTCATCAACCACTAAAATTTCCAAATTTTTCCAGGTTTGCTCCCTAAGGCTTTGGATTGCATAGCGAATGGTTTTTTCCGCGTTAAAGGCCGGCATGATCACCGAAACTCCGGGGCCTTCAACGCTGCCGGCCCTTGCCGAAGGCGCATGTATATTGGCGAAACCCAAGACGTTTTCCGCATGGCGTAAAGCCAGCGGCTCAAGGCCATGGCGGAGGAACAAGGAATTGAGAATCTCCAATTGCTTGGCTTCGGCTTCTTGCTGCGCGCCGCCGCCCATTGACAAGCGCCCTCGTTCAGTTGTGGAAAAAAGGATCAGCTCCGCATCGGACAGGAATTTTTTCCCGCGCAAGATATCATAAGCCCCGGCATATTGCCGGAGACGCAACAGGCAAAGCAGCCGCAGTTCAAAAAATTGATTGTCCTCAATTGGCGCAAGATCCAGGCCGCTTTCAGCCCATAACAGGGCTTCGACATATCCCCCTTGCTCATACAGGCCCACCGCCAAATAGAAGGCCGCCAAGGCCCGGTCCGACCGGCTTTCTTTTCCGTTTTGGACAATTTGCCTGAGTTCTTCAATGGCGAAACCAGCATATCCGCCCCTCAACCGCAAATATATATCCTGGATGCGTTTGGTTTCTTTAGGTGAACGCAGATACTCCCTGTATTCGCGCACCAAAAGGAAGGGCAGTTGAAAAAGCCCCGGCAGCGGGCGCAGGTAGCACTTAGCCAAAATATGCCCCAAGCGATAATATATATGTCTTCTGGAGCGCGCCTGCTCCTCGCCGGTCGCAACGTGCGCTCGCTCCGCCCAAGTTCCAGCCTCCCGGCGCAGCCCATCCATGGCTGCGCCCAACAACCGGGCCTTTATGTTCTCTTCCGGTTCTCCCAGAACCTTCATCACCCACTCCCCAATGGCTTCACCAGGCCCAGCTTGCGTCCCAACCAATGCCAGGGGGTAGCCAGTAGGCGCCGGCTTTCTCCGGCGTAACAAAAGATGGCCTGGAAAACGGCAGCCTTGTTCTTAAAATCAGCTTCGGCTTCAATTTCCTCAATGAATTGACCGGCCAGAGCCTCGATTTTCGGGCGGGCTTCGGCCGGGGCATACTTTAAGGTGAGGTAAAAATAATGCGCCATATAGTCGGCCAGGAAGGCTTCGCGGCCAGTGAGAAGGCCCTGGACCTTCATGAATCTGAAAAGTTCCCTAATGACCAAAAGATGATCGGAAGCCCGCTCGAAATCGCCCCGGTGGGTCTGGCCCATGGTGGAACCTGGCCGCAGGCGGTAATGATAGAAACGCTCGGGCAGATAACAGCCACGATGGCACAGGAGCAGATAGGCCAAAGTAAAAAAGGCGTCTTGGTAAAAAAGGCCATCCGGAAAAGACAGGCCGTGACGCGCAATCAGGGAACGGCGGAAGATCTTGTTCCAGAGGTGGACATCGGTGCCTTTTATTACGGCTTCGTTTACTTCGATCAGGCCTTTATATTTGGGGTTGCAATAAAGGCTTTCGCGCCTAAAGCGGCTGACTGAGGCTTGGCCGAAAACCTTGGCCCCGAAACAGACATAATCGACTTCACAAGTAAGTAGAGGCACGGTTTGAGCCAAAGTTTCCGGGCTCAAATAATCATCACCATCCACAAAAGCGATATATTTCCCGGCGGCCCGGGTCAGAGCCAAATTACGCGCCCGAGCTGGGCCGCCGTGTTCCTGAGAGAAGACTCTCAAACGGTGGTCTTTTCGGGCATAGGCATCCAGAATTTCCGGGGAGGCGTCGGTGGAACCGTCATCCACGCAGAGGACTTCCAAATCGGCGAAGGTCTGCCCCAGAACGCTATCGAGACATTGAGGCAAATAGGGGGCGACATTATAGACCGGGATGATAACTGAAACTTCCGGGCTCATGGCCGCACCAAAAGGCCGAATTTCACCCGGCCGCCTGGGGCGGCGCGTCCGGTTTTCTGATGTTAAAGCCGGTCTGGGGCGACCAGGTGATGATCATAGCCGAAAGGCCGGCCTGGATTTGGGCCACATCGCCACCCCGCCAGGCCAGGCGGGAAACGCCGGTCAAATCTTCCAAGAGTTCGGCCCGGGCCGAAGAGGCCCGGCGGGAGCCGTGGCAATAGGCCCACAAGGTGGGAACCGGGATATCGGCGAGGCGGGCAAGATTGCTTATTATCCCGTGGGCCATTTTCTTAATTCCTAAAATAAGAGAAACTTTTATACATATTTTCTCTAAAATAGAGGAAAAGTCAAGGTAAAACCTTATATACAGAGAAATAGTTCTATTATTTAGAGAAAAAAGGTATTCTTGGCCCATAGCGGGGTCGGCCAAGATGGACGATTACAAAATCCATGAAATATTTCGCAAAACCCTTCATTTGAAGTTCACGCACGGCGTTCAGACCCGCATAGCCGAAGCCACGGGCATAAACGTCAAAAAAATAAACCATATCTTCACTGGCGTTAATCCAGGGACCGAAGACGACCGGAGGGCCATAGCCGCCTTTTTCGGCTATGAATATGAGCAGTTCTTAAACCTGGGACGCAAGGCCTTGGGCTTGCCGGTGATCAAAACTCAAATCACGCCGCCTGGTATGGCCGAATATCTGAGCAAGGCCACCGAAGTCATGGAAGGGCCGGATGGTGAGCACCTGAAGGCGGTGGTGGAGGCTTTCAGCGAGAGGAATAGAAATTAGGTTTATTCGGTCAATTCAACGGCCAGCCTGTCAGCGACCAAAAGGCCTTTTTCCGTGGGCAGGAGGCGGCCGGCCTCAAGCCGCAAATGGCCGGAAGCGATGAATTCCGAAAGCCTGGGAGAGCCGGCCAAAAGGGCTTCCGGCACTCCCTCGGCCAGGCGCAGCCCCAGCATGACCTGTTCCAGGCGGACGGCCTTTTCGTCGGGAGTCTCTTCAAAAGCCAGGGGCCGGGCCCCGGCCGCCAGGGCCGATAGCCAGCGCCGCACCGAAGGCACGTTGGCCCGGCGCGACAGGCCGTCAAAGGAATGGGCGGCCGGCCCCAAACCCAGGTAGGGGACCCGGCGCCAATATTTGAGGTTATGGCGGCTTTCCCGCCCGGGCCTGGCGAAATTGGAAACCTCGTAACGCCGGAACCCGGCTTCGGCCAGGACCTGACCGCTCAGAAGGAAAAGCTCGGCCAGCTTGTCCGGGGGCGGAGGCGGCGGGAAGAGCCTGGCCTCTATGGAGCGGGCCAGGGGCGTTTCCCGCTCCACGGTGAGGCTGTAGGTGGAGAGGTGGTCCGGCTCCAGTTCCAGGGCCCGGGCCAGGTCCCGGCCCCAATCCACCGGGGCCTGGGACGGCAGGCCGTATATAAGGTCGAGGCTCAGGGAAAAGGGCCGGGCTTTCAGAATGGCCGCCGCCTCCAGGGCCTGGTCCGGGTGGTGGCCGCGCCCCAGCACCTCGCCCAGCCAGCGCTCGTCCAGGGACTGGACCCCCAAAGACAGCCGGGTGACGCCGACCTCGGCCCAGAGGTCCGCCTGTTCCGGGCCGACATCCTCGGGGTTGGCTTCCAGGGTTATTTCCAGGGTCCTGGAAAGGTCCAGCGGAGCCAGGGCGGCCAGGAGCCCGGTCAGGCCCTCGCGATTGAGGAGGCTGGGGCTGCCGCCGCCGATATACAGGGTCTCGAAGGGCCCCGGCCAGGCCCCGGCGGCCTGGCGGGCCTCGGCGGCCAGGCCGGCCACATAGCGGGGCACCAGTTCCAGGGCGGAGATGGAATAGAAATCGCAGTAGGGGCAGCGCCGGGCGCAGAACGGCACATGGACATAGAGCCCGGGGGCCTCGGCTAAACCGTTCATGGGCGCCGCCTTTCCCGATGTTCTTTATTCCGCCGGAACCGGCGGAGGGCTTGATGCTGAAGTATGACCGCCCGGCTTTCTTTTGTCAAGTGACCGCCCCCCGCTCCCTTGCCAGTCGGCGCTTATTGAGGTAAAATATTTATTTACCTCCGGGACAAAAAACACGACATTTTAACGGGTATTGCGGATCACCGGGAGGGGAGTCTCCAGAGCCAGGGCATGACGTTCACAGCCGCGCTGAAAAAAAACTACAAGCAGTTGATATTTGTGGCCGCCGCCTTTCTGCTGATGGCCGGGGTCAGCGATTATTATTTCAGCGTCATGATGAACAGGCAGACCGACCTCTTCAGCCGCAGCGAAATGCGGGCCTACCAGATGACCCTAAGGTCGTTCATCCTGGCCCAGGAGACGGCCCTTAAGCATTCCGCCTCGGCCGTGGCCACGGCCCTGGAACATGGGGTGGGGCCGGACGAATTGCAATCCCTTCTGGTCAGCATGACCGACATGCTCAAGGACCAAAAGGACATCAAGGATTTTTTCCATTCGGCTTACGGCTATATAGACGGGATCTATCTCGACGGCACCGGCTGGATCCCCGGCGAGTTCTACAACCCCAGGATGGCCCCCTGGTTCAGGGGAGCGCTCCAGAACAACGGCGTCTTCCGCTCCCGGCCCTATCTCGACGCGCGCACCGGCCACGTCATAGTATCCATCTCCACGGTCCTGTCGACCAGAAGCGGGGAAAGCCGCGGGGTGCTGGCCCTGGACTATTTACTGGACCCCATAACCCATAAGGTGGAGGAATACAAGCTCGACGACAGCGGCTTCAGTTTTCTCCTGGACGACTCCCTGACCGCGCTGGTCTTCCCCGACCCCGAACTGGTCGGCCGGAAGATAAGCGACCGGCCCGATTTCGCCGGCCTGGAAAAACGGCTTGAGAACATGGGCGGGCAGGAGACGATGGAAGAGACGCTGAATATAGGCGAAGTCGGGCACATAGCGTTCTTCAGCCGGCTGGAAAACGGCTGGTTCCTGGGCATAGCCGTGCCCGCGAAAGACTATTACGGCCAGGTCACCCAAATCAGGCGGGTCATCTTCGCCCTGGCCCTGGCCCTAAGCTGCGGCCTGGGGCTGATACTGATCCGCCTGGCCGCGGCCAAACTCAGTTTCGAATACAAGAGCCTGTCCAAAACCAACTTCCTGGCCCGCATGAGCCATGAGATCCGCACGCCGCTGAACGCCATCATCGGCATGAGCTTTCTGGCCAGGCGGCATTGCGGCGACCCGACGAGCCTGAAATACCTCGCCGAGATCAACCGGACCGGGAACCATCTCCTGGTCATCATCAATGATATTCTGGACCTGTCGAAGGTCGAGACCGGGAACCTCAAGCTCAAAGAGGAACCTTATAACATCCAAACCGTTTTAAGCGATATCCTGAGCGTGGCCAAAATCAGGGTCACGGGCCTGCCCCTGGCCCTGGAAACCGGGTTCGGCCCCGGCATCCCGGAGACCCTGGTCGGCGACGAGGGGCGGGTGCGGCAGATATTGATGAACCTGGTCGGCAACGCCATCAAATACACTCCCGTCGGCTATGTGCGTCTCCGGGCCTCCGGCCAGCCGGCCGGGGAGGGCCGGATCAGGCTTATCTTCTCGGTCGAGGACAGCGGCACGGGAGTCAAGCCGGAGCAGTTGGAATATCTTTTTGAGGAGTTCGTCCGCCTGGAGCCAAGGCCGAGCGGCGCCCGGCTCATCGAGGGGGCCGGCCTGGGCCTGCCCATCACCCGCAGTCTATGCCGGGCCATGGGCGGCGATGTGACCGTGACCAGCGAACTGGGCCTGGGCTCCATTTTCCGGGCCGAGATACTCCAGAAAATAGCCGACCCGGCCCCCAGGGGCGCTGTCGGGGAAGGACGACCCCGGGAGCCGGAAAAGGACGGCGGGTTTTCACCGGCCTTCAAAAGCCCGGGCCTGAAGGTCCTGGTCATAGACGACATCGCCACCAACCTGGTGGTGACCGAAGGCCTGCTCTCGCTCTACGAGGCGCGGACCACCACCTGCCTCAGCGGCCGGGAAGGGCTGGAGGCGGCCAGGAAAGAACGTTTCGACCTGATCTTCATAGACCACATCATGCCGGAGCTGGACGGCCTGGAAACCTTAAAGGCCCTGCGCGAGGCCGAAGACCACCTCAGGAAGACGCCCATGGTGGCCCTGACGGCCAACGCCATGGCCGGCATGAAGGAAATGTTCCTGGACAACGGGTTTGACGATTTTCTGGCCAAACCCATCCAACTGAAGGAGCTGGCGGAGATCATGGCCCGCTGGGTGCCGGAAGCGTCCCGCGTCGAGATATAAGGCCTAAGCCGGCCTCCCCCCCTGTTTCGCCCGGCTTTTCAAAACACTCCAGCCCGTGACCGTGACCAGCACCACCGCTCCGCCGGCCAGGGCCCAGCCGCCCGGTTTTTCCCCCAGGATCAAAAAGACCCAGACGGGGTTCAGGATCGGTTCAATGGCCGTCACCAGCACCATTTCCAGGGAAGAAACCCCCTGGCTGGCCAGGCTGTACAAATAATAGGACAGGCCGAACTGAAAAACCCCGGCCAGGGCCACCAGCCCCATATCCCCGGCCGAAGGCCAGGGCGGCCCCCAATAATACAGGCCTCCCAAAAGGGCCAGGAAATTTCCATAGATCAGGATCTTCATGGGCGGGGCGCCCCGGCCCCGGCGCATGAACAGGACCAGGCCGGCGAAAAACACTCCGCTCAAGGCGCCCAGGCCCATGCCCTGAAGCCCTTGAAGCGTCAGGGAATCCAGAAAAAACAAGGCCAGGCCGCCGAAGGTCAGGCCAATGAAAAGCCAATCCCGCCGGCTGGTCTTTTCCCTTAAGACCAGCGGAGCCAGAAGGGCCACCCAGACCGGGGCGGTGTATTGCATCAAAATGGCGTTGGCGGCCGTGGTCAGCCTGGTGGCTCCGACGAAACAGAAGGACAGGAGGGCCAGGGCCAAAGCCCCGCCCCACTGGGTCCGGTCGGGCCAGCTAAGGTCCAGGATCCCCCGGAAACGAAGCAGAAGGACCAGGGTCAGGCCGGCCCAGAGGCTGCGGAAGGAGACTATGGCCGCCGGGTTCCAGGCCACGGTCTTGATTATGACCCCGGCGGTGGACCACAAGACGGCCGTGGCCGCCAAAAAGAAAAGACATTTGCCTCGGCTGGTCACTATGGGCATCCTGGTGATTTACTGGCGTTTAAGGTAAAAAACTCACTCCGGGGCATAGGTGACGACCACCCGGGCAAAGGCCCGGGAGTCGTGGCCGGCCCGGAGCAGGCGCTGTTTCAGGCGGCGCTTAAGTTCCCACTCCGGTTCCAACTGCGTCCCGGCCGGGGCGGTCAGTTTCAGGCGGATGGTGGTGCCCTCGGGGCCAAAGGCGGTGACGCCCACCACGGCCACCGGCCCGGCCAGGCGGGAACTCCATTCGGCGTCGGCGCTGAAATCCCCGGCCACGGCCCGGGCCAGGGCCAGAAGCTCATCCGGGTCTATATCCGGGGGCATGACTATTTCCAGGATACTGTGGGAAAGGCCCCTGGTCCGGTTGATGATGACGTCGATGCTGCTGTTGGGGACCAGGATGAGGTTCCAATTGGCGTCGCGCAGGCTGAGGCCGCGCAGACCCACCTTCTCCACCTTGCCGCTGTGGCCGCCTATGGTCACGCTGTCGCCGACCGCGACGATGTCCAGGCCCAGGATGGTGATGCCGTTGATGAGGTCCTTGACCAGCGACTGAGCCCCCAGGCCCACGCCCAGGCCCAGGATGCCGGCCCCGGCCAGGATGGGCCCCACATCCACCCCCAGGCGCTCCAGGACGATCACGCCGGCCACAAAGACGCCCAGGGCCCGGGCCACGGTTAGGGCCAGGGGGGCCACGGTCCGCCAGTTGCGGTTGCCGCTTAAGGCGGGCACGGCCAGGAGCCACTCGGCGGCCTGGCGGCTGAATTTGAGGAAGATGACCAGGACGCCCAAGGTCAGGAAGATGACCAAAAAGCGCCCCAGGATGTCCCGGGCCAGGCTGTTCTCCAGAAGCCGGCCCAAGGGCAGGCCCCAAATGGCCAGGATGAGGCCCAGGGCGGCCGGGCCAAGGGCCAGGCCGACCAGGGCGTCAAGGTTGACCAACAGCCTCCGGCCCTCCTCGGCCGGGGCCGATCCGGCCAAATTCGCGAACAATAGCCGGGCCGCCTTCACGGCCCCCCAGGCCAGGCCAAAAACGGCCAGGGTCCCCAAAAGCCGGCCCAGGAAAAAACCGGTCGTCCCGGCCAGGGCGGCCCAGGCCGCCAGCCATAGAACGCCAAGGCTCAAAAAGACCCAGCACTTCCTTATGACCAGGTCGGTCAGATAGGCCGGGCTCTCCGGATCCCCCCCGGCGGCGCGGGCCAGGCCGCGGAAGCGCCAGAGCCGGGCCGTCAGCCCCAAAAGGCCCGGAAGGATCAGGACCGCCAGGGCCGCGGTGTAGGTCCGCCCGAAGACGAACTGGTCCAGGAAAACCTCCTTGAAAAAAGCCAGGATAGCCAGATAGACGGCCAGAAAGCGCCAGGTCCGGTAAATACGGAGCCCTTGGGGGGCGGGAAGGCCCGACAGGGACGCCGCGGACGCTGGGGCGGGAATAAGGAGGGCGGAGCCCGCTTTCAGGGCGATATAGAGGATGGAGCAATTGATGAACAGGTGCCTGACCAGGGTCTGGAGAAAGACGAAACTCAGGGCCAGGTCGGCGGTGACCCCCGGCGCGGTGGCGGACAGTTCCGGCCAGCGGCCCAAAGAGGCGATGAGCACCAGGCAGGGACCGGCCGCGGCCAGGACCTGGCCTGAAAAAAGTTTCAGGCGGGCCGGGAACTTCGCGCCCTCCTCCACGGCGGGCGGCCGTCCCCAGCGGCGGCTGACGAACCAGGCGGCCGAAAGGCAAGCCAGGCCCCAGGCGAAGACGGGCAGGAAATAGGCCGGCCACAATTCCAGGGCCAGGGGCGTGAACAGGGTCTGGAGCACCTCGGCCGCCAGGCCCACAGACTGGACCAGGCCGGTCCCGGAAACTTTAAGATTCAGGCGGGTGGTGTCGGCCAGGCCCAGAATGGTCTCTTCCCAGACTCCGGGCAGGGAAGCCGGCGGCCCGGCCGGGGCCGCCTCCTCCGGCCCGGCCAGGCGCCTTAACAGTTCCAGGACCCGGGCCCGCTCCCGGTCGTCTTCCAGCATTTCGATTATTTTCGACAGGTCGGCCTTACGGAGATCGGGAACCTCGGACGGCCCCTGGGCCGCCGCCGGACGGGCGAGGAAAAGACAGACCATCAAGCTCGCGGAGAGCCACCGGGCCAGCGCCCTGAACATAGCGGACCCCTTTCAAGGGATTTGGCTGCGACAGCCGGCTGATTATACACCCCCGGCCGCAAAAAACAAGGCGGCCCGGGGGCCGCCTTGGGGAAACGGAGGCCTGTCCGGCCTTAAAAAGACATCAGGCGCAGACCGACGCTGAACTCGTGAGCCGTCAGCGATACATTGTAGGTCTGACCCGCGTTGATTTTCTGGGTCTTGCCCAGGTCCATGTAGCGGTAACCGAAATCCAGGGCCATGTTTTCATTCAAACCCCAGGCCACTCCGCCGCCCAGGTTCCAGGCCAGATTCCAGCGGCTGACGTTGGTTGACATATCGGGCGATCCGCTTATTCTCGCCTTGTCCTTCAGGAGGCTCAAACCCAGGCCGCCGCCCGCATAGGGCGTGAAGGCCGAATCGGTCTGAAAGTCGTAAAAGGCGTTGCCCATGAAGCTGTGGGCGCTGATATCATGGGATTGGCCGGGGCGGCTGAAAGTTTCGTTGCCGTGATAGAGGTATTCGATCTCCGCCCGGATCGGCAGGGACGAGGCATAGCTCAAATCAGTGCCGATGGCGAACCCCAGGCCGAAGACGGAACTCCGCTCGCTGCCGCCGTTCATATCGCCTTTCTGAAAGGAGGTCATGAGCTTGGGAGTGACGTAAAAGGACGACAGATCCTGGGCCGCGGCCGGGACGGCCGAAGCCAGGGCCAAAATCAGGCTCAGGGCCAGGTAATTCCAAATGCTTTTTTTCATTGCCGTTGCCTCCAGGGGGAAAGGACTGTATCAAGCCCGCCGCCGCCACTTTTGGGGCGGGCCAGGGTTATAAAATAGCATTATTAAATATATTTGTCAAGTAAATATAATTAAAATTCTATAATTAAATTTAATTATACCTAAAGTTATGACCGATCTAAGCCTCGGGTGGATAATCAGGGCTGTTTCAGGCTATAATTGGGAAGACAAGGCCGGCGAGGTGAGGGATGAGGGAACTGGACTGCGGGCTGATAACCGAGGCCGTGAGCGAAATGTGCGTGGCCGCCAACTGCCGGCTGGGGGACGAGGTGAAAGCCGCCCTGGCCGGGGCGGAAAAGCTGGAGACCAACCCCCTGGGGCGGGCCGTTCTGCGGACCCTTCTGGAAAACGCGGCCCTGGCCGAGGCGGAGAACATCCCCCTCTGCCAGGATACGGGCCTGGCCGTGGTCTTCCTGGAAGTGGGGCAGGACCTCCACTTGGTTGGCGGGTCTTTGGAGGACGCCGTCAACGCCGGGGTGGCCCGGGGCTACGAGGCCGGCTATTTGCGCCGGTCCATGGTCCGGGATCCCTTAAGGCGGGTGAACACCGGCGACAACACTCCGGCGGTCATCCACTTTCGGCTGACGCCGGGGGACCGCCTGAAGATCACCGTGGCCCCCAAGGGCTTCGGCAGTGAAAACATGGGGGCCCTGGCCCTCCTGAAACCGGCCGACGGGGCCCTCGGGGTGAAGGATTTCGTACTTAAGACCGTGCGTTCGGCCGGAGCCAACCCCTGCCCCCCGGTCATCGTGGGCGTGGGCGTGGGCGGCACCATGGAACTGGCCGCCATCCTGGCCAAGCGGGCCCTTCTGCGGCCCCTGGGGGAGAGGCACCCCGACCCCTTCTGGGCCGACCTGGAGGGGGAACTGCTTTCGGCCATCAACCAACTGGACATAGGCCCGGCCGGCTTCGGGGGCCGGACCACCGCCCTGGCCGTCCACCTCAGTCCCAACCCCACCCACATCGCCGGGCTGCCGGTGGCGGTCAACCTCAACTGCCACGCCGCCCGCCACCAGACCCGCTGGCTATAGAGAAGCGGCCGGAGCAGCCATGACGGAAATAAGCCTGACCACCCCCCTGACCGGGGAGATCGACCTGGCGGCCGGGACCCGGGTCCTGTTGAGCGGCCGGGTCTACACCGCCCGCGACGCGGCCCATCTGCGCCTGGCCGAACTTCTCCAAGAGGGCCGGGAGCCGCCCTTCCCCTTCGCCGGCCAGGTGGTCTTTTACGCCGGCCCCTGCCCGGCCCGGCCCGGCGAGGCCTGCGGGCCCATCGGCCCCACCACCAGCGGACGCCTGGACGCCCTAAGCCCCTTGTTGATCGAACGGGGCCTGAAATACATGATCGGCAAGGGAGCCAGGAGCCCGGAGGTGGCCGCGGCGGTCGCCCGGCATAAGGGGCTCTATTTCGGGGCCATCGGCGGGGCGGCCGCCCTGATGAGCCGCCGGGTCACCAGGGTGGAACTGGTGGCTTTTGAGGACCTGGGCCCCGAGGCCATCCACCTGTTGACGGTTGAAGACCTGCCCCTGGTGGTGGCTCTGGACGCCCGGGGCCGGGACATCTACCGGCGCTTGGCCGCAAATATCAGCGGGCCGTTTTAAGCACATCTTTCCTGACCAGCTTGAACAACCCTTCTTCTTCAGCCTTAGTGAGGTCATAACGGTTTTGCAGGTTGAGCCAAAAATTGACCGTGGTACCGAAATAGACCGAAAGGCGGGCGGCTGTATCGATCGTTACGGACCGTCTGGCGCGCACCAGGTCGTTTATTCTTTGGGCCGGCACTCTCAAATTCAGAGCCAGGGCGTTTTGCGACAAATTTAAAGGCCCCAGGAATTCCTCCTTTAAAATTTCGCCGGGGTGTATGGCCAGGCTTTTTTTCCTTTTCATAACGCATTTCTCCATATCAGCCTCTAATGGTAATCAACGAGTTCCATTTCCTCGGCCCGATCGTTCCTCCAGGCAAAGCATAAGCGCCATTGATCGTTGACCCTGATGCTGTATTGCCCTTCCCTGTCGCCCCGCAGCCGTTCGAGGTGGTTGGCGGGAGGGCGGCGCAGATCGTCTAGGTTCTCCGCGGCGTTGATCATTTCCAGCTTGCGGCGTATGATTCTGGCGCGTTTGTGGTCAATACCTCTGGGCGGCGCGCCGTTCCAGATGTCCGCCAGACGGGAGTCCTTGAACATTTTTTCATTTTCCTGGCTCATCCGTCCTCCGCTGGGCGGCGAAATCAAGCCCGACTTGAACTTGAAAAAATATCATGTGTCGCGTGACATGTCAAACGATAAAACGGGATGTTTGCCTGTATGGAATCCCGGGTTTAGCGAAGAATTACGGATGTTAAAGTCTCTTGACTTTGAAGCGGGGCTGGCATAGATTAGCCTCAAGCCCGCCGGGTGCCGGAATGTCCGCCAAATACGGAGGTTTTCAACGAAAAACCATGGACCTCTCACTGGTCATACCCGTCTTCAACGAGGAACAATGCCTTCCGGAACTCATCCGGCGCTGCCTGGATGTCGGCCGGGGCGCCGACCGGGAATTTGAGATCATCCTGGTGGACGACGGCAGCCGGGATTCCTCCCAGTCCATAATCGCGGCCCAGGCCGCGGCCAACCCGGAAGTGACCGGGATATTCCTGAACCGCAACTACGGCCAGCACGCGGCGGTCATGGCCGGCTTCGGCCGGGCCCGGGGCGAGGTGGTGGTGACCCTGGACGCCGACCTCCAGAACCCGCCGGAAGAGATACCCCGCCTCCTGGCCAAGATAGAGGAAGGCCACGACGTGGTCGGCACCGTGCGCCGCCGGCGTAAAGACACGGCCTTCCGCCGGACCGTCTCCCGCTGGGTCAACCGCATGGTCCGGACAGCCACCAAGGTGGATATGCACGACTACGGCTGCATGCTCCGGGCCTATCGCCGGCCCATTGTCCAGTCCCTTTTGGACTGCCGGGAATCGACCCGCTTCATCCCCGTCCTGGCCAACTCCTTTGCCCTGAACCCCGTTGAAATAGATGTGGACCACGCCCCCCGCGACGCCGGGGCTTCCAAATACAATATCTTCCGCCTCCTGAACCTCTATCTGGACCTTCTGACCTGCATGTCCACCTTCCCCTTGCGCTTGGCCAGCGTCATGGGCCTGCTCCTGTGCCTGGTGGGCCTAGCGGCCGGCCTGGTCATTCTGGCCGGCCGCATCCTCTACGGCCCGGCCTGGGCCGTGGACGGCACCTTTACCCTCTTTTCCCTGGCCTTCGTGCTCCTGGGGGGGCTCTATCTGGGCCTGGGCATAATGGGCGAATACCTGGCCCGGCTCTACAACACGGCCCGCAACCGGCCCCTGTATTGCGTCCGCCGGGTGGTGGGGGGCGGGGACCGGCCGATTGGGAGCGACCCATGAGAGCGGTGGTTTTCGCCTATCACAACATCGGCCGGGCCGCCCTGGAGGCCCTATTGGCCGGCGGCGTGGAAGTGGCCGCGGTCTTCACCCACCCGGACGACCCCGGGGAAAACATCTGGTTCGACTCGGTGGCCGAACTGGCCGCCGCCAAGGGCCTGGAAGTCCACGCCCCCGAAGACGTCAACCACCCCCTGTGGGTGGAACGGATCCGGGCTCTTCGGCCCGAGGCCATATTTTCCTTTTACTTTCGCCGTCTCCTTAAGGGACCCCTCCTGGACCTGGCCCCCTTGGGGGCCTACAACCTCCACGGCTCCCTTCTGCCCCGCTACCGGGGCCGCTGCCCCGTCAACTGGGTGTTGATAAACGGAGAGACGGAGACCGGGCTGACCCTCCACGAAATGACCCGGCGGCCGGACGCCGGCGAGGTGGTCGGCCAGGTCCGGGTGGCCATAGACCCCTCGGACACGGCCCGGACCCTTAACGGAAAACTCACCGCCGCCGTGCCGGGCCTTCTGGGCCCGCTCCTGCCGCTCATAGCCCAGGGCCGGCCGCCCCGGACCCCGCAGGACGAGACCCTGGCCACCACCTTCGGCGGCCGCGGCCCCGAAGACGGGCTTATCGACTGGAGCGAGCCGGCTAAAAAACTGGCCGACCTGGTCCGGGCCGTCACCCGGCCCTGGCCCGGGGCCTTCACCCGGGCCGGCGGCCGCAAGATAATGGTCTGGGAGGCCGCGGCCCGGGCCGGAGGCGAAGGCGCCGAGCCGGGCACGGTCTTATCAGCCGACCCCCTGGAAGTGGCCGCCGGGAACGGAATCCTCCGCCTGACCCTGGGCCAGCCGGAGGGCGGCGTCCCCCTGGCCGGGCCCCAATTGGCCCGCGAATTGAACCTCGCGGCGGGTATGCGCCTTAAGGCCCCCGCCCCCGCCCCCCGGAAGACCAGGGTGCTGATCCTGGGGGTCAACGGCTTCATCGGCAACGCCTTGAGCGAAAGGCTCCTGGCCGAAGGCCGTTTCGAGGTCCACGGCCTGGACCGCCAGAGCGACCAGGTGGCCCGCTTCCGGGACCGGCCGGATTTTTATTTCATTGAAGGGGACATCTCCATTCACCGGGAGATCATCCGCTATGAGATAAGCAAGGCCGACGTGGTCCTGCCCCTGGTGGCCATCGCCACGCCCATAGAATACGTCCGCAATCCCTTACGGGTCTTTGAACTGGACTTCGAGGAAAATCTCAAGGTGCTGCGCGATTGCGTGGACTGCCATAAACGGGTGGTATTCCCCTCGACCTCCGAAGTTTACGGCATGTGCGACGACCAGGAATTCGACGAGGACAACTCCCGCCTCATCGTCGGCCCCATCCGCAACCAGCGCTGGATATATTCCGCCTCCAAGCAGCTCCTGGACCGGGTCATCTGGGCCTACGGGCAGCAACGGGGCCTGAAGTTCACCCTGTTCCGGCCCTTCAACTGGATCGGCCCCCGCCTCGACCGCCTGGATTCGGCCCGCATCGGCAGCTCCCGGGCCATCACCCAGATGATACTGAACCTGGTGGAGGGAACGCCCATCCTCCTTATAGACGGCGGAGCCCAGAAGCGCTGCTTCACGGCCGTGGAGGACGGGGTGGAGGCCCTTTACCGCATCATCCTGAACCCCGGCGGGGTCTGCGACGGGGCCATCCTGAACATCGGCAACCCCGAAGGGGAACTGAGCATCCGGGAACTGGGCGGGATACTGGTGGAAGCCTTCGACCAACACCCCTTAAGGGGGCATTTCCCGCCCTTCGCCGGCTTCCGCGAGGTGGAGAGCGCGGCCTATTACGGCCAGGGCTACCAGGATGTCTTAAGCCGCCGCCCGGCCATAGCCAAGGCCGGGCGCCTTTTGGGCTGGCGGCCCCGGATCGACCCCCGCCTGGCCGCGGCCGCCACGTTGGATTTTTTTCTGCGGGACCACCTGGAGCATTCATGATCGCCGGCCTGAGGGTGGATGTCGATACCCTCCGGGGCACCCGCCTGGGAGTGCCCCGGCTCCTGGCCAGCCTGGAAAAATTCGGCCAGAAAGCCACCTTCTTTTTTTCCGTGGGCCCGGACAACATGGGCCGCCACCTCTGGCGCCTTCTTAGGCCGGCCTTTCTCCTGAAGATGCTCCGCACCAGGGCCCCGGCCCTTTACGGCTGGGGCATTGTCCGCTGCGGTCTTTGGGGCCACGGGCCGGATATCGGCCGGGCGGCCGGTGACGTGATGCGGCGGACTTTGGAGGCGGGGCACGAAGTGGGCCTCCACGCCTGGGATCACCACAAATGGCAGACCCTGGACCTGGAAAAACCGGGGGCCGCGGCCCGGGAACTGGAATTGGGCTACGAGCGCCTGACGGAGATCCTGGGCCGGCCGCCCACCGCCTCGGCCGCCCCGGCCTGGCGGCTCTCGCCCGCCGCCCTTAAGGCCAAGGCCGCCTTCCCCTTCCTCTACAACAGCGACTGCCGGGGGACCGGCTGTTTCCGGCCGGACGGACGCGGCGATTGGGCCCCCCAGGTGCCCGTGACCCTGCCCACCTATGACGAACTGGTGGGCCGCTCCGGCCTGACCGACGCCGGCTACAACCGGCATCTGTTGGACCTGTTCCGGCCGGAAGCCCTCAATGTCCTGTGCGTTCACGCCGAAGTCGAGGGCCTGGCCCGGGCCGCGCTCTTTGAAGACTTCCTGGCCCGGGCCCGGGACCGGGGCCTGGCTTTCACCCGGCTGGACGAGATCCTGGCCGCCCAGGGGACCCTCCCGGCCGCCGGCCTGACCCAGCGGACCGTCCCCGGCCGAGAGGGTCTTCTGGCCTGTCAGGCCGATACGGAAGCCGTATGACCAGGCTCCGCGCCCCCCTCCTCCTGGGCTTCTTTGTCCTGGCCTATATCCTGCCCTTAAACTGCCGCCCCCTGATCGAGCCGGACGAGACCCGCTACGCCGAAATACCCCGGGCCATGGCCGATGGCGGCAACTGGCTGGAACTGCGCCTCGTGGGCCTCCCCTACTACGAAAAACCCCCCTTGGGCTACTGGCTGGGCGCGGCCAGCATCTCGGCCCTGGGCCACCACAACCTGGCCGTCCGGCTACCCATGGCCCTGGCCGCCGGGGGCGCGGCCCTGACCATTTTCCTGTTGGTGAGAGCCCGGCGCCGCCGGACGGACCCGGCCCTGGGCGCCGCGGCCGTATACCTGGCTTTTTTCCTGGTGTTCGGCATAGGCACCTTCGCCGTCCTGGATTCCATCTTCACCTTCTTCGTCACCCTCTCCCTGGCCCTGTTTTTTCAGGCCATAAACGAAAAGGACCGGCGACCGCGCCTGGCCTGGCTGGCCCTCTCCGGCCTGGCCTGCGCCGGGGGCTTTCTGACCAAGGGTTTCACCGCCCTGGTCCTGCCCGTCCTCATCCTGGCGGCCTGGCTGCCCTGGCGGGGCCTGTTCAAAAAACACCTTTTGAACTGCCTGGTTCCGGTCCTGGTCGCGCTATTGGCCGTCCTGCCCATAGCCCTGGCCCTCCACCGGGCCAACCCGGATTTCTGGAATTACTTCTTCTGGGTGGAACATATCCAGCGCTTCCTTGAGCCCGGCCCGGGCCAGCATGATGAGCCCTTCTGGCTCTATCTGCCCTGGATCCTGGCCGGGGCCCTGCCCTGGACCTTCTGCCTGCCCCGGGCCCTCGGCCCCATTCGGGCCAAAGTAAAGGCCGGGGACGGCCTGACCACCTTCTGCCTGGCCTGGCTGGCCCTGCCCTTTTTATTTTTTTCCGCCTGCGGAGGCAAGATAGCAACCTATATCCTGCCCTGCTTCCCCCCCCTGGCCATCCTACTGGCCGAAGCCATGATGGAATCACCCCGCGATTTCAGCCCGGGGCTCAAAACCTGCGCCGCCCTCTTCCTGGCCCTGGCCCTGGGAGCGGTCGCCTGGCTGTTTTTTTTCGCCCCCCCCGAACTCCGAGACCCCTTGTTGGCGGATATCCGCCCCTGGGTCCTGGTGGCCGGCCTGCTCCTGACCGCCACCGGTTTGGGAGCCGCCCCGAAAATATTATTTTTTTCCGCGGACCGCTTAAACGGCCTGATATGGGCCGCCCTGGCCACCCTGCCCCTATTCCTGGCCGCTTCCCACTGTCTGCCGGAAGTTTTCATCAACCGCCGGTCCCCTTCCGTCCTCCTGGCCGAAGCCGCGCGCCTCACCCCGCCCGGAGCCGCCATCTTCACCGACCGCAAGACGCTCTACGCCGCGGCCTGGCATTATCGCCAGAGCGGCCTGGTTTTCGCTTTCGGGGCGGGGGAACTGGCCTACGGACTGGACCGGCCCGAAGGGAGGGGGCGCTTTGTTCCCGATGCGGAAGGCCTGGCCGGCCTGATCCGCCGGGAACTGGCCGCCGGCCGGCCGGCGGTGTTCATCGCGGCCGGAAACCACGAGAAAAACCTCTCGGCCCTGGCCCTGAGCGGCCTGGAACCTGACCTGGCCCTGACCCGGGGGGATTTCTCCTGGCGGCTCTACCAACCAAAAAAGCCCGCCGGGGGCGGCGGGCTTTAGGAGAGCGCTCGGCGACTTAAAAATTGGTCGCGCTGATATGGAAGTAGGCCTTGGGATGCTCGCAGACCGGGCATTTTTCCGGCGCTTTTTTACCATTTACCACATGCCCGCAGTTGGCGCAGTGCCAGGCCGTCTCCCCGTCCCTGGCGAAGATCTGGCCGCCTTCAATGTTGGCCAGGAGTTTTCTGTATCTCTCCTCGTGGTGCTTTTCGATCTCGCCCACCAGTCGGAACAGGGCGGCGATGCGCTCGAAGCCTTCCTCCTTGGCCTTTTTGGCGAACTTTTCATACATCTTGGTCCACTCGAAATTTTCCCCGTCCGCCGCATCCTTCAAATTTTGGGTGGTCTCCGGCACGGCCCCTTCATGGA
>Ga0082212_10003290_pt1 | contig 23033 bp, 13 predicted proteins | sample TergutNt197P3_FD_71548 | JGI IMG/M metagenome (GOLD analysis project Ga0082212, IMG submission 71548) | Neocapritermes taracua P3 segment gut microbial communities from Petit-Saut dam, French Guiana - Nt197 P3 | ecosystem: Host-associated > Arthropoda: Insects > Digestive system > Gut ...
GTATATGCAAAATAAATATATGCTACTTGATAAAAATCGCTACGACAATTGCTTCACCATCAAAAAAGGAGGGGCTGAGTAGTTACTATTTTTTACTTATTCATTAATTTAAATTTATTTCTTATGAACCAAAAACTTAACTTTCGAATTGTAGCGCAGGCAATCATTTTTAGCCTTGCGCTTGTGATGGCAACGTCGGGCGCTATGGCCGCAGCCGGCGACTACAACAGTGGCGACATCGCCGTAGTCAACGCCATGCGCACGGCAAACGGCCTGAACTGGCCGGCCGCCACAGCGAACGGCGACGTGACGGCCGCATGGATGACTGCCAACTGGCCGGGCGTTGAATGGACGGCAGATGCAACGAACAAACGGATACGCAGGCTTGATGTAATCAATAAAAACCTGTCCGGCACGCTCAACATAAGCGGCCTTGCGAGTCTGGAAATTCTGGACTGTTACAGTAACACCCTGATGTCAATAAACCGAACCGGCCTCACGAATATAAGGTTATTTCACTGTCACAAAAACAAACTGACGTCCTTAGACGCAAGCGGTCTCCCGTTTCTGGAGAATCTGTTCTGCAGCGACAACTTACTCACGTCAATAGACCTAAGCGGCAGTACATACATGCAGATTTTTGACTGCAACAACAACTTCCTTGAGTCGATAGACGTATCCGCCTGTGCGGACATGCAGGAATTGTACTGTAGCAACAACTACCTCACGTCGCTTGCCCTGAACGCTTCGGGAATCTACCAGTTCCTCGACGTCAGCAACAACTACCTGCCATCGAAAAACGCCGTCACGGGCAAGACAATCAACTGGAACGAACTCAACCTTGCTTTCAGCCCGCAGCACGCGAATCCCGTGACCGGAATAGCGATTAAAAATCAGCCGATACACCTTGTGCAGGGCGAAGGGTATGAATTGTTTCTGTCTGGCCTTTCAGTCACGCTCGCATACAGCAAAGGACCGAACGAGGATGTGAACCTGAGCAGTTTTGCCGCGAAAAACATCGGTACGTACATCGGCGGCGCTGTTGTAACCGACGAGGTAACCGTGCTGTCGTATGCGTTGCATAACGGTAAGCCCATTACGGTTTCCTGTAACGGCCACAACGCAGATACAAATCCATTGACGATTGCCGCTCAACCGGTGTTCAATCCGCAGCCCGCCAGCCAGAGCATTACAGCGGGAGAGACGGCGTCGTTTACCGTCGGGGCTACCATAGTCGGCAGCGGCAGTCTTGCGTACCAGTGGTATGCGTCCTCGGATGGCGGATTGAATTGGCAGGGAATTTCGCACATAAACTGGCATTTTTTAGGTTTTGACAATGGTACTGATTGTTATTCCGGCGATGATACGCCAACGCTGACGCTGAAGAATGTACCTGCATCCATGAACGGGTATCAGTTCAGATGTCAAGCGGCGAATTGGGTTGGCGGCAGTGGGGTTTATTATTATACCAATCCCGCCACGCTCACCGTGACGGTTCCGCTTCCCACCACCTACGCCGTAACCGTCAACGGCGGCACGGGTGGCGGCAACTATGCAGCGGGCGCCACCGTCGGCATCACAGCCGACGCCCCAGCCGCAGGCAAGGAGTTCGACTGCTGGACGACAACCGACGGTGTAACGTTTGCCGACGCCACCAACCCCTCCACCTCGTTCACGATGCCAGCCAAAGCCGTTACCGTTACGGCGACGTACAGGGATGCCACCACCTACACCGTAACCGTCAACGGCGGCACGGGTGGTGGCAGCTATGCGGCGGGCGCCAAAGTCAGCATCACAGCCACCGTTCCTGCAGGCAAGGCCTTCGACGGCTGGACGACGGACGACGGCATCACTTTTACCGACGCGGGCGACCCCTCCACCTCGTTCACAATGCCCGCCCACAACGTTACCGTTAAAGCCGAATACAGGGACGTCTACCTTGTGACCGTCAACAGCGGATATGGCGGAGGGTACTACGAGGCTGGCGCCACAGCCTATATCATTGCCAATAACCCACTCACAGGCAAGGTATTCGACCGCTGGACGACTGACGACGCCGGCGTAACGTTTCTCGACGCCGCCGACCCCTATACCTCGTTCACGGTGCCCGCCCATGACGTTACCGTCACAGCCGGATACAGGGATGTCACGGGCAACGAAGCCCTACCGTCGGACGGCCTTCGCGCGTATGTTGAAAACGGCGTACTGCATGTCGGCGGCATAGCCGCGGGACAGACATGGCGCGTCTACACCATCACGGGCGCGTTGGTATATGCAGCCTCCCCCAGCAGCAGCGAACATCTCTCCCCCGCCGGCAGCGCCGGAGCGGGCCTGTTCTCCCTGCCGCTATCCACGCGGGGCGTCCATATCGTCACCGACGGAAGGACGGCGGTAAAAGTTGTAAATTAATCAATTAAAAATGTTGCAGGGCAGACCTTTCGTTGCCCTGCAACATTTAATTTTCAGCTATCAGCTGAATTGCGTTCTTTGACATTTTGGTTTACACGAGTTAGAGATTAGAGTTTAGAGTTTAGAGTTTAGAGTTTAGAGTTTAGAGTTTCTTCTAAAAATTCATCCAGTGATTTTTCCCTTTTCTTGCCGTCGAGCATCAGGCGAACTTCTGCAAATGCGCTGTCGAACCATGCCGGACGGTTATATGCCGAAATATACACCGAAAAGGACATTGACTTCCTCGAACGGGACGGCAAACGGATTTTCGACGTCGTGCTTGCCGTCGGATAATATATCCTTATATGCTTTCTGACCGGAGTTAATCCGAATCTATACAGCAAATTTTTAGCGTGTAAACCGAAAAAAAGTGTTTGCACGCTTTTTGTATTGTCAAAATCAGCGATGTAAACCCCTGTCCATTTATCATACAAATACAAATAAAATATCAAACTTATGAATCATTATCGAAAATTAACGGCAGGCGCAACGATCGGAGTTGCAGCGCTGCTCATGGCAGGCATCCTCCTGTCAGGATGCCGCAACGACGACGTGGCAACGCTTGACCTGTCTACTGATGCGCTGGTTTTTCAATCAGCCGGCGGAACGCAGACATTTACCGTTTCTTCGGGCGCCAATGCCTGGAACGTCGCGGTCAGCGACGGCGACTGGCTTTCGGTTATGCCCGCCGACGGTTCGAAAGACGGCACGGTGACAGTCGCAGCCGCCTCCCATACAGGCTATGTGCCGCGCGAAGGTACTGTTACCGTATCCACTGCCGACGTGAAACCGAAAACCGTCGCCATCACACAGGCAGAAGCGCCCCTCACGCCGCTTGACCATACCTCATGGCGCGAGCTGTTTATAAGCGCAATGAACGCCAATCCCACCATTGCCTACAGCGACGGCGTCAGATACAAAGGTCAGACCGCTGATGGAACGCCCAACGGGCTGGGCATGTACTGCTGGGCTGAAGAGGATTTTTATTTTGGCGCAAGAAAAAACGGAGCACGCATCGGATACGGTATCTTCATCGTGGACGACTTTGTGAAATATGAAGTTTCCAATTGCAGCAAATGCGAAATCTATGCGGGTGACTTCCTGAACGGCGGGAAAGATGGAACGGGCGCCTGTTACGATGTGAACGGAGTACGCATCTATTACGGCGAGTTTAAGGACGACAAACCTGTCGGAACCTATCCGTCGGAAGCTCCCGACTACAATTTCACATTCCACATATCCCGCACAAACGAAGGCGACTATTTCCTGACAGAACACTATCAGGGCAAACGAAGCGGTAACGGCATGATCCTGTATCAAAACCGCGATATGTGGTTCGGGCCATGGAAAGACGGGATACGCGACGGCTACGGCATGATGCTGCGCAGCGACGGGACGGTGAGCGCCGGGACATGGAAGGGTGATGCGTATACGCCGTGAGGGGATAAAAAAAAATATCTATTTAATATTACACAATTATGAAAACTATTCAACAACACCCGATTACAAACGGGTACATGCGCGTTAAGGTATCACTTCAACGCCTGCTGCTTACTGTTTTGCCGCTTGCTGCGGCGCTGATTATGACCGCGGGATGCGGCGCATCTAAGAAAGCGACAGTCAGCGCGCCGCCTGTTGCAGTCACACCCGAAGCTGTCGAGGAAGTGGCTACGGAAGTGATAGGCAGTCAGATGGACCGTCAGATTGCCGACCTTGAAACGATCGACGGCGTGAAGGTGGAGGCGGTCTCCGGCGACAACAACCTGAAAGTCATCAAGGTGACGATTGCCGAAGGCATTCTTTTTGCCACGGGCAGCAGCGAACTCGGCCAGTCGTCGCGCAACGCGCTGACCAATTTTGCGCGCTCGTTAGTCAGTCATCCGCAAACCAACGTAACCGTTCACGGCCATACCGACAACACCGGCACGCGCGCCGTCAATGAGCGGCTCTCCGGCGAACGCGCCAAATCCGTCGCCGGCTTCCTTTCCGGACAGGGGGTATCGACGAACCGCATGACCACGCAGGGGTTTGCCGCCGATTCGCCCGTTGCCGACAACGCCACCGCCGAGGGCAGAACCCAAAACCGGCGTGTGGAGATATTCATCTCGGCGGATGAGGAGATGATACAGCAGGCCAGAGTCACAGCCGAGACAAGGATCATCGAGCAGGCAGCCGCCGCGCCGGCACCCGCCGCCGGCAGCGCCGGTTCAGGCAGCAGCGGCAATACTTCGACCGGCGGATCGGGTTCAGGCAGCGGCGGCAGCGCCTCCGCAGGCAGTTCGGATTCCGGCAGAAGCAGCGGTTCCTCCTCCGGCGTCTCCAGCTTCACTAAGGGAAGCAACATCGTGGGCATCGGCGCCGGACTGGGCGGATCGCTGTATTCGGGCTACGGTTTTTATTCCGGTTACCGGCGTTGGCCCACCCTGTCGCTGTATTACGAAAACTGCATCATCGATAACCTTTTTGACGCGAAAAGCGCGATAGGCGTTGGCGGCATGGTAGGCTACTCCACGGCAAGGTGGAAGTACAAAGGCTCCGGCGACCCCTACGGCTGGCGCAGCGACAACATTTTTCTGGGCGCCCGCGCCGCGTTCCACTACGCCTTCATTCCCCGATTGGACGCCTATACCGGTTTCATGGCAGGCTACAACCTCCATACCTGGAAATGGACGGGCGAGTACGGGTACTATGAAGCGCACCGGTACGGAAGTAACGGTTTCACCTGGTCATGGTTTGCGGGTGCACGCTATTACTTCGCCCCTGCCATCGCCGTCTTTGGCGAGGCGGGCTACGGCATGTCGCTTTTCAACGGCGGCATCACGTTCAGGTTTTGACATTATTAAGCCTCCCCCCGACCCCCTCCCGTAGAGGGGGGGAAGAGAGAAGAATAGTCGAATGTAGGAAGCAGCGCCCGGCAGAAAAAATACACCCGATCATAAAGTAAGCCGTGAGGCCGGCAATATGAGTTTCTGTCGGGCGTCTCTCCCCTACGACAATCCGGTAATCAGCGCTTCGCAAACTAAAAATGCTCATATTCAACACTGCCGGATTACAAAACCGACAGGAAGGGGCAGGACGGGGGACGAGGGATATATTTTTTTGAAAAGCACGTCTATTTTGGGATCGAGGTACTTTGCCATGTTCTTTTTAAAAAAAAGTTAATCATTTTTTTCGATAACCCGGATAAATGTGTTATATTTGCAAAAATTTACGCAAACAATGAATCAGGAAATATGTAGGGAGATACAGGCATTGATACGGCTGATACTGCCTGATGAAAAGGTAATAACTCATTAACAACAAAATATATGGAAAAGATACAAATTATTCTGGTTGATGACCACAGCCTGTTCCGCAAGGGACTGAAGGCTATTTTCAAGTGCGATTATCCCGACATCGCGGTAACGGGCGAGGCGGAAAGCGGCGAACAGTTGTTCAGTATACTTGCCGCAGGAACGCCTGCCGACCTTGTCCTGCTCGACATCAACCTGCCGGGCGGCATGGGCGGCGATGAAACAGCCCGGCGGCTTCGTAGCGAATATCCCGCGCTGAAAATATTAGCCATCTCCGCCGAAAACACGCAGGAAACGGTACACGGCATGCTCGAAGCGGGCATCCACGGCTTTATAAGCAAACAGCAGGGCAAAGAGGACGAACTGGCCAACGCCATCCGCTCCGTGGCGGGCGGACTGGATTACTTCGGACGCGACATATCCTACATCATCTACGACGTGGTTAAGTCCAAATCGCTGACCCAAACCGCCAATCCCGACTTTTCCGTGCGCGAACTCGACGTGATCCGCCTCTGCCGCGAAGGCCTCATGGGAAAGGAAATAGCCGACCGCCTCGGCATCAGCCCGCATACCGTCTCTACCTACAAATCCCGTATTTTTACAAAAATCGGCCTCAACAGCACCATCGAAATGGTGAATTATGCGATGAAAAAGGGGATCATACGGATTTGAAAACTGCAAGCCCTTGAAAAAACACATTTTTGCCCTGACACTCTTACTTTTTACCAGTAAAATATTATCGGCATCGCCAGAGGATTTGTCGGCGGATTCGTCGGGTACGAGCTGGAACAGCAGACTTGACAGTATGCTCCTTCTTGCTTCAACGGCAAAACAGGACACGAATCTGGCTGAATTATATATTGACATTGGACGGATGTATGCTGATAATGATTTTCAAAAAGCTAAAGAGTACTACGTCAAAGCCGGAGAACTGAGCGAAAAACTGAACTGGAATAAAGGTATGTTTGCAGTTGCTTCGGGTCGTGCCGGTATGCTGTATATGGAAGGATTGATAGATTCGGGACTTGTTATTATTCATCAGGCACACGATTTGGCAGTGAAAGAGAATAACGTAACATGGAGTGTTAGACTCTTGAAAGACATAGGAAACGGCTATTTTTACAAAAACTGGCATGAAACCACCCTGAAGTATTATCATGAGGCGTTAAATCTTTTAGAAAAATCAGGCGAAGATACGCTGACACTCGTCAGACTCTATGATAACAGCGGCGTTGTGTATCGTATCATGGGAATGCCGGAAAAGGCTGTCGAATATGACTTCAAAGCGCTTGCCTTACTGGGAGATGAAGATTCCCCGCTAAAGGGCGCTGTCCTGTATAATTTAGCCACAACGCTTTCCATTTTAAAAGACGAACGGACAGCATACTATTTTAAGGAAGCCCTGCGCATTTGCCAGTTGCATAATAATAAAAATGCAATGTCTGTTATTTACCTCGGTTTGGGGCAGCTTGCCCTGTTTGACGATATTGATGAAGCGGAAGCGTGGATTAAAAAGGCGATGGACATCATCGTCGAAATCAACAACATCAATTTCGAAGGTTTAGCGAATCTGTCGCTTGGCGAGATAGAGATGTTCAGACTTAATCTTAAACAGGCGGAACATTATTTCAAAACATCGCTGGATTTGGCTCAGCAGATTGGTTATGATGAATACCAGGTCAATGCTCACAGGTTGCTGGGCGTTACGTATGCCATGAAACATGATTTTGAAAGTTTTGCAAAATCCATGAACAGGGCTGATTCGGTAGAGCGGGAAATGGCAAGGGTAGCCACCCTTCATGCCGCAGAAGAGATGTCGGCAAAATACGAAACGGAAAAGAAACAATTTGAAATCGAACGGCAACAACAGGTTATTAACCAGCAGAACATGCGCCAGCGGCTGTTGGCGGAGGGCATAGCGGTATGCTCCGTTTTGCTTGTCCTGCTATGGGGGATGCTCCGTCTGCGGTCGCGCAGCAACGCCGCCCTGTCGGAGATGAACGCTACGAAGGACAGGTTTTTCAGCATCATCTCGCACGACCTGAAAAACCCTGCCATCGCGCTGAACGACGCCCTGCGGCTGCTCGCTAAAAACGGCAGCCGGTGGGATCCCGAAACGCTGACCGAATATTACGGCGAACTGCTGACGAATGCCGTCAAGTTCACGAAAGCCTCCCCTGACCCCTCCCGTAGCGGGGAGGAGGGAACGGTGACGCTGTTTTAACGTCATGGCGAATGAGGAAATGTCGAAAATTCCATCTATATTTGCAAAAAATTACTAACTTATAATTAAATAATCATGAAGTATTTAGGCTATATTTTTACGATTTTGTTTTTTTCTGTGCAGGCTTATTCACAGTCACAGAAATATCCTTACGATGGTTTGGATAACAACATGGGTAATCTTTTTCGGTTATCGGATGCCAAAACCCGTTCAATCAGTCCCGAAAACTTTACAGGAGAAAAAGGGAAAGGCGGCATGGCCGAACTGAAAGACAGCGACCGGCGGAATGTGGCGAATGCCTCCCGCGCCGCACGCGATCTGGGACAGGGCTGGAAAGTAAACCCTTTTATCCGCATCAACTCGAAAGAAACCATTACGATTGCGGAAATCGATGGCCCCGGCGCTATCCAGCACATCTGGATGACGCCAACAGGCAACTGGCGCTTTTCAATTATCCGTATCTACTGGGATGATGAAAAGGAACCTTCGGTGGAATGTCCGGTAGGCGACTTCTTCTGTATGGGATGGGGAGTATATGCCCCCTTGTCATCGCTCGCTGTCTGCGTGAATCCGGGTAGCGCCTTTAACTGCTACTGGACAATGCCTTTCCGGAAAAAATGCAAAATCACAATGGAAAACATCAACGACAGGGATGCGATGACCCTGTATTATCAAATAGATTATACCCTGACGGAAGTGGCCGACGACGCCGGTTATTTTCACGCGCAATGGAGACGAACGAACCCGAATGTCACTTCCGATTATACGATTGTCGATAACATCAAAGGCAAAGGTCACTACGTCGGCGTCTACATGGCGTGGGGCGTCAATAACAACGGCTGGTGGGGCGAAGGCGAGATCAAGTTCTTCATGGATGGCGATACCAGGTTCCCGACGATCTGCGGTACAGGGACGGAAGATTATTTCTGCGGTTCGTATAACTTTGACCGTGAAGGACAGTATAAAGAGTTTTGTACGCCATACGCAGGTTTGAATCAGGTGATTCGTCCGGATGGCACTTATAAATCACAGCAGCGGTTTGGTTTGTATCGCTGGCATATAACAGACCCGATCCGTTTTGAAAAAGACCTTAAAGTAACGATGCAGGACCTGGGCTGGCGGCACGACGGTCGCTACCTGCCCCAAAAATCGGACATCGCATCCGTCGTTTTCTGGTATCAGACTGAACCGCATAACAAATTTCCCGCACTTCCAAAGTGGGAAGAGTTGGAGGTTAATTAGAGTTTAGAGTTTAGAGTTTAGAGTTTGTATTTATGGGGAATTTCAATTATCTATCGGTTTTTGTACTGGGGATTATTCTCTCCTGCTGCGTTGGAAATAAAAAAGAAAAAAGTATGACTGAATATGAAAAAGGAACCTTCGGTTATGACCTGAACTATCTGTCTCAAAAGGACGACAACCTGATTGTTTTAACTAACGAAGGCGGTAAATCCCAAATTATCGTTTCCGGCAAGTACCAGGCAAAAGTTTTCACGAGTACTGCCGATGGTCTGGAAGGGACAAGTACCGGGTTCGTCAATTACAAATTCTTTGATGCCGGACAGGTCGACGAACACATGAACGGGTTTGGCGGTGAAAACCGTTTTTGGCTGGGCCCTGAGGGTGGCAAGTATTCCGTCTATTTCAAAAAAGATGCGGAACAGGTCTTCGACAACTGGCATACGCCGAAACCCATCGATATAGAGACATGGGACGTTTCTTCCAAAGGCAACAGAAATGTATCGTTCAAGAAAGAAATGGAAGTCATTAATTATCTGGGCAATCAGTTGAAACTGCGGGTAGACCGCTCTATTACGTTGCTTGAAAAATCCGAAATAGCCTCTAATTTACACATCGAACTCAACCCCCGTGTGATGACGGTCGGCTATACGACTGATAATTCGATCGTCAACCTGAACGATTTCGAATGGACCGAAGAGACGGGTACGATCTGCATCTGGATGCTCGATATGTTCAATCCTGCCCCTCGCGCCATTACTTTTATCCCATTCGTTGAAGGCGATGAACAGTCATCAGGCGTCATCGTCACATCCGATTACTTTGGCGAAATCCCCGCCGACCGGTTGAAAATTCAGGATAAGATGGTCTTTCTGAAGACCGACGGCACGTTCCGAAGCAAATTGGGATTGAATGCCAAGCGCACAAAAGCGATTGCCGGCAATTATGATCCCGATTCAAAACGCCTGACCATTACAACATTCGACGTCGACAAAGATGCAGTTTACCTGAGTCAGGAATGGAACCCTGCCAAAGACCCGCTACTTGGCGATGCGATGAATGCTTATAATGACGGCCCGTTAGACGACGGAAGCATCATGGGGCCTTTCCTCGAACTGGAAAGCGTATCCCCCGCAGCCTTCCTGAAACCGATGCAATCCCTGAAACACAGGCATACCGTATATCATTTCATCGGTGAAAAAGCCGATTTGAATCCTGTTGTAGAAAAATTATTCGGAATAACCCTCAACGAATTAAGTTTTTAAGACAGTAACGACGCCGAATCCTTATCTAAAAACAATACCCAATCGGGGTGTTTTTTCAGCATGGTGGCAGGCACCGTATTTGTCAACGGACTCTCAATGGTATCTTTGATGGCTTGGGCTTTCACGGCGTATGGGACACACGTAACAATGCGCCGGCACTGCATGATCTGATGTACCGACATCGAAATGGCTTGCTTGGGAACATCATCAACCGTAGCGAACCAACCCTCGCGTACCTGCTGCTGTTTACAGGTGTCGTTCAAATCGACGCAGATATAGGCTTCTTCGGTATCGAAGTCGGCAGGTGGATCATTAAAAGCAACATGCGCGTTTTCGCCGATGCCAATCACCCCGAGATCTATCGGCTCCCTGCGAATTTCACCAGTCAGGTATTTAATCACTTTTTGCGGATCGTCTTCGCCATCCACCAGCCATGCCTTCCCCATATTCACCTTACTCAAAAAACGCTCTTTCAGGTACTTACGAAAACTTGCCGGATGACTTTCAGGCAGACCGATATATTCATCCAAATGAAACATTTCGACTTTACTCCAGTCGACATCCGATTCGACCAGCGCTTGAATGGTTTCAAACTGCGACGCTCCCGTAGAGAGGGCGATTCTCGCTTTACCTTGCTGTGCAATGGCATCATTGATGATGTCGGCGCATACCTTTGCCGCAACCTGCCCCAGTTCGGCAGGATTTTCTAATATCTTCACTTCCATGACATATTTTTTATATAAGCATTAGAATAACACGAGTTGAAAGGCTTGTCCTTTTATCAGTTTTATCTTTTGGGTTTTGTCGTTGTACTTCACCTGCACCGTACAATCTTCGGCTGCTGTCAGCGTAGCGGCAGTCAGCCGGTTGTTGTCCCATTTCATGTCGACGGTGATATTACCTCGCGCTTTCAGCCCCTTTACTTCGCCCTTATCCCAGGCTTTCGGAATTGCGGGCAACAGCGCTATCAGATTTTCCTGATGACTTTGTATCAGCATCTCGGCTATTCCGGCAGTAAATCCAAAGTTGCCGTCGATCTGGAAAGGCGGATGATCATTGAATAAATTGAGCAGGATGCGTTCGCGTTCCAGCTCCACTGCTTTTTGCCAGGCGGCGTCGCCGTTATACAGGCGGGCATAAAAGTTTATCAGCCATGCCTTGCTCCATCCGGGCGAACTGCCCTGTCCGAGACGTGCATATTCCTGACGGCGCTCTACCGTTTTTGAAGCGGCTTCAAAAAGTGCTTTACTGGCAGGCGTGATTTCCGAACCGGGATACAGCCCGAAGAGTTGTGACATGTGCCGGTGCCCCGGTTCCACTTCCTCATAATCTTCTATCCATTCCTGTATAATGCCGTAACGCGGACTTACCATAGTAGGCGGTAAATCTTTTAATACTGATTGGAGGCGGGCTGTATACTTTTTATCTTCGTTTAGCAGGTTACCCATTTTGATGCAAGCCTTGAACAGTTCCCTAATCAATTGTATGTCCTTTGTGGCGCCATAAGTAAGCATGAACGTGTCTCCGCTTGGCAACCGGTATCTGTTTTCGGGTGAGTTGGATGGGGCTGTCACCCATTTTCCTTTTTTGTCCTTGATGATAAAGTCTAAAACAAAGTCTGCCGCTTCCCTGATCGTCGGATAGACTTCTTTCAGATAGTTCAAATCCTTTGTAAACAGGTAATGCTCCCATTGATGCAACACTAACCAGGATGCGGCCATGGGATATGTTCCCCACCCTACTCCATCGGATATGGCTGTACGACCATACACATCTGTCAGGTGGTTCATCGTCCAACCGGTTGAATTGTAGGTCTTTTGGGCTGTTATTCGTCCGGGTACGCGCAATGCGCTGATCAGGTCGCTGAATGGGATTACCGTCTCGGAAAGATTGCATACTTCAGCAGGCCAGTAGTTCATCTGGATATTAATATTGGTATGAAAATCGGAATTCCATGCTGCTTCAAAATCCTGATTCCATACGCCTTGCAGGTTTGCCGGTAATATCCCCGGTTTGCGGGATGAACCCATCAACAAATACCGTCCATACTGGAACAGTAAGATGGTGAAACTCTTGTCATCAGCTCCTCCCTTTATCGCTTCTAAACGTTTGTCGGTCGGCAGGCCGATATTCGTGTTGTCGAACAGGTTAAACGAAACCCTGTTAAACAGGGCGGCATGATCGGCAACATGTGCAGTTTTCACCGATTCATACGTTTTTTCCTTTACCTGTGAAAGAATTGTTGCGCATTTTTGAACCGGATCAATGCTTCGGTCGTAGTTCAGCTGCGAAAAATTATAATCGGTTGCAGCAGTGAGGTAAAAAACCGCTTCGTCGGCATTTTCGACAAAAAATGAATTATTTACCGTTGATAATGATCCTCCCTTGTTATATCCGATAACCCTTGCTGCAAATTTCATATACATACCGGCAGGTGACGCGTTGGCTCTTGGCAGGTCTACGATTTGCCCTTGCAGTGTCAGTTCATTGTTACCGGTCGAACGGACTGTTGCATCCTGTTTCCTGTTTAATGACAGTTTAAACGAAAGCTTGCCCGCTGTTTCGGATTTAATGCGGACAACAATCACATCATTGACAGCCGAGGCAAACACCTCTTGTGTGTATGTGATGCCATCAAGGACAAAAGTTGAAGTTGCTATGCCTGTTTCGAGGTCTAATCGCCGCCGGTAGCCCGGAATTGCAGCCCCGCCTCTTGCTCTGGTTGCCGTTCCTGCGTACTGAATATTTAGATCGCCTACGGGCTGGTACGACCGAATCCGAAGCGGATCACTTGTCAGTGTTTCTTCCGCCAGCGCGGCGGCCTTGGCAATCTCGCCGTCAAGCAATAGCTGCTGAATGGTTTTCAAAGAAGAGCGTGCATCGGCGTCCGATTGTGTCTGACAGCCTGCCCACAAACTTTCTTCATTAAATTGTATCACCTCGTTGGGATAGGCGCCATAAACCATGGCGCCGAGGCGTCCATTGCCAACCGGGAGCGCTTCATTCCAACTTCTTGACGGTTGCTCATACCATAATGTATGCAACCCGTTTACTGCCTCCTGGGCTACAATTGCCAGACATACGCTGACAAAGCCCATTGTTAAAAATATTTTTTTCATATTGTTTTTTTTAATTTATCCTTGTGTTTGATTTTTACAATGCTTCATTCAGGCGTAATGTTTCAAAAGGCTTACAAACATAATCCTTTTCGACGCCTCTGTATTTGATGGTTACCGTTTTTTCAGTATGGTTTGTCGAACGTATACGGGCTTCTTTCAACTTACCTTCATTCCAGACGATATCCACTTCAAAGCCGCCGCGTGCGCAAAGACCCGTCACGCTGCCGGCAGGCCATGCCGACGGTAGCGCCGGAAGGAGTTCTATGGTATTGTCAAGGCTTTGCAACAGCATTTCAGCAATGCCTACGCTGCCTCCCATATTGCCGTCCAGCTGGAATGGAGGATGGGTAGAAAACATATTGGAGTAGATACCTCCGCCGCCTTCCATTCGCGTGCCGGTAGCGTCTGTCATATTAAACATTCTTCTCAACAGCTTATGCGCTCGGTCGCCGTCTTTCAGCCGTGCCCAAAAATTCACTTTCCATGCCAGCGACCATCCGGTACCGTCATCGCCACGTGCGTTCAGGCTTACGCGGGCGGCCTGCGCCCAATCAGGCGTCGCTTCCAGTGTTATCTGATGACCGGGATGAAGTGCAAACAGATGCGACACATGCCTGTGCGTATTATCCGGTTCGTCCAGGTCTTCTTTCCATTCCTGCAACTGCCCCCATCGACCGATACGCGGTTTACTGATACGGTCGCGCATGGAGGCGGCCTGTTGCGTAAACTCATCCCTGATACCCAGTACAGTTGCTGCTTTCACACAATTATTGAACAGGTCCCAGGCAATCTGGTGGTCCATCGAAGCGCCTCCTGAAATGCCGCCCTGCTCCGGCGAATAAGAGGGTGAGGATACCAGTTCACCGTTTTCGTCTTCCGTCAGATAATCCATCCAGAACAGGGCGGCCTCTTTCATCACGGGATAGGCGCGTTCTCTCAGGTAATCCATGTCTTGCATGAAATCAAAATGATCCCATGAATGTTGGCTCAACCAGGCAGCGCCGCCGGGGAAATATCCCCAGGGTAAACCCCATCCCGGCGCAGTGTACCCGAACGCATTGTTCATCGTGTTGACAATCCAGCCACGCGCATTGAAAAAATCTTTTGCGCTTACCCGTCCCGGCACAACCAGTTTTTCCGTCCATTCGAGCATTGGCTCATTACACTCCGCAAGATTTGTCGGCAAGGCGGGCCAGTATATCATCTGCATGTTGATATTGGTGTGGTAGTCGCATGCCCAGGGCGGATTTACATCTTTGTTCCACCGTCCCTGCAAGTGTGCCGGCATGGTCCCCGGCCTCGAACTGCTGATTAAGAGGTATCGCGCATATTGAAAAAAGAGCGCTTCGAGGTCGTTGTCGCCGGCGCTATTCTGATATGCCCTAAGCCGTTCTCCTGTGGAAAGGGCACACGTTTCAGGCGCGCCTTCAGGCGACAGATTAAGACTGACGCGGTTAAACAGTTGCCGGTAATCTGATGTATGTTCGGCATACAATTTATGATAAGTACTTCCTTTGATGTTTCCAAGCGTGGCAGGAATGATATCTTTCCATCTCGGTTCTCGGTAATGAGGAAAACTGTTGGAATATGCAGTCGCCATCGTCACTGTAAAAGTCAGTTTCTTCGCATCATTCACAACTATATTCCCATTCAAAAAGGATACCTTCCCATCTGTTTCCAGCACCTGAATGGCTGTCTGGAAACCAAGTGCATTGCCGGTCACATGACCTTCGAACAGGTAGGTATTGTCATTGAACGATTCACCGGTTTTCACATGGGGCGATACATAGCCGATCGTATAACCCGTCCCTTTGGACGCGTTATTTTCAAATTTGCACACAAAAACGCGCTTGGGATAACTGGCAAAAAACACCCTTTTGTGCTTCACGCTGCCTTGCGTATAGTGAACATTCGCTACGGCGTCCGAGATATTCAGGTCGCGGTAATAGTCGGTCACCTCACCGGAACCTGCCACGTCGATATAAATATCGCCGGCTGTCTGATTAGCGCCGAAATCGCCAAACGAAAGGCCGTTGATGCGGTGCATACCACCTCTCATTTCCCTGTTTACAAGGGTATGGGCTTCGTTATATCTTCCTTCGGCAATAAGCGCTCTGGCCGGTTCCAGCGCCTCCCATGCATTCGGACGGTTACCGAAATTGTAATCGGGATGACTGCCCGGACCGCCTTCCCACAAAGAGCCTTCGGACAATTGAAACTGTTCGCGTTCGATGCCGCCGAAAATCATGGCGCCCATATAGCCGTTACCGATGGGAAGCGCTTCACGCATCCAGTCGGTGGCCGGCGCAGTATACCATAATTTAAGGACGCCCGTTTCTTTATTTCCGCATGACTGTAAACATATAAAACAGAAAAGAAATACAACTGACTGCAATACTTTGTTCATAATAATAATTTAGTATTTAAAATAATTTTTTTTCAGGGCAAAGATACAAAAAAAACATATTCTTTTCCGGCCTCGGTTGATAAATCGTATTCCATCGCCGGTTGGACTGCCGGAGGATTCAACCTGGCTTGTTCTGAAATGATTGGAGACGGTATCTCATGTGTTTTAAAAAATGGGTTTGTATTGATTCCGTTGGCCTGATTCAATCTTCCACCGCCGGATATAGCCAAAGGAGTCGCTGTACGTATCCGCAGATTACCACCCAGCATTGATTTTATTTTCAGGGTTTTGATTCTCCCGTTTTCCCATTCCATGTCAGTTTGAAAACCGCCTCGCGCCCTTAATCCGGTGATTTTCCCGTTTTGCCAAACATCGGGCAACGCCGGCAGGATATGGATGGCGCCATCATGACTTTGCATCAGCATTTCGGCAATACCGGCCGTACATCCGAAATTCCCGTCGATCTGAAATGGCGGATGCGCATCGAACATGTTGGGATAGGTTCCGCCTCCCCTTGTGTTGCCCGTCACTAAGCGTAGTTGTTCTGTAATCAGTTTATAGGCTCTGTTTCCATCCATGAAACGCGCCCAGAGACAGACTTTCCAGCCCATTGACCATCCTGTCGCAGGATCGCCGCGATAATTAAGCGACGTACGCGCAGCATCGAAGAGCTCGGGCGTCCGGTAGGGTGAAATCAAATAACTTGGAAACACGCCATACAGGTGGGATACATGCCGGTGTTTATCATTCGGATCGTCCCAGTCGTACAGCCATTCCTGCAACTGACTGTGCTGTCCGATCAACATGGGGGCGATACGGGCGCGGGTCAGTTTCAGTGTATCGGCAAATGCGGCATCCACGCCAAGAATCTCTGACGCTGAAATCAAGTTAGTAAATAACTCAAAAATCAGTTGATTATCCATCGTGATACCATACCCGTTGGTGACGCCGCTCCGTTTATCAAACGAATTTTCAGGCGAATTGGAAGGCGCTATGACAAGCCATCGGTTTTGAGGCTCTTCGACAAGAAAATCAAGCACAAAATGAGCCGCTCCTTTCATTACGGGATATACTTCGGCTAAATAATTGCTGTCGCCCGAATAGAGGTAGCGCTCCCACAAGTGCTGACATACCCAGGGTCCGCCCATCGGCCACATACCGGATGTTGCCCTGTCAATCGGCCCCGTGAGTCGCCAGATATCCGTATTGTGATGCAAAACCCATCCCCGTGTGCCATACATGACGCGAGCGGTGTGCGCGCCTGTTTCAGCCACTTCCTTCACCATTTGAATGAACGGTTGATGCAATTCAGACAGATTGGTTACTTCGGCCGGCCAGTAATTCATCTCGGCATTGATATTGACTGTATATTTACTGTCCCAGGGTGGAAGCATCAAATCATTCCAAATACCCTGTAAGGTGGCCGGCTGGCATCCGGGTATCGAAGATGATATCAGCAGATAACGTCCAAACTGAAAATATAACGCTGCTAATTGCGGATCATTGGCCTGAGAAAATTCAAGGATACGCATATCCGTGGGTTTATTGATCGCGTCGGTTACGCCCAAATCCAATTGTACCCTGTCAAAATATTGCCGGTAAAAGGCGATGTGATTGCTTCGTAAATCCTTGTATTTCTTTACTAATGCGCCTTGCAAATAGTTGCCCGCACGCTTGTCGGGATCGGCGCTTATGTCTTTGTAGTTGACATAATTGGTGGCCATCGTGATATAAACAGTGGCTGCGTTGGCATCGGAAACCGTAAGTTTCGACTGTTCGGTTGACAGCCTTCCGCCCTCATGCACTATTTTAGTTTGCGCCGTAAATCCCACTTTTCCTGCTAATCCTTCCAGTTCGCCTGAAATACCCCGCAGAAATAGACAATCGTCCTTAATGTCGGTTACGTTTTGCTGCGGACTGGTTAACCAGGCGGAAAAGTTAATTTTTCCTTTCCGGGATGCGGCGATTCTGACTACAATTACCTGTTCGGTAAAGGATGCAAATATTTCGCGTGTGTATTCTACGTCATCAACCGTATATCGGGTCGTCGTAATCGCTGAAGCAATATCCAGTTCACGATAATAGTTGCTGACGTTTTCGTGTCCCGGAAAAAGGAGGTTCAAATCGCCTACAGGCTGGAATGCCATTCCCTGATTGGTCTTTGTCATCACTTTTTCGTTAACTAATCGCTGTGCTTCTACATATTTGCCGTCAAACATAAGCCGGCGTATTTCCGGTATAGCGGCCAGGGCTTCGGGGTTGGCATTGCTGTTCGGTTGTCCCGACCATAATGTCTCTTCGTTCAGTTGTATCTTCTCCTGTTGGGGGTTGCCGAAAACCATTGCGCCAATGCGGCCATTTCCTACGGGCAAAGCCTCTACCCATCGTTCCGCAGGTTTGGAATACCACAGTTTCAAATTATTATCCCGGTGATCCGATTGACAGGATATCATAAAAGACATTCCATACAGGAGCATACCAATATGTATGATGTATTTTTTCATGATTATTTAATGATAGTTTATAAAAAAAACGGCCATGCCACATGATTATTGCGCATGGCCGGATAATTATTTACGTGTTAATGCATGAAATCAATTATAACCCGGATTCTGTTCGATTAACGCTTCCGTATTTCGTTCGATTTCCTGAAACGGTATCGGCCAAAGGTTATGATACGGTTCTATTGACAGGCCGGACTTTTCGTTGTACTTGACATTTCTGTCATACAGCAGTCCCATACGCGTCAGCGTCAACATGCGAAGTTCTTCGGCATACAATTCCCTGAGACGTTCGTCGAGCAGAAAGTCGATGTTGACATCGGCAGCGGTTATCTCAAAGGTTTGTGCCCGCCGTCTCAATTGATTGATGTCGTCGGCTGCTCTTTGCATGTCATTCTGCCTGATGTAGGCTTCCGCCCGAATCAGATAGGTTTCGGCCAGCCGGTGCAGGTATTTGGCCGGATATGGATTCTCACTTGCATTGACCATGTAATTGCCACCATCCAATGGAGAAATCATAATATTTCCGTCGGCGTCCTTGCGGAACCAGTCAGCAGAAAAATCACCATGATGCAGGGTTGCTTTTTTAATGATCGGGAAAAAGTTCCGGATCGTATCGGCAAACTGTGTAACCTTGGCTTTATATCCGTCTTTCACGTACCATTTGCCATAATCGGGATGGTCTTGCGCTACGCCATCGATCTGTATATCCCTGATAATATTATACTCCGAATTTCTTATATCGCCTTCCCAGTCATCTTTCCATATTTCATAAAAGAAATAAGTTGTCGGACGTATCCAGCCAACACCTCTTCCTGCCAGCATGGAATTATAGGCAAAAATTACAGGCGCCGACGTATTATTGACCGTCTCATTATACCGCAGGTTGCCCAAGTCAGGAATAATCGCCCATTGAATAGCATCACGCTGATTACTTGATACAGGGTTATTATATTCTGCCTGAATAACGAATAAGCCCTCCGTATTGCCGTTTGAACGGTTGGGGTTGTATAATGCAAAGAGATCATTGTATACATCTCCCGGTAAATCTTTTCTTCTGCCAAAGCGTTCGGTCATCAATGCGAGGCCGGGATAGTTAATGACGGCGGTTGCTTGCTGGACCGCTTCGTTATATTGACCAAGCGATATATATATTTCGGCGAGTAAGTGTTGACACACTTGTTTGTTGAGCTTGCCGTCCGTTACTTTGTCGACGTCGTTGAGCACGGCAATCGCATCAAGTAAATCCTGTTTGCATTGATTATAAACCTCTTCGCGTGTAGCGCGCACAAAATCCCTGCGCGGCGTCGTGATTTGTTCCAATACCAGCGGAACGCCGCCATACAGGTTGGCTAACAATCGATACGCCCATGCCCTGAAAAATTTAGCTTCGGCAATAAAGTAGTTCTTATCCGACTCCGATAGTTTTTGGGATTTCGGCGCATTGTCGATGACCACATTGGCATGTGTAATGACCGTGTTATAAGCTGCTTCCCACATGTTACGCACGACGGCAAATGTAGGTACCATCGTATTTTTATAATCGTTCAATTTAACCGGCGGATTATAGTCCGTAGCATTGACTGCAAAATCGGTAGCATAACGAAAGGCAAAATTCGTATCCAAATCAATACCGCCATATAAAATCCTTCTCAACCGGTTATAAAGAAAATTAGTTGAGGCCTGAAATTCTGCATAAGTTTCAAGTGAATTGTCCGGGGTGTAAAATTCAACGGCTTCTTCTTTAAGAAATTCTGTTTCATCACAGGAGAATGTTGTTGCTAAGAGCAATATCAAACTATATTTAAATATTTTTTTCATCACAATACAATTTTAAAATTCGACGTTTAAACCAATTGAATAACTTTTTAGCAGCGGATAAGCATCGGTAGACAGACCTCTTGCATTTCCGTTACCATCCAGTATTTCCGGATCCCATCCATCCCAATCGGTAATGGTCACCAGATTCTTTCCGTTGATAAATACTTTCACATTATTCATATTTACCTTTTTCACCCATTCCTTTGGCACCGTATAGGAAAGAGTGACGTCCGACAACCTGATGAAACTCCGTTGCACATAAGGCGAGAAATTTTCACCCAATGCAACTACATAGTGTCCGATTTGCCTGTATCTGGCGTTGGGATTTTCCGGCGTCCAGTAATCAAATTTGAATGAATTCCATCCGGGCGTATTGTCCGGATTGGGTAAACTTGAACCGGGTTGTCCGTAATAATAATCCTTGCCGCCCTGAACTGAATTGATAAAAAATTTCAACTCGACAGACTTGTATCTGAATGTGTTCAAAATACTGAAACGATAGGACGGGTCGGTATATCCGAGAATTTTCCTGTCATCGGCGGCTGTGTAGCGCCCATCATTGTTTATATCTTCCACCTTGTATGAACCGTAAGTAAAGCCTGCCGGTATAATGCCGGCATTATGATCTGCAACTTGCCACATGCCAATGATATTAAAGTCATAACATACGCCGTAAGGATGACCAATAAATATCTTGGAATTAATAATGTCGTTTTCTTTTCCGTTGGCATCAGGGCCTAAGATGCTCACCACCTTATTACGGTTGATGGAATAATTGAATGTGATGTCCCAGCTGAAATCTTTCTTTTTAACCGGAACGCCTGTTAGCGTCAATTCAAACCCTTTATTCGCTAATTTTCCGATGTTCGTTGCGATGGAACCGAAACCGTTCATTTGCGGGATATTGATATTATACAATAAATCGTATGTATCCGAAAAGTATCCCTCAACAGTTCCAAAAAGGCGGTTATCCAGGATATTGAAGTCAATACCCATATTGAAAGCTTTCGTTGATTCCCATTTCAGGTCGCTATTGGGCATACTGCTGATATATTGTCCAAGCTGAAGTGGCGTGCCCGGCCCATAAAGATACCCGCTTGCCGCATTCGCCGTTATCCGGGCAAGCGTCTGGTAACGGCTCACCGTGCGGTTTCCATTCAACCCGTACGACAGGCGAAGTTTGAGGTCGTTCACAAGGTCTACACCCTGAAGGAATTTTTCCTCGCTAACGCGCCATGCAAGCCCCATCGACGGGAAGACGCCAAATTTATTGTTTTCGCCAAAGCCTGAAAAACCGTCGCGACGAATGGTACCGTTAAAAATATAACGGTCGTTGAAGGTGTAACCAAGCCTGAGCATCGTATATAAGCTTGCTTCTTTCCATCCGCCTGATTGTGCTGTTTGCAATCCGGTCTGCCCTACTTCCAAACGATTGTAACCAAGCGCTTTATTATCGAAAGTCCGGGCCCTCGCCTCTGTGAATTCATTTTGTCTATTTTCAACACCATAAACAAAGGTGCCATTTACGGAATGAAGACCGAAAGTGCGGCGATACGACACGATATTATCAACTGTATATTGATACTGCGATTCGTTTCGTTTATAACCTTCACCTGCGCTGTTATTGGCATAAGGATTAAAATTATAGTGTTTTCTGTTGATTTGATTCTGTGAAAAATTCAAACGGTAATTCAATCCTTTGATGAAAGGGATATCGATATCGGCATATATATTGCCAAACAGGTTAAACCGTTTGTCCAGGTCTTCGTGATCATATTGCAGAAAAAGATTGGTGTTACCCCTGTAAGGCTGCAGGATCAATTCACCGTTTTCATCCTGATAAGGTACCTGTGGCGGCATCTGGATAATATTACCTATCGAAGGGCGGTCGCCGGATGTATCACCTATCGTAAAAAACGACTGTATGCCTACCTTCATCCAGTTGGTGATTTTTGTATCTAAGTTGAGACGAAAATTATACCGCTTGTAAACATCATTGATCACTACATTTTGCTGATCGGTATATCCTAACGAGAAGAAATAGGAATTAATATCCGTCCTTCCGCTTATATTCACATCATGCGACATGATATACGGGTTGTCGTTGGTCAAAAGATCCCAATAATTATGCTCTACACCCTTCTGGTAACCAGCCGCTATCTCGGGTCCAAAAAACTTGGTTGCCGGATCCCAGTTCGGGTTCATGGATAACATATCGTCGCCCATGCGACTTTCGCTCAAATACCTGTCGCCTATTTTTCGAATATAGCCGGGTCCGTCTTCCGGCAACATTTTAGTATTGGCAATTGACTGTAAGGCATATTGGAAATTGTAACTGACAGTAGACTTCTTCATAGATGTTTTACCCGACTTCGACGTCACCATCAAAACGCCATTACTGGCCTGTGAACCGTAAACGGCGGCAGCGCTTGCATCTTTCAAAACGTCAATCGACTCGATATCATTCGGATTCAGGTCAATCAGATTTCCGCGATAGATGATACCATCCAACACGATCAGCGGCGACTCGGTTCCTGAGATGGAGTTTCTGCCTCTGATGCTCATCACAGGCTCAGCGCCCGCTTCTGAGACAGTGCCGACATTTAGTCCGGGGGTAGTACCTTGTAACGACGAAATCAAACTGATATTGGGCGATTCCTGAAGCGCTTCCATATTGACACGGACTACCGATCCTGTCAAATCTTTCTTGCGTAGT
>Ga0082212_10003291_pt1 | contig 23031 bp, 12 predicted proteins | sample TergutNt197P3_FD_71548 | JGI IMG/M metagenome (GOLD analysis project Ga0082212, IMG submission 71548) | Neocapritermes taracua P3 segment gut microbial communities from Petit-Saut dam, French Guiana - Nt197 P3 | ecosystem: Host-associated > Arthropoda: Insects > Digestive system > Gut ...
TGGATGATGGAACACCCCGACCGTTTCCTCCAGCTTCCCTATCCGCCCTTCCCCACCTACACCTACAACTGCAGCAACCTGTCGGGCAGGGACGACATCACCGTGCAAATCGAGGAGCATTACTTTACCCGCAGCGACGCGGCGGTAGTTTTCAAACGAATTGACAACCGCACCGGAGAGGCGCGCTACATCTACCACGGCAACGACGGCACCTCCATGCCCTGGAACGATACCGCCCAGATCGACTTCCTTAATGCCGAGGCGCGCGAGGCGGTGATAAAAACAATCGTCGGCGTGTGCCAGCAGTTTTCCATTGTGCGCTTTGACGCGGCGATGACCCTTGCCAAGCGCCACATTCAGCGCCTGTGGTTCCCCGTGCCGGGACAGGGCGGAGACATAGCCAGCCGCGCCGAGCACGCCCTGAGTAACGAGGAATTTAACCGCCGCATTCCCAACGAGTTCTGGCGTGAGGTGGTGGATCGCTGCGCCGCCGAAGCCCCGCACACTTTGCTGTTGGCGGAAGCTTTCTGGATGATGGAGGGCTACTTTGTCCGCACCCTGGGCATGCACCGCGTATACAATTCGGCGTTTATGAATATGCTGAAAAACGAAGAAAACGCAAAGTACCGGTCGACAATAAAAAACACCATGGAATTCGATCCGGAAATCCTCAAGCGCTTTGTCAATTTTATGAACAATCCCGACGAGGAAACTGCCGTGGCGCAATTCGGCAAAGGCGACAAGTACTTCGGCATCTGTACCATGATGGTGACCATGCCGGGGCTGCCCATGTTCGGCCACGGTCAAATCGAGGGCTTTGAGGAAAAGTACGGCATGGAATACCGCCGCGCCTACCGCGATGAGGCGCCTGACGGTTATCTGGTTGACCGGCACGAACGGGAAATTTTTCCCCTGATGAAACGGCGGGCGCTGTTTTCCGGCAGCAGTGAATTCAGACTCTACGACGTGTACACCGAGGGAGGATCGGTTAACGAAAATGTTTTTGCCTACTCCAACCGGGCGAATATTCACGGCAGCGATGAGCGGGCGCTGATTTTTTACAACAACTCGTACTATGAAACCGCCGGCTGGATTAACTCAAGCGATCCGGCGATACCCCAGAGTGACGGCGGCAAACGCCGCGACAGCCTGCACACGGCACTTGCCCTGCACTCAGGCGATGCGTGGTTTACATTATTCAGGGATCAGCGTTCGAATCTCTGGTATATACGCTCCTCGAAAGCAATACACGAAAACGGCTTTTTTATCGCGCTTAAAGGATACGAGGCGCAGGTTTTTATCGACATATATGAGATTGAAGATGACGAGAAAGGCCGCTGGGCGCGCCTGCATCATGATCTGCAGGGACGCGGGGTTGAAGACCCCCACTCGTCGATTATGGACATCTATCTTGGCGACCTGTATTACCGCTTTACCAAACTCCTCAAGCCGGAGATTGTCTGCCGGCTGCATGATTTCTTTGTTTCCGGTTCAAAAGAAAAACAACAGTTTCAGGCGTTCATCGAATCTATCAAAGAACCGGCGATGACATATTTCGCAACGGTGAGGCATTTTATCGGCGGAGCGGACGGGAAATTTGATGCGTGGCAACTGGGGACTGGGGATCAGGGATCAGGGATCGGGGACGGACAGCTTTGGGAAGAATTCAAGGGGTATCTCGAACGATTGGTTGGACTCACAAAATATACCGGTAAAGCCGCAAAGCCTTCTGCCGGCTGCCCGCCGTCCGCAGAACGGCTCCTTAAGGAACTTGCCGGACAGCTAAAACAAAGCCAGCTTGTCTGCGCCGCCGCTCTGGGATACGGCCTGCTTGCCATTTTGCGTTCCTTCACCGGCAGGGCAGCAGGCGATGCCGCAGGGAACGCTGCCACAGGCGCCGCTGCGGAAAACCTTGCATTTGATCATTGGGGACTGGATCGCAAACTCAGGGAACAGTATGTCACTTTCGGCGCGTCCACAGAGACTGCGCGGCGGCTGGGGGAGATCAGCCGTTTTGTGCTGGGCAGGACAGGGACCGGTGATACTACAAACGCACTGGAAAAATCCGGTACATTCGACCCCGGGCGTTTTGCTGCGGCGATTTTTGATGAGAACTGCCTGCTTGACGATTTCCGCCGCCTTATCGGCCTTAATGTTTTTGACGATGTTACCTGGTTCAACAAGGAAGCCTTTGAAACTGCCCTGTTCTACGGAAAACTGTTCCTCGTACTGGAAAACGACTCCGCTTTCGCAGGAGACCAGGACTGGCTTGAACGAACAGCCTGCATCGGTGAAGTTGCCGGAGCATTGGAAAAAGCGGAAGCGGCTTCGGGCTACCGGCTGGACAATCTGATACGCCTGCTATCCGGTGAAGAAATCCCTGCCGCGGTAAAAACTCCTGCGGCAAAGGCAAAATCCCCTGCAAAAAAACCCGCAGCGAAAAAACCAAAAACCACCAAAGGGAAAAAGAAGGAATGAAGCATAATGAAAAATTCTGGATTATCGGAGCTTGTCTTCTGATGGCGGCGCCCAAAATGATGCCGCTGCTTGCGCAAAATATGTATCTGGAACTGAACCTGAACTATCCAACGGCGCAAAACGTTATGCGATCCGTCCGTCCCAGGCCGGATCTGGAAATATTCAGGGTGATAGAGAAGGCGGGCAATGATAAAAGGATAGGCGGAATAATTCTGAATGTATCATCATACCGGGCCGGCAGGGATACCCTGTGGGAACTGAGGAACGCCCTGTCGCAATTCAAGTCCCGGGGAAAAAAGGTATGCGCCTTCATCAGCAGCGCCAACCTGGACACATACTGCCTGGCAACAGTCGCGGATAAAATCGTCATGGATGATCTGGGAATTCTGACGATGATGGGCTATGCATGGGGACGGCCTTACGTTCTGCACAGCCTGGAAAAACTGGGCATCGGGGTGCGTGAGCTGCGTTACCTGGAATACAAGTCCGCCAATGAGATGTTCACGCGGGATTCGCTGTCAGACGCGGATCGCAGGCAGTACGGAGCGGTATTGGACGACATTATGAACATTACACGCGACACGGTGACAAAAGCGAGATCGTGGACTGCCGATGAATTCAATTCGATTGTAAACGATGAATTTATGTTCTCGGCAAAAAGGGCGCTTGATCGCCGCCTGGTTGATCGAACCGGAAGGAAAGAAGCGGTGATTGAGGCCGTTAAGGAAATTGCCGGCAGTGAAAAAATCGGCGGCTTTGCCCTTTACGGCGATTCCGATTCAAGCCTTACCGGAAGCAGGGCTTCATACAGACCGCCCAGGACAAGCTGGCCGAAAAGGCCGCCGGAAATTGCCGTGATATACGCCAGCGGCGTTACCGACATGGAACAGGGAATTGCGGCCTGGACTTTGGCACAGACGATTCGGGAAGTATCCGAAAAGAGACGGGTTAAAGCTATCGTGCTGCGAATCAATTCGACCGGGGGAAGCGCCGAAGCCGCCGACTATGTCAGCGAGGCAATTAAGATCGCCAGGGGACGCGTCCCGGTAGTTGTGTCAATGGGCGCTGTCGCCGCATCCGGCGGCTACTGGGCAAGCATGAGCGCCAACCACATAATCGCATCGCCGGTAACGCTTACCGGCTCAATCGGCGTTATCGGGGGCTGGTTTTACGACAAGGGACTGAATGACAAACTGGGTATCACTGTGGATACCATGCAGCGGGGGAATCACGCCGACCTGTTAACCGGCGTGATATTGCCCCGGCGCGACCTCAGGGCGGAAGAAGAAGCGCGTTACCGCGAGTACATCCTTGATTTGTATGCCGATTTTGTTACCAGGGTGGCGGCAAACCGGGGCATGGATATTGAACGTGTGGAATCGGCCGCCCAGGGACGGGTATTCTCCGGCCTTGGCGCGCTCAACGCCGGCCTTATCGACAGCATCGGCGGCATTGACGATGCAATCCGTGTTGCGAAAAAACTCGCCAATATCGGCGATGACCAGGAGATCGCCTGCCGCGAGTACCCCAAACAAAAGTTCTTCGAAAAGATGATAGACCGGCTGATGGCAATGGGAGTTTGGGGCGGCAGGGCAAAGACCCCCCTGCCGGCGGCAACTGTGGCGGATCTGTTTTTGCCGGCGCATATACTGGAAGAACTCCATTACCGGATAACGCATAACGGCCGGGCGATGCCGATTCTGGATATTGAAAGCGGTTGGCTGTATTGATATGTCACAAACGCCGGCAAGCGCCGTTTGCGCCGCAGGTTTTCCAGTATACCTGCACGGCTACAGCGCCATTGATGCGTATCTGCGCCGGCCTTCCTCAGCCGCCGTCCAGGTTCTGTGCGGCGCAGATCTCGCCGATCTTGCCCGCCTGTTTGACGGGCTGCGGTACCCCGGCGTATTTTTCGCCGATGCCGCCCTGGGCTGCGGGGAAAAAACCTGGTACTTCCGCTGTGAGGAGCCGGTAGATATTCAAAACCGCCGCGCCTCATTCGGTTTTCTTGAATTTTACCAAGACTGCGAAACGCACCGTTATTACGATCCCAACGGCATCTATCCCCATCTGCGTAACCTCCGGGACGGAGAGAAGCACGGTGCAGCAGCGCGGTGGCCGCAGGCGGCAGCGGCAGCCAAACGATCAGCACGGCGCGCTCTTTTTGATGAAGCAATGATCATCGCCCGGTATTTCCCCGATACCGGCATCCGTGAAATAAATGCAGCGGCAGCGGAATATACTGGTGCAGCCGCCGAATCCGGCGAACACGCCGGATCACCGCCCCCGCCAGCCGAGGAGCAGCGGCGGCTTTTGACCGGCCTTTTGGAAGCGGAGAATCCATCAGGCGGTTTTGAACTGCTAAAACGCAGCGGCTTTATCGCCGCATACTGGCAGGAACTGGCGGCGCTGGACGATGTGGATCACTCCAAGGAATTTCACCCGGAAGGCAATGTCTGGAAACACACGATGGAAGCCCTGCGCTACCGCAAGCCATCCGGAGGTCGGCAGCCGTCCGGAGGCCGGCAGGCTGCCGGCGGTTTCGATCTTCGGCTCTCGCTGGGACTGTTGCTGCACGATGCGGGCAAGCCGCTTTCAGAATCTGCCGGCAGCCACCGGTTTTACGGCCATGCCGAACATGGCGAGCGTCTGGCACGGCGCTTTCTCGAAAGGCTTGGCTTCGAATCTGCGCTGATACACGATGTCTGCTATCTGGTACGCAACCATATGCTGCCCGCCGCCCTGCCCCGTCTGCCGCTGTTCCGTACCGAAGAGATAATGACATCGCCGCTGTTCCCCGCGCTGCTGGAACTATACCGCTGCGACGAGTCTTCGTCGTTCAAGGGACTTGACGGCTACTACCGGAGCAGCGCCGCCTATCGCGCATTCCTGAAACACCGCCATAACCCCTACCGTTCGGCATCCGGAAAGAAACTCAAACAGGGACAGATTTAGCAGGATTTGTGGACAGATTCTATTTTAGAAGGGATTCCGTCAGGGCCTGGGCTTCGTCATATTCGGCTATCAGTATGTTTCTGGAAATATTCCGGATTACGGCGGCGGTATCTTCCGCCAGTTTGAGCTTTAATAACGCATCTATCGAACGGTTTATTGAGCCGGCGTCCAGAGTATCCAGCGCTATTCTCAATTCCGCAAGATTTTTTTTCAATATGTCCATGTCTGCCGGAGTACTGACATTCTCCTTCCCGCTCCCATTGCGTTCTGCCAGCCTTCCGCGGATAGTACCCAAAAGCGATTCCAGAGCTGTCAGAAACGAGGGAGTATTCGTTTTGATATAGTTCAGATCCATCTGCTTTCCGGCCATTTCCAAATCCCGGGCGGCTTTTGATAACTGTTCTGCCCCGATACTTGCAGAGGCGTTCTTGAGCGCATGGACATGAATTGTATACAGGGGTATGTTACCCGCCAGCAGGCATGAATTGATTTCCTTTGTTTTCTCAAGGCCGTCTTCATAGAAAACAGCAAGCGTTTCCCAGTAGCGGTCAACCGATCCGCCCGTCATCACAATGCCCCTATCTACATCAAGCCCTTCGATTTCAAAGTCCTCCCTGCTGCGTGCCTCTTTTTCTTCGCTGATGGTACTCAGGGGCTGGTAATTTCTTTTTCCCTTTGGAATCCATTTTTCAAGAACACTATTCAGCTTGACTGTATCAATCGGCTTTGCCAAAAAGCCGTTAAATCCGTTTTCCAGGAACATTTCCTGCGTCCCGGCAACAGCATTGGCGGTCAGTGCGATGATCGGCACATTTTTATAATAGAGCTCCTCATCGCCAAGCGCCCTGATACGCTGCGTGGCCTCAACACCGTCCATTTCAGGCATCCTGTGATCCATAAACACAAGGTCATAATGTACGGATTGCACCGCCCTGATGGCTTCCATGCCGCTCTTGCACAGATCTATCTGCATTTTATAGGGCATCATTAGCCCTTCAGCTACTTTCAGGTTCGTTTTTATATCATCCACAACAAGGACTTTCGCATCCGGCGCATAAAAACTTACAAACGATTCGCGATCATCCTTGTAGAAATAGATATTGGATACACCATTGAGAATATTGGCTACAGATACGGCATAAGCCGGCAAGGCAAGGATGCTCCACCCTCTATTGGGGATCATCTCGCCAAACTCGGCAAGCAGAATGACTTTTGAATTTTTCCCATAATTGGAAATCGGGTCGTTGCCCTGCTCATACAGGGCAGACGCAATGAAAATATGGGTGTACTCCCCGTTTGCCAAATTATCGCGGAATTCGGCATCGTTAACTGCAACCGTACATTTTACTCCCAGATCATCAACGGTGTTTTTTATGGAATTTGCATAAATATCCCGCCGATCAAAGATAATTACGTTCTTTTCTTCGGGATTTTCAACAAATGCAAGTTTTTCACGCGAACGGAATTTTTGCGGCAGCTCCACGGTAAATACGCTGCCCTTGCCATATTCGGAAACAACGGAAATATTTCCATCCATTGCCTTCAGGATGTTCTTTGTTATGGCAAGCCCCAGCCCTGTTCCCTCAATACCCCTGTTGCCTGTTTCGTCGGCCTGAATAAAATCACCGAATATTTTGCCAATGACTTCCTGTTTAATTCCTCTGCCGGAATCCGTTACCTCAATAACGAGGTGCACGATATTTTCATCGGCTGGTTTCTCCCCGTCCGGCGATACAAAGCCCTGACTGGAAAATACCGGAGCAGTGTATTCTTCCATCGCCTCTTTCCTGATGGAAAGGGCTACAAACCCTGCATCGGTATATTTTACAGCATTGCCCAAAACATTAATCAAGACCTGGCGGACTCTGGTCTCATCCCCATACAGTTCATTTGGAATACTGCTGTCAATATTCACAACAAGCCGCAGCTGTGAATCTATTGCCCTCATCCTGATAATGCTGACAACATCGTTAATGAGGGACGAAAACAGATAATAGTCCGGGGTTATTTCAAATTTTCCTGATTCAATTTTTGACAGATCCAGAATGTCATTAATAATGGATAAAAGATTTTCACCTGCCTGTTTTATGGTAAAAACATGCCTGCGGGCAGTGTCAGGATCTTTCTCGCGCATGGCAAGCTCTGCCATGCCAATAACGGCATTCATGGGCGTGCGTATCTCGTGGCTCATCTTCGCAAGAAAATTGCTTTTGGCAACCGAAGCCGCCTCGGCCATTTCTTTTGCGGTAATAAAGTCGGTCACATCGATTGAATGCTGCAGATGTACCGTCTTACCCCCAATCCAGTCTATATAACGGTCGGTATTGCGGTAAATTCGTTTGGTTAAGGTATTGTACTCCTCCCATACAATTGTCTTTTCGGGCGCATAATCAAGCTGATGGCAGGGACAAAAGTCACATTTTTTATCTTTACCGGCCTGCAGGACTTTATAACACACCTGCCCGACACCGTCTCCCTTTATGTTGTAATGCCGCCGCATGGAGTCGTTTATGAACAATATTTCGCCGGTTTCAGGAACGGTCACATAAATCATGGCATCTACATTGTTCAAAATATTTTCAAGGGTATAGAGAACCGAACTTACTACTTCCGATGCTTCCTGCGCTTTTTTCTCCGCCGCCTTGTGTTCATGAATATCCCTTGAAATGCCTAGCAGTCCAACTACTTTATCGCTCCTGATCAGCGGGGTTTTTACAGTCTCAAAAAGCCTTTTGGAACCATCGGGATAGGTAAAAAATTCTTCCACCTTTACAACGACTCTTTCATCCAGCACTTTTCTGTCCGCGGTCATAAAACCACGGGCCATTCCCTGATCAACCATAAACAGCTCAAGAGAACTTTTGCCGACAATATCCGATTCGCCGCGTCCTGCAAATTCTTCAAAATGATGGTTACAGTTGGTGTATAAACCGTTTGTATCCTTGCAAAATACAAAATCAGGAAGCGATTTATACATGGCGGAAACAGTGGTCATTTGCGTTTTATATAACTCGCTGGTTTTATGATACCTGATCAGTATCGCAACCATGACCATAAGGCTCAGCAGGAGCAAAACAGAAGATGCAAGCAGGTATTGAAACCGTTCGTTCGCAAACTTTCTTGAGTAATCAAAAATGCGGTTTGTCCAATCCCTGGCAATTATATCGGATCGGATAAAATTCATGGACTTGTCAATAATGGAACACAGCTCTACTTCTTTTTTGCTCAACCCGAAAAATGATTCTTCTATGGGAATGTTGAACTGTATATTTACCTTGTATCCGGGTTTTTCCCGGTAATTCGTCAGTGTAATAAGCGAATTCTCGGAAGCCATCAACAGATCTATTTCGCCTTTTTCAAGCGCTATCATTGCATCATTATGGGAATCATAGGAAATAATATTGTCATTTTTCGGAAACCATGTGCGGTACAGTTCTTCGTATGCCGACTGCCTGCCCACACCTACAGTCGCTCTTATAATCTGGGAAATTTCAAGATTTGGGTAATCTGATTTAGACAAAAGCGCATAATGTGAACTGGCATACGGTTTTTTTGGCCATAAAAAATGATCTTTTCGTTCTTCTGTCTGCAGCAGCTCGGAAACCAGGGCAACTTCATTTGTCATGAGTTTTTCCAGTATCTCGCTCCATAATGTTTTGTTGTCGGTAACTACCTCAAACTCAATACCGGTCAGGTCGCTTATTTCCGCCAAAACATCCGGCGCAATTCCCTGGAATTCCTTTTCCTTCTCGTTATAAAAGCAAACGGGGTAATTGTCGAACTCCAGGGCAATGGGCACTCTGTCGCCTTTCTCGGCCATGTTTTTCAAATAGGCACGTTCTGCAGCGGTTAATGACCTGGTAAATCCGCGTTTGGCATATTCCTGATCCCCCTTCCTGTATAACTCGCGCAGTGTATCGATTCCCCCCGCAGCAAGGTATTTGGTAACTGCCGATATTACCGGCTCCAGTTCAGGGTCGGCCGTTGTCAGTGAAACCGGCGTATATACCAGCGGGAAAAAGACTTTCGACTGAATGCCGGGAAAATCGTCAAAATCATGTGCAATATTCGCATCAAAAGCAAATGCGTCGATTTGGCCCGACCTGAGATTTTCAACCACCTGCCGCGTGTTTTGCAGATTTACGATTTCAAAATCCAATGAGGGATATATATCCCGAATGAACGGAGCAGTGATGGCGCCTTCAAAAAAACCTATCCTGCAGCCGTTAATATCATTTTCGGTTTTAAATTTATTGATATCACCGGCGGTAAAAATCCGGAGCGCCCGTTCCGCAATGGCATGACTCATGTAATAAACCCGCTCCCGCTCAGATGTCCTGGTCAGTTCTCCCGTAAAATCAATTGTTTTGCGGGCAAGCCCGCTCAACAGGGAATCCCAGGGATACAGCACAGGAACAAACGGGATACCGAACAGATCGGAAAACAGTTCGCATAACAGAATCGTAAATCCCCCGTAGGAACCATCCGGCAATATGAACGTTTCCGTCGAGGGCATATTTCCATGGAAAAAACACTGCCTCTCGGCCTTGAGTGCTTCTATTGCTGCAATCTCTTCTTTTGTTATGTCCGGTATATCACGATATGAAACAATGGGGACATGATCCAAAAGGTGGTTTTTTGGCAATTCTCCGGCGCAGCCAGCAATACCGCCGGCAATAATGATCAGCGCAAGAAATACGCCGGCGAATTTACCTGTCTGCATCATCGGTTCCCGCTTCCGCCCGAACAGCAGTTTGCGAATTCTTTTTCATGCTCAAGGAAAATGCCTGCAAGCTCAGGGTCGAAGTGTGTCCCCATTCCGTCCTTTATTACTTTTACAGCTTCACCGTGAGTTAATGTCCTTTCGTAGGGACGGTCATTGGTTAACGCATTGTAAACGTCAATAATTGCCATTAATCTTCCCTGTAACGGGATTTCCTCCCCCTTGAGGACATATGGATAGCCTGTCCCATCCCATTTTTCATGATGGCTGCCCGCCAATATTTTCGCATGTTTCAGAAAAGAGTTATCGGGAGTATATCCCTCTATTTCCTCTATTATAGTAATGCCGTTGGCGGCGTGCTTTTTTATCTCTTCGAATTCTTCGCTGGTTAGCCTGCCCGGTTTCAGCAGAATACTGTCCTTTATGGATACCTTTCCAATGTCATGGAGCTGTGAGGATGCGACAAACTGATTGATATCCCATGTTGAAATCTCATCGGAATAAACACCGTGTTCCAAAAGGAAGTCTACAAACATCCCCAAAAGATTCTGTGTCCGCTCAATATGTCCGTTTGCCGCATTATTGCGGGATTCAACAAGTTCGACCACGGTTTTCAGGACTGCATTTTGCAGTTCAGATATTTTCCGGGTTTGCTTTTCCACTATTATTTCCAGGTTTTGGCTGTAGTTTTTCAGTTCCTTTCTCTGCGCTTCAACAAGGAGATGCACCTCTATACGCTTCAAAAGCAGTTCCCGTGAAAAAGGCTTTGTTATGTAATCAGTGGCGCCAAGGCTGAGACCTTTTACCTCGTTTTCGGGATCAATATTCGCCGTAAGGAAAATGACAGGTATATCGGAAGTGACCTCATTGTTTTTAAGATCTTCGATAACCTCGTAGCCATTCATCTCGGGCATCTCAACATCCAGCAGTATCAGATCGGGCGTTAACTTCTCCAGAAGCTGAAACAGCTTTCTGCCGGAGGGTGCAGTAAAAACATCATAGACTCCGGCGAGATCGTTCTTGGCTATTGCCAAGTTTGTAATATCGTCGTCCACCATAATGATTTTTCTGCGAGTGCTTTCCATTTTTCTTCCCTGTCAGACCAAAATCTGCTGTTTTTATGGATCTCTCTCATTTATAGTATACATTTTTTTACGGTTCAAAACAAGTAAATTTTCTGATGATTCTTGAATGAGTTTACCGGTATTTCAACCAGCAGAAAAAACCCAATATCCGGTAGCGGGAAAAAAACTGCTTAAAGCATTTGTTCATTCGGAATGGCATTAGTCCGGGCGGCTGTCGAAAAGGCAAAAATTCGATTATACTTTCAGATGAAATGCCGCGCGCAATCGCCCTTGGTCTTATTATAGCCGCCGCTGTTGTTGTTACCGCCTTTGCCGCCGGAATTATTCCGGTCGCGCCGCGCGCCCCGGCTGTTTCACAAACCAGCCTGCCGGAGGAGCAAAACGAGCCGAGCAGGGCGGAACTGGTAACAAACGCCCTGGCCGCGGCGTACCCCCGGCGTGTTGAAAAGGCCGAGTTTCATGGCGGGGACTGGACGGTACTGATACGGGGTATCCGGTATTACTATGCCGGGGGGAAAATGCTGCCGGAAGAACTGCTGGACAAGGCCGATGATTACTCGCCCATCGCCTTTTACAATTATCAGAACGAGCTGCCCGCATGGAGAGAACCCTCCCCCGAGCAGACCGCCCGTTTCAGAGAAATGGCCGGCAACAGACAAAGGAGTACGCGCCGCCGCTGCCCTCATTTTTTTGACGCCCTGTGGCGGGCACATGATCGTGATGAATCATACGAACGGGTAAAATCCATCCGGTTTCTCGGACATACCGTAGCCGTTCACTATGGGATTCTGGAAGAACTTTCGCTGGTTGAAGAACACATTTTGACCGCCGCAAAAACCGATCCCCAGATACGTTTCTGGGTAAACAATATCAGCGAGATGGCCGGCTGGAGCTGGCGGAATGTCGCCAATTCCCGATCCAGATCGTATCACTCCTACGGCGTTGCCATTGATATCCTCCCCAAATCACTGGGCGGCAGGGAAACATACTGGCTTTGGGCATCCGAAAAAAGACCGGACTGGTGGAACATCCCCTATGAAGACCGTTTTCATCCTCCCGATGCAGTGGTAAAGGCGTTTGAAGCATACGGCTTTGTCTGGGGCGGCAAATGGCCGTTTTTCGACACCATGCATTTTGAGTACCGCCCCGAAGTTTTTATTCTAAGCGGAATGGACATGGCAGCGCTGCGTTAGGAGCCTCCCCCTTATACCAAAGCCCAAAATATTGTATATCTTAAGAGATGGCAAACGGCGGCAAAAAAATCAGGGTAGGCATTCTCTTCGGCGGCAAGTCGGCGGAACACGAGGTTTCGCTGCAGTCGGCCATGAATGTGTTTGAAGCAATCGACCGCAGCCGGTTTGAGCCGGTGCTTATCGGCATTGGCAAGGATGGAAAATGGCGGCTGGGCGGCGATTCCCTTTCGCTGATCAACGCCGCCGATCCCCGCCGCATCAGCCTGGGCCAGTCGGGCGATCCGGTCGCCCTTGTCCCGAGCAGCAAAGGAATATTGTCAAGCGGCGGACAGATCGACGTTGTCCTGCCCATACTCCACGGTCCTTTCGGCGAGGACGGCACGGTTCAGGGTTTACTGAAACTTGCCGACATTCCCTTTGCCGGCTCCGGCGTATTGGGCTCCGCCGCCGGCATGGACAAAGATGTGATGAAACGGCTGTTCCGTGACGCTGGCATTCCCATCGGCAAATTCATTGTTTGTTATTCGCACCGGCCGCTTCCCCCGTTTGCCGAAATTGAGGCAGCGCTCGGCAGCACGGTTTTTATCAAGCCGGCGAATATGGGTTCCTCGGTGGGGATAAGCAAGGTACACGGCGAGGCGGAATTTTCCGCCGCATTGAAGGAAGCGTTTCAATACGACACAAAAATCATTATCGAAGAATATATTCCCTGCCGAGAAATTGAATGCGCCGTGCTGGGCAATGACAATCCCGCCGCCTCAATCCCGGGCGAAGTTATCCCCAGCCATGAATTTTATTCCTACGACGCGAAATACCTGGACGAAAACGGCGCGACACTGGAAATACCGGCAAAACTGGACATCGATTGTCAGAACCGTATTCGGGAACTTGCCCTAAAGGTGTTTCAAACCCTCTGCTGCGAAGGACTTGCCCGGGTTGATTTTTTCCTCAGGGACAACGGTGAAATACTGGTTAACGAGATAAACACCATGCCCGGTTTTACGAAGATCAGCATGTACCCCAAACTGTGGGAAGCCAGCGGCATCGGATACACGGAACTAATCAGCCGCCTGGTAGAACTGGCGATAGAGAGGCATGAAAAAGAACATCGGCTATCCCTGCTTTGTTGAATCGACCAGATATTTAGTCAAAACTTTCATCAGGGCTTCTACATCTATGGGCTTGGACAGATGCCCGTTCATCCCCGCCGCAAAGGCCTCTTCAATATCTTCCTTGTATGCGTTAGCTGTCATTGCAATGATGGGGATTTTTTTGGCATCTTCCCGTTCCAGCGCGCGGATACGCCTTGTCGCCTCATATCCGCCAATGCGCGGCATCTGCACATCCATGAAAATCAGGTCGTAACAGCCGGGCGCGGAACTGTCAAAAATTTCAACGGCGCGCTGGCCGTCCTCCGCCTCGTCTATCGCAAGGCCGGTGGGAGCAAGAATCTCGCCCACAATGATCCTGTTAACTTCTACATCTTCGGCGAGCAGTATTTTCTTTCCCTTTAGATCAATAACCGGAATATCGGAAACATCGTCCTTAATAATCTCGCTGCTCTTTTTGAAAATCAAATCGAAGAAAAATTTCGAGCCGGCGCCCGGACTGCTCGTTACCTTGATCTCCCCTCCCATCATGCCGATAAGATTCTGGCTGATCGAAAGGCCAAGTCCCGTTCCCCCGAATTTAACGGCGACATTGCTGTCCGTCTGTTCAAACGGGACAAACAGTTTCGCCATCTGTTCGCTGGTCATTCCAATTCCATCGTCGGAAACAGAGAATTGAATACGGATATTTTCGCCATCCTCATCCAAAATATTCAGGAGAAAGGAAATCTCTCCCTTCTCGCCGGTAAATTTGACGGAATTACCCAGGAGGTTCACCAGCACCTGATTGAGCCGCAGCTTGTCGCCTATCAGGGTAACGTCCCGTATCTGGTCGATATTTGTCCTGAATGTAATGTACTTTTCCGAGCAGCGCTGCGCGATAATTCCCGAGACTTCGTTGTAGGCTTTAACCAGGCTGAACGGCTCATTTGACAATTCCATCTTTCCCGATTCTATTTTGGACATATCCAGTACGTCGTTGAGGATTCCCAAAAGATGTTTGGACGAGACGGTGATCTGGTGGATGGAAGAAAGTGCCTTTTCCTGGTTCGCAATTGAATGTTCCGCGATTCCCGCCATGCCGATGATGGCGTTCAGCGGAGTCCTGATCTCGTGGCTCATCCGCGCCAGAAACGCACTCTTGGCCTTTGACGCTACCTGCGCCGCCTGTGTTTGCAGCACGAGATCGGATGTTCTCTTTATAACCGTTTCTTCCAGATTATGGCTGAGCTTCCTGTTTTTCATAAGGAACATCACGGTTAAGAGCAGCACAAAAATCAGCACTGAAACAATTACGGTAAGAAAAAGCAGCTGCTGCCGTGCCATCTTTTTTGAGTAATCAAAGCCGCGGCTTGTCCAGCTGTCGGCGATGAGGTCGGTTTTTACATAATACTGCGCCTTGCTCACTATGGAACACAGCATATCTTCATTTTTGTTAAAACCGAAAAAAGAATCCATTGGGTTTCCAAAACGGATATTGATCTTGTAACCGGGTATTTCCCGGTAGTTCAGCTCCATGAGCAGAATGTAATCCGAGGCCATCAGCAGATCGATTTCTCCGGATTCCAGCGCCTCCAGAGCGTCGGTCAGGGTTTCATAGCGTATAACGTTATTGTTATCGGGAAACCATTCGTTGTATTTATCTTCAAAAGCGGATTTGCTGATCGTTCCTACTTTGGCCCGCAAAACCTGGTAGCTTGCCAGATTGGGATAATCGATTTTCGATAAAAGCGCGTAGGATGTATAGGCGTAGGGAACAGCCGTCCACAGGAAATCATCCTTTCGCGCCTCTGAATATAAAAGCTGAGAAACCATGGATGCCCCGCCGGTCCTGAGCATTTCCAGGATTTCCGACCAGGAAGTTTTTTCATCATTTGCCGTTTCAAAAATAATACCGGTTAAATCGCTGATTTCCCCGAGAACATCAAGTGCAATACCCTGGAATTCCTTTTCGGCTCTGTTGTAGAAACTGACCGGGTAATTATCCTGTTCCAGGGCGATCTTCACCGTACCTCTGCGAATGGACAAAGCATCAAGATATGCCCTTTCTATACTGGTAAACGATCTGTTGAGCTTAAAGCGGGCATATTCCTTGTCGCCTTCCTTATAAAACTCGTACAGCCTGTCTATCCCTCCGGCCTGAAGATATTTATTCATAACGCCAATAATGGGCTGCAATGCGGAATTCGCCGTTGTCAGCGAAACATGGCTGTAGGCAAGCGGAAAAAATTCCCTGGAACGGATAAAACCGTAATCATCAAAGAACGGATCGATTACTCCCTCGGAAACAAACGCATCTATCTCACCGGTTTCCAGCATTTTGGCAGCGGAAGCGAAACCGTCAACATTAACGACGGTAAATCGTAATTCAGGGTAATACTCCGTAACTTCATCGGCATTGATGCTGCCCCCCAAAAAGCCGACTCTCAGACCGTTTACGTCTTTTTCGATCAACACCTCCTCGGAACTGGTGTGCATAAAAATTCTTTGGGAACGCTCCGCAATGGGATGGGTCATGTGGTAGTACCGCATACGTTCCGGCGTCGGAGTCAAATCACCGGTAAAATCAATCAGATGGTTGTCAAGTCTGTTTATCAGGCTGTCCCATTCGTGAATTTCCAGTTTAAACTCAATACCAAAAAGTTCGGAAAGATGCCCGCAGAGCAGGGCGGCAAATCCGGCGTAGTTTCCGTCCGGCAGTATAAACGCCTCTGTCTCGTACATCTGCCCGTAGGAAAAACGTTCCCTGGAACTTTTCAATTCCTCAATGGCGTCGATCTCACTCCCGGTAATGCCGGGAATATCCCGGTAGGACTTTATGGAAAGAATGTTAAACGATTCTCTGGCAGGCCCGCCACAGCCGGTTAAGGAGATGAAAAAAGCCAATAATACCCAACATATCTGTTTTTTCATGGCTCGTGTCTAAATTATACTCTGTTTTATGCTAAACAACCAGAGAAAAGGGGAGATGAAAACCGAACCAAAGCCGCCTTTGAAGACGGCTTTGGCCTTTGCTTTTAAACACTATTCCCAGCGAATGTTTGTTAGTCCTGAATACTACCCTTCTGCTTGACGCCAATGAAGTTGACAAACAGAGCCGATAGCACTACCGATAAAGCCAAACCGATGATAAGACCCACGGTATAGGTTGTGTTGGCGCTGCCGGTAAGCCCGGTCATAAGGGGACCCAGACATTCCCCGGCAGTAAAGAAGTATGATGTTACTACTACGGTCATAAAGGCTGCGGGAAGCAGGGTTAACCAGTACATCTTGCCGGTTTTGGCAAGGTAGGCGCTGGCCGCCCACAAACCGATGGTCGCCAAAGTTTGATTTGACCAGGCAAAATACCGCCAAATGATGTTGAAGTTCTGGGTGCTTGCAAGGGAGAACAGCACCAACAGGACACCGACTGCAAAAAGAGGGATTGCAATAATAAGCCGGTTCTTGATGGGTTTTTGGTCGAACTTGATCACATCGGCAATAGTCAAACGGGCGCTGCGGAAAGCGGTATCGCCCGAAGTGATGGGACAGGCCACCACGCCAAACACCGCCAAAATGCCGCCAATCCAGCCCATGTAATCAATTGAAGAATTGGTAACAACAACAGGAGCCGCCGGAATTGCAGCACCGGCAACACCAACATGGTTAAAATGCGCCATGGTAACGGCGGCCCAGATCATGGCAATAACGCCTTCCAGGATCATCGCGCCGTAGAATACCGTCCGGCCTTCTTTTTCGTTTCTCACACAGCGTGCCATAAGCGGCGACTGGGTCGCGTGAAAACCCGAAATCGCCCCGCACGCAATGGTGACAAAGAGGAAGGGGAAAATATGCGCCATGATGTTGGTGCCCTTATCGGGGCGCATATTGGTAAACGCGAATTCGGGGATGTTTTTGACATCACCCGAGACAAACATCATGACCGTTATCCCAACCGCCATAATAAGAAGGCATGCACCGAAAATAGGGTATATCCTGCCAATCAGCTTGTCGATAGGCACCATGGTTGCCACAATGTAATACACGATAATGACTGCAATAACGATGTAATAGAAACTCTGAGCGCCATCTACCGTAAGATCATTCGCGCGCATATACAGGTTTCTTAAAACCTGGGCAGGTGTGGTAACAAACACAACGCCCACGAAAATGAGCAAAACAACGGAGAATACCCGCATGATATAGCGCGGGCCTTTTCCCAGGTACTTGCCGACAATTTCCGAAATATTTGTGCCGTCGTTCCGTATTGAGAGCATACCGACCATGTAATCGTGAACCGCACCGGCAAAAATGCAGCCGAACACAATCCAGGCAAATGCCGCAGGCCCAAACAGCGCGCCGGCGATAGCGCCGAAAATCGGGCCGGTACCGGCGATGTTCAAGAGCTGGATGAGCGTCGTCTTCCACATCGGCATGGCTACATAGTCAACCCCGTCATGCATCCGAATCGCCGGGGTTTGGGCATCAGGCTTGATGACGAAGACCTTTTCAGCGATTTTTCCGTAAATCAAGTAGCCCAGAACCAGGGCTACAATCCCTAAAATAAAAGAAATCATAAGCACCTCCCGTACTTAAAATATACATCTATTTTACACCCATTTGTAAAAATTGTAAAATCGAAAAGAGGGAATTTTTTTATTTTTTGTATTATAAGGGCACCACAATCACTTCAATGGTATCGCCTGCCTGTTTGCCAATTTTCTGCCGAATTTCTTTACGGATACCAAGGATATAGCATATTGAGCCGTCTTCGTGTTTATGCCCCATATTAACAATGCTCCCGTCGTACGGTTCGCCGTCAAACTTCGCATGTACTTTAATTCTGCCCTTCCCGAATTCCTTTTTCAAATCATAGGGAAATTCGATGTACGCCCCGTCAATATCGGGAACTTTCTTTATTTCTGCCTTGAATTTGTAGGTTTTAGAGGGCATTTCGTGCTCCTGTCTTCAGATTTTCCGTCTTGTACCGCAGGAAAAATGCACACTCATCATCGTTGCATTCCCTTGCCAAAGGAAGGTTTATGTTCAGATGGAATACATGCCCGATTTCCTTTTGCTCCGGTGTGCCGTATATTTCACAGACGCTTTCAATGCCTTTTTCCCGGAGATGCTCAAACATTGGCCGGGCGCACGGTAGAAGAAAATCATTGGCAGAGGACATGATAAAGGCGGGAGGAAAATGTTCGTTAATATATTTCAGTACATTTATCTTTTCACCGTGCGCTTGGGGGTCCTTTCCGAAATAATTTTCTATCAGACCGGGCAAAGGGGATTCAATTTCCTGAAACATGTCATACATTCCGCAATTTAACGCAATTGCCATAAGCTTAAATTGGGGGACATCAAGGCCGAACAGGGCGGCATACTGGGGATTGGTAACAATTGCGCTGTACTGGCTGGCAATCTGCGCCCCAGCAGAATCTCCAACGATAAAAATGTTGTTCAGATCAATGAAACAGGAGGCGGCATTGGAGCAGACCCACTGCATTACCTCATTGGTTTCAATAACGGGGGCGGGGAATTTGATCTTCGGCGCAAGACGATAATTAAAATTGACAACAGTAAAGCCGCGCCTCGCCAAATCCATGCAGTAATATTGATAAATATCCTTTGTCCCGTACACATAACCGCCGCCGTGAATATTAATTATCGTGGGCAGCGGTTTGTCGGTCCCCTTCGGAAAATACACATCAAGCAGATTCCATTTGCCGTATTTCCCATAAGGTATATTAACCCTGCACTCAATATCGTCAGGGATTCGCATCAGTTTATCACGTTCTTTATCAGCTTTGCGGCAATAGTACCTGAAAATAATTCTTTCTATCAGCATTAATGTATCACTCGCACGTCAAGGTTCGGCACCAACAGCGCATTCTCCTTTTGGATGGCAGGGCTATTTTTGGCGCCTTCTATCAGCGATTGTATATCCTCAGTAATTGCAAGGCCGCCCATTATATACAAAACTCCGTAGCATATAAAACATTTAACATAAACTATCCATATCATCAAGCAGCTTTTGCATTTGCGTTTATAGCCTCAATCGTTTTCCTGATATTTGTCCACAAATTCAAATCTGTAAAAAGTTCTGTAACACCTCCCTTATCTGTAAATGGTGTACTTTGCAAGACAGAAAAATCATTGAGCATACCATTCTGAACAATATATTCTACAATTTTATTAATAAAAAAGATTTGCCGTGAATCAAGATGAACATCATCTAGAAACACTGCGAATGCTTCTTTGGCAGTTTGCATATCCAATCCAACTATAGATCGAACCAATTCACCAAAAGGCATATCCCCATATTCTTTTTTATACTGCTCTTTTGTGCCCAATTCGCTCCATAGTATTTTCTCCAACTCTTTCACATCGAATGAATTTAATGGCTTGTTAGTCTTCAATTTTACAATAACTGGATTATCCTGATTCTCCCGGATGTAATATTCTGCCTTCATTCTGTAATTTTCAAGAGTATCTGTGTCATATTCAGGAGGGTTTTCATGTATTTCCTTTATGCTATCCTGAAAATTTGTATCATAGCGCATTAACTTATCCTGTTCTAAATATTGCATTATTTCTCGCAGCCTGGAACGGATCACTTCAAATTCATTGATGCCACTATTATCAATGTAATCGGTATGCAATAAAGTTTCTATAAAATCCTTTTGTGCATAAACAGCAGGTATGGTTCCATACTTTGTCAAAGCTGTTGCCTTTTTCATTAGGTCATTTTTTTTCTTGCCATATTTGTTTCCGGTTAAATAAGCCAGCTCTATTCCGTATATCAAAACATCGAACCGGGCTGCTGAAAAATCGTCCTTTTCCGGTCCCAAGAGCGGGAGGATATGTTCTTTTATGAGTAATGTTTGCTCATAGGTTAATGCAAAATATATTTCTTTTTTGGAAAATAAATCAACATAGTATATGTGTTGCCTGACTGCAAAATTATCCCGATTCAATTCAGTGATTTTATCGAGTAATTCTGTTATGAGTCCATCACGAAATGGGATTAGGTCACTGGTCTGATACTCAAAACTCTGCAATTTATATATTATTTCTGCTTTGAGTGTAAACAACTGAGCCTGAAGACTTATTATTGTATCGCCTTCATTCCCTTTACCGTTGTTTTCCCTGAAAAATTCAAAGTTGGAGCAAAAATCAAAAATATAAAATTCCTTTTTATCATTACCGTCAATCAGTCCTTTGCAAAGACGGGTTCCCCTGCCTATCATTTGCCAAAACTTTGTCTTGCTTAAAATTTTCTTAAAGAAAACTAGATTAAGAATTTCCGGAATGTCGATTCCGGTATCCAGCATATCAACTGAAATTGCTATTTGAGGCATTTTGTTTACATCCGAAAAATCATCTATTAAGCTCTGGACATAGTTAGTCTGATTGTCAATTACCCTGCAATAATCTGAGGGATAATTGGGATATTCCTTCCCCCAGATTTCATATATCTTTTCCGCATGGATATGACTTTTTGCAAATATAATGGTTTTCCCTATCTTTCCGCTATATTCAGCTTTAAGACCTTTTGTTAATAATATATTGAGTACCTGTCTTATCGTATCTCTATTAAAAATCCACGCATTTAAGGCTTCACCGCCTATAGCATCCGGAATGACCCCATCATCATCTGTAAATTTTTCTTCATATTCAGTCTTTTCATCTTCCGACAGTTCATCGTATGTTATACCCTGGCTCATGAATTTCAGTTTTGTTTCTATTGAACGGTAATCAACAAGAAACTTGTCTTTCACGGCCTGTTGCAATTCATATCCGTATGTTGGAACTCCGGCTTCAAGGTCAAATATTCCGTAGGTATTTTTATCTATTTCATTTTTTGGAGTGGCTGTAAGTCCTACCAGAAGAGCATCAAAATAGGTAAATATATCTTTATACTTGTTATAAATACTTCTGTGCGCTTCATCAATAATAATCAAATCAAAGTGACCTGGTGTATATAATAGACCGCCTTCATTATCGGTACTTTTATCAATTTGATTTATCATAGTCTGATAAGTTGAAAACACCCCGCGGGCATTGGGGTTGTCCTTTTCTTCAACCAGATTAGTGATTGACATATCAGGTAATAAATTATGAAAAGCCCGTTTTGCCTGAGTTACAAGGCTGTTCCGATCCGCAAGAAATAAAAAATTTTTAATCCAACCATGCTTTGAAAGTATATCAACAAGAGATATTACCGTCCGGGTTTTTCCGCTGCCAGTTGCCATCACAAGAAGAACCTTTCTCTGTTTCCGTGTATCAAAGGCTTCACATACTGCTTTAATAGCTTCTCGCTGATAATAACGTCCGGTTATATTTTTGTTTATCAAAACATTATTAAGTCCTGAACGCATTTCCATTTTATTAAATTCTTTTTCCAAATCACGTTTGGAAAAGATACCTGATACCTGCCGCTCAGGATAACCACCTTCCTGATCAATCCAGATATAGCTTTCAATTCCGTTGCTTAAAAAAATTATAGGTCTCCGGCCATAACGACGTTCCAAATCATCTGCATAGAGTTTTGCCTGCTGTCTGCCATTGGCGCTGTCCACGCTGGTTCTCTTGGCTTCAATCACCGCCAACGGTTTACCGTCATCGCCGAATAGTACATAGTCAGCAGCTCCGGTACCGGTTTTATTGGGCATCTTTTCAATGAAAAATTCGTCTATCCAATTTTTATCTTTTTCCCATCCGGCTATATTTAGCATAACATCGATGTACGCCTTTCGGGTCTGTGCCTCGGTCATATCCAGTGGTGTTGCTGAATAGGTTTTTTCTTTTTGATTTCGCTGCTTGGTTAATTCTTCTTTGAGAAATTGATTTTCAACTATAAGTTTATCATAGAGCTTTTCAAAATTATCTGATGAATTTAGAATTTCTGTTTCAACTGTCTGATTATCCAAGAGAGATTCATTATAATTGGTTTGATTATAATTCTTGCCATAAGAATAGGCGATGAAATCCATAAAGATATAAAGATTTTTCAATGCAATTATTGCTTGATCCCCGGAAATTTTTTTAGGATAACGATCGGCAGTAACTCCCAACTGATGCAGATAATCAAGACGCTTATAAATATGCTTCCCGACAATATTCTTGAACTCGTCAGTATTGATAAGGGTAACCAATTGATCCTGATAGGGCATTTTAAGGTCAGCGTCGGCCGAGTACATCCATTTTACGCCGAATTCCATGGCTTTTCGGCAACTCACAACCGATAAAGCGGCATCATTGCGATAAACCAGTTCTGCGATAATTGCCGCATCAGCGAAGGAGGAAAATCTTGCATCGGACTTCAGAAAGTCAAAATTTGTCATTACGGGCTGTCCTTCGTATTAAAATCACTTTATTCATATTATTCTCCTAAAAAATTGCATGGTCAAGCTCCGGAGTATGACAAATTTTGATTTGTCGGTCTGTTGAACAAACTCGGCAAACTCTTTTTGGAGAGAAAGAGGGGGGAGAATAACTTCCAG
>Ga0082212_10003292_pt1 | contig 23029 bp, 20 predicted proteins | sample TergutNt197P3_FD_71548 | JGI IMG/M metagenome (GOLD analysis project Ga0082212, IMG submission 71548) | Neocapritermes taracua P3 segment gut microbial communities from Petit-Saut dam, French Guiana - Nt197 P3 | ecosystem: Host-associated > Arthropoda: Insects > Digestive system > Gut ...
TCAGCGAATTAGGAGAGCCCAGTTGCCGACGCAAACGATGTTCCTCCGCATTGCCGCGAGTTTCAACCTGTTTGTTGATCTTCTCTTGGACGAGTTGTATCCCCTTTTCACAACTCACCCAACAATAAAGAATGTTAGAGAGTGCCGACTCCCGAAGATAACCCTCTTTTTCATTGTTGACCTCCTTAACCAGCGTACAGTAAAACTGTTGATACTGCTCCTTCGCCTTCGGCAACATCGGTTTCTCTGGGTTTTGGGCATCATGATACAACGCAATGATCGGAAGCGTTGAGAGAATGACCGGTTTCATGCCGCTGTTTGCCAATTCGTAGGTTTTCAGGAACAACTCATACGCCCGCTCTCCTTCACCGCACTGGGCAAGCAGGATCAAAAGAGACGTATGTCCGCTAAACGGTTTCGCATCATCGTTTCCATTAGGATCATTACCGAAGAGGGTAATGTTGATAGACTCCACCGCCCTTTTTTTATCGCCGAGTTCCAAGAAAAACTTCGGCAATTCTTGTGCCGCCGCATTGGAATTCGGTGCGATATTTGCTGTTTTGAGCAATTCCAATGCCTCGTTGAAATGCTTTTGCGCATCCTCCTCGGCAAAATAGACGTACTCCATTTTTCCCATCGCACCCAAGACGTTTGCCTTATTCGCTGGATCGTTTTCTTTGCCGATCAGCACGGCGGCTTTATCAAGCAACACTTTCATTGCCGCTGTGTCCGGTTGAAACGGTTTCGGTGTCGGTGGCGTTTCTCCCCGCTCCGCCATTTCCCGTTGCTCTGCCCAAACCTTATTTCGTGCGGCAATGGGCTTCATAATCTCTTCTGCCGATTGCATTGCCGATGCAATATCGAGAAAATGATCCGGTGAATTGTACTCCATTGCAAAAAACTGCTCTTCTGAATGGTAATCGGAATAGTATCGTTGCGAGCCGAATCCGCGAGACTGCACAATACCCAAAGAACCATACGGGGGTTTTTCAAGAGTCACAGCGATATTCAACAGAATCCACGCCGCATAATACGGCGAATCAACCTCATCGACGATTTTCATTGCCGACTCACGTTGGTCATTTTGGTACAGCAGCGTAATCACATCGGAATATTGCTTATGTCGACTCTGCGGCTCTTCGGTCTTATTGATTTCCGTACAATACCTGTCTAGAAGCGTTTCGATCTTTTCCGTGTGTTGCTCCTGACTGGCTTTCTCTTTCAGAAGGTCTTCGAGTAACATAAGATACCCGAGGGCACGGTGAGTTTCCGGTGGTGGCGGCGGCGGACTCCAACCCGATACCAACACCAAACGCACAGCCGGCGGCGGTCCGAGAGCATCAATGATTTCCAATGCCTTTTCCAAATCGCCCGATTGTTGATATGCCCTTGCCAGTGCCATCAACATAAACGGTTTCGTTTCTGTTGAGCGAACCAGTTCGATAATCTTTTCGGCTTGGTCGAATTTTTCCCGGGCGAGTAACATTTCGACCAGTCCTTGTAGAAATTGAGTGCGATCATCCGAACCTGATCTTCCTGACAAGCCTGGACGATCAGTAAAGGTGATTTTGGGGTACGTTTCCAATGCTTCATCGAAAAGCCTGCAGCGGAGTTGGAATTGCATGGCAGTCATGCCGTTCCACAAGGGTTCTATGTAAGAATCTCCGCTCTTCTGTATGAATTTTGTCGTTTTCAAAACGGGAATCGCATCTTCTTCAAAGCCGAGAGCGATTTGCGTTTCCACGACAGCACGAAATTGCTGCGACTGCGAAACGGTTTTGAAGTCTTTTACTTTTTCAAGCAAAGATTGTAATTTTTTACGAATGGCGGTACGTGCTGGCTCTGTCTGAACGGCAGTATAAAGTTCCCGAAGCGGCGGAACAATGAATGGTTCATGGAGCCAAGTCGAGTCAACACTCCAATTGATGTTTTGCCCCACCACAAAATTTCCTGCCCCTTCAATAAGATAATCGATCCCCTCGTCGTATTTTTCTTCTTGGAGGAGTTTTTTTGCCAGTTTTGAAAAGAACTTTTCGGTTCCCCCCAGCCCCCAATGACGTTCTTCGACACCAGCATAAATTTCCTCCAATTCCCTCGCTTGTTTCACCGCTTGCTCGATGTTCCCATGTTCCAGGTCGAACATGACAAGAACAAGTTTGGCTTCACACCGTTCAAAGATATTTTCCGTTGACTCTGCCAATGTTTGCAATTCTTCGCGTGTCGGCAAGTCGCTGACTCGATCTCGACCATCCAACTTCAAATCGCTACGGATTCCTGCTCGTGCCTGCGATTCTCTCAATTCTTCCAGATAGCCGGTGAATTCCTTTTTCGTATCGGCATCGGTAAGACTGGCGACCAACGTTTCCGCCTTGTCGATGGGGAATTCACGAAATAATCTGAAAAACAGGTCTTTCCTCATTCCTTCGCAGGTTTTGTTTTGGGGAACTTTAGTCGTAAAGAGTAGTCCCTTTTCGAGTAAAATATCAGTTTGCTCACCTCCAGATTGCCGCGTCATACAACCGACGACAGCCTCCACAGACCAGCGGAACCGCTCATTGCCGTCGAAGTGAACTGTACTGTACATTTTGCCGGTAAAATCGTCATTACATCGGACGAGTAGATCGTCCAAAAATTCTTGCGGATAGAAGTCGTCGGCTGACAAAAGGCTCGCTTGTCCGCCATCGCCATAAAAACGGTCTATGTCTTCAAAAAAACGAGTAGCATCATGATACTGCCCCATAACGGGCATATCGATAAACGACTTGTGTGTCAGACGGAGTGCCGCCTTTGCGGCTTCTTTGTCGCCAATTTCCAGTAGAGTCTTGGTGATGTCTTTGAGCATACCGCAGCGCAGATTGTTGGGATGCTCTTCAGTGTATAGCGACATTCGATTGACCACATCGAGGGCATCGCAGATGATCGGATGGCGTTTCAGATGATTGCGTTCTTCTTGGGTAAGGACCCTGCAAAGTTCGAGGGTGTCGATGTCCGCCCCGAAAACCGGCGACTGTGTCGCCGTATAAACGAGGAGCAAAGCGAAAATCAGTGGCAGAAGCAGAAAAATTCGGTACATGGGTCGTACTCCGTTAAGAAATGGGAAAACCTCTATCAGTATAGACGCTCGAAAACGGAATTCAATAGAGAAAAAATACCAGAGTGCCAGTTTGTATTCTCCAGCACTCCTGTACCCCAGCATGTTGTATCAGGAAATCGAAAAGAAGTTCGGTAAATCGTTTTACACGCGGGTTGATCAGGGAACGACGGCGGAGCAGAAGGCGACGTTCAAGAATTTAACTCCCGAAAAGGTAACGGCAACGAGTTTGGCGGGGGATTCCATTACGGCGAAGTTGACGAACGCACCGGGCAATGGAGCGTCCATCGGCGGTTTGAAGGTGGTGTCGTCGGGCGGTTGGTTTGCCGCTCGTCCATCGGGAACGGAGAACATTTACAAGATTTACGCCGAGTCGTTCAAGAGCGAAGAACACTTGCAGAAAATTTTGAACGAGGCGAGTAAAATCGTGGACGGTGCGCTGGGATAACAGAGCCAAGATATTAGCAGGGCACAAAGAGTAGGGGATGAAGTTTGCGCCATGCCCTAACTTTTTTCTACCCAAAAGTTTCATGGGCGAGCGGCTAATTGTCGTAACCGTTGAAATTGGGCGGAAATATCGGGATGTCCCAGCAAAGCCGAACCGACAACAAAAAGATTTGCCCCGGCACCGGCAACATCGGCAATCGTTGATTCTCCAATCCCGCCGTCTATCGAAATGAATTTGTTTTCGCTTGCAATTTCCCGAATCCGCCGGATTTTATCGATGGCAACCGGATTAAAAGCCTGTCCGCCAAAGCCGGGCATCACGCTCATCGTCAATGTCAGATCGCAGTCGTTGACAAACGGGAGAACCGACTCGATGGGGGTCGGAGGATTGGAAGCCAAACCGGGAACAGCACCGAGTTTACGAATCGTGTCGAACATCGGTCGGGGATCAGGCACGACTTCGACGTGAATCGTGAGAAAATCGGCACCCGCCTTTCGGAAAACCGGCAAATAGGGTTCAGGATTTTGCAACATCAAGTGAACGTCCAGCGGGAGTCGCGTGGTGCGCCGAATCGCTTCAACGACTGGTACGCCGAAACTCAAATTCGGCACGAAGTGTCCATCCATGATGTCGAGGTGTAGAACCTCTGCTCCCGCCGCTTCCAAAGCCCGAATATCCAGCTCCAGATGGGTAAAGTCCGCTGCGAGGAGGGACGGGTTAATCAGAGGGGATGCTGTAGGCTGCAGGCTACAGGTTTCAGGATTCATGGATACTAGATTCTTGGTTAAATTATTTGGTACAGATTTTTAACGGCAAATTCTACAGCCTCAATCCTACCGTTTATCGCCGCTTCTTCTTTTTTTCCTTGATCGCAAGGCCATCTTCCAATGCTTTGCCGGCTTTGAAGACAACGACGTTTCTTTCCTTGACCATGACTTCGTCGCCAGTTCTGGGGTTTCGAGCCCTTCGGGCTGCCCGCTTTCTGACCTCAAAGACGCCGAAGTTACGCAGTTCAATCCGCCCCTCTGCGACAAGTGTTTCCGCAATACAATCGAACACGTTTTGGACAATGTCCTTCGTTTTCAACTGTGTCATGTTGAGTTTTTCGGAAATGGAACGAACAATTTCTTTTTTTGTCATAGTGGGCACTCCGAGTTAGGACTATTTGGACGGGAGAAAAAGACGACCATTCCCCAAGGCAATGGAGAAAGGGTCGTCGGAGAATAAGCAATTACGAACTATTTCGTTTCAGCAGCATCAGCATCGGCGGGAGCAGTAGTATCCGAAGCCGAAGCCGGTGTGGGAGCCGGAGTGGGCTTCTTGTCACCGCCGCCACCGCAACCGGTTGCGACAAAACCAAGGGCAATAACCATAGCACAGAGAACGATCAATTTCTTCATTGTATTTAGGTGAAGTTAGGGGGAAAACGTTTGCCGTATTTTCGCCAACCGAAAACACAGAGCATGTCCCATGATAAAGTATTTTTTCCGAAATACAAGGGGTGTCGAGTCACGCAATCAGTCCGTCGACAAGATATTATGCGCAACTTTTATTCTATTATAGAGTGCGGTTTTGCCGATGAAAGTGGCAGGTGAAGGTTGCGTACAGATTCCATTTATCTCCCCTGATGTCGGAAAATTTGGGCTTTTTGACAGTAATCGACCAGTCCCCTGGCGGTCTGACCGGTGGGTATCTTGTCCTGAACAAGGCGGGTCGCCCACTGGAATTTCACTGCACTGCGCCGCTATCACCCAACAAAATTCAAGAAATTCTCTACGGCAACACTTTTCAGCCATTTCTCTACGGCGAAAGGATTGCCCAAGTGCTCACTCAACGCTCCAAACTACCTATTTTGTCCATTCTAACAGACGTGGTTGACGTTCTAACGGTTCAACCATTGATTTCAACTCCGATTATTTACGCTTTTGGAGGTCTCACAAAGGTGGAAATATCCGAAGAATTGAGTCAATCGCTCAAAACGTTCGGTATTGATCATACTCGACTCCAAACGGAGAATTGGTCGCCTGACGAAATGCCGCAAATGCCGCATGTACCAGGATTTGATACTGATAATTGGCAAACAGTCAGGATTGGTAATCGGTTGATCGCAGTACCGGATACAGAAGACGAATCGTTGATCACCGAGATTAAGACGAGGGCGCGGACAATCGACTTGCTCGAACCCTTTGCTCGAATTCGCCTCGCTCTCGAAGAAGCCAAAAATGCAGCATGAGCAGGGAAAATCAATCACCTTTGCTTTGCAGTTGCAAAACCTGACCGTCCGATATGGGGGCTAAATGATCGAGAGCCTCCCGGTAAATTTGGGTAACTTCGGCGACGTATTCCGGCGGCTTGAGTCGTCCTTCAATTTTGAACGCGTGAATCCCGGTGGCGATCAGTTTCGCCAATAGCGGCAGAGCAGCAAGGTCATGCGGACTCAAAATCGGCTTCCGCTGCACACCGGTTTGTTTTACGGAATAGGGGAGACGGCATGGCTGTGCGCAACATCCCCGATTGGCACTTCTGCCGCCAAGACCGAGACTAGCGTAACACTGACCGGAATAACTGATGCACAATGCTCCATGAATAAAACACTCAAGTTCGACGTTGGTATTTCGCCGCAGTTCGGCAATTTGTTTGATCGACAATTCTCTCGGCAATATGACTCGCTGTATTCCTAGCGTTGCGGCAAGTCCGATGGCGGCCGAGGAAGTCAAACTCATCTGCGTCGAGGCGTGTAACGGCAAGCCGGGGCAGAGCCGCTGGGCTAATCGGGCAACACCGATGTCTTGCACAATCACGGCATCGACACTGGCGGTAGCAACGTCCCGAAGGAGCGATTCGACGGTGGGAAGTTCATCAAAGTGAATGAGCGTGTTGAGCGTAAGATAGCCTTTCACCCCACGTCGATGGAGATAATTCAACACATCTTCGAGTTTTTTGAGGGGAATGTTTTCGGCGCGTCCTCGTGCATTGAAATTATGCGGCTTGGCAAGCCCGAAATAGACCGCATCCGCACCGTTTTCAACAGCAGCGTACAAACATTCTTCAGAACCAGCAGGGACGAGGAGTTCAGGAGTGTACATGAAACAGCGACTCTGTATTCTATATTGTTATCAGAATCCTACAAGCCGCCAGTGTACGGCTTGCAGAGTCCGGGAATTTGCAAAAACCAAACATCTTTCCGACAGAAACACGTTCCCTCTCCCACTGGGAGAGGGTTAGGGTGAGGGCTGGTCAGTTTGACCTACCGGAAACATCACCTTCCCCGCTCTTTTTCTACTTCATCCCAACGTTTGATTGCCCGCGAGACGACCCAGAGAAAAAAGAGTTCCAACAAAACAAGGACACCAATCGAAAGTTGAACGGAGTTGTCGTTGCGAATTTCCGCAAGCCGCTCAGGAAGTTTCAGCCAACACCACGCCGCTAAAATGGTAATGAGAAAAAGCGGCGCAATATACTGGATAAGGTAGCGGACAAACCACGGAAGAGAAATTTGCGACCCTCGTTCCAGTTCCGACATGGCAGTGTCGATTCCGAGTCCCCAGCCGAACATGAACACCATGAACGATGCGGAAACGAGAATAAAAATATTCGCAATCCAAAAATCGAACGTGTCCATCGCTACGAGTCCTTTCGAGAAATACAGGACGAATAATGAGGCGGCAAGCATCAATCCGCCGAGCAACAGGATGCTCCCTTTTCGCTTCAGTCCAAGTCCATCTTCAAATAAGGCAATCGCCGGTTGGAGCATTGAGATGGAACTTGTTGCGGCGGCAAGGAACAACAATAGGAAGAACAGGAGACCGAAAAACTGACCCAGCGGCATCTGTTCAAAAACGCAAGGCAATGTCTGAAATCCGAGGGTAAAGGAACTACCGAGGTTCTCCTTATTGATTGCCGCGTGTCCCAAAAACATCACTGCCGCCGGCACGATCATCATTCCGCCGAACACGACTTCAATGAGACTGTTGCTACCGACAGCCATTGCGCAGGAAGCCGCTATATCGTCTTTTGCCTTCAAGTAACTCGCATACGTTAAAATCAATCCGAAACCGACGGAAAGCGAAAAGAAAACCTGCCCGGCAGCCGCAAGCCAACACTCGGGATTGGCAAGATGATGCAAGATCGTTTTATCAGAGCCGGTGGTCGTCCAGACGAACTTCATGCCGTCCCAAAAACTCTGTCCCTCTACACCAGTCGGATTGCCGAGCGTTGCCACTCGAATCAAAATGATCGTCGAACAGACCAGCAGTACAGGCAATGCCCAGACGCAAAACCGCTCAATCCCTTTGCTGATTCCGTGATAGACCAGCCCGAAATTCAGAATGAAGCAGACAAAAATGCAGAGCAAACTCGGATTCGCAAACGCTACCTTCAAGGAGTTTCCATGTTCCGACATTCCGACGAGACTCGCAAAACGTTCGCTGTATGCTTGACTGGAACCGAGGTTCATGATTCCTTGTGCGTACTGTACGGCATAGAGCAGGCACCAACCTTCAATGATAATATAGTAGGAAAAGATCACGACAGGCATCATCACGAAGAGCGAACCGGCGTACATCACGCGTCTCCGGTTGACCACACTCCGAAAGATTCCGGGAGCGGAATTGTGTCCCCGTACACCGCCATAGCGACCCAGTGCCCACTCTGTCCATGCCAGAGGCAGCCCCAGAAAGATCAAGGCAACAAAGTATGGAATCATAAAGGCGACTCCACCGTATAGTGCCATCTGACCGGGAAAGCGGAGAAAGTTGCCGAGTCCCACTGCACTGCCGACGACAGCAAGAATGATGCCCAGTTGTGATGTCCAGTTCTCTTTCGATTGCATTGGAAACACCATTATAGTCCGTTATACAATGGACGCAAGTACAAAAGGGGGCATTGGCACTTCGGATGCGGAAACGTTTTTCGACACACAGTGCGCAGAAATTCCTTTGTTTTTTTTCGCACCGGGCTACACATCGACAACAGCGCAGACTACGAGAGTAGGACTCGGCATCGTGCAAACCTTTGATCCGAATAAACCGTGCCGAGTTGTTTTCTTGGATTGGTACTCAGAAAGAGCGGTACACAAGATTCGCCGGGATGTTCGGGGAAAACTTCCGATTATCAATAACACTGCCGAATATCTGACTCTGCTCCTCCAGGAAGTGAAAGCACAGAGCAAGGTTTGTCTTTTCGGGTTCAGTTTCGGCGGCAGAATTGTATGTCATGCAGTCGAAACATTGAGGAAGAGCGGTCAGAGACCTGAAGGATTACGTTTGCACCTCGTATTATCGGCTGCCGCAACAGATAGAGACTGGTTTGCAGTCGGACAACAACTGAGTAAGGTACCAGAAATTGTCGATAAAATTTTAGTAACCTACAACCCTGACGACTGGGTCTTGCGGTTTTATCCCTTTATGTACAATTTTCAACACAGGGCACAGGCACTGGGGTTGGAAGGACTCCCCATGCACAATATCGCTAGGGAATACCGAGACCGGTTTGAAAATATCAACATTAGCCAGTACATCGGCGATGAACACCAAACGTTATACCATGTTCGGAGTCCCATCTTCCGAAGCCGGATCAATCGCTACTGTTTTTTTGAGTGAGGTTGCCTGATAATGCTCGAAGGCTTCTTGAGACAGTCGTTTGCCCCAAAGTGTTGGATACTGCCCCGTGGCACACGCCATACACAGATGCTCCGATGCAATCCCAATAGCCTTCACCGCCGAATCTATCGGCAAGTATCGGAGTGTATCCGCTCCCAAGTCTTCCGCCATCCGGTTTTCGATTTCACGGGTCACGTTCCACTGTTCCGGCGGTAAACCTTCCATATACTGCGGTACGAACAATTCCGCATAAGTGGACATGTCCACTCCGTAAAAACAGGGAGCGACAATCGGCGGACACGCTGCCCGAACGTGAATCTCCTTCACTCGTCCCAATTCACGCATTCGTTTCAATAAGACGCGCATTGTTGTACTTCGGACAATCGAATCTTCCACGAGCAGCACCTTTTTTCCCTCCAAAATATCCCGAAGAGGGGTATATTTTGTTGTCGCTTTTCTCCAACGTTGTTCCCCTCCTTCGATAAACGTTCGTCCGCTGTATCGATTCCGAATCAGCCCCTCAACGCTGGGAATTTTGAGCGAATATGCCATTGAGTCAGCGGCGGCTTTACTCGTATCCGGCACCGGTACGACAACAGTATTTTCATCAATCGTTACATCACCGAGGAGCAATTCCTGTCGGGCAAGTTCTGCGCCGAGATTTTTCCTCGCCAGATACACCCCGCTGCCGTCTAGGACACTGGCAACGTTGGCAAAGTATATCCATTCAAAAAAACAATGAGCGTGAGCCGTTTTTTCGGCAAATCGTTCGAATCGAATTCCCTTTTCGTTCACGATAATGACCTGACCGGGCTCAACATTTTTGATGTTTTCCGCAGAAAAACCGAGGTTGAAGAGAGCAACACTTTCGCTGGCGGCGGCGAACAAGGAACCCTCAATGGCATAACAGAGCGGCTTAAGTCCCAGCGGATCGCGGGCAACGAACATTTCACCAAGGGCATTGAGAAAAACGATGTTGTACGCACCGTCGAAGAGAGCAGCGAGTGATTTGCACACTTCCAGCAAATCAGGCTCCTCTTGTGGGGAAAGCGCAGCACAGATGTAGTGCATGATGATTTCGGTGTCGGTCTCCCGGGCAAGATAGGTATTGCCGTCATGGAGAAGCGTTTCCCGAAGATTACCGAAGTTGGCAAGTTGTCCATTGAAGGCAAAACTGAACCACTTGTGTTTTTTGATGTGGTGCCGCTCAAAGGGTTGAGCGTAACTCCGGTCATCATGTCCACAGTTGGCATATCGGACGTGTCCGATGGCAGCACGTCCAGCATATTCCGCCATAAGTTCCGTATATTTTTCCCGCTTGGATGTATGAAATACTTCGGCAACGCTACCAACCTCTTTGTGGGTGTCGATCAACTGTTGCCGGGATGGCGAATAGGTCGTGAATCCCGCCGCCAATTGTCCCCGATTTTGCAAATCGAGCAATATCCGAGGGATGAGCATCGAAACGGACTCCCTGCCCTGCGCAGGACAAAGCGGTGAAAGTTCGCCGCTGGGAAGATGGTAAATCGCTGCTACGCCGCATTCCTCGTGGAGGGTGCTCATTGGGGAGAAAAATTCAAGGATACTACTCTAAATTCTAACGAAGTTTTTTTGTTTTGCAATACGGACGAGTGGCAGTCCATTACATTTTATTACATCCATAAAACCGGCTACCAATGTTAGGAAACGATTCTGATTCAAGTCCGGGAAAATTTGCTTGTTTTCCCAAAGAAAAATAGAACGTGTTTTTGACTCGCCCCCAGAGTTCCCATAAATATACAGGGGAATTCCAATTCGTTCGGAGTGCATTTCCAAAGGGAGTCGAATTAGTGATTCCCTTTTTTTTCTCTTGACATTTTTTGACCGCTTGGGACAATACGTTCACGTCGCAATCTCCCCCCTATCTCGTCGAAATAAAATGCAGAAATCAGTCTTGCTTTTCATTGTTACATCCATCGCCCTTTCATTTATAGCGGCTGTTGCTCAAGAGACGGACACCGCGCTGGCAAATAGGGTCGGCAGTGAACGGCTAATGATCGAAATGAAAGACGGCGAAGGGCTGGCAAACAGAGGATTGGAACTCAAAAAAGAGATCAAACCCCGCTTGCCCAACGGTTTCGGTCCCGTTGTGAATCCCATCCAAAAAGGAACAATCTATGCGATCCAGCGAGACTACAATGGACTGATCGCACTGTTAGAATTACGGATCGAACTCTTGAAAAAAGAACGCGATGCCAAAATTGATGCCGTCCTGACACCCGATCAATTGGAAAGAGTCCGTACCCCTACCCGGAAGACAGGTTCACAAAGCCGCAGTCTTTAGAGGCTGCGCAACACGGCAACAATTCCAACGAGTGAGGCTTCGCTCGCCTCCTTTTGGGGTGGAAATCCCAAATCGCAGAGCGTTTTTGTCGTAATCGGACTGATACTGACCAAGCATGTTTGACGGAGCATGTCGCCGAACATGTGAACCAACGACCGTGCGATTGCCGAACTCGTTACCGTAATATAATCAATGCTCCCTTGTCGCATTAACTCGGCTATCTGTGGATCGACTTGGGTACGATCCACACTTTGATAGACGGCTATTTCGGAAACGCAGCCTCCCGCCTCGGTCAACGACCGCTTGAGAACATCGCGTCCCCGGCTTGCCCGAAGATGCAAAAAACGTTTTCCTTGTTTTGCTTCTGTCAGCAATGCTTCCGCAACTCCTTCGGCAGTAAACGTCTTGGGAACAAGATCGGCATGCCGACCGATTTGTTGATATAGTGCCGCATCCGTACTGTTGCCGATGACGGCAATCCGAATTTCCGCTGGCATCTCAACAGTGCCGAGCCGGTCAAAAAAGGAATGAATGCCGTTGCTACTCGAAAAAACAAGCCAATCGAATCCACCACTTCGTAGTTGTTGTATGGCTTCGTCCGTTTCGTGCCAAGACTCGGGAGGGAAAATATCTATGACAGGCTGTATGAACACTTGAAAACCGAGTGTTTCTAATTGTGTTTTCGCCGGTTCCGCCTGATGTTCTGGTCGAGTGAGTAAAACCGTTGGTATTTTGCGCACCGTGCGTTTCACGATTTTTGCCGTCAAATTTTTCAGAGATTGTTCCAAGTGTTTAACAGTTCGGACATCCCTGTTTCGCTGCGGCAAAACGACGAAATCGTACCCACTCGGCAACATGGGCTGGGATTTTCGAAAGGCTTCGCGGATGAGTCGTTTCCATCGGTTGCGAACGACGGCGTTGCCGGCTTTTTTGGAAATGGAAAGCCCTAACCGGCTGTGCGGTAGTTCATTGGGAGCGGCAAACAAAATGAGCGCAGGGTCGGCAACGGAACGCCGGGTAGCGAATACCTTTTGAAACTGATTGGAATTGCAAAGACGCAAGGATTTGGGGAAATGGTTGATCATGTTTTTATTGGGAATTTCTATACTGCAAACGGGGACAATTTGGACGTTTCTCTCCCGTCATTCCGGCTTGCGCCGGAATGACAAAAATGACCATTTTCATGCCGTTTTCAGTATAGCAGGGAATTCGAAAAAAATGTTATGAGGCGCTAGTTTTTGTGCGTCTCCATTTCCCGCATGAGTAGTTGAATATCTTCCCATGTATCTTTCTTTGCGGCAGGATTTCGTAATAGATACGCCGGATGGTAGGTGCAAACCACCTTGATTCCGTTGTAATCAAACACCTTGCCGCGCATTGCGCCAATCGTTTGCTCCGAAGCCAATAAATTTTTCGCCGCCACCGCACCGAGACAACAAATGAACTTCGGCTGAATGATTTCCAACGTGCGATCCAAAAATGGTCGGCAATGTGCCGCCTCGTCCGGCATCGGATTGCGGTTGCCCGGAGGTCGGCAACGCAGAATGTTGCAAATGTAAACGTCTTCACGACGGATTTTCATGCCCTTCGTGATAATATCTGTCAACAGTTGTCCGGCACGCCCCACGAAGGGCTCACCTTGTTTGTCTTCGTCCATACCGGGGGCTTCGCCGAGAAAGACCAGCGGCGAATCAGGGTTGCCCACCCCGAAAACGGTTTGCGTTCGACTTGCCGCCAAGTCTCTACATCGGGCACATTGCTCAACTTCTTCGGCGAGATACCGAAGTTGATCGGCTTTTGAACCTCCACTCCCATTGAGCCGGTACTCCGGCGCAACGGGCACTGGAGCGATGGACGCTGAGGGTGCGGGCGCAAGTCCACTGGTACTTGGCGGCTGAACCGAGGGCTGCGCTATGGGGCGTTCTCTGACCTTTTTCTGAATCTTTTTGAGGTCAGAAACACCAGCAAGCCTCATGATTTCCAAATAATCTGCTACTCCTTCGTACATTTTTTCCTGTGCTACTTGAAAATTTCTGCCAGTTTGGCTTGCAACGTACCATTGATACAGCGAACATCTGTCGCAACGACCTTGCCGTCTTTGTCCACCAACACCATCGTAGGAACACCGTTGATAGAGTAAAATGTCCCTTGTTTCGGTTGCTTTGCCTTATCTGTTAGAGCCTCCGAAATAATAAGCCAAGGCAATTTTTCGTCTTTGACGGTTTTTTTAACGATTTCAACCTGTTCGGTCTCTTTCCCGCGTTCCCTAATATAGACTGAAACAATTTCGAATCCCTTGTCGTGGTACTTTTTATAGACTTCCCGCATACCGGGGAGTTCCCTCTTGCATGGAAGACACCACGTCGCCGTAAATTTGACCAACACGTATTTTCCGCGAAGGCTTTCCCACTTGAAATCCTTGTCATCCAGTGTTTTTCCGTAAAGTTTCGGGTCTCTGCCGGTTGCCAGACGAAGGACAGATTCTAATGAAAGCGAGACATTTGTTTTTTCTTCTGCCGTTAACGTGCATGCAGGTGACTGAGCATAATCGAGCAGTTCTTCGATTATCTGTGTGCCGACAGCATCGTACCGCCGAACAATATCTCCTCCCAATGATTTAATATAGGATAAAATATCGGAAACAGGGATGTCTTTCTGGTTGAGCCACGTTTTTAATTCGAACTTGGTTTGATCGAGATTTTGTAATGGGACTCTTGTCTCCATCATTCTGTCGTAAAAATTGCCGAATCGATACGATGCTGAAAATTTTCGGAGGAGGGGACGTTCACTTGCGGACAATTCGTTGAGAAATGTTTCCAGTTTTTTTTCGGCTCCTTCGACTTCAGCCGCCTTCTGATATTGGAAGGCTTGGAGTTTCAAGGAAAGAGCATTCCATCTTTCTGAATCGTTCCCCGCTATTTCCAGCAGTTTTTCGCTTGCCGACATAAAAACGCTGGTTGCCATGAGGAAAGTCTCTTTTTGGGGGGGATTTTGAGGGGCTTTGCTCATCTCTTGATCGATGAAAGCGATAACGTCTTCCATTGTTTTGGCATCGCTTAGTTGTTTGTCCTGTGTTTGAGCGGATACAACAAGCAACGTAAATAAAAAAAACAGAAAAACAACGTATTTTAGGAAAGACATGGATGGTTTTCTCCTGAAAAGGACAGGGAAAGTCCTGTATGGAACATTGGTCATTCTAACGGATATGATTGTTCTTTTCAAGAAGGTACTTCATTTTGTTTGCCTTGCCTTTTTTGTTTTCATGAGGAACAGTCCCCAAATTAAACCCGCATATTCCGACGAAATTGCCCCGCAAGAGCGTTCATGGCGAATCGAAATGCCGAAATGGTTTGGGGACTGTTCCTTTGTTCTGAGCAACTGTGAATATGCCCTATCCCCACCGTAATTTTCCGCGAATAGGTTCTTCAGGTTCCGTTTGGAGTTTTTCCAGCAATACCTTGTCGGCATCAGACCATTTTTTTGGAAGAACGACCTGCAATATCGCAAACAGGTCACCTGTGCCGCCTACCCCGCACTGTTTAATTCGGAGTTTCATTCCACTCGATGTACCAGCCGGGATGGTCATGGTTACGTTTCCCTTGGGAGTAGGAATGTCAATTTTCGTGCCGAAAATCGCCTCCTTGAGCGATAGGGGAACATCGACGTACAAATTGTTTCCTTGCCGACGGAAACAAGGATGCTCATCGATGTGGACGGTAATAAACAAGTTTCCCGATCCGCCGCCGTTCGGATCAGGCTCACCCAGTCCAGGCAGACGGATTTTTTTATTTTCCTCAATGCCGACAGGAATAGTCACAGAAACCGTCCGACCGCCGACCTGCACATCCACCTTCCCGCCGGTAATGGAAAGCGCAAAAGGAATCGAAAGAGCGGTTTCGACATCTCTGCCGCGACGAGGTTGGCGGCCTGCATTAAAGAATTCGTCAGGAGTTGCCCCTCCAAAACCTCCGCCGAACATGTGCATGATGTCGTCGAGGTTATTGAAGTTGAAATTGGTTTTCCTTCCCGGCGAACCTCCGCCAAACGACCATTGAAAGGGACCTTGTCCGCCCCCAGAGCCCATCTGGTCAGGTGAGACTCCGAATTGGTCATAGACTTGACGCTTTTCGGGGTTTCCGAGCACGTCAAAGGCTTCCTGCACTTTTTGAAATTTTTCCTTTGCCCCCTTCGGGTCGCTTTGATTAAGGTCAGGATGGTACTTCCGGGCAAGTTGCCGGTACGCCTTCTGGATTTCTTCCCGCGAAGCCGTCTTTGAGACACCAAGGACTTGATAGTAGTCGTCCGTTTTCATACCCTATTATTATAACCCATGAATTGGACCCATGAATTTGACGGAGACGAGAGTCAGGGTTTAATTGCTCGTTTTTTTCCGGCAACTTTGGCTTTTTTGGTGCTGGTCTGTTGTTTGGAGGCGACAGTTTTCCCGACGGGTGCGGTTTCTGTGTCGTGTGCTACCTTGAAGGGCGTATTTCGTACTTGTTTGCGAACAGCCCCGGATCGCAGGCATTGAGCACAAACGCGAACGGTCTTGGACGTTCCATTTGTGGTGGTTGTTCGAACGTTTTGCAAATTCGGCAGAAACGTTCTCCGCGTGATGCCCGTAACTTTCGTACCGACTCCACCGAGATATTTCGCTTTACCTCTTGTTTCAACGCTATTTCCAAGACTGCGTCCCTTTCCACAGATTTCACAGACACGTGCCATACACAATACTCCTACAAAAACTCCGCCTGATTTTAACAGAAAATCCCCATCTAACAAGGGGCGGGAACGTGATTGCCCTCATCGAAACATGAAGCCGTCTTGAAAATGTTTAGCAATCGTGTAGAATGGGGGCGTTTCTGCTCTAAAGCGAGGTGCGCAGTGCCAGGTACAGCCGTGATCGGTCTCCAATGGGGGGACGAAGCCAAAGGGAAAATTGTCGATCTGTTGACAGAGCGGCACGATATTGTTGTACGTTTCCAAGGAGGGGCTAATGCAGGTCATACTGTAGTGGTCGGGGACAAGAAATATAAACTTTCCCTAATACCGAGTGGTATTTTCCGTCCGCACATCCAGTGCGTCGTTGCCGGAGGAGTTGTTCTCCATCCCAAAACCTTTTTGCAGGAGATCAGCACCCTCAATGCGCAGGGAGTTTCCATCGGAAAAAATCTGATGATCAGCGACCGTGCACACGTAATTTTCCCTTGGCATCATATTGAAGATGTCTTGTTCAACAAAGTCGGGCAAAGCGAACCCATTGGTACGACGATGCGGGGAATCGGTCCCTGTTACCGCGATAAAGTCGGACGGTCAACTGCCCTCCGCATTAGTGATCTTTATCGGAACGATCTTAAAGCACGTATCGAAAACATCATTGATGCCAAAAATCGAATGATCGCCGGTTTGATTGTCGATATTGATAATTCGATGGATATTCCCGGTCTTGATGCAAATTTTAATGCGGACACGATTCATAAAGAATACGAGGTGTATGCTGAACAACTTCGTCCGTTCGTTGCCGATACCACTGAATACCTTTTGAATGCAGTGGATGCCGACCAACGAATTCTCTTCGAAGGTGCGCAAGGCGCACTTTTGGACATTGACCATGGAACGTTCCCCTACGTTACGAGCAGTAACAGTAGCGGGGTGGGAATTTCTTGCGGTAGCGGCGTGCCTGCCCGGTTCATTTCAAATATGATCGGAGTGGCAAAATCCTATACGACCCGTGTCGGCGGCGGTCCATGTCCGACGGAACAATCCAATGACATTGGTCAGAAACTTCGGGAGCGTGGCAACGAATATGGAACGGTCACGAAACGTCCTCGACGTTGTGGTTGGTTTGATGCCGTTGCCGTCCGCTACGCGTCCCGGGTCAGTGGTGTCGATACACTCTTTCTCACGCTCTTGGATGTGTTGAGCACCTTTGAAACATTGCAAATATGTACGGCTTATGAACTCGATGGGCAGCGAATTAACGCCTTTCCGAGTCTATCCCAAGATTTGCGGCGTGTGATTCCCACTTATGAGACTTTGCCAGGGTGGTCGGAGGACATTAGCGGCGCACGGAAATTCGATGACTTGCCAGTCAATGCCCAAAACTATGTCAAGCGGATTGGCGAACTTGTCGGAAAACCCGTCGGACTGATTTCGGTGGGACCAGACCGAGAACAAACGATGGAGATGTAAAGCGTATTAAAAAATTGCCATGGTCGAAAAACCTTCCCAGAGGGAGAGGGAAGAAAAATGGAAGTTTATGCCGTTGTTGGGTCTGTTTTGAAAACACACCAAAGGAAAGGAAAAGGTGGATGATGAATCGTTATTTCATAATGGTCATACTGTTTTTATCTCTATTGTTCTTTTTGGGGTTCGGGAGAACTTCTTTTGCGAAGGAACCTTCCCAGTACCTTTTGGTCAATCTCCATCGGCATGAATTGACGCGGGAGGGACTCCAAGACATCAAGCAAAAACTTGCTGCAAGGACCGATTCGAATATCAGGATTGGGGTCAGCATGATTTACTCGTACCTTCAGATTCCTAAAGATGACGACGCAGCGGAGGAGCGGTTCCTGCAACAAATCAAAGCCGACCTTGCTCTGGTGCAGGAAACCGAATTGCCGATGCTTGTTCAACTGGACGGAGAACAATGGTGGAATGCCCGACCCGATCTTTGGAATTGGTGGGACCCAACCAAACCCGGTTTTGATCCAAAGAATGCGGAAAATGTCGAATGGACGGATTGGGGACCGGAACACGCCGTCAAAATTTCATGGAGAAACTGGGGACGACAACTCCGTGTGCTACCGGCACCCAACCTGATGAGTCCCGCATATAGTGCCGCTTGGAAAGAAAAAATGGATAAAGTTGTTCCCGTGATTCTCGACTGGGTAAAATCGCTTCCTGATGACAAAAAGTACCTGTTCGTGGGAATCAAAGTCGGCTGGGAGTCATCCGTTGGTCTCAATGCTTGGTATTATCCGAATGGCAATGACTTGCTGGACAAACCTGAAAAAGAGGATCCGCAAGCGGGACTCGACGGCACGCAAATACCGGGACGCGGTGTGCAAACCATCGGCTTTGCGGCATGCACATCCGCCGGGATTCGGAAAAGCGGGCAAATCGAGGAGGCTGACCTGGCGGAAGTGGCACGGCGGCATCTGGAGAATCTCTGCAAAAAGGCGTCGGAACTCGGCGTTCCCAGAGACAAACTCTTCACGCACGGTGCTGGTTGGAAAGATGAAGAGTTGCTGTACGATGCGACTGTCAATAAGTACAGTTGTCCGGGCTGGAGTTTTTACAACGAATTTGCCGTTGATCCGGGCACGAACATGGGAGTCCAACGCGCCTTGAAGACATCGGATGCTCCGTATTGGGCTGTTACGGAATGGCTCCTTTTTCACGACATCAAGGACCGATGGGTTTCCGCATTAGAAAAATCGTTGAGCGATCCCAAATGCAGATATGTTTGTATTTTTAATTGGATGAGTATTATCAATTCACCCAATGTTCATGAAGCGATACGGGAATTTTTGGCATCGACGGACTAATCCTTTACTCTGCGCAAGAGCGACGGACGCTAGTCCACCAGTGAGTCACTCAATCTTTGGTGTCGCAAGGGCAAATTTGTGAGCGGATTACCAAACGGAACAGATCACTTCTCCGCCAACGTTTTTTAGTTTTGCTTCCCGATCACTCAACACGCCGCGATTGGTGTTCAAAATTCGAATCCCCAATCCATTGAGCACCGGTTTAAGATCGTCCGTGGCGGCATAGACCCGGCACCCCGGCTTGCTGATCCGCCTAATCTGGTTGACAATTTTCTCGCCATTGGGACCGTATTTCAAATGAAGACGAAGCACCGGCACCGGTTTTGCCTCCACGGTTTCCCAGTCCCAAATGTATCCTTCGCGTTTCAAAACGTCGGCGACCCCTTTTTTTTCGAGGGAAAGGGGCATATCGACGGAAGGTTTTTCAATGCGGACAGCATTCCGAATTCGGGTGAGCATGTCGGCTATCGGATCGGTCATCATAATTGTTCTCTTGTGTGTTGTTAGAGGCTACCAACTTGCTTTTTTCACGCCGGGAATAAGTCCCTGATTGGCGAGGTTGCGAAAGCAGATTCGACAGATTCCGAACTTCCGATAGACCGCCCGCGGACGACCGCAGAGTTGGCATCGGTTTTCGGACCGGCTCGAGAATTTCGGCTTTCGCTGTGCTTTTAATACTTTTGCTTTGCTTGCCATGAGTCTTTTCTACACCAAATTTAGCACATTATAACGGGTAGTTGCAGTGCGTCAAGCCCCGGTTGAGTCCCATTTCTGTTGCATCCGCCATCCCTCTCATGGGATCACCGTGTTAACACAATCGAAAAAGCCCTGCCCATTCGGGTTTGATTCATTTTAAGAATCGCAGACGTACCCAATGAAACTGGCTTTTCGTGAACAACATTGATCGGACACTCGGCGGCAGTCTTCCCGTGATTTCTCGTGGGCGGGATGACCCCCGTCTGCATCGCTAAAACAGCAGCAGCAAGTTCTACTGCACCGGTTCCGCTACCGAGATCGCCGAAATTTCCCTTCGTTGCCGAAACAGGAACGTCACCAAGCGTTGCCCGAATCGCTTCCGCTTCGATCTGGTCTTCATAAACCGTCCCCAAGCCGTCAGGATTGACCAATCCAATGTCCGATGGCTTCAAATCCGCATGTTTCAATGCCATTTGGATGGACTTCTGGATTGCCGAGCCAGTCGGTCGAATGTGGTGAAGTACCGGTTCATTCACTTGGGCAAATCCCCGGACCGTCGCATAAATCGTTGCACCGCGTGCCTCGGCAAATTCCCGGCTTTCGAGAACAAAAGCCCCGGAACCTTCCCCCATGACACTTCCGCAACGGTCCGCATCGAACGGACGCGGCAAACTTGATGGATTCTCCCGGCGGGGAGCGGTGAGGTGCGACCTTGTTCGCGTTTGAAAATCCTGATTGGCTCGATTTCCGCAACCGCCGCCAATCATTACGTCGGCACTACCACGTTCAATCGTTCGGACAGATTCGATGATTGCCGCTAAACTTGAACAACGACAGAGCGTAACAGAATTACTTGGTCCCCGCGCATCGAGACCAATGGAAATCTGACAGGCAGGCATATTGGGGAGAAATTTCAACATCCAAAGAGGAAATACATCCTTCATGGCATCGGTTCCCCATCGGGAAAAATCATATTGCCCGTTGGAAATCCCGGCACGGAATGCGCCGAGCAACATGTCAATTTCTGCGCCGATAAGATCGGAACCAAAAATCACGCCGAATCGGTCAGGATCAACATTCCGGTGATCTCCATCGGTAATGAGTCCGGCATCCTGACAGGCAAGACAAGCGGAGACAAATGCCAACTGGATGTCCCGACTCATGATTTTGATGTTTTTTTTGGGTTTTACAAAATCCTTTGCATGGAAATCCGGTACTTCGCTCCCCATCGGACGTAGCGAATCCTCAGTAGTTTCGATGTTGAGAAAGCCGACTCCGCTTTTGCCTTCCAGCAGCGCATTCCAGAACGTGTCTTTGTCGATACCAACCGGAGAAAGGACACCAAGACCAGTAAGAACGACTTCCTTTTTTTGCATAGTGTTATAAAGCCTCGGCAACCACTGGCTTAACAGTATCCATTCTACCGAAAAATGGAACAATGGTTAAGTAGTCCCCCCACTGCTGGCATTGTAACAAGTTTTTGCGATTTTTCTGTGCATTTTCAGCGGGGACGACTTCCTCGTTCAACCTGAAAATCATACGTCATAGATTTCTTGATCTCAATGGTCTGCGGATCTTTGGTGTAATAAACCTCACGCTCTTGAGAATCCGAGGCACCACTTATCTGTACGGGCACGCCATCCATACCTACCATAGAAATCGGTCCACGGGGCGGAATATAGGCAGAATTCGAAGCAATCGTGTAGGTTCCCGGCGGAATCCCATCTCCATCATTGATGAGTCCAATGGAATACTTGCCATCCTGGATGATCGCTTGTCCCATCTCCGTGTCGCCCGTGAAAAAGACGGTGCCGAACTTGACCGGCTCGCCGGTATCGGAGTATGTGACCGTTCCCGATACCTTGACGTTGTTATTGCAACCGAACGTGAAAAGGCACACCAAAAGCAACATGCCCGTGCTGCACCGAATAATAGAATGATCCCATTTCATAAAGCGATTCTCCTGTATCAAAAGTTGTGATTTTTTTTAATCGTCATTCATGCGTAGGTAGGAATCCAGAAAAAAGACAATCTCCTCCATCTGGATTCTCGTTTTTGCGGGAATGACGGTACCAACTACGGCAACGTCACGGCATTGCCGTCGCTGACATGGGCGAGGTCGGCGATGATTTTCGATGTGACGGTTACACTGACCCCGCGAACGGAACCGTCTCCCAACGCTACCCCCAAAGTTCCCGGATGATAACTGCCGAGCGAGTAATCTAATCCCCATGAGAATCCGCCGACATTGTAGCCATTCTCTCCGCCTGCCGCCGCAATAGCCGCCGCAGTGGGTTCCTTTGATGATCGGGCGATGGTCCGGTATGTGGCATTGGGGGTATCATCGATTGCCGGTCGCGCAAACCCGGTATTGGTCCACCAACCCGTTGTAGTCAGGTAGGAAATATCCCACGAATACACTTCATTTCCTTGAAACGCTGCACTGGGCTGGATATCCAATGCCCATGTGGGAATATGTTTCTCCGCAAAGACAATCTGGTTGCTCGTGCCGTCTTGCCACAAGGACATCGTGTGCTTAAGACTCCAACTTGTAACCTGCCAGAAGTGTGCAGGGTCACTGCCATCAAAACCTGAATTAAAAGTTATTGATGGTAAACGGAAGGGACTACGTCGCCTACCCTCTATGCCGCCGTCAGTTGCGTCGAAGTAGGAAAAGGTATCGTACTGATATCCGGGCCAATAGGGAAGTCCTTCTCGTTGTGCAAGCACCGTGCAATAATCACCGCGAGGTCCGGCAGCGGCTGAATTCACGCCGGAAGGGGGATTCGTACCTACGTCCAGCATTTTGATTCCTGAACGCCGTGAGGGGCATTTCATATAAGGGACAGAACTGAGGGCATTCCGATCTGCGTCATTCAATTTTGTCTTCCAATTCCAATAACCTTCCATAATTGCTATCGGTATTCCTTCAACTCCTTTTTCGTAAATGTCATCCGCCGCCTGTTGCTCACTATAAGGCCACAGAAGCACGAAAATCGGCTTCGACCAGGCAAAGATACAGATCGGCGGAATGCCGTCACGAGAGGAATGAAATGTATGAACGCTCAATGCGATCTGTTTCAGGTGGTTGGTGCATTGCATCCGTCGGGCGGCTTCGCGGGCTGCCTGTACCGCAGGCAATAGAAGGGCGATTAACATTCCGATAATCGCAATGACGACGAGGAGTTCGACGAGTGTGAACGCTCTTTTGTTTCGCAAGTCCTTTCTATTTAATGACTTGCGACTCCCCCCCCCCCCCCCCCCCGGGGGTTAAAAAAATAAAAAATTTCCCAAAAAAAAATTCCCCAAAAAGGGAAACGG
>Ga0082212_10003293_pt1 | contig 23028 bp, 21 predicted proteins | sample TergutNt197P3_FD_71548 | JGI IMG/M metagenome (GOLD analysis project Ga0082212, IMG submission 71548) | Neocapritermes taracua P3 segment gut microbial communities from Petit-Saut dam, French Guiana - Nt197 P3 | ecosystem: Host-associated > Arthropoda: Insects > Digestive system > Gut ...
GGGATGAGAACGGCTGGGAACTCTCAGACGCAGTCGGAATTATCTTTATAGAATTAACCAAGCTAAGCAAAGTGATCAAAAAGCCGGTAGAAACCATGACAGGCGAAGAACTCTGGAGCGTGTTCTTTGCATATGGATCCGACCCAAAATACAGGGAACTGTTGAACAAACTCACAGCCGTCAGGGGGGAAATCAAAATGGCTAAAGACCTGCTTCAAACTATCAGCAAAGACGAAATCGAAAGGGCTCATTTCCGTTCCCGCCGCATGTTCCGCATGGATATGGAACACAACCTTATTGCCGCACGGGATGAGGGGCGTGCTGAAGGGCATGCTGAGGGGCATGCTGAGGGGCATGCTAAAGGGCGTGCTGAAGGGGTGATCGCCGTAGCCAGAAATATGCTGAAACGCAACAGATCGATCGATGACGTTGCCGAAGACACTGGCCTGACCCGCGAGGAAGTGGAAAACTTGCGCGATAATGAATAGGGAGCGTCCAGGGTAAAGCAGGTATCCTCATTGTTGGGCGATCCCATCAATGAAAATTGATTCAAGGCCCACCTGCTTAAGGTGGATACGACTTAGTGAAAGTGGTATTTTTTGGATTCTTCTGGCCGTTTACAAATAATTTGTTTGTGTAGTATAATGATGCTGACTTAGCAGAAAACCGCTTGGATTTTGTATGAAACTGAGACGGTGAAGGCTGGTTTGTTCGTTGATTGCGACCAACACCTTCATCATTCCATGGGGAGGTGTTTTTTTGCGGGATAAAACCTTTGGTATTGTTGGGGCCGGTGTTGTTGGTACGCTGATGGCTGTTGGGTTAGAACGGTCGGGGCTTTTTAGGTGCGGGGGCGTACATTCACGCAGCCGCGCATCTTATGAACGGTTTCAGGGGTTTGTTTCTTGTGAGTCTTGTTCTTTGGCGGAGTTGGCTAAACGGTGTTCGCTGATTTTTGTTACGACACCGGATGATGTGATTGCACAGGTGGCGGGGGAACTGCTGGATTCTGCTGACGAGGAGACCTTGAGAGGAGAACGGATTCTTGTTCATTGTTCCGGAGCTCTGCCTTGGCGGGTTTTGGCACCGGAGGGGGCGGGATCGAGTTCAGCGACTGTTTCGATGAGGCAAGGACGTTGGCAGTATGCCGGGGTCCATCCCTATAGGGCTTTTGCTTCAATAGCGGATGGGATTGATTCTGTGGCAGGAACCCATTTTGGAATCGACGGCAGCGATGAGGGAGCTGTGCTGTGTGCCGAAGAAATCGTTCGGGCTCTGAGAGGGGTTGCCCATAGGGTTCCGGAGGGTGGAAAGGTGCTTTATCACGGGGCGGCTGTGATCGCGTCTAATTATTTGGTGACATTGGCCTCTATTGGAGTTGAGCTGTTGGAGCGGATCGGGTTGACCCGGGAGGAAAGTCTGGAGTTGTTATTGCCTTTGATGGAAGGGACGCTGGATAATCTGAAGTCGGGAGGCCTGAATGTGTTAACAGGCCCGGTTGCGCGAGGCGATACCGAAGTGGTGCACCGCCATTTGCGGGAGTTGCCTGAGGATGTACATGATGTTTATTGCGCTTTGGGTCAATGGGCGCTTAAGTTGGGTCGCCGGCAGCGGGAGCTGGCCGGGAGGCCTTATGCGCCGGAGGTGGTGATGGAACTGGAGCGATTGTTTGAGAGTTTGTGATACTTGTGCGGAGTTAAGGGGTGTAAGTATGAAGATAACAGAATATATTGATGAAGTGAGAGGGTTGACTGCCCAAGCCAGGGCAGAGGGTAGACGGGTTGCGTTGGTGCCGACTATGGGGTATCTGCATGAGGGCCATCTGTCTTTGGTACGGGCGGCGCGGGAGTCAGTTAGTGGAGTCGGGGCGGCGCGGGAGTCAATTAGTGGGGTTGGGGCGGAAGCCGATAACAGAGTTTTCGTGGTGATGAGTATTTTTGTGAATCCTTTGCAGTTTGGGCCTCAGGAGGATTTTGAGAAGTATCCGCGGGATTTGGCGCGGGATCAGCTTATGGCGGCGTCGGCTGGGGTGGATCTGCTGTTTGTGCCTTCTGTGGAGGAGATGTATCCTTCGGGGCCGTCGCTAACTTTGATTCAGGTGGCGGAGGTGAGTGAGGGCCTATGCGGTGCCGCGCGACCGGGTCATTTTACAGGGGTGGCGACGGTGGTGGCGAAGCTGTTGCTGATCTGTCAGCCGGATGAGGCTTTTTTTGGACAGAAGGATTATCAACAGTTGATGGTCATAAGGCAGATGGCTATGGATCTGTGTATACCGACGCGAATTGTTTCGGTTCCTATTCTGCGGGAGAAGGACGGATTGGCGATGAGTTCGCGGAATGTCTATCTGAGCCCGGAATATCGGCTGCAGGCCCCCGTGCTTTATGAGGCTCTGTGCCGGGGGGCTGACGCGGTGTTGAGCGGGGAGACTGATTATGATACGATATGCGCTTTGGTGCGTGATTGTATCGCCGGGTCGGCGGCACAGGTTGAGTATGTTGAGATTCGTGATCGGGAGGATTGGAAACGACCGGAGAGACTCCATCAAAAGGTTGTTATCTTGCTGGCGGCTCGATTGGGGGAGACCCGTCTGATTGATAATATTCTTGTGGGGGATAGGGGGGAAAGAATATGATGCGGAGTATGATGAAGTCGAAGATTCATTGTGCCCATGTTACTGAAGCGAATTTGCATTATCAGGGCAGTATAACCATTGACAGACATTTGATGGCGTTGGCGGATATTTTGCCGAATGAGCGGGTTCAGGTTGTGAACAAAAACAATGGTGCCAGGCTGGAAACTTATGTGATTCCCGGGGAGGCCCATTCAGGGGCGATGTGTTTGAACGGAGCGGCGGCTCGGTTGGTGATGGCCGGCGACGAAATTATTGTGATTTCGTACGGGGATATGACGACGGAGGAAGCCATGAGTTATCGGCCCCGGGTTGTTTTTGTTGACAAGAACAATCATCCTGTGGAAATCAAGGATCATGAGGACGCGTTTTCGGAGTATGAGGAACGGGAAGGATTTTTATCGTGAAAGATTCTTATGGATCAAATCTTGAATATAGATTCAGCGATGTCGTTGTTGTGGGCAGCGGTATAGCTGGGCTGTTTGCCGCTATGGGACTAGCTGAAGAATGCCAGGTGACGGTTCTGACGAAAGCCGGGATTGAACGAAGCAGTACGGAGGAAGCTCAGGGGGGAATCGCGGCGGCTCTTAGGCCGGATGATTCGCCTGCTTCGCATTTTCAGGATACGTTGTTGGCGGGAGCCGATCTCTGTAATGAGGAGGCTGTACATGTCTTGACCCAGAAAGGCCCTGAGTATGTACGGAAGCTTATGGGTATGGGGGTGGAGTTCGATCGTGTTCGCGGTGAATTGGATTTTACCCGGGAGGCCGCCCATTCGAATCGGCGCATTCTGCACGCCGGAGGGGATATGACCGGGCAGGTTATTCAACGCCAATTGGCGGCGAATGCCCGCAGGGATGGTCTGCGGGTTGAGGAGAATTGTTTTGTGGTGGATCTTTTGAAAGATGAGGATGGCGCTGTTGTTGGCGTATTGGCGTTGCGGGACGGCGTGTTGACGGTGTGGATGGCCAAGGCTGTGATTTTGGCGACGGGAGGTCTGGGGCAACTTTATCAGTATACGTCGAATCCTGAGGTGCTGACGGGGGACGGCATGGCAGCAGCGTTGCGGGCGGGGGCGGAGCTCATGAATATGGAGTTCGTGCAATTCCATCCGACGGTGTTTTTGCAGCCTGACGGGAAGTGTTTCCTTATTTCTGAGGCGGCGCGGGGGGAAGGAGCCCGGTTGATTAATGAGCGGGGCGAGTTTTTTATGGATGCGGTGCCGGGGAAGGAGATGGCTCCCAGGGATGTAGTGGCTCGAGCGATCTGGGCGGAGTTGGCCCGGGGGCCGGTTTATCTGGATTTCTCTACGATTGTGGGAAAGGATGTTCGGGAAGGGTTTCCGCAAATTTATCGGAATTGTCTTCAGGGTGGTGTGGATATCACCCAGAGGCCGGTCCCGGTCATGCCGGCGGCACATTATTCCATGGGCGGCGTCCGGATCGATATCGAGGGACGGACGAATTTGAAGAATCTTTTTGCCTGTGGGGAGTGCGCCTGCAACGGTGTTCATGGGGCTAACCGGCTGGCGAGCAATTCTTTGCTTGATGGGTTGGTTTTTGGATCGGAAGTACGAAGCGGGGTGCTGAAAGCGATGCTGGGGGCCGGAGAGATCGGTGTCTGTGAGGCCCAGGACCGGAACGGCGGTGGTCCACAAGGCGTTCCACAGTTGGTTCTTGATATTCGGCACTCGGTTTTTTGGGAGCGTCTTCTGGAATTTGAGGAGCAGCTGTTGGCTTATGGCATTCGGTTTTCTGACGCCGGAAATCATACGGCGAATGAATCCGGAATCGAACGATCCCCGCGTGATGTGACTGCCGAGCATCGATCGCCGTACACCGAACACCGAAAGTCGGATACCGGGTTTGCTTCGAGCGCCGAATCTGGAACTTCTGAGTTGAGAGCTGAGTTAACCGCGATCATGTGGGATAAGGTGGGAATTATTCGGCATGAAACCGGATTGAAGGAGGTTTTGGCGCGGCTGGATGATTTGGCTGTGGGGGTGCCACCGGTTTTGCATGTGGACAGTTTGGAGTTGGCTAATTTGTTGGTTTTGGGTAAAGTCATCGCTTTGTCGGCGTTGGGACGACAGGAGAGCCGAGGGGGACATTATCGGGAGGATTATCCGGTAAGTTCTTCTGAATTTCATAAGAATTCTGTTTGTACAAGAGGGAGGGACGGGCATGACAGCGTGGAATTTGTCAATCTCTGATCTTATCGATACGGCTTTGCGAGAAGATATCGGGTCGGGAGATTTGAGCTCACTTATTTTGCCGGCGGAGGTATCGGGAGAAGCGATTGTTATCGCTAAGGCTTTCGGGGTAGTCTGCGGGTTGGAAATTGTCCGGGCGGTGTTTGAACGAGTCGAATCCAAGATTGTTTTTACGCCTTTATGTCAAGATGGTGATGTTGTAACGCCGGGGATGCCGATAGCGCGGCTGAAGGGGCCTTTAGCGGGGATTTTGCAGGCTGAGCGAACGGCGCTGAATTTCTTGCAACATTTGTCCGGCGTTGCGACGATAACGGCACGTATGGTTGAAGCCGCTTCTGCGGGGGTGGCAGCTTCCGGAACAACCCCTGAACAGGGATCGAACAATTTGTTGCCGGACAAACCTGTGAGGATCGTTGATACACGCAAGACGTTGCCGGGGATGCGGGCGCTGCAAAAATACGCTGTGCGAACGGGCGGCGGTCACAATCACCGATTTGGCCTTTATGATGGGGTTATGCTTAAGGACAATCATCTGGCCGCGGCCGGCGGTGTAGCTGAAGCCGTGCTGAAGGCACGGCAATGTGTAGGACATATGGTTAAAATTGAGGTTGAATGTGAGACGATAACTCAGGTCCGCGAGGCTGTCGCGGCCGGGGTGGATGTTATTATGTTGGACAATATGTGTCTTGATGATATGCGCGAAGCCGTTGCCTTGATCGGAGGGCAGGCTCTTGTGGAAGCCTCCGGGGATATTCGTGAGGACAATATTGCCGAAGTGGCGGCGGTTGGGGTTGATATCATTTCTATGGGGTGTCTGACGCATTCTGTGCGGGCGCTGGATTTTAGCCTGGTGATCGATACTTCGAAACCGTCAATACAACAGCTGACAGCTATCGATAGTAACTTATAGACGCGAAGTGTCAATAAAAAACAAGAAAATCCACATTCTGAATACTGAATACTGAATACTGGATACTTGCGGGCAGAGCCCGCGTTAGATTCTCGAACATCGAAAATCGCACAAGCGAATAGGGGGTTGGGAGGTTTGGAAAAACGAGTTGAACATCAGCAAGAGGGGGATCCGATCCTTTTGGCTTTTGATGTGGGGAATACGCATATTGTTATGGGGGCTTTCCGGGACAATGTGTTATTGCATCATTGGCGGATGTCTACGGACAAAAACCGCTCGGCGGACGAGTACGCTTTGCTGGTTGAGCGGTTGTTGGCTTTTGTGGGATTGGATTTCACTTGTGTACGGGGCGCAATTGTTGCTTCTGTGGTGCCGCCGGCGACGCCGCCTTTGGAGGCGATGTTATGTGAGTACGCATTTGTGACGCCGCTGATTGTTGGCCCGGGAACCAAGACAGGAATGCCGATTGTGTGCTATAATCCCCGGGAGGTCGGGGCCGATCGCATTGTGAATGCTGTGGCAGGGTTGGCAAAATATGGGGCGCCGTTGATTCTGATAGATTTTGGGACAGCGACGACTTTTTGTGCTGTGAACAATAAGGGTGAATATGTGGGTGGTGCGATTGCCCCGGGAATTGGGATTGCCAGTGAGGCTTTGTTTCAGCGGGCCTCCAAGTTGCCGCGGGTGGATATTATCAAACCGGAGACGGTTATCGGCAAAGACACGGTGAGCAGTATGCAGTCCGGTCTGTATTACGGTTATTGCGGCTTGACGGAACATATTGTATGTCTGATGAAACAGGAGCTGGGGCTGGGGGATCCCGGCGGCGGGCAGAATCAGAAGGATGAGAAGAGGCGTCAAGGTGGTATTACAGTGGTAGCGACGGGGGGGCTGGCGGCTCTGGTAGCGGAGAGTTGCTCGGTTATTGATGTTGTGGATGAAGATTTAACATTGGAAGGTTTGAGGATTATTTATGGGAAAAACAAGCTTGAAGCAGGCAGAAGCTAAAGCGGGCAACGCCTGTATGTACCCGCATGTCTCATAAACCATTCATCTGGGCTGCTCCTATGGCCGGGGTCACAGATAAGGCGTACCGTCAACTTATCCGCGAGTTGTGCGAGAACGATTCATGCATTCGCGTTCATACGATGACGGAGATGGTCAGTTGCCAAGCGTTGCATTTTCACAATAAGTTGACTTTAGCGATGCTTGATCTGGAGGGGGAGCCGGTTCCGAGGACGGTCCAAATCTTTGGCAGAGATCCTTCCCTGATGGCCGAAGGCGCGAAGCGGCTTGTGAGCATGGGGGCGACAGCCATCAATATCAATATGGGGTGTCCGGTGCCTAAGATTGTGAACAACGGGGAAGGGGCAGCTTTGCTCAAGAACCTTCCTCTGGCTACGGAGATTGCGGGGGCCGTTGTGGACGCTGTGGGTGGTGTCGGAACCGGTAGCGCGTGTGTTCCGGTGAGCGTGAAGACACGGTTGGGGTGGGATGAGGAACATATTGTTATATCGGAGCTTGCTTTACGGCTGGAGCAAGCGGGTGTTGCCGAGCTGATGGTGCACGGACGGACGCGAAGCCAATTCTATGGGGGGCGCGCGGATTGGAGTTGGTTGGCGCGGGTAAAAGCGGTTGCGGGTATTCCCGTTATTGGCAACGGTGATATTCAGATACCGGAGGATGCTGTACGGTTGGTGGAGGAAACGGGGTGTGACGGGGTTATGATCGGTCGGGGTATGCTTGGCAATCCTTGGGTTGTGGCGCGGACAGCGATGTTGCTCCAGAATGGGGTTTTGACACCGGAGGTGACAGCTGCCGAAAGGTTACGCGTCGCGCATAGGCATTTTGAGCTGTTGGTTCAGTATAAAGGGGAGGCTGTAGCTGTCAAGGAGATGCGTAAACACGCCCTATGGTATACCAAGGGTGTACGGGGGGCGGCACGTTTGCGTCAACGGATGTCACAGATCCAGAGTGTTGAGGCTTTTGCGGGGTTGATGGAGGAGGCTTTCAAGTGAATTCTATGATCGAATATGGTGACTTTGCCCCATCGGCTAGAATGATGTATTGTTTTTCCCCTTGGTCGATCAGGATGGGATAGAGCGTGTCGCCTAGCTTGGCGGCGTTTCGGTATTCGATACGCACACGGTTGATCGGAAAATCAATGGGGATCAATTCCAAGGAGACTTCGAGGTATTTCGCGTTGTTCATGTGGTTGTAGAAGTCGATGTCGTTGCGCCGCACCGGAATGGCGGGGAGCGGGAGTCCTTCGTCAACAGAGCAGAAGATTTTCCTGTCCAGGTAGGGCATGTCTATTTTTTCATCAAGAGTGAGTTTATCAGCTTCTTCCTTGGGGAACCGCGTGACTCTGTTTGAATCCAAACGAATCAGAACACCCGTGCTCCATGTCAGGATACAGGGCTTGTTGTCGGCGTCATAAATGCCGGTGTTGCGATAGCCGACGAAGCTTTTGGTGTTGTAGACCCGGGTCTGGACGATTACGTTTTCTTTGTATTTTGGGAGGCGGAGGACGTCGATTTGCCGGGAGGTGATGAGGAGCCCAAGATTGTTATGGGTCATGAAAGCTTGGAATGAAGGTTCCGATTCCAGCCAGAATATGGAGCAGTCTTGAATCATGTTGGCGGCTTCGGATAATTTCAAGTAGCCGCTGGGGTCTGTTCGGCTGGCGCCGATACGTTCCTGGGTTGAATACATCTGGTTTCTCCTTGGGTTCATTAGTCGCTTAGGTTGCAACAACATCAATAAAAAACAAGAAAATCCACATTCTGAATCCTGAATACTGAATACTGGATACTTGCGGGCGTAGCCCGCATTAGGTAATGTCTGGCATTATGATAACAGTCTTTACCATATCATATTGCTATCTGTTCTTTGTGTCAATGTCTCGGAGGGGAGGAGGCGCGGCAAACCAGAGCGGGTATACATTTCCCGGTCATAATGTTAAGATGAGTTCTGAGAAAGGGTGTGTTGTTATGGCAAAGAAGTCTCGGCGCAGAGGGCGCAGGATTGTTCTGTTTACTTTTCTGGGTATCTTGATTTTGGCGACAGCCTACTATTTTATTTCCGGCTATGTGAAATCACTGCCCACATTGTCTTATGATTATTATACCGGGGATGGGGGTCCGGCATCTTATCCCGATGCCAGGTTTGCGGTTATGAGCGATTTGCATTTTTATGACAGCGTCACGTTGGGTGCCGAAGGAACGGCTTTTCAAGAGTATATGAACTCCGATCGCAAGCTGCTTGTGGATTCGGTGGATCTCTTGGATTACGCTATCAGTCAGATCGGCGGGGCCGACGGGGCCAATGGGGCCGACGGGGCCGACGGGGCCAATGGGACCGACGGGGCCGACGGGGCCGACGGGGCCAATGGGGCCGACGGGGCCGACGGGGCCGACAGGGCCGACGGATCCGGTGACGGGTTGCAGTTTGTCCTGGTGTCGGGAGATCTGACCAAGGATGGGGAAAGGATCAATCACGAGCAGACGGCAAGTCGGTTGCAGCAGCTTGTGGATATGGGGGTGCGGGTGTTCGTTGTCCCGGGGAATCATGATATCAACAATTCGGATGCGGTGCGCTATGTCGGCGACAGGACGGAACCGGTGGATTCCGTTTCTGCCGAGGAGTTTGCGCAGATCTACGGCAATATGGGGTTCAACGGTGCTTTGCTGCAGGATGAGGATTCGTTGAGTTATGTGGCGGAGCCTATACCCGGGTTATGGGTGATTGGCCTGGATGCTTGCCGGTATCGGGAGAATCAGCCCGGCCACGAACCGGTTATTTCCGGCAAAATCAGCCAAGCCACCGAAACCTGGTTGGCCGATGTCCTGGGGCAGGCGATTTCAGGCCAAAAGGCTGTTATCGTGGTGACACATCACGGTATCATTGAACATTGGGACGGTCAGGCCAAGCAGCATCCCCAATATCTGATGCAGGATTATCCATACGTGGGACGGTTGCTGGCTTCCTACAATGTGCGACTGGTTTTCACCGGCCATTATCATGCCCAGGATATAACTTATAGAGAGTTCGACGGAAACATTCTTTACGATATTGAGACCGGATCCTTGGTTACACCGCCTTGTGCTGTCCGTTTCTGCAGTATCTCCAACAATGCTTTAACGATTGAAAGTCTGTCGATTGTGGACAAATTGCGTCCCGGGACGGATTTTGCCGAGCAGGCTCTTCGGTTTTCCCGTGAGTCTGTGATCTCAGAAGCCTATAAGGCCGTTCGATCTTTCAAGGTGCCGGAAAAAGATTCCCGATATATTGCGGAAGGGGTTGGCGACGCTTTCATGGCCCATTACTACGGTGATGAGGATATTTCTAGGAAACCGCCTTTTGACGTGAAGAACTTGGGTCTCTACGGGCGTTTAGTCTATATGATCGAAAAGTATGTTATTGAGAATCCCTGGGTGGATGCGTGTCCGGGGGACAATAATGTGGTGATTCCGTTGTAAGACGAACCGGAGCCGTCAGGCATAGACGGCTCTATTTCTACATAGACATGCTATAGAAAAAACTCTGCGATGTGCGGAAAGGAAGTTTGTAGCATGCCTTTCAAACAGTGGCAGCAAAAAATAGGGGAAACTCTGGATTTGCCGGAGGATGTCTTCGGCGGCGGTCCAAGAATAACGCTGTTCGGCTTTGCCGTGGTTAAGATTGAGGATTTTCAACAGATTATCTCTTTTTCCGATGAGCATGTGGTTGTGAGGGTGGGTATGGGTCAGGTGGAGTTGTGGGGCCGCAATCTCGTCCTGGCTGAACTTTCGCTTCATGAGATTGAGGTTAAAGGAGAGATTCATGGGTTGAAGCTGCAGGAGGGGGAGACATGTACAAAAGGGTGAAGCACTATGGGCGCGGGTTTGTCAGGATTGAGGCCACAGGGGACAACCTGGAGGTTTTCCTGAATGAGGCCTTGGAGACAGGTGTGGTGTTCTTTAATACCCGGAGAGAGGACAAGGTTCTCTATGCCGGGGTTAGGCTCAAGGATTATGCTAAAGCCCACGAAGCGGCTCGGCTGGCCGAGGTTGATGTCCGTGTTCTGCGGGAGTCCGGATTGCCTTTTGTGGTGCTCCGCTGGGGGCGGCGGCGGGGGTTGCTTGTTGGGATCGTCCTGATTCTGGCAACCGTACTGGTGTTGTCGCAATTTGTGTTGTCGGTTTCTGTGGAAGGCAATGTGTCTTTGACGACTCAAAAGATTGTGAGTGAGGCGGACAAACTGGGTATTCGGCCTTGGGTCTACCGGGGCGCTATGGATATTAAGAATCTGGAGAAACAACTGGCGGAAGCGTTACCGGAATGTACTTGGATATCTGTGGAAGAACGGGGGACAGATATTCTGATCCGTGTTGTGGAGAAGGCGTTTCCGCCTCAGGTGGTTTTTCAGGGGAATCTTGTGGCGGAGAGAGCCGGCATTGTGGAGGAGCTCATGGTGATCCAGGGTTTGCCTATGGTCAAAGAAGGGGATACGGTGCGGGAGGGTCAGGTTCTGATTGAGGCGGATGTTCCGGCCAAGGTTGAACTTGTTAACCCGGCCGAACCGAATCATTCCTCTTCTGAGATAACCCTGTCAACCATGCCGGTGGCAAAGGGGTTCGTGCGCGGGCGAACATGGTACAGCGCCGAGGTGACACTGCCTTTACAGGAATACACGATTGCGCCCACTGGGTTGCACAAAAACGGGTGGGGTATAAAAGCCGGTGAACGAGTCATAATGATAACACACCCCCAGAGTCCGTACGAAGAATGTTTTATGGAGAGGACCCTATATCGGGTGTTGAGTTGGAGGAATTGGCGGGTTCCTGTCGAAATTATTAAGTTGAATTACCAGGAAACCCGGGTTGAGAGTGTTTCCAGAACCGTTGATCAGGCGATGGCCTTGGCTGAGGAGCAGGCTCAGTCGGCGTTGGCCGGGTTGATTCCGCAGGATGCCCAGGTTTTGGGTCGAGACAGTGTTGTTTTGTTTGCGGATGATGGATATGTTCGCATTCGCGTTCAGGCTGAAGTGTTTGAGAATTTGGCGGTTTATACGCAATAGGATCTTGTGGACGTGAGGCCGCATGAGTGGGAGGCTGAAGTGTGCGAATAGAGACGGATGAGTGGCCGACTGAGGAAGCAAACTTGCACCAAGGCGAGTTGGATCGACGCCATGGGGACGGGGAAGCTGTAAGGGAGGTTGATTCCGTAATCGATGAGGATGGGAACCTCGCTTGTACGAGGCCGCACGTCACTTGTGAAGTGCGTAAGTTTCTGCGTGACGGTGAGGAAGCTTTGAATCTTCTGGGATTCCGGGATATCCATTTGAGTTATTTGGTGGAACGTCTCGGGTGTGATGTTTACAGCCGCGGCGGGGAGATTGTTATTACCGGTCAGCCGTTGAGGGTGAAAACAGCCGAGGCTGTTGTTGATGAGCTTCTGGATATGGTGCGGCGGGGTCATACCTTGTCGGTGACGGATATTAATTATGTGGTTTCGCGTATGGAAGAAGGGGCCGACCGAGGGATGGCGGAGTTTCTAACCAAAGTGATCGCCACCACCCATCGGGGACGGCCGATCAAAGCCAAGACCATGACCCAGGCTCTGTATATTAAGGCTATGGAGCGGGATTCGGTGGTTTTCGGCATTGGTCCGGCCGGGACGGGGAAAACATATTTGGCTGTTGTTATGGCGGTGAAGGCTCTTCGGGCCAAAGAGGTTAGCCGGATTGTGCTGACCAGGCCGGTTGTGGAAGCCGGAGAGAAGCTGGGGTTTTTGCCCGGGGATCTGCAGGAGAAGGTGAATCCTTATTTGCGGCCATTATATGACGCGCTGTTTGATTTGCTGGGCTCAGAAACGACGGCTCGCTATATCGAGAAGGGTACGATTGAGATTGCGCCTTTGGCTTATATGCGCGGGCGCACATTGGACGAGTCTTTTATTATTTTGGATGAAGCTCAAAACACGTCGCCGGAGCAGATGAAGATGCTGTTGACCCGGTTAGGTTTCGGGGCGAAGGCGATTGTGACCGGAGATGTCACCCAGGTGGATTTGCCAAAGGGTCATTATTCCGGTTTAATAGAAGTGCAGCGCATTCTGACGATGATACCCGGGATTTCCTTTCATCAGTTCTCTGTGGAGGATATTGTGCGCAATCCTCTTGTGCAGAGTATTCTTCATGCTTATGAGAGCGATGCCGCAATGAGACGGTGAGGCGGCACAGGAATATGGTGAGGCGGCACAGGAAATAGTGAGGCGGCACAGGAATATAGTGAGGCGGTACAATGAACGGATTTTTTGAAAAGATTTGGTCGCTGGTGAAATCGTTGATGGGGGTAGTCAAATCGGCGATTATGAGGGGTATATCGGCAACACGAGGGAAGCTGTCTTCGCTGGGAACACAGAAGAAGGTCCGCTTGAAAGAGATTGCTTTTTCTGTTGGGGCTTTTGTGCTTTTTTTCGGGTTTTTTATGTTGCTGATTTCCGGAGGACAGTTGCGTGAAAAAGCCGATGTTGTGCAAGGGGAAAAGAGTCCTTCTGAGTTTCTGGCGCCGTATGATGCGACTGTGGATCGGCACTTGAAGTATGAGAGAGAGCGAAAAAACGCCGAGGATCGAGTGGAATCGGTGTACAAGGCTGATGATAATGCTATCAATAGGCTGCAGCGGAACCTTGATGATGTCTTCAATCGGATTCGCGAAGCGGAGTCATTGGATCTTCCCGAACAAAGGATTGCGGCCTTGCGGACGAACGCGGCGTTGTCGTCGGATACGATTGTTGTGTTTGAAAAGTTGGATAATGATAACCTGTTGACGCTTTTTGTGGACGCGGATTTCGGCAGGGTTCGGAGTCTTTGCACCCGGGCTGTTGTGAGCGTGGCGGAGAATCCTGTTTCCGGCGCGAAAAAGCGCGAGGAGATTGCGGCTATGGGAGTCATTATTCGTGAAGAGATCAACAAACTCCAAATCCCCGACGCCTATCTTGTGCTGATGGATAACTTTGTGACCCTTAAAGTGACTGAGGCGACATTGGTTATTGATGATGTGAAGACCAAAGAAGCTCGTGATCTGGCGCTGAGTCAGGTTGTGCCGGAGACCGAGTTCTATAATAAGAACAGAAAAATCGTTGGGGAAGGCGAGGTCGTTACAGAGGATATCTATGAGGTGCTGGCGGCTTTTAATCTGATTAAAAGAGAGTCCAACACCTGGGCTTTGGTGGGGAACGCTCTTGTGACGTTGTTGGGGATGATTCTTGTGCTGTTCTTTTTGTATCGTTTTCAGAAGGAACTGTTCGTTCGCCGCAATCAGCTGATACTGATCGGGATTATGATGACGCTGGTTCTGGGGTTCGCCCGAGGGGTGCTGAGTATCTCTCTGGGGGCCCAGAGTGTTGCCGATTTGTTGATTTTCTTGATACCGGTCGCGTGGCTTTCCATGACGCTGACAATTTTGCTTGGGGAATATGTGGCGTTGGCGTCCAGTGTTCTGATTGTTTTCTATATGTTGATGATGGTTGATCCGTCGAACGCGGGGTTGAGGCCTTTTTTGCTGGTGTTTCTCAGCATTGTCGGGTCTTTCGGGGGGATTATCAGTGTGTCTGTGCTCAAGCAGCGTACGGATTTGGCACGATCCGGTCTTTATCTGGCGGGGATCAATGTGGTGAGCGTTTTATGTTTGTGTTTGGTGCTGAACTTGAGTTGGCAGGCAGCAACTGTTTACACATTGGTTATGGTTGTGAACGGTTTTTTGTCGTCGATTCTTATGATCGGGATGTTGCCTTTGCTGGAGCGGGCCTTTGGGATTACGTCGTCAGTGCGCCTGTTGGAGCTTGCCGATCCTAATAATCCTTTGTTGAAACAGCTGCTTGTTGACGCACCCGGAACGTATCATCACAGTGTTATGGTGGGAAATCTGGCGGAAGCCGCGGCGGAGCAGGTGGGGGCGAACCCGCTGTTGGTTCGGGTGGGGGCGATGTATCATGATATTGGTAAATTGAAGCGTCCTTATTTTTTCATCGAGAACCAGCTTGGGGCCGAAAATCCTCATGATAAAATCACGCCGACCCTCAGCGCTTTGATCATTGTGTCTCATGTTAAAGATGGGCTGGAATTGGCGGAAAAGCATAAACTGCCGGAGTGGATTAAGAATATTATCAGGGAGCATCATGGCAACAGCCGGGCAAATTATTTCTATATTAAGGCTTTGACGGACAACCCTGATACCGATGAGAAGGCGTTCCGATATGGTGGGCCTAATCCCATGTCCAAGGAGTCGGCAATTGTGTTGCTGGCCGATAATGTCGAGGCGGTGATCCGATCTCATCGGGGAAATACAACGGGTCGACTGAATGCTTTGGTGTATAAAATCATCCAGGATAAGGCGGATGAAGGGCTTCTTAGCGGGTCGGAGCTGACATTCAAGGATCTCAGTGTGATTGCGGCGGCTTTCGTAAAGGTTCTGAGCGGGGTTTTTCATTCGAGGGTGGCTTATCCGGAGATGCCAAAAACGAAGTCAAGGGATACTCATAAAAAGCAGGTTGTCCAAGCGAAAGGGTCTCGGCAAGAGAGCAAACGGCACCGGATTGCGGAGGCGGAACAGGCGGATTCGGAGCTTTCGGAAGATAAAGGGATTCAAGGGGATGAGGAGGACAAAGGGGTCAGAGGACATAAGGGCGAAGGGATTCATCGGAGTGAACGGGTGTCTGTTTCCGATGAGTTTGCCAAAACGGTCTATATGACGGGGTCGCGTTTTTCGATGGATGATAACCAGGATAGAAGCAATCAGCGTGGTATCGGTTCCGGGTCCCGGTTGAGGAAACCGAAGAAGCAGAACCAAACGCGTCCGACGAAACGGCAACTGAAGAAGAAGGGGTGACCGTTTGGGAGCGAGGGTGAGCGAGGGTGAGCGAGAGGGATCAAGAGGTATGGATATTAATATCATTTGGGAGACAGGGACGATTGCTGACAACGAAATTGATGGTTTCACGGATCTGCTGCGCCAAGGGCTGGAGACGGCTCTGGCTATGCTTGATTTAAAGTTCGAATCAGGACCTGAAATAGGGTTGCTGGTGACGGACGATGAGGGAATTCGTATTCTTAACAGAGATTACCGAGAGATTAATGAACCAACGGATGTCCTTTCTTTTGCCATGTTGGAAGGGGAGGAGGAGGGCATCTACAACCATGAACGGTCTATTCTGGGGGATATCGTCATTTCGGCACAGACAGCGGCCAGGCAGGCGGCCGAAGGCAGAGACGGGGTTGGGTATGAAGGCAGCGCCTCTCACAGTCTCGCTTGGGAGATGATCTTTCTGAGTGTCCATGGTTTGTTGCATCTTTGTGGTTATGATCACGGATCGGACCGGGAGGCATATGATATGTCCCAGTGGGAGACACGCATTATGAGTCGGATCGCCGAGCGGTTGGGCGACGACAGTTTGACCATCGAATAAGGGGGGTTGAGATGAACAAGAAAGGATCCATGAAGTTCAAATTCAGTGCTGCCTGGTCTGGGGTGGTTCGGCTTTTCAAGTTGGAACGCAACGCGCGTATTCATACCGTGGCGACGGTTCTTGTTGTTGTTGCCGGACTCATCGCGAGATTGCACCCGTGGCAATGGGTGGCTGTCTTGATTATGGTGGGTTTTGTCTGGAGTATGGAACTGATGAATACGGCTTTGGAGACGCTGGTTGACAAAATCCATCCTCAGGAGCATCCTCTCATCGGCGCGGCTAAAGACGCGGCGGCAGGAGCCGTCCTGGTCGCCTCGATATTGGCTGTTCTGGTTGGGATTATTGTGTTCGCGAGTCGTGTTTTTGGTAATTGATCTTCAATTCATGGGTAGGGGGTTTCGAACATAGAACATAGTACAGTCACCGATGCAATCTTTGTTGACGCGCAAAACCTTGATGCTAAAGGAGAACTGGTGGAGAGAGCGAGACAGGCCTTGGGAAGGGCTTACGCTGTTTATTCCGGGTTCCGAGTGGGGGCGGCGTGTTTGTGGTCTTCCGGCCTGGTGACCTTGGGGTGCAATGTTGAAAATGCTTCTTATGGGTTGACGGTTTGCGCTGAAAGGGTGGCTCTTTTCGCAGGGGTAGCGCAGGGAGAGAGAGAACCGCTGGGGCTGGCTGTGGCGGTGGAGGGCGCGGCGTTTGCCGTTCCTTGTGGGGCGTGTTTGCAGGTTATGGCCGAGTGGGCGGCGGAGTTGCCGATTTTCTTAACAAATGGGGACGGTGAGGTGCGGGTGACGGATCTTCGGGAGTTGTTGCCGATGGCCTTCAAGATCGGGGGGGCGGTTCCCGGGGGATCGAGGGTTAAGGGAGAATGGAATGGGGAGTGATATGGTGATACAGGAGGGGTTCCTTTCCGGTTTTGTAGCCGTGATTGGACGGCCTAATGCCGGTAAGTCGACGTTGCTGAACGCCCTTTTGGGGCAGAAGGTTCTGATTATGTCGGACAAGCCTCAGACCACGCGTAATACAATTCGATGTATTGTAACGGAATCGAGGGGTCAAATCATTTTTCTGGATACGCCGGGTATTCATAAACCTAAGGATCGTTTGGGGGAATGGATGCTTGAGGAGGCTCTCGGCGCTTTGCGCGCTGTGGACGTCGTAATTTGGGTTGCTGATGCGACGGCAACCTGGGGGACGGGAGACGCGTCGATCGCCGAGGTTGTGCAGGCGAGCGGGTTGAAAACCTTACTGGTGCTGAACAAAGTTGATCTTTTGAATAAGAGTGTTTTGTTGCCTCTGATCGATGAGTGGTCCCGGCGGTTTGATTTTGCGGAGATTGTGCCGGTTTCTGCGTTGCGGGAGGAGAACACTTCCCGGGTATTGGATTCCCTTTGGGCTTATTTACCTGAGGGGCCTATGTATTATCCGGAAGATGAGGTGACCGATCGGCCGGAACGTTTTATTGCCGCCGAAATTGTACGGGAAAAGGTTTTCGCGTTGACACGGGAGGAAATTCCTTATGCTGTCGGTGTCGTGGTGGAAGGGATGGAAGAGAAGGCGGCTTTGATTAAAATTGAGGCGGTCCTTTTCGTCGAAAGAGATTCGCAAAAAGGCATTGTTATCGGTAAGGATGGCAGCCTGATCAAAGAGGTAGGCCGACAGGCGCGGGAGGAGCTGGAGGAGCTTTTGAACAGAAAAGTCCTGTTGAAGCTTTGGGTAAAGGTGCGCAAGGATTGGCGCAATCGGGGGGATACTCTGCGGGAGCTGGGTTACGAGTGAGAGGCGAGGGTAAAATGGAGCAAGCGAAGCTGCTACTCAGTGAATATTTTGGGTATTCGAGTTTTTATCCGGGACAGGAGGCGCTTATTCAACAGATTCTTATGAGTCAGGATGTGTTGGGTATTATGCCGACCGGCGGCGGGAAATCTTTGTGCTACCAGATTCCGGCCTTGATGTTACCGGGGATTACGCTGGTTATTTCTCCGTTGATCTCGCTCATGAAGGATCAGGTTGATGGATTGCAACGTATGGGTATCGGGGCGCGGCTTTTGAATTCTTCACTTTCTCAGAGGGAAATCAATGATACTTTTCAAGCCCTTCATCATCATAAGATCAAGTTGCTCTATATCGCGCCGGAACGGTTAGAAACTGAAGGGTTTGTGGATTATTTGAAACAGCTGCAGATTTCAATGGTGGCGGTGGATGAGGCTCATTGCGTTTCCCAGTGGGGTCATGATTTTCGTCCGAGCTACCGGCGTATCCGCTCAATGATTGCCGATCTACCGGAGAGGCCTTTGGTGGGCGCTTTTACCGCAACGGCGACGGAGCGCGTTCGGAAGGATATTCTGGCTCTGTTGGGATTGGTTACTCCTTATGTTTTGTGCACGGGATTTGATCGGCCTAATCTGCATTTTGCCGTGTATTCTTTGCCGGATAGAGAGCGGTACATACTGGATTATGTTCGGGCGCGGCCGGGGATTTCCGGGATTGTCTATTGTTTGACACGTAAGCAGGTGGATAGCCTTGCGCATTTTCTCGCAACTGCCGGGTTATCAGTGTTACCTTACCATGCCGGTTTGGATGATGAGACGCGGCGCACGAATCAGGATGCTTTTCGCCAAGATCAGGTTGATGTTATGGTGGCGACAAACGCTTTTGGCATGGGGATCGATAAATCTAATGTCCGTTTTGTGTTGCATTGTGGTATGCCAAAAACCTTGGAGAGTTATTATCAGGAGGCGGGCCGGGCCGGGCGGGACGGGGAACGGGCGGCGTGCGTTTTGTTATATACCGCCCAGGATATTATGACGAACAGGTATTTGCTGGAGGCTTCCGGCGAAGGGGGCGATTTGTCCGGAAGAAGTGATAAGACGGACGACTATAAGAAGTTGCAAGAGATGATCAATTATTGTCATATCGATTCTTGTTTGCGGGCCTATATTCTTCGCTATTTCGGGATGTCTGACGTGGTGCCGGGGTGTTCGAATTGTTCCAATTGTGATGAAGGGGCTGTCGAAACGGATATTACGATCGAGGCACAAAAAATCATTTCTTGCGTGATCAGGATGGGCAACCGATTTGGCACTGTTTTGGTTACGCAGGTTTTGCGGGGGGCCAACACGCGGAGAATCCGGGATTTAGGGATGGGTAAGCTGTCTACCTACGGTATTATGAGGGATTGTTCGGAGAAGTCGATTAAGGAGACGATTGCTTTCCTTGTCGCCCAGGGCTATTTGCAGCTTTCTTCGGGGGAGTATCCTGTGTTGATGGCCGGCAAAAAAGCGAGGGATTTTTTGCGCGATAAAAGTCGTCTGACAATGAAACGCGTGTTGAACCCGCAAGAGGGGTCTCCGGGGACCCCTGTTCAGAGACCTAAGCCTTTCATGGAACATAGTGACTTATTTGATAAGCTCAAGAGTTTGCGCAAAATTGTCGCGGAGCAGTCCCGGGTGCCGCCTTTCGCTATTTTTTCTGATGCGACGTTGATCGGGATGTGTTCGTTTTTGCCGCAGACGTTAGAGGAATTGTTGGCGGTTTCCGGTGTGGGCAAGTATAAGTTGGAGCAGTATGGCGAGAACTTCCTCCGTGTTATTCAGGACTATAGGGATGAACGGGGTATTCAGGGAGATTATACAGATAAGGGACAGGTCCGGAAGAAGGCAGAAAGACTTCGGGTTAAGAATCCTACCGGGAAGGGGAATACGGTGTTGCATTCGTTTTTGTTGTATCAACAGGGGAAATCGGTGGCGGAGATTGCCGCTGAACGGGAGTTGGTTGTCACAACGGTTGAAAAACACCTTGTTGATGCTTATCGTATGGGGTTGGCGGTCGATCCGGAGGCGTTCGTTCCGAAAAAGTATCGAGAGGTATTGTTTGCAGCGATCGCGGAGCATGGGGTTGAGGGGTTGAGACCGATCAAGGAAGCTGTGCCGGCTGAGATACCGTATAGTGCGATTCGGTTTGCTGTGGAGATGTATAAGAAGAGGCAGGAGCGTCCGGAGAGAGAATAATGGGATTAAGGGGGGTCTGTGATGGATAAGGCTAAATTGGCTGGGGCTATGGAATCGACACTTTTGCGTCCGGAAGTTCGGGAGGAGGATGTTGTCAGGCTTTGCCATGAGGCGGTGGAACTTGGGGTTGCCGCGGTTTGTGTGAATCCTTGTTGGGTTCGAACGGCGGCGCGGCTGTTGCACGCCACCCGGGTGGTTGTGGTGACGGTGGCGGGGTTTCCGCTGGGGGCTTCTTTGACTCAGATGAAGGTGCAGGAAGTTGTGGCAGCCAAGGCTATGGGCGCCCAGGAGATCGATGTTGTTGTTAATGTGGGGCATGTTAAGAGCCGGTTGTGGGGATTGGTTGAAGCGGAGTTGGGACAGTTAACTGAGACCGCTCATCAGTGTGGGATGACGCTGAAAATAATTGTGGAGTGTCCTTTGTTAAGTGAAGCGGAGAAGCGTCAAACGGCCCAACTGGCTCACAAGGCCGGGGTGGATTATCTGAAAACCTGTACGGGGTTCAACGGTGGTCATGCGACGGTGGAGGATGTGAAGAGTTTGCAGGCTTGGTCGGGTCCGGCGATGAGGATCAAGGCATCGGGAGGGATCGCCGGCGCCGCTCAGGCTGAGGCCTTGTTGTTGGCGGGAGCACGCCGTTTAGGAACGAGTCGGGCCGGTGAGATTCTGGAGTCGATGGGTGAGGGAGCGGGATGAGCAGCTATAAGGCGGATGCGCTGGTGATCCGAAGCCGGGAGTATAAGGAGGCAGATCGGTTGATTACTTTGTATTCCCGGGAATACGGCAAGATTAGCGCCGTGGCTAAAGGGGTGCGTAAGGCGACGAGTAAACAGAGAGGCGGTGTTCAGCTTTATACATACGCCGATTTCATGTTGTATAAGGGGCGCAGTCTGGATACAGTTCAGCAGGCCCATCCACGTGAGGTTTTTCTTTATTTGTGGGATGATTATGAGAGAGCCTGCGGCGCGGCTTGTATGGCGGAGCTTCTGGACGCGGCTACTCCGGATGGAGAGCCTGATGAGAGGGCTTTTCTGTTGAGTTTGAAGTTTTTGTTCATGCTGGAGATGCTGGATCCGGCGGTGGCGGTGACGGCTTATGGGGTGCGGCTCATGGCGTGTTTGGGGGAGTTGGGACAGGTTGAGAGCGATGAAAAGGGGAGCTTGGGAGCGATGACAGAGGGGACACGGAATGTTTTGCGGCAGTTGCAGGTCATGCCTTGGGAGCGGATGGAACGGTTGCGCCTGAGTGTTGCTCAACATGGGGAGATGTTCCGGGTGCTGCGGGTTTTTTGCGAGAATAAAGCGGAGCGGAAATTAAGCGCTTGGCGGAGTTTTGAGGAGGTTAACAAGGCATGGCAGAGGTGTTAAAGGACAGGTTGAATGACGCGTCTCTTCGGGAATTTGCGTTGGCGATTCAGTCAGTGTACAAAGGGTTTCAAGTCAACGCGTTTCTCGAATCCACAATGGATGAAACCTGGGATGATTTAGAGTTAATGGCAAGAGGGCGTCAGGTGAGTTTGAATTTGGGTAAATATTTGCCCACGGATTATATGACAGCCATCGGTATTCTTGATGAAGTCATTATGAAGTATGATGGGTTCGCGAAGCATTGCTTTCCCGATTTTATTGAGGTTTTCGGGCAAGATGAAAGCCATTGGGATATATCCATTTCTGCCCTTGCGAGGTACACCCCATACGCGTCTTCGGAATTCGCGGTAAGACCTTTCATCTTGAACCACGAAAAACGGATGATGGCACAGATGTATGCTTGGTCCAGGCATGAGAACGAGCATGTTCGCAGGCTTTCCAGTGAGGGTTGTCGCCCTCAGCTGCCCTGGGGGCGACAGATAGCCAGTTTCAAAAAGGACCCTGCCCCGGTTCTGCCGATATTAGAGCAGCTCAAGGATGATCCGTCACTCTTTGTGCGGCGAAGTGTCGCCAATAACCTTAACGATATTTCAAAAACGCACCCGGATCTGGTTGCCAGGCTCGCGAAAGATTGGTTTGGCAAAAGCGAACACACCGATTGGGTCGTCAAGCATGGGTGCCGCACGCTATGTAAAAAAGGCCACAGCGAGGTGTTGGCTATTTTTGGATACCAGGATGATGTGGTTTTGGATATTGCTGATTTCGCTTTAGAGCGACCCTCGGTTTCACTTGGGGAGGATATCGTTTTCTCTTTTTCGGTTATGGCTAAGGAAACGACAAAGGTGAGGCTGGAATATGGTATTGATTATGTGAAGGCTAACGGGAAAAGGAACAGGAAAGTCTTCAAAATATCCGAGGTGTCTCTCAAGGAAAACAGAAAGAAAGTCTACACGAAAAGCCATTCTTTTGCCGATGTTACGACAAGAAGGCATTATCCGGGGATCCATTCGATTTCGCTTCTTGTTAATGGCGTGGAGCGAGGAAAACTGGATTTTGAATTAATAATATGAACAGTCATCATATTTTGCTCCTCTAGCAGATAAGAAAAGCGATGTCTGGCAAGGCCGATTGAAGTTTATGAATAGAAATGTTTTGAAATATATAGCTATCGCGGCGATGTTGGTTGATCATATTGGCATGATGTTTTTGGAAGCATATCCGCCTGCGTATTTTGTTATGCGGCTGATTGGCCGGCTGACCGGCGCAATCATGTGTTTTTTTATCGCCGAGGGATTTCAGCATACCAGATCCAAGAAAAAATATGGAATGAGGCTTGGACTCTTTGCAATAATTTCGCAATTTGCCTATACTTACTGCCATACAGGCGCCATTTTTACAATCAACCTGTTCACCGACTGGAATGTAATCTTTACATTTTTCCTGGGTTT
>Ga0082212_10003294_pt1 | contig 23025 bp, 20 predicted proteins | sample TergutNt197P3_FD_71548 | JGI IMG/M metagenome (GOLD analysis project Ga0082212, IMG submission 71548) | Neocapritermes taracua P3 segment gut microbial communities from Petit-Saut dam, French Guiana - Nt197 P3 | ecosystem: Host-associated > Arthropoda: Insects > Digestive system > Gut ...
TTGGACGAGCGCTACACCAAAGAACCGGTCGCGGGCAAGGACGTGTACCTCACAATCGACATAAAACTGCAGCAGGTCGCCGAGCACTCGCTCGAAAAAACCATAGACACGATCCATGGCCTCGCCAGGACTTACCCCGACCCGAAGCTCAACGGGGCGGATGCCAACGCGGGGGCCGCGGCGGTCATAGTCCCGCAAACCGGCGAGGTATTGGCGATTGCGACATATCCCTCATACAGCATAACGGATATGTTCAGCACGGAAAAGTATGCCGAGCTTGCCGCGGACGAAAAAAATACGCCGCTCGTGAACCGCGCCACCACGGGGACTTACGCGCCGGGCTCGGTTTTCAAGATCGTCACCTCGGTGGCCGCTTTGAGCGGAGGTTATCTGGGCATCAACGAATACATAGCCGATCATGGCATATACACGAGATACGAAGGCTATCAGCCGGCATGCTGGGCCTATCCGAGATTTGTTCACCAGCCGCTGAACGTGACCGGGGCGATCCGGGACTCCTGCAACTATTTTTTCTTCGTGGTCGGGGACAGGATGGGCATAGATCCGCTGGACGAATGCGCGATGCGGCTGGGCATGGGGAACTGGACGGGGATAGAAATAGAGGAAAAAAAAGGATCTTTAGCCTCGCCCGAATTTGCGCGGTCGGTAGATCAGGTATGGTCGGCGGGCCAGACGATCGCGGCGGCTATCGGGCAGTCGTTCAACGCCTTCACGCCGCTGCAGATGGCGACGATGCTCGGAGCGGTGGTAAACGGCGGGCAAAGATACAAAAACACGCTGCTTTTATGCGTGAAGGAATACGGCTCGGATGAAATATATTACGCGCCGACGCCGGAAATAATCGATTCGGTCACGATATCGGAGGAACATTTAAAGGCCGTCAAAGAAGGAATGTTGTCCGTCATAGAAATGGGCACTGCAGTCTCGCTGTTCAAGGATTTCCCGAGGTATTTTGTGGGCGGAAAAACAGGCACCGCGCAGGTCAATATCGGGAAAAGCAGCGAAAACGGCACATTTGTCGCATTCGCGCCGTACAGCAAGCCCGAAGTCGCGGTTTCCTCTGTGATTGAAAAAGGCTCGAAGGGCACATGGGCGGGTTTCGTTTCGGAAGATGTGCTCGCGTATTATTTCGGCTACAAAACATTCGCGGAGGCGATGGACCGGCCGGAGGAGCCCGAAGAGGGGGAGCAGCAGCAAGAGCCGGAAGAGCCCCAGCAAGCGCCGCCCCCTCAGCAGCAAACTGTAACCGCAGAGCCGGCAACTCCGGCTCCGGTCGATTTGCCGCCTGCGGAACCGGAAACCGCAGCGCCGCCGCCTGAAACCGAAGCGCAAACCGAAGCGCAAACCGAGGCGCCGACGGCAGAACCCACGGAGGAGCCCACGACGACGCCGCCCACGGAACCTGCGACCGAGGCGCCCACGGAACCGCCCGCAGAGCCAAAAATCGAGGCGGCGGCCGAACCCGAACCGCCGCCACCCACGGAAGAACCCACGATAGCGCCGGAACCCGCAGATGACGGGCAATGAGGCAAAATTGCATGATTATAAATAACCGCTAATTAATATTCAATAATTATTCAAAAAAGCAAAAAAAGGAGCCGTTTTATGATAGAAATCAACAAAAGAAGCAATCTGTTGGAACAGGAGATATATAACTATACCCTGCAAAACGTCGAGGAGCCGAACCTGTACAGGGATCTGTTCCCTTACTCCGAAATCCCTAAGGTTTCCTTCAACCATAGGCGGGTGCCGATGGAAATGCCCGACGAAATCTGGATAACCGACACCACGTTTCGGGACGGGCAGCAGGCGAGGGAACCGTACACCCCGACACAGGTGCTGAATTTGTTCGATATGCTCCATCGCTTAGGCGGCGAAAACGGGATTGTCAGGCAGACCGAATTTTTCATATATTCCGAAAAAGACAGGAAGGCGCTCGAGTTGTGCCAAAACAGGGGCTATAAGTTCCCCGAAATAACCACCTGGATAAGGGCCACAAAAAACGACTTCAAGCTGGTTCGCGACATCGGCATAGAGGAAACGGGCATACTGACCTCGTGCTCGGACTACCATATATTCAACAAGCTCGGGGTCAACAGGGCCAAAGCCATAGCGCAGTATGTTTCCATAGTCTCGGACGCGCTCGAAATGGGCATCAAGCCGCGCTGCCACCTCGAGGACATAACGAGGGCGGACATATACGGGTTCGTGCTGCCGTTCGTGGGGGAGCTGATGAGGCTCTCGAAAGAGGCGAAAATCCCGATAAAAATCCGCGCCTGCGACACCATGGGGTATGGGGTGTGCTACACGGGGGCCTCTTTGCCCAGAAGCGTCCCGGGGATAATCTACGGGCTGAAAAAATACTGCGGGGTGCCGAGCTCGCTGATCGAGTGGCACGGGCACAACGACTTCTACAAAGGCGTGGTGAACGCGGCCACCGCCTGGCTGTTCGGCTGCTCGGCGGTCAACTGCTCGCTGCTGGGAATCGGGGAGAGGACCGGCAACGTGCCGCTCGAGGCGATGGTGATGGAGTACGCCTCGCTCAAAGGAAGCCTGGAGGGAATGGACGCCTCGGCGATAACGGAGATCGCCGACTATTATGCCAAGGAGCTGAACTACAAAATACCCGCGCAGACCCCGTTCGTCGGAAAAAACTTCAACGTGACGAGAGCGGGCATACACGCCGACGGGCTTTTGAAAGACGAGGAGATATACAACATTTTCGACACGGAAACAATACTCAAACGCCCCGCAAACGTCTTGGTGAGCAACGTGTCCGGGCTGGCGGGGATCGCATACTGGCTAAACGACTATTACGGGCTTGCCGGGGACGGGAAAATCGACAAGCGCGACGCCATTTGCGAATACATAAAAAAATGGGTGGACGCCCAGTACGAAAACGGGCGCACCACCGTGATAAGCGACGAGGAGCTCGAAAAGCTCGCGGAGGAGTTTTCAGCATCAACTGAAAACTGAAAACTATTTTATTTCAAACAGAGAATCCTGCACCGGCGTCACCGCATCGGCTTTGGTCGTGCATTGGTAATGCTTGTCGTCGCGGGCATCGTAGCCAAACACAAACACCTCAAGCACGATGCCCGTGTCCAAGGAGATGGATATCAGTTCGCGCCGGTTTATTTGCGGCAGCGCGTATTCTATTTGGAGTATGTTGGACTCGTCGGTTTGGCGCAGGGTGTACTCCGTTATCTCGCCGCCCAAGAGGTCGAGATAGTGGTTTATGTCCGGCATATGGGGGACATCGCCAAAAGAAAACGCCGTCGGCGCTTTTCTTTTCAAAATTTCGCCGGTTGTGAAATTTTCGATTTGTTCATGCCGCAAGTCGTTTATGTACAATTCCTCCGGCAGGGAGTTCACGCTGAGCATATATCTGTATTTTCCGCCCTTTTTCCAGAGGGTCATTTCTTCCGTCCTTGAAATTTCGCCGTCTGTGTAATAAAACGCCTCCATGTCGAGGCGCAGGTCGTCCGGCAGCTTCAGATTCGCGATCGCTTCCCTCACGTTTTCCAAGGTGATTTCCGCGACAAAGCTTTCGCCGCCTGCGGATCCGTGATTTTCCGGCCCGGAGTTCTGCGCCAGAAAGTCATATATGTTTTTGTCGTCTTTTTCCGCTTCGGGACCGCCGCCGTCCGTCTTGAAGAACAGATTTTGTATAAAGGCGGGAAGATCTATCAGCCCGAAATGATACAGGCCGGTTATTATGAACGCGAAAAGGGCGAACATTATCAAAAACAAAAACGAAAACGAAATCCCCGCCGTGAGTTTGTTGTTTTTGCCTATCGCGGACTTTATAGACCCGAACCTCGGCTTATTCATCTTTTTTCGCCTCTTTTTCTGTTTTTTCGTCTTTTTCGTCGCCGTTCTCGGATACGAGGCCGCTTTGGCTTCTCATATTTTTGTCCTTGAAGATAAACCACATCGCCACGGTTATCCCCAGGGAAACCGCAATGATGACGATCGCATAGACTATCCTCTGGCTCACGAGCATGACCGAGGACACCCCCAAAAGCGCGCTCACGGCGTACAGGATGCGAACCGTCTGCTTTTTGTTGAAGCCCATGTCCACGAGCCTGTGGTGCAAATGCTCCCTGTCCGCCGAAAACGGGTGCCGGCCCGAGAGCAGCCTGCGCACGATTGCAAAGGTGGTGTCGAAAATCGGCACCCCGAGAATCAGAAAGGGTATGACGAACCCGATCACGGCGTGGACTTTGAACACGCCCTGGATGGAAACGATTGCGAGCATATATCCCAAAAACGGCGCCCCGGCGTCGCTCATGAAAATCTTGGCCGGAGTAACATTGAAGGGCAAAAACCCCATGCAGGAGCCCGCAAGTATCGCGATCAAAAGGGCGGTTTGGAAATCGCCCAGCAAAATTGTGACGATCAGAAGGGAAACCGCCGATATGGTCGCTATCCCGCAGGACAGCCCGTCGAGCCCGTCGATGAAATTTACCGCGCTGCTGAGCCCGGCTATCCAGATTATGGTCAGCGGTATGGCAAAATAGCCGAATTCCATATATGTCCCGAAGATGTTTATGCGCTCGACCACGACCCCTCCCTGCCAGACGACCAGCCCCGCCGCCGCTATGTGCACGAAAAACTTGTAGAGCGCGCGCACCGTGAAGATATCGTCCAGCACGCCGATGCCGACGATCAGAAACGCCCCTCCGATCATGCTCAGGGTAAATGCGGAAATATCGTAAAAAAGGAGGATGGAGACGACAAAGGAGAAAAAAATCGCGAGCCCGCCGAGCTTAGGGGTGACGACGGTGTGCATTCTCCTTTCATCCCTCTCCGGGTCGTCGAGAGCGCCGACTTTGAACGCCAAAACCCTGACTATCGGGGTGGTGACAAACGCCATCAGCGTCGCAAAGAGCACCGCTATGATCGCATTGATGAAATGATATACGTTTATATCGCCGAAATTCATGTCGATTATGATATTTTCCATTTTTTTTGTTTTGACTCCCCGTTAAATTTGCAAAAACCCTATTTTTTTGTACACTTTCGAAAGCGTCCTGTTTGCCGCAAGCGACGCTTTTTGGGCACCGTCCCCCAGTATCTTTTCCAGCTGCGCCCTGTCGCCGGTCAGCTCATTGAACTTTTTTTGCACGGGCACCAGCATATCCGCCACCGCCTCGCCCACCGCAAGCTTGAAATCCCCGTAGCCAAGGCCCGAAAACTCGCGCTCTATGTCGCCGTAGCTTTTCCCGGTGGCGCACGAGTATATGGTCATCAGGTTGTTTATGCCGTCCTTGCCCTCGGCGAATCTCACCTCGGTTTCGGAATCGGTCACCGCCCGCTTGAACTTCCTTATTATGTCGTCCTTTTTCTCCGCCAGCAAAACATAGGAGTTTATATTCGGGTCGCTTTTGCTCATTTTTTTGTCGGGCTCCGAAAGCGACATGATTTTGGCGCTTTGCTCTTTTGCTATATACGGCTCCGGAATCGTGAACACCTCGCCGTAGACGGAATTGAACCTGACTGCGATATCCCTCGCGAGCTCGAGATGCTGCTTCTGGTCTGCGCCCACGGGAACCAGGTGCGCGTTGTATATCAGTATGTCGGCCGCCTGTAAAACCGGGTATGTGAAAAGCCCGGCGTTTATGTTGTCGGTGTGCTGCTCGGATTTTTCCTTGAACTGCGTCATCCTCGAAAGCTCGCCGAACATCGCATAGCAGTTAAGCGCCCATGCCAGCTGCGCGTGCGCGGGGACGTGGCTCTGGATGAACAGCGTGCACTTGTCAGGGTCCAGTCCGCAGGCGATATAAAACGCGGCGACTTCCAGCGAGCGCCGCCTCAAAGTCGCGGGATCCTGCCTCACCGTTATCGCGTGCATATTTGCCACGAACAGATAATTTATATATTCATCCTGCAAGCTCACCCAGTTTTTTATCGCGCCGAAATAATGGCCGATATTCAAATCCCCGCTGGACTGTATGCCCGATAGTATTATCTTTTTTTCGTTATTGTCCATAAATTTACCCCAAAATCATTTCATTTCATTTGCGACATCCGCCAAAATGCCGATGCCCTCGATTATCTGCTCCTTGGAGGGATAGGAGAAGTTCACCCGAAAGGAGCGCGAGGCCTCGTTTGGGTCGGCCAAAAACGCGCCGCCGGGCACCACCGCCACTTTTTTGTCCAAGCTCGCCTTCACGAACTTCGCCAAATCCATGCCCTCCGGCAAGCCGCACCACAAAAACAGCCCGCCCTCGGGGACAGTGTATTTTATGCCGAGGCCGTCAAATTTTTTATGCATCTCATCGAGCATCAGCATGCATTTTTCTTTGTACAGGGCGCGTATTTTTTCGATGTGCGCGTCTATGTCAAACTTTTCTAAGAACAAGTCGCACAAAATCTGGAAATACATATTCGTGTGCACGTCGCTGCCCTGTTTGGCCACCACGATCTTGCCTGAGAGCTCTTTCGGGGCCACGAGATATCCCACTCTTATCGCGGGCGCGATTATCTTGGAAAACGACGAGCAGTACACGACTAGTCCGTCCGTGTCCAGGCTTTTTATCGTGGGGATTTCCTCCCCGGCAAACCTGAGCTCGCCGTATGGGTTGTCCTCGAGGATTACGGCGCCGTATTTTTTCGCCAGCTCCAAAACGGCTTTGCGCCTTTCGAGCGGCATCGTCGAGCCCGACGGGTTCTGGAAAGTGGGGATAAGATAGATGATCTTCGCCTTTTTGTTTTCGGCCAGAGCCGCCTCCAGCGCCCCGTCCTCTTCCATATCGACCTGCACCGGCCTTGCGCCGTTTGCCTTGAAGGAGTTGATCGCGCCTACAAACGAAGGCTTCTCGCAGATCACGATATCCCCCTCGTCGCACATCACCTTGCCGGTCAAATCTATCCCCTGCTGGCCGCCGGAGACGATGAGCGTGGCGTCGTTTTCGCCGCCTATGCCAAATCTTTCTTTTATGCGTAGGCGCACTTTTTCGATGAGCGGCGCATATCCCTCCGAGATGCCGTACTGCAGCGCGGGCACGGGCATTTTATCGTAGATCATCTTTGAAAGCTCGCTCATCTGCGCCACGGGGAAAGCCTCCGGGGAGGGGTTTCCCGCCGCGAACGATATCACCGAAGGGTCGGTCAGGGACTTGAATATCTCCCTGATCGCCGATGGCTTTATATTTTTCATTTTTTCGCTTATTCTATATTCCATAATTATTTTTTCCTTTTTTTTGATGGGCGCATTTACAAAAGCGAGCGGACAAAATCCACGCCCGCAGTCAGAGCTTCCTTGACAAAGGGGGATGCAACAAAGCACCCGGCCAGCCAGACAAGCGAAACGAAAAGAAGCAGCAGCACGGAATATCCGTGATATTTCCACAATCTCAGATAATGGTAAAGAAAATACAAGGTGAACAGCCAGGCCGGCAGCACCACGAAAAACATCAGGGCGCCGAAAGTCGAAAGCACGGTCAGGCAAAACAAAATCGCAAAAAACGGTATCACCGAGAGCATCATGGATTTGCGGGAATGCTTCGGCGCGTCAGGGTCGTCGTAGATCACCAGGAATTTTATCGCCCTTTTGACGCCTCCGATCGCAAACTTCAGGAACAGCCCGAAAATGAGCGCGCCTATGATAAAATATACAAATACAGGCATAATTTTTTATCCCCCGGTCATGCGTAATATTTAATGCGAGCGGTTTTGCTGCTGTCCGGATCCGCATTCGCTGCAGCACCCGTCGCATCCGACCGAAAAATCCACGGGCATCCCGTTTTTTCTGTAATAGTCGGCAATCGCGCTTTTCACCGCTTCTTCGGCGAGCACCGAACAGTGGATTTTGGAGGGCGGGAGCCCGTCGAGCGCCTCGACCACCGCCTTGTTCGTGAGGGTCAGGGCCTCCTTCGTGGATTTGCCGAGTATCATCTCGGTGGCTATCGACGAGGTCGCGATCGCCGCCCCGCAGCCGAAAGTCTTGAATTTTATGTCGGTTATCGTATCGTCCTCTATTTTCAGATAAATCTTCATTATGTCGCCGCATTTGGCGTTGCCCACTTCGCCTATTCCGTCGGCGTCTTCAAGCTCGCCCACATTTCGCGGGTTGGCGAAATGCTCCATCACTTTTTCGCTGTACATAAAATTTCCCTTTCTGGTTGTTTTCTCTTGGTCAATCAAACGCCCGGTACAGCGCGACGATGTTTTCCGGGGGCGTGTCGGGCTGGAAGAGGTGCGCCGGGCACAGAATATACCCCGTCCCGAAAGCCTCCGCGTATCGCCTCGCCTCCGCCTTTATTTGCCCCGCCGTGCCCGAGGGCATCAGCTGCTGCACGTCGATGCCGCCGTGAAAGCATATCCTGCCCGAAAATCGCCTGAGCGATTCGGGCGCCATATTTTCGCCCGCGGGCTGGATCGGGTTTAATATATCCACCCCGCATTTGATCATCGAGGGGATAAAGCCCGCCACGTCCCCGCAGGAATGGAACATGAATTTCGCCCCGAAGCCGTGGATCACCTCGCCGATTTTGGACAGGTATGGCGCGAGGAACTCTTCGAACATATCCACGGAGATCAGCGGCCCTCGCTGCGTGCCTAAATCCGAGACCACCAAAAATATATCGATTCGCCCGCCCGAGGCCTCCCAGGCGCGCTTGTAGTCTTCAACGTAGAAATCCGTGAATATTTTGCTCAGGCAGTGCACCCAAGCGGGGTTTTCCACCATGTCGGCGAGCTGGTTCTCAAGCCCGCGCACCAAGGCGGGCCGCTGCCATATGTCGCCGAAGCCGTAGCGAACGGCCAACTTTTTGTCCTTGGCCTCGCGGCACTGCTCACCAAGGCGGCCATAGTCCAAAACATCGTTGTCAGGCCAGTCGAAAGCCTTGATTTGCTCTAAGCTGTCCGCCTCGTGCAGCGCCCCGTAGGTGTCCTCCCTCATCGGACCCCAGCCGGTTTCCTGGAAAATGAAGCGCTCGCCCCACATATTCTCGAAAACGCCGTTCCCCAGCGGTTTGGGTTTTGGCCCGGCCGCGTCAAAGGAGCGTATGTCGATTTTCATTTCGTCCAAAAATTTTTTTAAATCTCTGTGGCCCAGGTATTCAAACAGCCTGTTTAGCGTCGGCTCCTCCGCCCAAAAGTCGAACGGCGGCCTGTCGGTGCGCCCGCCGGCCAAAGCGGCCATCGTCCTGTCGTATCCTGTCATTGTTTCCCCCCATTGCATGTTCGTTACACGTAATTGATTGGCGTGAACTGCATGTTAACTTCGTTACCATTCGTTACACGTATTATATACCTTCATCGCGTTTTTGTCAATGATTATTTTCACACCTCGACCGGGGCTTGCCAGCCCTCGAAAAAGCCGCGCAAAAACTCCGGAAGAGTTCCCTCGTACACGGCCTCCGCCAGAAACTCGGCGCCGAACTGGTTCCCCCAGCTGTAATTTATCACGGTGCGCCCCTGATACTCGCACAGATCCACGTCGCTGTTGTTTATATCCAACGCGGTTTCGATATGTTCCCGCTGCTCTTTCGTGAGATTGGCATTTGCTATTTTTTTGTCCCCGACGTCGTCATACATCAAGACAGGATTCACCGGGCTGCGTTTCCAGGTCACCAAATCCGCGCTTCTCGCGATGTACGGCGCATATGCCCAGCCGGGCAAATGCTCGAGGTAAATCATGTAATAATGCCTGTCTTCGGGCAGGTAACGGATCGCGGGGCAGGCTGTGTACCGGTCTTTCGAGTACACGCATTCGCTCGGTGTCAGCTCCCAATCCCACAGGTTTTCCGACACGGCGAACCTTATGGTAAACGGCGCGCCGCATTCTTTTGGCGGGGAGTCTATTTCAAATGCCATCACGAAACCGTCCCCGCCCTCGCATACCGATGTGTTGAACATTCCCCAGCCGGGCAGTTTCAGCGCCGTTTTTTCCTCCCAGGCGCGCAAATCGCCCGAGCGGAATACTTTTATCGTGTCCTTTACCCCATCGCCGCCGCCGGTCAGCGTCCCGAAAACGTATGTCGTGCCCTCGTGGAAAAACGCGCTCCCGAAATTATGGCGGGGCGCGAACGGCTCCGTCGAAGTCCCTGCGGCCACATCGACAAAACGAAAATATGGATATCCCAGTTTGTTTGCATGATAATCCGCGCGCACGGATTCAAAGCGGTACAGTTTGCCATTTATGACAAGCGGGTTGACCTCCACCATGTCGAGGTCGATGGTTCCGAGCTTGCGGATGGCGGGTTTTGTTTTGAGGCTCATTTTTTCGCTCCCTCTTTTAGTATCGTTTGACCTTGATGCCTCTATTATATATCTTTGCCGCGCTTTTGTCAACTCAAATTTCCAAATTGTTGACAATTATGGCGAAACGTGGTATAATGCGACATATCATTTGGCGACGCCAAACAAAATTATTCAAAATTCGGAGGGCATTTAGATCATGAAAAAAGCAATATTGGTTTTTCCCTTGGTTTTGGCTTTGGCGCTTTTTCCGTTTTCCGGTTGCGGCAGCGACGGACAACCCGGCAGCGAGGCCATCGACGAGGCCGGGGCCGCCGAAGCGAACGAAACGAATCCTGAAAACCGGATCGATTACGCTTCGCTGCCCGCAATCGACTACGGCGGCGCGGACTTCGTCATAGCCAACATCGAAGGATGGGCTTGGGTGGATGTCACGCTCGACTACGACGCGGAGGAATCGGGGGAGCTGCTAAGCGACGCGATCTACAGAAGAAACCGCGAGATCGAGGACAGATACAACATAATTTTAAAAATCATCCCGATGAACGGCGAGGATATGGGAAACAAAGTGAAAAACCAGATGCTTGCGGATTCATGCGAGATCGACATCATGCAGTCGCCCACGCGCGTGGTTTCGCAAATCACAGCCGACAATTTTGTCGCGGATGCGAACAAATTGGAGAATATCGACCTGAAAAACCCGTGGTGGGACAGCTTCGCCCTTGCGAGCATGTCGATATGCGGAAAACAGTTTTTTCTCTACGGCGACTTCACGATCGCCGACAAAGAATATGCGACGGCGATTTTCTTGAACAGGGAGATGCAAAAAAACTACGGGCTCCCGGACTATTATCAAATGGTGCGCGAGGGGGTTTGGACGACCGACAAGATGCTCGAATCGATGAAGGCGGTCACCGTGGACCTCGACGGCGACGGCAAGTGGACCAAGGCCGACCAGTTCGGCCATGTGACCAATGTGTATTCGATGATGCAGGTCTTCTACGGGGCGGGCGAGACCATAGTGAGAAAAGACAGCGACGATATGCCGTATTTTTCGGTGGGAAGCGAAGGCTACATCAACGCTTTTTACAGGATGTGCGAATTTATGAACACCGATGCCACCACATTCGACGCGATGTCAAACGGCTCGCACCAGGACGATATGTTTTCCGAGGGCAAGGGCTTGTTCGATTCGTCGCTGCTGGCCGCGATGCGCGCGCCGCAGGGGGCGCAGCGGAGCATGGAGTATGACTTCGGGATACTGCCTCCGCCGAAGCTGGACGAAAAGCAGGCGAATTACTATTCGTACTGCGACGGAAGCACCCCCTGCATAGCGATACTCAACCATGACGACGCGAGAACCGGGCGTTCGGCCGCGGTGCTCGAGGCCCTGAATGCGAAATCGAGCGAGGAGGTGCAGCAAAAATATATGGAGTATGCCCTGCCGTTAAAATATTTCCGCGACGAGGAATCGTTTGAAATGCTGGAAATCATATTGAAAAACAGGATATTTGACATAGCCGCGTCATACGGGTGGGGCAATTTTGTCGCCGGGAACGTCGGGGTGCTCCGGGATCTCCTGGTTAAGAACCAGCCCGACAATTTGGTTTCCACCATTGAAAAAAATATAGACAAAGCGGTGGAAGCCATGAACAGGGACGTGGAGATGATACTCTCCCACTAAAACGCGCAATGAATCCCTACACGCCGAATTTCACCATGTTGTCATAGCTTATCTTCAGGCTGTCAAAGGGGCAGCGGTTGCAGATGTCCTGCTCCACCACCGCGTATCCCACGCCTGTTTCGTGGCAGGCCTTGACTATCGACTGCCAGTCGAGGTTGCCCTCGCCGACCTCCGCGAAGCGTTTGCACACGCCCTCCACCATCTCCGCCCCGCCGCCGATCGCGTAATCCTTGAAATGTATGATCGGAAGCCGGCCTTTCGCCTTGTAGATCCAGTCGGCCGGGTTCACTCCGCCCGAAGCGAGCCAATGCGTGTCCAGATTGAAGAAAACCAAAGACGGGTCGGTCTCCTCGAACAATATGTCCATGCCGTGCCTGCCGCCGCCGAAAGAGTAGAACTCGAGCGCGTGGTTGTGGTACATTATGCCGAGCCCGTCTTTGCCCATCTCTTTGCCGAGTTTGTTCAAGTCCGCCGCATACCGCTTGTAGCCTTCGATGCTCTCGCGCTGCTCGTCGGGGAGCGTGCCCACGCATATGTATTTCACCCCGTAAATTTTCGCCGCCGCCACCGCTTTTTTGAGCGCTTCGGGGTCGTCTCTCATCTGCTCGAGGCCCGCATAGGCCGAGCAGGACTCCAGCCCCGCCGCGTCCAGCATCGCTTTGTGTTCCGGCTCGCCCAAAAACGGGGGAGTGCCGCACTGCACGCTTTCGTACCCGATTTCTTTGATTTTTTTCAGCGTTTTTTCATACTGCCCCTTGTCGTTTGCGTAATCCCTGACGGTGAATACCGTCGCTCCTTTGTTCATAATCTGTTTTGCCCTTTCTTTTTAATATATTATTTCACCGAAAATGCGTATTCGGTGGCGAACCTGAACTCTTCGCCTTTGGCGAAAGTGCATTGCGGAAAGTCCGGCATGTTCGGCGTGTTGGGCGTAAACTGCGTTTCAAGGCAGAATCCGCCGAATTTTTCCATGCGGGATCCGTTTTTGCCCGTTTCTTCGTTTAAATTGATGGCTATATATAGCTGCACGGCGGGCATGTCGGTGTATGCGGTCATCTCTATTTTGCTCTTTTTGGAATAGGCGACCGCCGCCTTCCGCCATACGCCCGGCTCGCCCAACACGAAGTTGTGGTCGTAGCCGCCGATTTCATCGAGCTTCGCCACATCGTCGCCGATCAGCTTCGGGGAGGTGAAATCGAGCGGGGTGCCCGCCACCGGCGCGACCTCCCCCGTCGGGATAAGCGCGGAATCGACCGGAGTGTATCGATCCGAAAATATCTGCAGCTGCGTGGCTAAGATATCCCCCGACGCATAGCCGTCCAAATTGAAATAGGCGTGGTTTGTCAGGTTTATGACCGTGTCGCCGTCGGGGACCGCGGAATATTCGAGTTTCAGGGAGTTTTGCGCGGTCAGGGTGTAGCGTATGGTGACTTTTACCTCTGCGGGGAAGTTTCCCTCCCCGTCCGGGCTCACATACGAAAACGCCGCAGAGGGCGCGTCGCCGTCCGAGATGCCGTACAGCTCCCACACGCGCTTCGCATAGCCGACCTTTCCCCCGTGCAGGCAGTTGTCCCCGTCGTTTTTGTACAGCTCGTACTGTTTTCCATTCAGCGTGAATTTTGCGCCGCCTATGCGGTTCGCATAGCGACCGACCAAGGCGCCCTGGCCCGATTTTCCGCCGATATACCCCTCAAGATCGTCGTAGCCGAGCATCACGTCGGTGAAGCCGCCGGTTTTGTCCGGCACGCAAAGCTCCACGATCGACGCCCCGTAGTTTGTCAGCGAGACGCTCATGCCGTTTTTGTTTTTCAGGGTGACGAGATATGCTTTGTATCCGTCCGCGAATCCCCATTCTTTTTTTTGAACCATAGAAATCCTCCTGTTTCTTTTTCACTTTGTTTTTCAAATGCTCATGTTGAAGCCCGTCTGCGCGATCTCTTTTTTGCCCGTTATCTTTTCGGATCCCTTGAACTTGTTTCCGAAGACGGACAGCCCCGCCACGTTTTCGCCCACGTTTACCTGGGGCTTGTCCAGCAGGAAATCGCAGCTGCTGACCACCGCCGATCTGCAGTTTATATCTATTGTGGGGCTGTTGTTGGCTTGCGCGTTGAAATTGGTGAAATGGCAGCCGTTGAGTATCACGTGGCCCGTGCCTCCCAAAACGACATTGGAAAGCGTGCCGGGGTTCTGGAAATCGCCTTTCGAGGTGCCCCAGAAGCCGCAGCCGTTGACGCGCACCGGCCCTTTGTTCGTCTCCTTGACCAAAAATTCCCCCATGAACTGGCAGTTTGAAAACGAAATGCCAGCATGTTCCATGGTGTTTTCCACAATAACCGCATACGGCGCAATGTCGTGGCCGCACTGCGTCAGATCGACATTGGGCGAACCCTTGCCGAAATCTTTGAAAACGAAGCCCGCTTTGTATATGATCGAAAAACAGTTTATCATGTATTCCCAATCCGTCCTGCCCAAGATGAACGCCTCGCCCTCTTCCACCATGAATTTGATCACTGCGGGGTCCACCGACCACCAGGGGTTGAAATGCACGTCCTCGATCCTGCCGATGTCATATATTCCGTCCAAAAATATGCCGCGCCGGAGCGGCTGGCCGTAAACCCTCGCGATGAAATGCCGCTCGTTGCCCGATGCGTCGATCCCGTTGTAGGGGTTCAGCAGCTCCGTGTCTGTGACAGCCGGGTTTTTGCCGCGCATGGCGATTGTGTACGGATACGGCTCCGGGGTTTTTTGGGGATTCTGGTCGGGGTAATAGATCATCACCCCTTTGAGCGCGCTGTTGGTGTTCAGGGTGATGAACGGAGCGCCCTCTTCGCTCCCCCTTCCCGCCGTGGCGAAAAACGCGGTCCCGAAATCGCCGGGCTTAGGCAGCCCGCCTTTTTTGTCCCTTATCCCGTTATGCGCCGGCACATTGCCAAAAGAGCCCTCCAAAGTCACCGAAACGGGTATATTGAGAACGCCGCGAAACAGATATTTTCCGGGCGGCGCATACACGGCGCTTCCGCTCTTGCCCGCCTCGTCCAAGGCTTTCTGGAACGCGGCGGTGTCGTCGGTCGCGCCGTCTCCCGCAGCCCCGAAATCTCCCACGTACAAATACTTCGAGTTTTGCATATTTATCGATTTTCCCTCCCTTTTATTTTGCATTCTGCATTAGTCCAGTTTATCTATCGCTTTTATGAGCTTGTCGATATCCGACTGTATCATTTTTTCGCTTTTTTCATAGAGCGAGACTATATCGCGTTTTTTGTTGGACACCATCCTGAGCCATTCGGTCTCAAAGCCCCCGAAATGCCCCACCGAGCCGAGGTCGTACAGACGGGTGGTGAACAATATGTCGAGCATATCCGCGCTCTCTTCGTCGCGCACATATTTCCCTTTGAGCGAGATGTCGTAATAGGCGGGCTGCACCGTGTACCTGGATTCGGCGGAGAGCGCCTCGATTATGATTCCGGTTCTTTCGGGGTCGGACAGAGTGACGGGCACCGAGGCCAGCCCCGCCTGGTGTATGCTGACGCAGCTGTAATATTCGCCTTGGCTTTTGTCGTATTTCGGCGAGGGCAGCACGCCGAAATCCAGTTCCATGTCCCTGAGCTTGCGCACGCTCATCATCTGCGCCATCATGAAAATGCTCTGGTTGTTCCTGAACATCGGCTCGCCGGCTCCGTCGGATTCGTTGAGATACAACTGGGGATTGTACATGAAATCCAATATTTTGTTGCATACATCGATGTTGCGCTCGGTGTTGAAGTTGCAGAAAGGCATGTCGTCCTCGTCCTTTTCCGCGAATCTGCTGCCCGCCCCGTTGAACAGAATCGTAGTCAGCAAATCCCCGCCGATAAACGGGATGAAATCGTTGGCGTCCAGTTTCCCGTCCCCGTTTAAGTCTTTTGCCATATTTTTGGTCGTTTCGGTCACATAGTCGAGCGTCCAGTCGCCCCTGGCCACCACTTCGTACAAGTTTTCAAGCGCGTAGTCCTGCGCCAAGGCCTTGTTGAACAGAATGCAGCCTATGGTCTCCTGGCTCGTCGTGGATATGTCGGAAGCGGCCATGTAAACTTTTCCGCCAAGCGAAAAATCGTCGACTGAGCGTTTGTCCCACCAAGGTTTTTCGAAGTCGATGTACGGCACGTCGTTTAAGTTGAAGAACATCCCGCCCATGATCATGGCCATGACTTCATGCTGCCTTTGGTATATGAGGTCGTAGTTGTCGTCGCCCGCGCCTATCATTTTCCTGACGCTGTTCGTTATTTCGTTTATGTCGGATCTGGCGAGGGTGATTTTGATGTTGTACTTCTCTTCTATGGCTTTGTTTCTGTTGAATACCGCGTCGTTGAATACATCGCCGTTCAATTCCTCGGCTGCGATGTCCTCGCAGTCGTCCCTGTTCCAAAGCGCCACGAACCAGTGCATGATGGAAAACTCATAGCCCCCGAAATCCATTTCGGGCAGCTGTGGGTCCACACGCAAAAACCTGTCCTCTTTGGCTTCGGCATCTTCGGCGGCTTCCCAGGCAGTCGTGCCGGTTTCGGCATTTTGGCTTTTTTCGCCGCCGCACGCCGGCAAAACCGCGGCCACGACCAAAAAAACCAGCATCAGCGCCGACAGCGCCAGCGCTTTCCCGTTTTCCGTCTTCATAATTTTGTTTCCCCTTCCTTTATCATTTCAATCCACAGGGTTTCCCGCAAGCCAGAAATAGAGGCTGTCGATTATGTTGGTGCTGCTGTCGCCGGGGACGCCGCCGCCCATGTTGTACACGTGCTGCTCATTCACCTCAAAGAGCACGAATTCGGCCCTGCCGATCTCTTTCGCCCAGTCCACGTCCACTTTGCCGTCGTTGTTGTAGTAATAGGCGGTGACGCTCGTCGCGATCTTTTTGTCCCTGAAATAATACACGAAATCGTGGCTGAAGCTGCCGCCCTGGATTATCGTATGGCCCAAGCGGTCGCCGTTTCCGTCGTGCTCGAGGTATACCTCGGGCCAGTAGTAGAAGTCGTCGGTGATCGCGTAGCGCATTTCCTGCCTGTTTCCCGAATAGCCGATGTTGAAGATGTCCTGCTCGTTGGGGTAAAATGGGGCCGGCGTGTTTTTTGCCGCTATTTCGTCGAACACCAGTTTTTCTATGTTCCTGCCCGTCTGGCGGTCGATTTCCGCCATGACCGCTTTGGTGGCCTCGAACGAAGCGAGCTTGTTCCAGTGTGTGCCCGTCTTGGGGAATGTATTGGTCAGGCCTATGGATCTAAACAGCGACTGCGAGTCTATGTGGAAAACGCCCCTCTCGCCGAGCATCTTGACAAAGCGCAAATACGGGCGCACATAATCGTCGTCGAGCGTGTAGCGCGCTTCGGTATAGAAATCCGGTATGAACTGGGGCATCGAGGAGGCCTTGCTCGCCGATATCGCCACGCAGAACGCTATGCCCCGCTTCTCCAGCTCTTCCTGTATGAATTTCAGTATCATCACGCGCCGCGTCAGCTCCTCGTCGTCGGTGTACACATATGCGTAGTCATAGCCCAGATACTCGTTTATGTACCACGGCTCGTACAGATATCCGTCCTTGCCCACGATCACCGCGTCCGTGCCCAAAAACCCGTCCGGCTCGATCAGCTCGAATGCCGGCAGCACATATTCCGGCCAGTCCGGCACGACCCCTGCGGGAATCGCGGTTTCTGCGGGGTTTTCATTTGTCATCGGCTCCGCGCCGCCGTCTTTTGTCATCTCTGCGCCTCCTTTGTCATCATAGTTTTTTTTGCCGCCCGGATACAGGGCGAAATGAGCCGCGAAGCAGAACGCCGCGAATGCCAGGTACGACAGAACGGCTATCGCCATCAGCCGGGTTTTTGATATCGCCATAAATCGACTCCTCGTATTTTCATGCAAGTATGCGGTTGTGTTTAGCTCATTATATCATTTTGACAATGTTTTTGCAAATACATTTCATTAAATTTACCAAAAAAGCGATAAAAATTTAAAAGAATTTTCATTTTTGGATTTTTTATTTGTGGTACAATACCTGCGGGAATATATTTTTGTCCCAAATAACCAAAATAATCTTAATTTATCAAAACAGGAGGAAACACAAATGAAACCGGCAAAGAAAATTTCCGCGATCATATTGGCGGCGATAATGCTCGTCTCTCTTTTGTCCGCGGCCTCGATTTTTTCCGTGAGCGCCAAATCGGGCGACGCGCCAAACCCCTCCGGCGACTATCTCAAACTGACGGTGGACATCCACAAGACCGAAGCGGGGCTCGCATACAACTTCGTGACCTTCAAGACGATCAACTACACGATAGAAGAGGGCGACAAGGTCGAGTACGACGTGTATATCTCGACCGACGAAAACGGCTGGGGATTCGTGGATTCCCAGGGCATAAAAGACGTGACCGGGGACAACTTCAGGGACAGCGGCGGCGCGGACGACATGGGAGTGGGCATGCACCCGGGGCAGAATATGGCCGAATACGCATTTGAGCAGTGGTACCACAGGGTGATCGAGATACCGGACGCGTTCTGGGGCAAGGAGCTTCCGGTGTTCCAGGTTTCGATGCACGCCACGAGCGACGAACTCGAATATACGGGATACGCCATGTACGACAACATATTCATAACAGACAGCGCCGGGGCGATCAAGCTCGTCATCTTCAGGGACGCGGCCGACTGGGACGGCACATCGAGCCTCGGCCCGGTCAAGGACAGCACGTCGACTTTGGAGTGCCTGAGTTTTTCGCAGGAGGAGCTTGACGGGTTCAAGGCGGCGGCGGAAGCCAAAGCGGCGGAAGAAGCCTCGAAAGAAGCCTCCAGGGAAGCCTCCAAGGCCGAAGCGGAGGCGAGCCGCGAGCAGGCGAGCATCGACGCGAGCGTAAAGCAGTCGGAGGAAGAGGCGGCGGCGGCCGCGGCGGCCGGAGACGGTGAAGAAGGTGACGGCGCCACGGCGGCGGACTCGTCGAAAAACAGCGAGGAGGAAGGCTCCAACCTGATTTTGATCCTCTGCATCGCGGGCGGGGGCTTGCTTTTGGTTATAATCATCATTTTGATCGCGGTCGGCGGCAAAAAGAAGAAAGGCGATGGCGCCAAGGAAGAGAAGGAAGAAAAAGAAGAGAAGAAGGATTAAGGAATGATGTTTTCAAAAAAGACGATATCGGCGGTTTTGATCTGCGCGGTCTTGCTTGGCGCCGTATTTGCTTTGCTTGCGTGCGAAAAAAAAGAGGACGGCCCCAGAAACAGCGCCTATTCCGCAAAGGAGATCGCGGACGCTGTCATGGCGCTCTATGGACCGGAGGAACTGCCCGAGGCCGGCTTTGAGCATTTTTACAGCGGGGCCGACGAGGACAGCGAGAACTATATCGAGGCCAAGTACGCGGGGCTGCTGATAGACGGGGCCTACGCCCCGCTTGAGGAATACGAATATTTTTCCGACTGCGCCTTCTATGTGCCCGTGGGTCGCCGCATATTCGAGGTGGACGTCCTGAAAACAGGGCCGGGGGATGAAAAAAATCTCGGCGCGCTGAAGGAAGCGCTCGAAAGAAGGCTGCAAACCAAAAGGAGCAGCGACGTTCTGACATATACCCCCGAGGACGCGCCGCTGCTCGAAAACGCGAAAATCGTGACGGTGGGAAGCTACGTGATACTGCTCGCCACCACGGACAACGGCAAAGCCGAAAAAGCGATAGACGAAATGACGAAATAAATTGCAAATTCGCGAAAATGCCATTTCTTTTTGATCCGCAACGCAAATCAACCGAGCCAATGCCCTCTTTTTCAAAGAGGGTGGCACGCGAGAACCCGTTTTGCCCCTGTGCGCCCGACCCAAACCCGCGTGACGGGTGTTTTATGAACAAATTGTAAACATAACGGCAAAGCCCTTGCATAACCACCATGATCTGTGATATAATAGCCAAGTATGGCTAAAAAAAGTCGCGGTCCGCTGCGTTTGCTTGTGCATGAACGCGATTTCTGCCTGTCAAAATAGAAAACCAAGATTTTGAAAGGAGGGCTTTTAAATGGCATATGAGCTTTTAAAAGCGTTGACAAGCGAGCAGTTGAAAACCGATCCGCCGAAATTTTCAATAGGGGACACGGTAAAGGTCCACAATAAAATCAAAGAGGGCGCGAGGGAGAGGATACAGATATTCGAGGGCACCGTGATCGCCAAAAGGGGCGGCGGGATCAACGAGACTTTCACCGTGAGGCGCTTTTCATACGGAGTTGGAACCGAAAAAACATTTCCGCTCCATTCGCCCAACGTCGACAAAGTGGAAGTCAGCAGGCGCGGCAAAGTCCGCAGGGCGAAGCTCTACTACCTGCGCCAGCGGGTGGGAAAAAAGGCCAAAGTCAAAGAGCAGATATAACAGGCTACAATAAGAATCCCCCGGCGAAGCCGGGGGTATTTCATGTGCGGGCATAGCCCTCCGATACTGGCGGCGCTTGAAAGCGCATAGCGGTCTGCCAGCCGCATAGGATTGTTACTGGCGACCCGTGAACGGGTCGTCATACTCCTTGAGAGTCATCTGGTCCGAGATTTGATCTTCCTTCAGTTGGTCGGCGATGTACTCCGCTATCTTTTTGTCGTTCTTCCCCGCCGTGTCTACGTAGTACCCCCTGCACCAGAATGCCCGGTTGCCGTGCTTGTACTTCAGGTTGCCGAACTTCTCGTGGATCATCAGACTGCTTTTGCCCTTCAGGTACCCCATGAACCCCGATACGCTCTCCTTCGGCGGTATTTCCACCAGCATGTGTACATGATCCTTGCACAGCGTTGCCTCGATTATGTTCACCTCCTTCCACTCGCACAGCTGCCTTAGTATCTTGCCCAGTTCTGCTTTCAAGCCTCCGTATATTATTTGTCGCCGGAATTTGGGCGCGAACACCAAATGGTACTTGCAATTCCATTTTGTATGTGATAAACTCTTACTATCAGCCATTTCTGACCTCCTTTTGATTTCGTTGCAGTTGGCAGACCGCAACCCCATTATACATCAAAAGGAGCTTTTTGTCACTAATGCGCTGTAAGCATTTACTCCCGGCATAGCCGGGAGTTTTTGTCTACAACCACAACAAGCCAAAACGCGGAATATGGGAATATTCCGCGTTTTGTTTATCGTTATATTTTAGTGCGCTATGCATTTTTCGGTGTCTTTGTCGAATATGTGCATCCGCGCGATGTCGAGCGCGATCTTTATCGTCTCTTCCGCCTGCGCGGTCGAGCGCGGCGACACGCGGGCGATCAGCGGCGTCTCCTCCACCAACAAGTACAGGAATATCTCGTTGCCCATCAGCTCCGTGACTTCGACTTTCGCATCGACCACCGTGTCGGCGAACTGGGTCAGATACATGGGCTCGTCGTGCAGCGTCTCCGGGCGGAGCCCCGCGATGACCGTCTTGCCGATGTATTCCTGCAATTCGGTGTTGTTGGATTTCTCCGGAGGCAGCTTCAGCGAGTACTTGCCGAAGGTGAAATACAGGTCGTTGCCTTTTTTGTCTATGGTGCCGTCGATGAAGTTCATCTGCGGGGTTCCGATGAACCCGGCCACGAAATGGTTGACGGGGAAGTCATAGAGGTTCTGCGGGGTTTCGACCTGCTGGATGAACGAATCCTTCATGACGACGATGCGCGAGGCCATCGTCATGGCTTCGACCTGGTCGTGGGTGACGTAGATGAACGTGGTGCCGATTTTTTGGTGCAGCTTGGTGAGCTCGGTTCTCATCGAGGCGCGCAGCTTGGCGTCCAAGTTCGAGAGGGGCTCGTCGAGCAAAAACACCTTGGGCTCGCGCACTATCGCCCTTCCCAAGGCGACGCGCTGTTTCTGGCCGCCCGAAAGCGCTTTCGGGCGCCTGTCCAAAAGGTGCTCGATGGCCAGTATCCTCGAGGCTTCCTCGACCCTTCTTTTTATCTCTTCTTTTGTGACTTTTCTGAGCTTGAGTCCGAAGGCCATGTTCTCATAAACCGTCATGTGCGGATAGAGCGCGTAGTTCTGGAACACCATCGCTATGTCCCTGTCCTTGGGGGCCACGTCGTTCACGAGCTTGTCGCCTATGAACAGCTCGCCTTCCGTGATCTCCTCGAGCCCCGCTATCATTCTAAGGGTCGTTGTCTTGCCGCAGCCGGACGGTCCGACGAGTATCAGGAATTCTTTGTCTTTTATCTCAAGGCTGAAATCGGATACCGCGGTTACGCCGCCGGGAAACTTTTTATACATATGTCTCAGTGATACGCTTGCCATTTTCAATCCTCCTAAAAAATACGACGATAAAATTATGATATTTTTATCTATATATACTATATCAAATATTTATGAAAAATGAAAGTGTCTAATGTTCCAAACTTTTCGGGAATTATTTATGTATATTGCATAAAACAAGCCTGTTTGCGCGCGATTATTTTAATTTTTTGAGTACATTAAATAAACAAATTTAACGTTCTTTGAACTTTCTGCGTTTCATTTCATTCCTTTCATCGTCAGCCCGATTTTTTTGCCTCCCGGCTCGACCGATTTCACCGCGACTTTCACGATGTCCCCCACCGCCAAAACCTCGCTTGGGTGCCTTATGTACCTGTCCGCCATCTCGGATATGTGCACCAGCCCGTCCTGGTGCACGCCGATATCGACAAAGGCCCCGAAATCCGTCACGTTGCGCACCACCCCGGACAGCGTCATGCCCACTTTCAGGTCGCCCGCGTCCATTATGTCCTCGCGCAGCGCCGGCTCGGGGAAATCGTCGCGTATGTCCCTGCCGGGCTTTTCCAGCTCTTTTATGATGTCGGCCAATGTGGGCAGCCCAATGCCCAGAAGCTCGGCCACATCCGCGAGCCCGTCCTGCTTTGCGCGCTCGGACAATCCGGATATTTGCGAGTTGCGCACCTCCTCGGGCGAAAATCCGTACAGGCGCAGAAGTTTTTTCGCGGCCTCGTAGGATTCCGGGTGTATGCCCGTGTTGTCGAGAGCCTCGCTGCCGCTTGGTATCCGCAAAAAGCCCGCGCACTGCTCGAACGCCTTGGCTCCGATTTTGGGCGTCTTCTTTATCTGCTCGCGCGTGGCGAATTCGCCGTTTTCCTCGCGGTACTTCACTATGTTTTTGGCTGAAGCCGAAAACATAGT
>Ga0082212_10003295_pt1 | contig 23014 bp, 14 predicted proteins | sample TergutNt197P3_FD_71548 | JGI IMG/M metagenome (GOLD analysis project Ga0082212, IMG submission 71548) | Neocapritermes taracua P3 segment gut microbial communities from Petit-Saut dam, French Guiana - Nt197 P3 | ecosystem: Host-associated > Arthropoda: Insects > Digestive system > Gut ...
CGTCAAAGCCGCCGAAGCGGTAGAAGCCGCAAGGCTGCTGGAGATGAAAAATCTGCTGGAGGATATGACCGTCTGGAAGAACCAGCCGGTGTTGGTGACCCAGGAAGGTGTGCCTATAGGCAGTTTACTTTTGCTGAGATTCGGGTGCAGCAGATGGAAGCGCGGGCTTTGGAGAAAGCGGCGCTTGAGAGCGAGGGTTATGGTATAATGGGGGTAGGTGACGATATCGCTTCAGCCTCCTTTAAAGGTCCGTTGAAAGGCCAAGAAATACAACTCCCAAATGTGTATACGGAAAAGATCACATACACTAAACGAAACCCATCTGATGCATCGGCTCTTAGATATCAATTCGACAAAGATATCAGGGGAGATTTCCTGAAGGATTTCGCTAATAAAAACACTGTGAACGATCTGCAAAGAATGGGCTTTAGCGATGTCGATATAGCCAGAATGTCAGATGGCCTTGTTCCCCAAGGCTATCAAGTTCATCACAAATTGCCTTTAGATGATGGCGGGACAAATGACTTTAGCAATTTAATCATATTCAAGAACGACCCATACCATAAAGCTATAACAAATTATCAAAACAACTTAATAAGGGGTATGAAACCTGGGGAAACAATAGAGGTCGAGTGGCCGATTCCGTCAGGTAGTTATTATAATGGTGGATAGGATTCAAAGGAGATTATTCCCTTTTGAATCCTATCCTTATTTATTTTTGAGGGAGATGTGCGTTATGCTAAATCAAAGTATTATCGAAAAACTAAATACCATTGAGGATATAGAAAAAAAATACGGGCAAAGCATCATGAAGAAGACTAATGATAATGACTATGTGGATTTTGAGAATTGGCTTACAATCAAGGGTTTTAGTAACAGCAGTTTGGATTTCAAAGAATACATTGATTTGCTGGCTAATTATAATGGCATCAATTTCAATGGGCTATTTCTCTATTCTATTAGCCAAGAAGACGAACACAGTATATATGAAGAAAATGATATTTTGTGGGAAAATGAAGACCAAAAAAAATACATCTTTTTCGGAGATGATAGTATTTCTTGGTATTGTGTGAGTATCCGCGATATGACATATCATATTTTAGACAAACCTAGTGGAACGGTAATGCAAAGTTTTAACTCTTTTTTTGATATGTTTGATAAAGCTTTGGAAGCTGTTATTCCATAGGAATTAATTCATGAACTGCCGTTTCACGCAGTAAACGTTGCCAATCAGAATATACTGTTTCGAACTGAGTCAGAAGTGTATACGATTAATGCAAACGGTAAACGGTGAGATAAAGATAATGGAAAAACCAACTTTGGGGCTCCTCTTGTTCTTTTGTTTGGCCTTGAACCGCTATTCAACGGATTTCAAAGCGGCAACCATATCCAGGCTCTCCGATTTTGCCGCGACGACGAAGGTTACCCCATAGGAGCACACAACCACAATCAGCAAGGATATGACCAGGCTTTGGGGTTTTAGATAGGGGCTGAATTCCAGCGTGCGGGTCGAGATTATCGGAACATAGATTTTGAGGAATTGAAACCCGATGGGGATGCCCAGAATAAGACCGATGAGAACCTGCAGTTGGCTTCTTTTTCTGATGACGGACTTGATCTCGTTTTTTCTGTAGCCAATGACTTTTAGCGTGGCGTATTCCCGGCTTCTTTCTGTAAAACTCAAGATGCCTAAGTTGTATTGAATGATGACGCTTAACAAAATCGCCGCCGCCAACAGCATGATGATGACCATCATGATGCTGCTCAGTACGTCGCCGGCCTCGGTTATCTGTTGGTCAAGGGTAACGGTTTCTTTAGCGTAGGGGTTGCCTTTGGTTTTGTCGGCGGCCATGATGTTTTTTGTTAATAAGGTGTTGGGCGCGAAGGGCTGCGCCAGGGTTTCCCAGGATTTTCTCGATATATACAACCCTTGGGGCGCGGGTGGGGTGACGATTTCTTGTACCACCGCGGAGAGGGTGGTGATTGACCCTGTTGCGCCGGGTTGGAATCCGTGTCTGAATTGTATAGTGTCGTTGACGCGGACGCCCAGTTCATCCGCCAGTTTTCTGGATATGACCAGTCCGGAATTGGGCAATTCTACGGTGTTGCCTTTTGTATCTTCCAAATGGACAAAGGCGCCTTGATCGATAACCAGCAAGGTTCCGATTGTTTCCTGGGTCGCCGTCCTGATTTCAATATCGCCTTCCATGGTCAATTGGGGATTTCCGCCGGCTAAGGTCAGCAGTTCGTTTTTTTGGTCTTCTGTCGCGAAGGGTTGGAAGACGATTTTGGCGCCATAGCTGAATTGATGGCCAAACAGTTTTTCGTTTGTTGTTGTGAGGGAGTCCCTCAAGCCAAAACTGGCCATCAAGAGCGTGGTGCTCCCAATGATGCCGATGATGCCGATGAGGAAGCGGATTTTATTTCTGGAGGCGTCCCTGAGAATCCATTGCCAGTCGTAGGAGAAGGACTGCCAGAGCTTAAGCCGCTCAAGGAAAATGGGCATATGATTTTTGGGCGGTTCTCCCCGCATGGTTATGGCAGGCATTTCTTTGATGACTTTGTGGCAGGCTTGGCGGGCGGATATTGTACAGCCGAGGACGATGACCGCGGCCACCAGAAGGGAGATGGGTGTGTTTTTGCCGATCCATTCCGGCAGAGAAAACAGATCTTTCTGGATGGCCATCAGCCTGTTTGTGACGATGTACGGGGCCAGAAAATATCCCGCTAGGCTTCCTGAGGCGCTGATGAGGAACCCGAAGAGGCTGTAGTGTCTCAAAAGGGAACCGTTTGTGTACCCTAAGGCTTTAAATGTGCCGACTTGGATTCTTTGGGTTTCGACCAGCCGTTTTATGGTTGTTTGAATTGTCAACATGGCCAACAGGATGAATATGATTGAAAACAGGATGGACATGATGCGGACTTGCGCATATTTGTCAAGATACGCGGAAGTTCCTTTGAATTCCGATTCTGTGGCGAACCCCGCGTATTTGGGGCCCAGGATATGTTCGATGCTCTTTTTAACAGACGCCATATTGGCGGACGCTTTACCACCGGCGGCGTCGCGGATTTTGATTTTGATTTGGTTGTAGGAGAGGTCGCCGCCTGTTATTAATGTCATGGTGTCCAGCGAAACATAACCGTAGCCGTATTTATGGCGATCGGGTTTTATGGACACCGATGAACCGGTGTAGCTTAAATAGTCCGGACTTTGCACAAGGCCCATGATTTCGAAGGCGTTAACAATGCCTCTGTTTTCCAGGGATATAGTTTTGCCGACAGCAAGGCCATGGGATTCGGCAAAATCCTGATACAGCCAGATCCCGTCGGCGGCTGGGTTGTAGTCTCTGCCTTTGGTGATGAATGGGCGAGAAACCGTGTTGTCGGGAGCCGCGGCTAATAGCACATAGGCTTCCGCGCCGGCGACTCTTGTGGTCAGCAGTGATGAGGCTTGGGCTTGTGCGACATCGGGCAGAGACAGAATTCTGTCGATGTCGCTGTCGTCCAGATTGAGGCCGCTGACCCAGGCGTCAGCTCTGTTGCTTGTCGCGGCCCAATTGTTTTCGTAGTCTTGCATGCCCATCCAGACGCCTTCCATGCCGGTGTAGATAAGCACACCGGTTAGAGCCATCAGAAACACCGCCAAGAATTGGTTTCTGAAAGATCCGAAATCTTTGAACATTTTCTTGTATAAGTATCTCATTTCCTGTTTGCCTCTTGCCTAGGAGTTTGAAGCTAAGGAGATTTCGGGGGTGATTCGAAAAACCAGTCGGCAAAACGTTTGGCATACTGTTTTAGGCCGGTTGTCGAGGGCTGAGAAGCGGGTGACGAGGCGGGTTCCGGGGAGGAAGGGGCAGAGGCCGCGGACGTGTTGGCGTAATTGGGCATTTGGGAGGCTGTATGGGGCGGAGGTTGTGAGGCGCGGGGGGCGTGGGGAGGCTGTGAGGCGTGGGGAGGCTGTGAGGCGCGGGAGTGTGGGGGAGGGGCAGCCATCGAGGTGTAGGAAGGTTTCGGGGGTGCGCCTGCGGGTGAGGGGGGGGTCCGGGGTGTTTTCTGGGGAGGCGTTTCCAGAGGGGGTTCTCTCCAGTGAGGGGGTTCGGGATAGGGTTCTTGCCAGTGGGATTCGGGAGGGGGTTCTTTCCAGTGAGGGGGTTCAGGATAGGGTTCTTTCCAGTGGGGGGGTTCGGGTTCGGGATAAGGTTCTTTCCAGTGGGATTCGGGAGGGGGTTCTCTCCGGTGGGGGGGTTCAGGAGTTGGTTTTTGGGCGGACTTTTTGGGGGATTGGGAGTGGGAGGGAGAAGGAGGGGGGGCGTTGGCGTAGCTGCGCTTTGGGGAGGCTGCTACGGTGGTTCCCGGAGTTGAGACGGCGATCACCCGACCGTCTCTTAGGTTGATCACTTTATCCGCGGCCGTTGCTATGGCTTCGTTGTGGGTTACAATCAACACGGTTTTCCCGAATCGCCGCGACATGTCATACAGAAGAGCCAGAATATTCTGCCCTGTCGCGGTGTCCAGGGCGCCGGTGGGTTCATCGCAGAGGAGGAGTTTGGGATTTTTGACGATGGCTCTGGCTATCGCCGTGCGCTGCAATTCTCCGCCGGACAATTCCGCCGGGAAATGGTTTTTTCGGTCTTCCAAGCCGACGGCGCCCAGGATGATTTTTGGATCGAAGGGGTTATGGCCTATCCTGGCGGCGATTTTTATGTTTTCGTATGTGTTTAAAGAGGGGATGAGATTGTAGAACTGAAAAACAAACCCGACGTCGGTTCTCCGGTAATCAGTGATCTGCCGCTCGCTTAGCTTCGTAATGTTGACACCATCAATCATGATACGCCCCTGGGTAGCTCTGTCCATGCCTCCCAGCAGATTCAGCAGTGTGCTTTTGCCTGATCCGCTGGGCCCTAAAATGACGGTGAATTCGCCGAGCTCAATGTCGAACCCGACATGGGACAAGGCGCTGACACGGTCGGCATTCTCATAGATCCTGCTTACCTCATTAAGGGATATAAACGCCATTGTTGCTGAACTCCTTTTGTCCAGATAGTTTATTAGAGATGGTCTTCATCGGAGGATTTCTTCTACTTTGGCCGCAAGGCATTTCACATTGTTGCTGTCGCTAAACAGTGTATAGTGGTTGCCCGGCGTCTCCACAATACGCAATTCCCGGGAAAAATAATGCCGCCATGTTTCCTTGGGGAGCGGTTCGATCTGGAGGAGCCGGAGAATGTGCTCGTTTTCCGGGACAATCCCTTTATAGAGCACGCAGCCGGCTTGGATCTTCTGAGGCAGGAAATGGGATTTGAGCAGCCGGTGGCTGTAAATCCATTTTTGGTAGAATTCCTCGATTTCTTGATTCGTCATAGGAAGCTTTTCGCCTGCTTTTTCTTGAATGATGGTTAGGGTGTCGTGATTGAGGGGTGTCCCATGCAGACCCTGAACAAAGTCTGTGTCCAGCTGTAAATAGTTTGCGATGACCACGGGAAAGACGTTCTGATAGTTTATGGGTTGTCCCTGATATATATTGTAAGCCTCCGGCGGGTGAGAGTCAAAAAGGATGATTTGAGCCGTTGTATGGCCGGCGGCATGGAGCTGAGAGGCGATCTCGCAGGCCATGTTTCCTCCGAAAGAGTAGCCGCCGAGATAAAAATCACCGGCGTTTTGCTCGCTCAACAGGGCCTCGGTGTAGAGTGACGCCAAATCGCTCATGGTCGGATAGGCTTGGTAATTCTCAGGCAAATCGACGCCGTACATATTGATGTTGGTTTGGGAGGAAAGGTGTCCGCACAATTGTTTGTAGCAGATCGTTGTGCCGCCGGCGGGATGGAACATGAACAAGGTTTTCTGGCCGGTGTTTTGTGATGGGGCCGCCTGCCGGATTTTGGTCAGAAAGGGGTACTTATGACGGGACGCTTCGATGTCTTCTTTGACACCCTTAAGGTATTCGGCGATCATGAGAGGGGTGTCGAGATTGACGATATCGGCAAGCGTCATGTGAACGTCCCATTTCTTATTGATGACGTCCAATATCGAAATCAAGGCCAAGGAGTCGCCGCCAATATCGTAAAAGTGGTCTTGAGGCGCGATATTGTCTATGCCCAGAGTCTCAGACCAGATGAAGATTATGCCAGGCAGAAAATTATCTAATATCGGGTTTCCGGATGATTTGTCCAGAGGCCGGGAGGTTGCCGGCTGCTCTGAAAGGGGGGGCTTGACGTCCTTTGGCGGTTTTGTGCCGGCTGTTTCCGCGGTCGGCTCAACCCAGTGTTTTTTCTTATCGAGGGGGTATGGGGGCAGGTGCGTCTTTTTCCAGCCTAATGATGTGTATAGGAAGCTGAAGTCAATACTCGCGGTAGAGCCATCGTCCGAGGATTGCCGCCAATAGTCCCCAAGAAAGCGGAGAAAGGGTTCCAGCGGGCTGCCGGTCTCTTCATGGCGCGGTATGGCGGCGATTTTGTCTCCCTGGCAGATTATAGCAATCCATTCAAGCCAAGCCTGGTGTCTCGCGGCGTATTCCCGCCCGCTGTCGTCAGGGTTGTCGCCGGAGTTGTCGCCGGAGTTGTCGCCGGGGCTGCTGCCGGGGCTGTCGTCGGGGCTGTTCTCATGAGTCCCATAAGGTTTGTCGCGCGTCGCCGTTGGCGGATTCCAATAGGCGTGGCACAGATCGCGATAACTGGCAAAAGTGTCCGCCAGATCCTGATAGCCGGTCAGCGCGAAGACCGGGATGCTCGGGGTTCGGGGTTCGTGGTTCGGGGTTCGGGGTTCGATGGCTGATGCGCCCTTCGCCTTCGCTATTTTGTCACGGAGTTTTGTCGCCAGGTCTTCTGTGCTCTGGCACAGGATATAGCAGCGGGTTGATAGGATCGGGCCGCCGACAGACATTGTATAGATGATATCCGGCAAAGACGCCTCGCTTTGTTCCACATAAGAGGCCAACCCTTCCCAATATTTTTCCCGGTCGCTTTCCCTGAGATAGGATAACGGCGCCATGTACAGAGCGTGAGCTTTTTGTTCTTGGCAGCCTGATACGTCATATTTGGAGAGAATAATATGGGCGTTGGTTCCTCCTAAGCCGAAAGAACTTATGCCAATGTTTCTGAGGGGTTTGCTTTCCGGAGCGGCCGGGAAATAGAAATTGTCGTCGGGTATGCTGATAGCTTGGTTCTGCTGTTGAAACCGCGGATTTCCGGGAACAACGCCCGTGTTCAGCATATAGAGTGCTTTGACCACCGACGCCAGCCCGGCGGCCGCATCCAGGTGCCCGATCCGCGCTTTAACGCTGCCCACGGGGATTTTCTTTTTGACGCCGCGGAAAACGTCGGACAGAGCTTTAATTTCTATGGGGTCGCCCAGGCGCGTTCCTGTGCCGTGGGCTTCGATGCAATCGATATCGCCGGCGGTCAGGCCGCTGTGTTCAAGGCATTTCGTAATGACATCCCGCTGTCCTTCAATGCTGGGCGCGGTAAAACCGATTTTGTTGGAGGCGTCGTTGTTAATGGCTGAGCCACTGATGACGGCGTAAATGGCGTCGCCAGCCGCGACAGCGTCTGGCAGTCTTTTGATCATGATGACTGAGCCGCCGTTCCCTTTGATGATGCCGTCGGCGCTTTCATCAAAGGGGTTGCATTGCCCGGATGGTGACATAATGCCGCCTTCCTTGGAGTTGTATCCTGCCTCTTGCGGTATCGACAGGGATACGGCACCGACTAAAGCCGCGCCGCATTCCTGATTGAGTACGCTTTGGCAAGCGCTGTGCAAAGCGACAAGGGAGCTGGAACAGGCGGATTGGACAACGCAAGCGGGGCCGGACAGATTTAGCTTGTAGGCGGCTCTGGCGGCGGCAAAATCCTTGTCATTACCGATCAGAAGAGCGTGGTCAAATTCTCCTTTGTAACAAGAATCGTTCTTGAGAACGTTGTTGAGAAAATAGGAGTTCATGCTGACAGAGGCAAAGACGCCAATGTTTTGTGTTTGGTCGATCCGCGCGTATCCCGCGTCTGACAACGCCTCGAAGCTTAGCTCCAATAGCAGGCGTTGCTGGGGGTCGGTGATCCGTGCCTCGTAGGGCGTCATATGAAAGAAGTCGGCGTCAAACAGGTCGATGCCTTCGACTCTGGGATAGATATTAACGTCTCTTCTCTGAGCCGGCATTCGCCAATCGGGATCCCCTTGCCTGTAGAAACTGAAGTCTTCTTGGCCCAGCAATTTCTCCCACAGCTCCTCCGTGTTGCGGGCGCCGCTGTATCGTCCTGATATGCCGATAATGGCCACCCTGCTGTCGAGAATGATTTCCTTTGGTGATTCGGTTCGGCCGGTTCCCTCTGGCGCCGCTTTCTCCCGCGTCTTTCCTTGTATGAATTGAGCCAGTTTTCTGACGGTTGTGTATTCAAAAAGATCAATCATCTCGAACCCATCGGCGTCATAGCGCGCGCTGAGTTCGCCGTATATGTCGCGCACGTGAAGGGATGTGACGCCAATGTCGAAGAAGTTGTCATCCAAAGCAAAATCCCTGCTGTTCAAAGATTGGCTGATGATGTCAAAGACATGACGTTCAATCTCGTCCGCGAAAAGGTCCGGAGCCTGTGAAGTCTGTGAAGCCAGTGAAGCCTGTGAAGCCAGTGAAGCCTGTGAAGTCAAAGCTTGTGAAGTCGTTATGACAGCCGGCTTCATGTCACGGCTGCCGTCTTTGCGTTTGTCACCGTCGCCTTTATCGCCGCCGTTAACCGGTTGGGCTGAGGAAAGGCCCTGGCGGCAGGGGTCATCGGCATCCGGCAGCTTGCGTTTAAGCTCGGTCAAATCGATTTTTCCGTTGACCGTCGTCGGCATCTCATCGATTTGGATAAAAACCGCCGGAATCATGTAATCCGGCAACACGCTTTTGAGGCGCAGACTGATGTCTCTTTTATGAGGCAGCGGGCAGCCGCTGACAACAAAAGCTACGAGTTGGTCGTGCCCGTTGTATTCCATGAACTGAACAGAACAAAGGCGTATCTGGTGGTCTTGGTATTCTCTCATGAGGGCGGTTTCGATTTCCCCCAGCTCCACCCGGAATCCGCGCAGCTGGATCTGGTTGTCCATCCGCCCAATGTATTCCAGGTCTCCCGTTGGGGTCATGCGGCCGACGTCGCCGCTTCTGTAGGCTATTTTGTCGATGGCGGGGATGCGGACGAATTTCTGGCGGGTTATGGTATCTTTGTTATGATACCCTTGGACGACGCCGCCGCCGCAAACCAGGATCTCCCCCGGCAGCCCTTTCGGCAGAATATTAAGTTCCTGATCCGCGATATAGATTTCCAGATGGCTTAATGGTTTACCAATGATGCTTTGGGTGTTCCGCAAGATGTCGTCAGGGGTGATCTTGTAGAAAGTCGCATGAATGGTTATTTCTGTGATGCCGTACATATTGATCAGAGCCGGTGTCCGGTTGACCCAATCAGTCAGCATGGAGAAAGGCAGCTTTTCGCCGCCAAAGACGACATATCTTAATGATAAGGGCAGCTGGAGCTTGCTGTCCGCGTCCAGAAATCCTTTGAAAGCCGTCGGCGTTTGATTCAGCACCGTCACCTTTTCCCGGCTGACCAGCCTGTAGAACTGATCAGAGGATTTTGCCGTCATGGTGTCGACAATGACGAGCTTGCCTCCGGATAGCAAACAGCCGAATATTTCCCAGACCGAGAAATCGAATCCGTAAGAATGGAAGAGTGTCCAGATGTCTTGTTCGTGAAAGTCAAAGACCTGCTGAGAAGAGGCAATAAGGCTCATCAGGTTCCCGTCTCTTACGGGTACCCCTTTCGGTTCGCCGGTTGACCCGGACGTGTAAATAACATAGAGTTCGCTGTCTGGGGTTCGGGGTTCGGGGTTCGCCGCCGGCGTCGCCTGGGACATGGAAATCGCGGGTTCCGAATCCCAAATCGCCAGTTCCGAATCCCGCACAAGGGGGATATGGCCGGCGTCCGCTAATATATACTCTGTTCTCCGGCTGGGGCTGTTCGGGTCAATGGGCACATAAGATTTTCCGGATTTGATGATGCCCAGGAGGCAAGCGATAAGCTCCGGCGTCCTCTGGCAGGAGACGGCGATTCTCCCGGCATCAGGAAACCTCTCGGTTATTGCGCGGGCCATGTTGTCGGAGACGGCGAACAGTTTTTTGTAGGACCAGGTTTCGTCCCGGAATTTCACCGCGATACGATCCGGATATCTCGTGGCGATGTTTTCCAGGGATCTAAGCAGCGAAGACCCGGGATCCGCCGGTTCATGATGGGAACGGAGGGTATGAGAAGAACTGTATTCCTCAGCCAAATCCTTGTACAATGTTATGTCGCCCAGCTTTTTATTGGTGAGAGCTTGAGCGATAACAGCGGCATAGATTGTTTCGAAATCAACGTCTTCCAGGGATTTCCCGTACTCCAGATTGACCGTGAAGCGCTCTGCTGATTCCACCCGTCCCAAGAAATCAAACATAAGATATTTGTTCTTTAAGGGAACTCTCATGACGGTGCAATCCTTGATCTGGAAGGCCAATTCCTGTTTGTAATAGGTGAACACGTTGTTGACATAACCGTGTTGGCCGTCGTCCAGGGTGCTCATATCAAACCCCTGATGCCTTCCGACAGCCAAGGTTTGCGCGAAAACCTGCCGGCACAGCTGTGTGAAGGGCATGTCTTTGTCCAGGGTTATCTTCAGAGGCAGGGTGTTGACATAACAGCCAAAAACATGTATGTCCGCCGGGGTTCTGTTGGCCATGGGCAGACCGAGGATCACAGTGTTTTGTTCAGTTATCCGGGATAACAGCAAGACATAGACGGCTAAGAAAAAGGAGAACTCTGTTGTTTCATGGGTTATAACGAATTCCCGGATTGAGTTAGAGGTGCGGGCGTCAAGGGGGAAAGTGCAGCCGGTTCCTTCGATGACCCCTTGCTTTCGCCTCTGTTTAATCTTGGGCATTTCCAGAGTCTCAAGGTTTCCTATCTCCTTTTGGAAGAAGTCCTTGGAATGGGGTTTCACGATAGGCGCGGTTTCTGTAGTCATAAATTTTCCCAGGGGGTCTTTCCTCAAGCGTTCCGCGATGGCGTCATCACTCATGGCAGAGTTATAGAATTCTTGGAGCAGCGAGATCAGATGATAGAAACTGTAAGCGTCGGCAATGATGTGAGAGAAATGGATGATCAAGCCATGGAAATCAGCCGAGTTTGAATAAAGCTCCAGGCTGAGGCGCAAGGGTTTGGTGACATCAATTGCCGTGTTGAGCTTTGTTTCTGAGAGGCTGCGGAGCTTCTTCAGGAATTGTGTGGGAGTCAGATGGAACCTGTTCTCGTGGATAACATGGCCCGTGTCTGCGCAATCCTCGTCCGGAATCAGGAAATGACAGTTGTCTTCTGTGATTATACGAGACCGGGTGACAGCGGCGGAAGCCGTGATTTGTTCGGCGATACTCAAGAAACGGTCGCAGTCGAGGGGTCCTTCAATAAGAAGAAGGAAAGCCAGATTGTAAGAAGGATCGTTTTTATAAAGCCTGGAAAAATGATATATTTTGTTTTGAATGGCATTGAGCTGTTTCTTCATTCAGAACGCGCCCCTTCTGACGCCGGCTTGCTTGCCAAAACAGTTTCAGCGGGAACCAGCCGGCCAAAATAGTGCGAAATCCTTCCGACAGTCAGGTTTTTGATGATGTCGTTTTCATTGACTTCTATCCCGTAACGTTCTTCGAAAACGGAGGCAAGCTGCATAATATCCAGAGACGACATCCCCAAATCGTTTATCAAATGCGAATCAGGGCGGACAGCCTCCTCCGGCAGGTTTAACAACTGGCTGATAAAACTTATAATTTCGGCTTCCATGGCTCATAATTCTCCTTTATGCGTTTAATTTTTGCGGAAGAGGACTTTATGAACTCCTCCAGCCGTATCTCTATGCGGTACACGCGTTTGTATCCGGGCAACCCGGTATTGAGCCGAGCAAACTCTGATTCAAACATGCGTCCCAGCGCCTCTTCGCCGAGGGTCCACAAGTCCTCCTCGGGCACAATGATGGCCGCCAGGATAATGCTGCTGCCGATAGTTCTTTCGGTGATCAAAATATCTTTGATCCCTTCAACGCTTATGAAAACATTCTCAAGTTCCTCTGGCGAGACATTCTCTCCGTTGGGCAGGATGATAAGGTTTTTCATACGGCCTGTGACATAGAGAAAACCTCTTTTATCCAGATGGCCCAGATCTCCCGTTCTGAACCAGCCGTCGGCGAAGGCTTCCAGTGTTCTTTGGGGATCATTGTAGTACCCTTTCATAACGATATCTCCACGGACAAGGATTTCACCGTTAACAATCTTGACATCATAGAAAGAAACCGGCATCGGCTGACCGACAGAGGACTTTCTGAGGGCTTGGGGCCGGTTGCTGGCAACCACAGGCGAGCATTCCGTGATGCCATAACCGATATAGATATTGATCCCCCAAGTTCTGAACTCTTTGACGTATCTGTCGTCCAACGGCGCTCCGCCAACAATAATGGTTGCGAGATTGCCGCCGAATTCCGCTCGCAAACTCTTGAAAAACCTTTTTCTGACATCGATGCCAACCTTGAGGAGCCCATTAGCCAGGGCCATCAAGAACCGGAGCGGCCGCTCTTTGTTCTGGCTCCTGACGCCGGCCCAAGTGACTTTGCTTATCAGTTCCACGGCCAACGGAACCAACACGAGAAGACTCGGCTGAAACACTTTAAGATTCCGGGAAAAGTATTTGACGCCTTTGCCGATGCAGATGTTGAGGCCATAATACAAAGGGCACTGGATGCCCGCTGTCAGCTGAAACATATGATGAAAAGGCAAGGCCGCGAGAGTGGCCTGCAAGATAGGCGCGTATGAAGCCGAGCCAAAGCAGCAGAGCAACAGACTCGACATCAGATTCACATTCGACAGCATGACGCCTTTCGATTTTCCGGTGGTTCCGGAAGTGTACACAACAACCGCCACATCGTCAGCAAGAACACGCACACGTTCAAAGCTTGCCGCTCTTGCCGCGTTTTCCTCAAAAACTTTGTCAAAATCAGCGAAGCCCAGCATCGGAATCTGATGCTGAGCCGCGTAATTCTCTAGGGTTTGGCGATTCACGCCTTGGCAGAAGGCGCTTCTCTCATCAAACAAGATGTAGGCCGGTTCCGCGCGGTCAATATGATCTATAATGTCCGCCGGTCCCAGTGAGTAATCAATCAGAACGGACACAAAGCCGGCGTAAGAGGCCGCGTAAAAAGACACAAGCCACTCATAACTTGGCTCTCCGATCAGACACAGGCGAGGGGTCATCAGGTCAAGGGGCTGGCTCGGCGCTGTTTGACAGGGAGGCTGGGTGGGGCAAGCCTGGTTTGAGTGACATGGCTGAGCGAGATTAGGTTGAAGGGCGTTGCTGAAATGAGACGCCAACTGCCTTATGTTTTCTTGGAATTCCAGGTAGGTTTTCTGAATCGTCTGATCTCCCCGATGAAAAGTTACAGCGGGCGCGGTCGTATACTTTGCCGCGCTGTAATCGATAAGTTCAGATGGAGAGAGAAAGGTGTCAAATCGTAACCCCTCGATTGTAAGCAATATACATCTTCCCTTCGCAATAATGAATGTTGGTGGATGTTGGCGGCTACAGAGGCCGGCGCTGTGGTTATAAAGTTTGGTATGGCGGATGACGAAGATGACGGGGGCGCTGTGAAGATGGGCGCAGATGTGAGGGGGATGCCGGGTCGAATGCGGTTGGGAATGTGGTTGGGAATGTGGTGGGTCATTGTCTATTTGAGCTGTTCGTGTTTTTGTTCGTAAGATTGGAAAGGTGATACCTAATCACCATTCTATTTTAGCGGATGACGTCGAAATATTCAAGAAATTTTTAGTGAGAAAATTCAAAAAGACGATGTTTGGTTACAGATCAGACCCCAGACGGAGCAATGGACAATGGACAATGGACAATGGACAATGGAGAAGGCTGATATCCTTCAGCCTGTGGACCAATGGACAATGGCCAATGTCAATGGTCAATGGACAGCGAAAGACAAAAGACGCCCTCAGCACGGTTAGCGCTATTGCCGGCGTCTCTTGCCTTTCATTGTCCATTGTCAATTGTCCATTGTCAATTGTCCATTGCTCCGGCTGGGGTCTGATCTGGTCGGGATTATTCCTGAGTTCGGGTAAGATGGAAAAGGATTTTCATGTATTCGGTCGAAACAAAAGGTAATAAGAAACAGAAGCGAGAAGCAGAAAAAGGTGAGGATCTGAAAGAGTGGGAGTGTTCCCTTTGGCAGCGTGGGTATGCGCGGGTGGCGGGTATTGATGAGGCCGGGCGCGGTCCGTTGGCGGGTCCTGTCGTCGCGGCGGCCGTTATCTTGCCCCATGAGTTTGATTTGCCCGGTTTGAATGATTCCAAAAAACTGACGCCGGCGCGCCGTGAGGTGTTGGCTGGGCGTATTAAGGAGCAGGCGGAGGCTTGGGCGGTGGCTCGCGTGGAGGCTGAGGTGATCGATGATATCAATATTTTGCAGGCGTCGCTGCAAGCTATGCGTTTGGCGGTCTGCGGCTTAATTATCCGGCCGGACGCGCTGCTTATTGACGGGCGGGATGTTATTGACTGGTCCTCAGAAGCAAAGCCTTTTTATCAGATAGCCATTGTTAAGGGAGACGCGCTGAGCGCCAGTGTCGCCGCCGCTTCAATTCTGGCGAAGGTGGAGCGGGATCAGATTATGACGGCTTGGCATGAGATTTATCCCGATTATGGTTTTGCTCAGCATAAGGGATACGGAACCCAAAAGCATTTGGACGCTTTGCGGCGCTTGGGGTCTTGCCCTTTGCATCGTGTGAGCTACGCTCCCGTCCGTGAGCTGTGCTCACGGACGGGAGCGAGGGGTTAGGGGCCCAGGAGACAAGGGGCGAGGGGTTAGGGGTTAGGGGTTAGGAGGCTAGGGGACTAGGAGACCAGGGACAAGGGGACTAGGGGTCAGGGGCCTAGGAGACTAGGGGGTAGAGGTTAGAGGTCAGGGGTTAGGAGACAAGGGGCTAGGGACCACTAGTGAGAAGGGTGGTTTTATGACGAAAGAACGGCAGGAATTGGGACGAACCGGAGAAAATATCGCTGCTGAATATTTGGTTGACGCGGGATGTAACATAGTTGAGCGCAATTACCGCTGTTTTCGCGGCGAGATTGATATTGTGGCCAGGGATGGCGAAGAACTGGTTTTTGTGGAAGTGCGAACGCGTCATGCCGAATCCCGGGTAGGGACGGCCGAGGAGAGTGTAACACATTTGAAGAGGGAACGTTTGCGCGCTTTGGCCGCGTGCTATGTGCGCGAAAAGAGTTATGAGCGGTGGCCGCGGGTGCGTTTCGATGTGGTTGCGATTACCCTTTCTGTGAATGATGTTGACATGAATTGGATTAAAGGGGCTTTTTAGATGGTTGCTTCTGTCTGGGGTATGTGCGTGGAGGGGCTGCGAGCCCGTTTCGTCCGGGTTGAGGTCGATATCGCCAACGGTCTGCCGGCTTTTGAGATTGTTGGGTTGCCCGCGACAGCCGTTCGGGAAGCGCGTGAGCGTGTGCGAGCGGCTATCCGCAATTCTGGTTTTTCTTTTCCGATGCAACGTATTACTGTGAATTTGGCTCCGGCGGATTTGCGTAAAGAGGGTTCGGGGCTGGATCTGGCCATTGCGGCAGGCATTCTGGCGGCTTTGGGAGAGGCGCCGTCTGATTTGGACGGGTATGTTCTGTCGGGGGAATTGTCCCTGGAGGGGCGTGTGCGGCCGGTGACAGGAACGCTGACCTTGGCGGTGGCTTTGCGGGAGTGGTTGGAGCATCAGGAGAAGCTGGGAGGGCAGGAGCGGGAACATCAGGAGGGGTTGGAACAGCGGGAGCCGGAGCGGGAGCGGGAGCGGGAACGGGGGCCGGAGCGGGAGCGGGAGGAGCAGGGAGCGCAACAAGAGCAAAGAGAGCCGCTGGGGCGTCTGAACCAGCGGAGCCGTGGAGAAAGGGCTTTGAAGACGTTGGTCGTGGCTCGGGAGAATTTGTCTGAAGCCAGACTGGCGGAAAAACCGTCCTGTTGTGGTGTGGCGACGCTGACTGAATTGGTTGATTTGCTGAACGGCCGGGAAGTGGGGCAGGATGATGCGGATGACAGCGATTGTGGGGGTTTCGGGTTGGGAGCGGCCCCGGGAGCGGCCCCGGGAGCGGCCCGAGTTGATTTTCAAGATATCCGCGGGCACCTGCAGGTGAAGAGGGCTTTAGAGGTGGCGGCGGCCGGGGCGCACAATATTCTGATGGTCGGGCCGCCGGGTGTGGGTAAGACCCTTATGGCCAAAGCTTTTGCCGGTATTTTGCCGCCGATGAACCCGGAGGAATGTTTACAGGTGACCCAGATGTATTCTCTGGCGGGGTTGTTGCCGGCCCATACCCAGGGGGATCCGCTGATTAGGCAAAGACCGTTTCGCAGTCCTCATCATACGACGACCCTTGGCGCCATGATTGGCGGCGGGCAGAGGGTTTTGCCCGGGGAGGTGGCGCTGGCGGACCATGGCGTGCTGTTCTTGGATGAGTTGCCGGAGTTTTCTCGGGAGGTGCTGGAAGCGTTGCGTCAGCCCCTGGAGGATGGGGTTGTCCATATCGCGCGGCAAAAATGGAAGGTTGTTTTTCCGGCGCGGCTGAGTTTGATCGCGACAATGAATCCGTGTCCGTGCGGCTATTTGGGTGACTCCGGTCGGGAGTGCCGCTGTACGCCGGCGCAGATTAAGGCTTATCATGGCCGCATTTCGGGTCCGTTGCTGGACCGTTTTGATATCCAGATCGAGGTGGGCTCTTTGAGTTACGAGGAACTTCACGGACCGGGCGAGGGAGAATCTTCGGCGCGGATTGCCCGGCGGGTGGCCGCGGCCCGCTTCCTGCAGCAGGAAAGGTTGAGGGAGCTTTGCCGGCAGGAAGAGGGACAAGATGTCCAATGGGCGCGGAACTTCCGGACAAACGCGCGCATGAACGGCGCTTTGACCCGGGAAATTTGCCGGTTGGATGATCCTAGCCGGCTTTTGATGAAAAGGGTGTTTACCGAAAACATGCTGAGCGCCCGGGCTTATGACAGGGTGCTGCGGGTGGCTCGTTCGATTGCCGATCTGGCGCAGGAACAGGAGATACTAATGGAACATGTTGCGGAGGCGATCTCTTATCGGGGTGATATACTTTGACTTCATTCAAGGAAGTCCTCTACGGATATGTATTGATCTCGCGAGTTTTGCAGAAGGGCCCTTGGCCAACCAGAAACTGGTAAGATTTAGCTCATTCATGATCTTGCTCTTTTATCAACATATCTGTTAGAATCTTGGGAAGAGCCCTTTTCATTGGATCCCAGAAAGGAATTCTGTCCATGAAAATCAATCTATTTTCCCTCGTTGAAAACCCGGTAAGGAAGCCCGTTTCGTCAAAAATCAACTCATATCTATTTTCTAGTACTCCGTCAAGTCCAAATCACTTAAATGGATTGCAAGTATTTCGACACGATGCAAGGAAGAACCGACGACGAATACCGGGTGTCTTCTAGGAGGATCTTATGAAGCAGCGTGTACAGCTGATATCTTTCAGCAGTAAGACGCCGCAAGACATTAAGTGATTTTGGCTTGGCGGAGTACTAGCTTTAACATAGACATAACAATAATTGATCTAACAATACCTAGCCAGAAACTGATTGCCAAATTGTCAACTGAAAAGAGGGGGATTTGCTATGCATATACGTTATCTGGGTACCAGCGGTTTTGAGATGCTTGTCGGCAACGATCTGCTCATTATTGATTGCTATCAGGACGAGCCGTTTTCCGACCTTAAGGGGTTTGAGAAAATCCTTGTGTTGGCGACCCATGCTCATCCAGATCATTTTTCCATGAACATTTTTGATTGGCTGAAAAAGAACCCGCGTATCGAGTATGTGCTTTCTTCCGATATCCAGGAAATGAGCCGCGGGCGGGTTCCCGCTATGGCCCATGTCAACTATATTTCACCGGGTCAGCAGCTGGTGACTTCGGGGGCGCAGATCCGGGCTTTTGGCAGCACCGACGCGGGGTGCTCTTTTGCTGTGTCCTGGTATGATAGCGTGTTGTTTCATGCCGGGGATTTGAATCTTTGGGATTGGAAAAACGAAGCGGACGCGGCTTTTGTTCGTGAGGCGGAAGAGGCGTTCGCGAAGATTCTTGCTGACGTCGCCGGGTATGTTCAGGAGCCGGACGCGGCCTTTTTCCCTGTTGATCCGCGCATGGAAATAGACTACTACCGCGGAGCCGTGTTGTTTGCCGAGGCTGTGCGGCCGAAGCTCTTTGTGCCGATGCATTTTGGCACAACCTTTGATCCACCCGCGGCTTTTTATTCGGATATGGAAGCTTTGGCGCGGGTGGCGTCTGTGAAGAAACGGGGAGATGAATTCGAGCTTCGGGATTTGTGATAGGATTTTCCCATATCCACTGTCAACTGTACACTGTTAACTGTCAATTGTCAGTTGTTTGCCATAGAGGGAGAGGTCGCCGTTCTGAGTGGCGTAATAGAATCCGTCTGTTTGGCTTAAGTCGGCGTTTTGCAGAGTGGCAGCGACCGGGCTGACAGCGCCTTGACCGTTCGTGCCGGGGGCGTTCAGCCAGGCGGGGATTTGCTTGGCCCAGCCGGATGGGGCCGGATTGAGCATGATGATATGAAAGCCGGAGAAGAAGGCCCGGACTTTGGTGGGGATTTTGGCCGAGAGGCCTTGGGATACCCAGAGCTCGATCGGGTGGGCGTGGTCTTCGTTGCGCGTACTGCTGATATAGTGCAAACGGGAGACTTGCTCAACAAATTCGGGCAGCATCCAGTGTTTGGAGGAAAAATCAAGAAAGATCCGCACGGTTTGGGGCGCGGGATCTTTTTCGTTTTCGCTTTGTATGGACCAGGTGGCAAGGCATTCTAAGAAAGTGATGATACGGGGAATGTATTCACAGGCGCAGTAATATATGCCCGAATGCTTGGGATTTGACGCCCAGGAGACGTCGGTTGAGTAGGGATCCAGGGTGGTGATGGGTTTTTTGGAGGGGAGGTACCAGGCGTTTTTTTGGGAATCGGTCAGAACAATATTGATCGCGCTGCCTTCAAGAAAGCCGTTTTGCAGCGCGACCCACATCAGCCTGGTTTTGCCGGAACCCGCGTCGCCGATGATGAGATGGCAACCGGGAGAGAAAGACTCGAAGGGGCCGATTAACTGATTCATTGGTGAACACCCTTTCTGTTATGGAATAATTGGGAATTGGGAAGTTGGAGGCTGGAAGCGGGAAATGGGCATGGAAGGCTGGAATTGGGAGATGGGGTTCGGTTGATCTGCCGCTTCATCTGCCGCGGATCTGCTCGTGTTGGATAGGGTTATGCGGATGTAAAGTCTCTGCCGCATGATGGTTATTTTAATAATTCTACATAGGGGGGGCGTACCCTTTTCGGCTGAAAAAATTTTCAGACGGGACTTCAATCTCTGAGCGCCGCCTTGACGCGTATTTCGGTACAATGGGGCGCGCTTGCTTTTCTCTATAGTTTGCCTGAAATGGAAATATTATTCGGCGCGAGAAAGACGAATTACAGGGGCCGAATTTGACTTTAGATGTGGTCTGGAGTATGTTTTTAACGGAGGACTAGGATAAACGAGTTATGGATAATAAGAAACGCAAAGTGAAGACCGTTCAGGACGACGGCGTACCATCGTCAGCACAATCGTCACTGCCGAAGGATATGGAGACGTCGCCGAAGGATATGGAGACGTCGCCAACAGATATGGAGACGCCCCGCTGGAATATGTGGCAAGCGGCATTTGTTTTGCTGCTCTATTGTTTGGTTCAAGTTATCTTGGGATGGGATCATTCCGCGGCGGATCTTTCTTCTCATGAGATTTTTTTTGCCTACATATTCGCCCAGGGTGGCAAATTTGTTTTGGGGGTCGGGCTGGTTTGGGTGGGATTGTTGATCGTTAGGGGTTCCTGGGAACAGCTTGGAGTCGGCCGTTTTCGACTGCGCCATTTGCTTATTGGCCTGGCGGCGGGGGTCGGGTTGGCTGTTGTGGTGACTGTGACAATGAATCTGTTGGCTTGGGTTTTGAACGCGCCGGAGTCTCAACCTATCGCCTTGGCGCTGCTGAGTCTGCGCAATCCTTGGGAGATTGTTCTGCTTGCTGTGTGTTCTGTTGTGTTGGCGCCGATGCTGGAGGAGTTGTTGTTCCGAGGTATGCTTTATCCCCCTTTGCGGGTCGTTTGTGGTCCGCGTTTGGCGGTTTGTCTGGTGGCGCTTATTTTTGCGGCTTTTCACTTTGATTTCCTTCGGTTTATACCTTTGTTTGTTGGCGCCGTTGGGTTGACGCTGCTCCTGGAAAAAACCCGCAGCTTGTGGCCCGGTATTGTGGCTCACGGCGTTTGGAACCTGATTATGGTTGTGGTGGTTTTGCTGCAGAGGGGTAATGGTTATGCCTGAACGGGATGTTCTGACGGTGCGGGCGCACGCTTTGGCGTCGGATGGGACAGGGGTGGCGCGTGTGGACAACCTGGTGGTTTTTGTGCGGGGGCTGCTGCCTGGAGAGACGGCTTGTGTGCGGGTGACAGAACGGCGGAAGAAATATTGGCGGGCGGAGGTTGCTGGGCAATTGGTCAACAATACCAGGGAGGGGGGGCTTGACAATGTGACAGCACAGGCGAGTCGGATGGCGCCGCCGTGTCCTGTGTTTGGCCGTTGCGGCGGTTGTGATTTGCAGCATATGAGTTATGAGGATACGCTCTTTTGGAAAAGGCGATGGGTGAAGGATGCTTTGGTTCGTATTGCCAAAACGGATGTGGATGTTCTTGAGATTATCGGCATGAAGGATCCTTGGCGCTACCGCAACAAGGCTGTGTTGCATTGGGATGGTTCGTCTTTAGGATGGTTCACGGCCAACAGCCATGAAGTTGTGGAGTTCGACGATTGCTTGTTGTTGTCTAGGGGCATGAACGATATGGTGAGATACTTGAAACCTTATCTGGCCGTCGGCGCGGCTGAACCGTCGGAGGTTGTTTTGCGCCAGGATGCAGCGGGCAAGGTTTATTGGATAAAAGGATCAGAGGCCGGAGGCGAGAGCGAAAGTTCGCGGTTCGATGGTTCGAGGATCGAGGTTGGAGATTCTCATCTATCGATTGGTTTTTCGCCGAAGGTTTTTCTGCAGGTGAATACGGAACAAATGGATACGCTTTTGCGATGTGTGATGGCTGTGGCGGACCTGCGGGAGGGCGATGTTGTTTGGGATCTTTATTGCGGCGTGGGGTTGCTGGGTCTTGGGTTGACCCGGTGCGCCCGGGCGGTGGTGGGCGTTGAGGAGAATGCTGATGCTGTGAGCGATGCTTCTGAGAACGCCCGGCATAACGGCATCGATAATATCGAATTTGTCGCGGGGAGCGTGGAAGGTTTTCTGGCGTCGGATCAGGCGGCGTTGGGATTGCGGCCTGATCTTGTGGTTGTTGATCCGCCCCGGGCGGGGCTGAGCAGGGATGTTGTTGAAAGCCTCAGACACATTCGGCCGGCAAAAATCCTCTATGTTTCTTGCGATCCGGCGTCCTTGGCGCGGGACGCGGGACGGCTTGGATGTGGTGCTGATGGGGCGGTTTATGGCGTGCGAGGTGTGCAGCCGATTGATATGTTTCCTTGGACAAGGCATGTGGAGTGCGTGGTCTTGATGTCACGGGTCGGGGAGTGAGAGGGTTGGATTGGTGAGGGTTTGTGTGTTCGAGGGAACATATCAACAAGCGTTTTCAAGTCGTCAACTCACGGTCAGATAGTACGTGGGAACATGTCAAGGATAATACAGATCTCTATCCGAACAGCAGTATAAACTTGCTTCACGTACCCATTAAATTGTTATATACCTATCCAAATGACCAAAGAGGGCGGTTGAGATGGATTACAAATCAGGGATTAAAGGAGTTCAATGGAACAAGAATTCGGCTAAGTGGCAATCAATAATTTCTGTGGATAATCAGCGCTTTAACCTTGGCTCTTATACAACCGTAGAGGAAGCACAGATAGCCAGAGAGAAAACGGAAGCCAGACTAGCGGACGGAACATTCTATGAATTCTACACCAAGCCGCGCAGCCGAAAACGCAAATATGAAGATTTGACTGGAAAACGCTTTGGCAAACTTGTTGTTTTACATCGTGTTTATAATGGTAACGCGCGCTGGCTATGCCAGTGTGATTGCGGCAAAGAGACACTTGTCTCAGCAGGCAGCTTGAAACACGGACAAACAAAAAGTTGTGGGTGTTTGCGCGGAGAGACTATCCCAGCTAACTCAACAGATTTATGTGGAAGCAGGTTTGGGTGGTTGGTGGTGTTGGAGAGAACCGAGAAAAGATCCCAAAGCGGCGATACTGTCTGGAAATGCCAATGTGACTGCGGGGCTATTGCTGAGGTAAGCAGAAGCCAGCTTACGGCTGGATACACAAAATCGTGTGGGTGCTTAAGACACGCTCTGAAATTTGCCGAGGGAACAAATGTCAACGTGATAAAAAGCAAAAAATTGCACAAAGGGAACACATCCGGGATCAAAGGTGTGAGCTGGAATAGAGGTTGTAGGAAATGGTGCGCAAAAATTCAATTCAAAGGAAAGAGCTACTATCTGGGTGTCTATAAAGACATCAATGAAGCCGCACAAGCCAGGAAGTGTGCTGAAGAACAGTTGCATGGACCATTTCTGGAATGGTATGAGGAGTACAAGAAATCGCTACTGCCATCCGATTTCTGATTCCCAAGTTTTCCCCAAATAGAAATAATTCTCGAAAAATGGAATTTACATCAGAACGAAAAAGGAATATAAGGATTGTCCGACGAATACGGAATCACGAAACGGATTATTAGTAATAATGCCGTTGTCAAATCTGCGGCACAGCCAAAAAGGACAACCCCCATGAACGAACTCAACAAACACGCCTTTGCCATCATCACCGTCAGAAATGAAGCCTTCGGCCAACTCGACATCCTGGTCAGCCGCGATATTACG
>Ga0082212_10003296_pt1 | contig 23012 bp, 14 predicted proteins | sample TergutNt197P3_FD_71548 | JGI IMG/M metagenome (GOLD analysis project Ga0082212, IMG submission 71548) | Neocapritermes taracua P3 segment gut microbial communities from Petit-Saut dam, French Guiana - Nt197 P3 | ecosystem: Host-associated > Arthropoda: Insects > Digestive system > Gut ...
GATATAATTGGAAAAAGGTTCCTTCTTGAATTTCGCGTACAGCCAGACCCCGCAGGTCAAGGGCATGATATTGAATACATTGGCGCCCCAGTAGGTCCAGCCTACCGCCATCCAGAGCGCCATTATCGTCGAGCCGGACGCTTTGGCTTTGGACAGATAGAGGAGCAGCAGCGAATACCAGCCCACGATCGTGGAGTTGATCATCGCGGCGCCGATCCCGCCTACCACCATATAGTCGGTAAGAAGCAGCCCCCGCGCGGTAAATATCCGCCCTAGCCCGCCGAGGATATCCGCGGGTTTGTCGAAAAGGAATGCCACGACCACAAAGAATACAGATATGCACAGAAATTCCAGGAATTCCCGATGTAGTTTATGTTTCTCTTCCAATGGATACAACGCCTCCTAAACTTGCTTTACCGAATGCCCGCTTGGGTCTGGCCTACCGAACTCGTCCCGCTAGCTTGTTCCGCCAGCTCATTTCGCTCAGCTCATTTCGCCCAGCTCAGTTCACCCAGCTCATTTCGTTCAACTCGCCTCACCAGCTCCGTCCAGCCATGGGGCGCCCGGCCATGGAGCGCCCGGCCATGGAGCATCCTGCCAAGGAGTACCCGACCATAGAGCATCCAGCCAAGGGAAGAGCCCCACAAGGTAAGCCAAGTGGGGCCCTGTCCTGAATAATCCGCATCGCGGCCGCCAGGCTGGCGGATCCGCGCCGCAGGGTTTATCCGGATACAGAGATCAGGAAACCCCCGCGCTTCTTTTTGCCGCTTCGACCACATGGCTGATCAGGACGCTTGTGGTGACCGTGCCTACGCCGCCGGGCACAGGGGTGATGGCCGCCACGACTGGCTCTGCTTCGTCAAACTTCACGTCGCCCACCAGCTTGCCTTTCTCGTCGCTCCAGTTGATCCCCACGTCGATCACGCTCTGCCCCGGGCTGAAGTAGTCCCCGGTGACAGTCTCCATCTTGCCAGCGGCAACGATGACGATCTCCGCCTGCGATACCGTCTTGGCCAGGTCTTTCGTCCTGGTATGGCAGATGGTCACCGTAGCGTTTTTCTTCATGAGCATCATGGCGGCGGGCTTGCCTACGACCAGGCTCCTGCCTACGACCGTAGCCTTCTTGCCCTCGCACTCGATCCCATAATGATCCAGGATCTCTATGCATGCCTGGGCGGTACAGGGGGCGAAGCCTTCGCCGCTGTCTGTGAAAACGCCTGCCAGGGAGCCGTCTGTGATCCCGTCGATGTCCTTCTTCGGGTCCAGGGCAGCCCTGACGGCTTCCCCGTCCAGATGCTTGGGCAAGGGGCGGAAAATCAACACGCCATGGACTTCCGCGTCCTTATTTAACGCGTCTACCGCCGCCATAAGTGTAGGCTGGTCCACGTCCTCGGGAAAGAGCACGTTTTTGACGCCCACGCCAACGGTCTCGCAGCGCTTCACCGCAGTCTTCTCATAGGATATGTCGTCCGCCCTCTCGCCTACCCGCAGGATGGCGATGGTGGGGTTGACGCCTTTCTCCTTGAGCATTGCGATATCAGCCGTCATCTTCTCGCCCAAAGCCTTCACTACCGGGGCGCCTTGCAATAGCTCTGCCATATTACTCCATCCTCCCAAAGACGTAGCCGTAGACCTCGTCGGCGGCCTTGCCATACTTGTCCAGCAGGGACTTGACTTCCTCGTTCAGCCCGTCTGCGTAAGCCCTGTCCTGCATGCTCTTGGTATTGATCATCACATTGAGGGCGGCGCCTTGCATAGCTGCTTTGCAAAATACTACGCCGCAGCCGGCGTCAGATACGGCCAGCTTGCTGCCTTTCTCTGCGAAGCCTTTCTGCAGGTCGATCACCCGGCAGCAGGTGCGCAGAATGCGCATAGGCACATCCGCCGCGATCTTCAGGCATTTCTCCATGGTCTCGTCCCTTGTCGGGTCGTCCTTGGGTATGGAATACGCCTTCGACAAGGGCTCAAAGGCCACCGCGTCTTCATCGATCAGGCCCAGCAGCTCTGCCCGGAGCGCGTCGGCTTCTTCGAGAAGCTTGACCACGTCGGCTTCGACCTCCGCATAGGCTTTCTTACCTACGGTGAGGTTGGCGACCATAGACCCCAGAGCCGCCCCAAGGGCGCCTACCAGGGCGCATCCGCCCCCGCCGCCGGGGACGGCGGCTTTGGACGCCAGTACATCCGCAAAGGCGGTCAAATTGCTATCTAGAAAACTCACCTTAGAAGAGCCCCCTTACCTTGCCTGTCTCGGTGTCCACATCAATGCGGCGGAATGCCGGGTCTGACCCCGTACCGGGCATCATGCTGATGGTGCCGGCCATGGGGCAAAGGAACTTGGCGCCGCCATAGACCAGGATGTCCCTGATGGGCAGCTTCCAGCCTTTCGGCACGCCCTTGATCGCCGGGTCATGGGACAGGGACAGATGCGTCTTCACCATCATGGTGGAGAAATCCGCATAATAGGGGTCGTTCTCGAAGCGTTCCGCCTTCTCAATGGCCAGGGGCGCCCACTCGACGCCGTCAGCGCCGTAGACTTCCCGGGCGATGGTCTCTACGCGTTCACGCAGGGGCATGGTCAGCGGATAGAGGTACTTGATCTCTGTGGGTGCTTCGCAAGCTTCCACTACGAGCTCCGCCAGTTCCCTGGCGCCTTCGCCGCCAAACTGCCAATGCTCGCTCAAGGCGCAGCGTACGTTTTTCTCTGCGCACAGGCGCTTGATGAGAGCGACCTCCGCCTCGGTATCTGTATGGAACTTGTTGATGCAGACCACCGGCTGGATCCCGGACTTGAGCACATTGTTCACATGGTGGAACAGGTTTTCGCAGCCTTTTTCCAGCAGCTCCAGGTTCTCCTCGGTGTACTCTGTGGGCAGCGGGCGGCCGGGTACGACCTGTGGTCCGCCGCCGTGCATCTTGAGGGCGCGGATCGTGGCGACCACTACGGACACATTCGGCTTGAGGCCGGACAGGCGGCATTTGACATTCCAGAATTTCTCAAATCCGATGTCAGCGGCAAAGCCTGATTCTGTGACATGGTAGTCAAATAGCTTGAGGGCAAGGCGGTCGCCGATGATGGAACTCTGGCCGATGGCGATGTTCGCAAAGGGGCCGGCATGCACGAAGCAAGGCTGATGCTCGACGGTGTAGCAAAGGGTGGGGTTGATCGTGTTGCGCATCCAGGCGGTCATCGCGCCGTCCACTTCCAGGTCGGCAGTGGTCACAGGCTCGCCCTTCTTGTTGTACGCTACGATGACTTTGCCGATCCTCTCCCGGAGGTCTTTGAGGTCGGTAGCCACGGATAGGATAGCCATCAGCTCGCTGCCAACGGCGATGCCGAACTTAGAATCCATGGGGAAACCATTGGTCTTGCCGTCGCCGCCAAGGCCGATCTTGATGTCGCGGAGCCCTTGTGCGCAAAAGTCCAGGACCCAGCCCATCTCAATCCTCTCCGGGTCGATGTCCAGGCGCTCCAGGCCGATCTGCTTCAGGCGCGCGTCGCTGTAGTTGCGCTCATGCTGCATACGCGCGTTTAGCGCGACCATGCCCAGGTTGTGGGCGTTCATGATATCGTTGATATCGCCGGTCAGCCCCAGGGAAAACTCGGTCATGGGGATCAGCAGCGCGTTGCCGCCGCCGGCAGCGGTGCCCTTGACATTCATGGTCGGTCCGCCGGAAGGCTGGCGCAGGCACCCGCCTACATTCAGGCCGAGCTTGCCGAGCCCTTCGATCAAGCCTAGGGAAGTCGTTGATTTACCCTCGCCCAGGGGCGTAGGCGTGATGGCGGTGACTTCGATATACTTACCGTCCGGCTTGTCCTTCAGACGGTTCATGATCTTGATGAAGTCCAGTTTCGGCGTGCCGCCAAAGGGGATGATTTCGTCGGGCAGCAGCCCCATTTTCTCCCGGAAGTATTCTACCCCCGGCAACGTCTTTTCCGCCTCTTCGGCGATTTCCCAGTCCTTGAATTTTGTTGGATCAAGCATTCGTTTTTCCCTCCAATTTTTATTCATTTTTTTATCTGTTTAATAATAAAACAGCCTAAAAAACCCAATGAGAATGCGGCTTCCGAAAAATGACTCCACAAGGAGAAGTATACTAAATCCGCCTTAGGAATGCAAGCGCGTTTTTGCTGTACACACGAAATACACTGCTGTGAACCGTCGTGCATACCAGGGTCTGCGCGAAACCCTCAATCGCCATGGGGCACAGGCTCACAGGACACGATATCGTCCCCATATGTGACTGTGACCCTATAGTCTGCGGGCACGTACTGAAAATCCGCGCTATCCCAATCCCCGTCCATCAGCCTTTGGATCAAGCCCGTATCCCCAGCGACTTTTTCGTATTTCCAGCCCCTGTCCCCTGCGATCCTTTTCACCCGCTCCTCATATGTGTCTGCTGCGCCCGTCCCGTTGTCAATGAACGCATATTTGGAATAATTCTTCAACCAGCTCCCAAGGATACTGCGCAGGTACTCCGCGTCGTCGTCGTCGTACTTCTCATAGTCGATCCGCATTCCTAGTTTTGCGGGGATGCTGCCTTCTCGTCCCTGTTGATCCGCGTTGCGCTCAAGCCAGCCGGAGGACATAAACATCGTCCCCGGGTTGCCGAAGAAATACTCTGAGTATTTCTCCTTCGACCCCATAAGCAGCGTGATACAATCGTGGGCGCGGGGCAGCACCAGGGGGATGCTGGCGTGGAGCCCCTTCGTCCCGTAGTTGCATAGCCCATAACATAAGAGCACCGCGTCGAAGCGCTCCGGGTCGGCGGCGTCTATCTTCTCCTGCAGGAGAGCGGACATTTTCTCCTCCCCCATGTCATGCAGCCCCTTTGGCATAAACTCCAGGTCGATCACGTTTTTACTTCTGGAAGCGCAGAGGCACATCTCCCGGTACAGAATCTCGCATCCGATCATTTTTAGTACGCTGCCCATCTTCACCATTCCTCATTTTCTATTTAAATACAGCTTCATTACACGCGAAGATCGATCGCCTGATAGTCGCCTAAGTCGACAACTTCTCCGGCTTCGAAAGCGATGGGATGGGCAAACCCCGGCCCATCGTAAGCGAAGGTGTGGTACTCCCCGTTTTCTCCGCAGGGGTCTACCCCCGCCGCTTTCATCTTCTCCACGATGTGCCAGGTTAAATCCTGCCCCAGGTAAGAGGCGTCAAGCTGCCGCTTGTCGATGACTTTAATCAAAGCCCGGATCCCCCGATCCAGTGCTTCGCGGACCAATGCTTCACGTCCCTGCTGCCATAAAGGCAATAGACACGACAGGCCCGCGTCATGGCAAAGTCCCTCGTTCCATGCTTTATGCCCTTCGATGTCAATGTCCCCAAAGACGCATGCCTCCGCGCCCAAAGCCTTTGCATCCGCAAGGCTACGGGCGAAAGACTGCGCATAATCCTCCGCTGTGCATTCGCAAAAGATTGACGGTATGCCCAGGCTCTCAGACACGGCGATCATGAGGCTTTGATGCATACCGTGGGACCAGGATCGCTGTTGCGCGCGGTTGACAGTGGTGATCATGGCAACGGGGCGATGCCCCTGCTCTGCCATCCTGCACAGAGCAAGGGCACTGTCTTTCCCGCCGCTATGGGATATCACAAATTGCATGTTTCCTCCCGAGGGGCGCCTGCGTTGCCGTGCGCCTGAGCCAGCGTGCGCCTGCGCTGCCGTGCGCTTGCGCTGCTGTGTGCCTGCGCTGCCGTGCGCCTGCGCCAGCAGCCGATAGCCTCAGCCCGGAGCATCCTATCCGCAACACGCAGCAGCCTTGCATCTGCTCGCCTTTTCGCGTGATTGCCCCATCCCATCGCGCCAACGCGCCTTATTGTGCATACGCCCCGATGAACCGCTCCAGGATCGCCGCAGCCTCCGCCCGCGTCGCCTCGCCAAGAGGCGCCAGCGTTGTCAACGTGCGCCCGGCGACCAGGCCCGCCCCGTTCGCCCAGGCAACCGCCTCCGCCGCCCATTCGGATACCTGGCTGGCGTCGCCAAAAGCGCTCAGATCCGCCCTGCCGGACACATCATACTGCTTCATACCCGCATAGTTATGCAGGATCGCCGCGAACTGCTCCCGGGTGATACTGTCATCAGGGCCGAATCTGCCATCCCCATACCCGGCGACGACGCCATTGCTTGCCGCCCAATCCACAGGCGCCGAAAACCATTGCCCTTCCGGCACATCCGCGAACTGCCCCCCGCCTGCCGCCGCTGGTATCCGATCCGCCAGCGAGCCTTCCATCCGATGCAGCACAGCCACCAGCATCGCCCTGGTCAGGGACAGCTCCGGCGCGAAGGTATCCTTCGCCGTACCCGTCATCAAGCCCTTCCCGTACACGAACCCAACCACATCATAGAACCAGTCTCCCGGCTTCACATCTGCGAAAGGATTCGCCCAACCGCCAGACACGCTTGTGACGCCGGACACGCCCGCTGCGATGAAGAAAAGGGAGAAATGGTTCGTGGTAAACACATACCCGCCCCGCTCTGCGTCATAGTAAACGCCTTCCATGGGTACAGGCGCATTGTTTTCGTCCAGCCAGTACACCGTCAATGTCGCCGGATCCGTGCCGGCAGCCGGCGCATAAGGCAGGAAAACCGTCGCTTCGCCGTAGAGGTTGTGGATCACATTGTCCCCCACCATGAGGCTCAGATCATACACAGGAGAATCCCCGACCACTGCCTGGGCTTCCGGGCTGAGAGAGGAGGCGTCCACCTTTTCGGCGCCAAACTTCACCGCCGCCCCGCCTGCTGCGCCCTGGATGATCCCGGCTAGTGTCTGGGAAGCGAAGGTAAAGGAAGCCACGCCGCTCTCAATGGTGAGCCGGACGTCCTGTGCATTCACAATGGATTGAATGTCGCTTGCCTTGATCTCCACCTGGACCTTTGGCGTATTGATTGGCGCGCTGACAACGAGCTTAACCTCAGCGGCTTGCAAATCCGGGGATTGATTCAGTTTATCCAGTGCGCTCTGCAGCGCGTCCTGTATTGCCAAAGTACTTATCGCCGCTGACGCGAGGGCGCCACCGCCTGAGACGCTGGCATTCACGTTCACTTCCGCTACCGCGGCTTCTTCGTCCGCGCTACCGCTCCCAAAGAATAATGCATCCGGCTCCTTGGTCCAGTCATTGGAATAGAACCACAGGATACTGTCCCCGTCATTGAGCCGGAAAGTCTCCGAGCCTTCCCTGATGAGTTGATTGTTCACCCGGATCATCCATCCGCTCTGTGGCCCGTTGTCGAACTCGCTCAGCCCGTCTACCGATTCCACATATCCCGTCTTCATGTTGAAAGAATAGCCCAAACCCCGCTCATCGAGCACTTCGCGCAAAAGGTCAAAGGCATTGGCGTCCTTGTCGATGGTGACTGAAGTCGAGCCGACGATCGTCCCCCTGGCGCTATCGCCTTGCACGCGTATCGTCACGGAAATCCCGTCAGGATTGACAGAGCCGTCATTGGGCGCGGTCACCCTTACCGTACATAAAGGCGGGACAAGGGTATTGGCATTGGAAGCGCCAGGTTTTCTTGCGCTTATGGTATAGATACCCGAAGACACAAAAGTGAGGCTTGCCACGCCGTTTTCGTCTGTTGTCGCCTCGCCGACCACAGCGCCTGCAGCACTCAAGGCGTAGACAATCCCGTCAACGACAGGTTCAATGCTTGATGTGTATGTATCCCAGTCCGTTACAAGGGCAGTCAAGGTTAAGGCTATCTGCTCCCCCCGCATGATCACAATATCCCTCTGGTCAAAATACGATAACATTACGCTTTCCATCGGATCATAGACAAAATTGTAGAATACAATTTCATCTCCGTCCTGTGCAAGCGTGACCGCGATGGGATCCCAGATTGTCTCTCCGTTGACTGCATACATCCATCCGTCCCTCAGTCCGTAGATCGAGTTGATGTATCCGCCATAATCGCTGGTGTAATTCAGCACATCCGGATTGGTATGGTTCGCCAGAAGCGCGGCGACCAGTGCGTCGTAGAGTGTCCCCCTGACGCTGACTGCCGTCTCCTTCATCTTCGTCGTGCCGCTCACTAAGTCTTCGATACGCACGGTGACCCTGTTCCCCACCGCCACCGTGCAGATCGGCGATACGATGACATTGGCATTGATCACCCCGGGTTTCTCTGCGCGGATAGTAAAATCGCCTTCCGTGGGGAAGGTCAGGGTAGCCTTCCCTTGGGCGTCTGTGATAGCGCTCCCCAACCTTTCGCCGGAAGCATCCAGCACATACACCGTCGCGCCGCCGATTGCCACCGCTGGCGGCGCATACCACAGATTCCCGTCATATCCGGTGAGGGTGATTGTCATTTGCTCTCCTGGGCCAACGGTAATACTTGTAGGGTCAAAAGCGCCCAGGAAAGTCTGCTCAGTCGGCGCATAGTCAGGCGGTAGGTATTCATTTTCGCTGTAGAATAGAACTATTTCGTCATTCTCGCGCAGATCCATCTCATCGATCCCCACACTGGAGGAAATACCATTTAGAGAATACATCCAGTTATAACTATAGCCAAGAAGCGTAGTCAAGTACCCACCGGCGATAAGCATATCCTGCTCGGGGTCATATTCGTGAACGGTCAATGCTGCCTTGAGGGCGTCGATATGCTTCCCGGCGGCCAGCACAGCCGTCGCGGGGATCATGGTTTTACCTGTATACAGGTTCTCCACGCGAACCGTCACATTCTTCGGCGCGGCTGAATCGACAGGTTTCTCTGGGTCTGCCTCCCCCGTCAGCTCGATCCCGCTCCCCGTCGGAGGCCCGCCAAAACGATAAAGATGAAAGCAGCCTTCGCCATCTTCATCGTTACGGAAGCCTCGATACGCTGTCAGTGCATTGAGCGCGTTCTCCGTACTCTTTGCGTTCGCGCCTGTATTCCCGCTGTTCCCAAAGCGCCCGTCGTCCGTCCTATAGCGAAATAGCGCCTCCAGAAGCGAGCCGCCGCTCTTTACAAATCGCGGATCTGTGTGTCCGTCGATGCCCAGCGAAGACAGGGCAACGATGGTTTGAGAAATGGAATCGGATCCGCCGCTGGTACTGCCGCTGAAAATACGCCCGTCATCCTGCTGCGCCTTTGATAACACTTCCACCGCTCTATCTAGTGCAATTCTCACATCCTCCCGGTCATTGTAATACGGAGCAAGGCCATAGATAACAATCGCGGTCATGTCCACGTCCGGGGTTGTGCCGATCAGCGCCCATCCGCCGCCTGGCTTGAACGCAAGATCCAATATACTACCGATGATCACATCCCGTTTCAGCGTAACGTCCTCGTCCGGATACATCCCGCTGTCTAGCGCGATCAAGGTAAATACCATATCATTGAGCAGGGTCGCAGACTCTCTATCTGTGATTTTTCCAATAAAATCCAGATATCTCCCTTCCTCGCCGCTGTAGGTATGCCGGGCGTCAACGCCCATAGCGGTGAGTACGATCGCCGCCCTCTCATAATCCATGATCGGCACGCCGTCTTTGCCAAACCACCCTCTGTACCTTTCGAGGATGGTTTTGCCGGCTATATCGTTAATATTTACGCCGCCCCTGATCAGGGCAGCCGCCCCCCACTCGCTGTCGGTCAGATAGAAGTGGTTATTCGTCAATGTCTCTATCGCCGCTTCCACTTCGGATAGCATATCGCCAAAAGGCGCAGCCATCGGCAGAATTGCCTCAAGCGACGTAAATATGGCTCCATCCGTTACATCAGCGCCCAAAGCCGTCAAACCCTCAGTACATGCAAAGCAAGCCTCTTCATCCATGCCGCTCGCTTCATCAAACCTACTCTCTGATCCATCGCTTAGGTTCTCGTCAGTAGCCTCATTTTCGCTCTCTTGGCCTATTGCGCTCAACTCAGCAATTGCGCTTTCCCCTTCCGGTTCGCCAGGATCAGCAGCGCCGCCGGCAAACAGCCCCATCGGGAGCAATGACAGCGCCATCAGCAAGGCAAGCAGCAGCGATAGGCTCTTAGAGGCACGCCCTCTGCCTGGCGTCCCCTTGCCCATGGCCTCTGTCTTTTCATTTCCATTTTTTGGCATTCCTTTGTTCAGCATCCCCATTTTCATTCTTGCACCTCAACTCAGTATATTTTTCATTGGCTTTATCTCCACGGCGACGCCTTAAGGCTAGCGCCGATTCTACCCTTACTCCACCAGCCCGTACTTGAGCTTGATCCTGTCCAGCTTCTCCAGCATAGGCCGGGCAATGATCGCCAGAAAGACCACCGTCGCGGCGCCATGCACCAGGTTGAAAGGTATCCCCTGCAGGTAAGCTGCCATCAGCATGGGGCGGTTGATATTCGTCTGGTAGATCAGCACCATGGACGTGTCCGCGATCACGCCATAGACCAGCACCGCGGCGAATGCGCCAAATGCAGCCAGCGACGCCGGCGCCCGGCGGAGCAGCCCCTTTCGGAAAAGAACCCCCGCCAGGAAGCCGATGATGCCGAAGGCAAACATCTGCCAAGGCGTCCAAGGCCCCTGCCCGAAGAACATATTGCTCACAAAGCCTGTCATCGCCCCCACGAGGAAGCCTGATTCGCCGCCGAAGGCGACCCCTGCGATGATCACCAGGGCCAGGACAGGTTTGAACTGGGGCAGCATAAAGAATGCCGTCCGCCCGGCGACGGCGATGGCGCATAATACCGAGATGATCACCAGCTCCCGGGCTTGGGGCTTGCGGCTCTCGAAGAGCAGCGCGAAGGGCAGCATCGTCTCCAGGATGATCAGCAGGGAAATGAAATAGTACTTCCTGTCTCCGAAAAAGTAAGTCCCCGCGTAGATCGTCAAAGGGATCGCCAGCAGGATCATCACCGCCGCCGCGATTGTCCGCTTGGGCAGTTTACCCTTCTCTAGCACGATCTGCTGCGCTTCCTCCCTTTTCTCCCGGTTCCATGTCAGGGTAAAGGTGAGGCCTGCGACGCCGAAAGCCAAGGCCAGCATGATCCCCACGTAGAGGGGCGCCCCTTCGTCGGCTATACGCACCGCTTCGCTCCCCCCGCTGATGAATTGGATAAAGCCGTCGAAATGCAGGCCGGTAAATACAGCAGCCGCTGCCAGCCACGCGATGAAGAATCCGGCGATGATTTTGCGCCGCAGCGTCAGGGCTTGTTCCATTTTGCTCATATCCATGGCCACCGGCGTGGTATCATATTGGGCGTCCATGTCCAGGATTTCCCTTTCGGGAATCTTGTCCCCGCTCAATGCCCAGATGACGTCGTTGACCGTCACCGCTTCAGGCAGGAACGCCCGCGCCATACGGTTCGCGCTGGTGGTATAGAAGTTATTGCCTGCGAAAAAGTCTCTGGGGGCATTCTCCGTCACAATCCCCCCGTCGAAAAATAAGGCGCAGCGGTCTGCGTATTCCGCGCAGAATTCCACATCATGGCTGGCCATGACCACAGCTACCCCCGCGTCTGTCAGCCTGTGGAGTATGGCGGCAAATACCTGTTTGAACTCGGCGTCAAGCCCCTTGGTCGGCTCGTCCAGAAGCAGGATCTTCGGCTGCAGCAGCAGCACTTTTGCCAAAGCAGCCCTTTGCTGCTCCCCCCCGGACAGGTCGTAAGGATGGCTCTCCAGCAGCCCTTCGAGTCGGCAGAGTTTCACCATTACAGTGAGGCGCCTTTGCTTCTCTTCCTTCGGGATCTTTTGATCAGACAGGACTTCCAGCAAGTCTTCGCGCACGGTCTTCGCGACAAAAAGCGTCTGCGGGTTCTGGGGCAGCATGTAGATTGCTTCCCCTGCCGAAACCTTGCCGCGGTAAGGCTTATGCATCCCGCCCACCAGCGCCAGCGTCGTGGTCTTGCCTGTACCGTTACCGCCCAGGATCGCCGTGACTTCTCCATAATTCGCCTGAAATGATAAGCCTTTGATCACGTCCGGGAGGTTTTTTTCATATTTAAACCACACTTCATCCAAGCGCACGGCGGCGCTTCCGACGCCGTCTGTGCTGCCCGTGTTGCTAGTGCTGCTTGTGCCGCCAGTGCGCCCCGCGTCGTATTCGGCAAAGTCCGTGTGCATAATCACTTGCCGGGACAGCCAATCCGCGCCGTCCCGCACCGTCACCGGCGCCACGCTCGCGGAATCCTCCAATCCACTGTCCTGCATATGGCTTCTATCCGATACACATGCCGAATTTTCCTTGCTTGTCACTGCAGCCCAGATCCGCATGGGCGCGGGCATTGCCAGGAACATGCCGCTGCCTTGCCCCCTGAGCTGAAGCGCTACATCCCGGGGCAATCCGTCCGCAACGATGCGCCCCGCATCCATCACCACAGCGCGGTGGGATAAAGGCAGCGCCTCCTCCAGGCGGTGCTCTGTGAGGATCACCGTTATACCCAGTTCCCGGTTGATCTTGCCAATGGTAGCGATAAACTCTCCTGCCGCGATCGGGTCAAGCTGACTCGTCGGCTCGTCCAGGATCAGCGCCGTAGGCTGCAGAGCCATGATCGACGCCAATGCCAGCAGCTGTTTCTGACCGCCGGATAGTTCAGTCACGGGCTTGTGGAACCAGGTCTGTATACCGAAGAAACTCGCCATCTCCGCTACGCGGAGGCGTATCTCCGGGGTCTTGACCCCAAGGCTTTCCAAACCGAAAGCCAGCTCATGCCATACTTTATCCGTAACAATCTGGTTCTCAGGGGACTGCATGACAAAGCCGATCTTTGACGAGGCCTCCCGCAGATCCAGCTCATCCAGGGATCTGCCTTCGAAGAATACCGTCCCGTCCCGGGCGCCGTGGGGCGCCGTCGATGGCTTAAGTTGCCTGAGCAGTGTTGTCTTCCCGCAGCCTGATGGTCCGCAGAGCGTGACGAATTGTCCGCGCTCTATGTTGAGGCTGACCTCAAGCAGAGCCGGCGTCTCGCGCCCCGGATAGGTGAATGTCAGGTTGTCGATCCTGTATGTGTCCAATACTCTTGCGTCCTCTTGCCTTCGTTCCCTATTGCTCTCGTGCCTTCGCGCCTTTTAGCCCGATTATCCCTTGCTCTTGCTATACCCGTTCGCTGCTCCATCCCGCGCCTGTGCGCCCTTCTGGCTTTCTACGCCAGCAAGTCGGCGGCGCCCAGCATCCGATAGAGCATATCCGCCACTTCGCACCGTTTGATCGCGGCTGTCGGCTGGATCGTCAATGCTGCATCATCCAGAATACCTTGTGCATAGCAAAAGGCCATCAAGGGCGCAGCCCAGTCCGCTACCGTACGGTAATCATCGAATTGCGCCAACGCATTGCGGACTGCGATCTCGTTCATGCCTGTGTCCATGCCGGCCAGCTTAGCAGCCCTTGCCGTCATGACGGCGGCTTCCTGCCTGGTGATCGTGCCTTCGGGGCTAAATGTCGTCGCGGACGTGCCGCTAACCAGCTCGTAGTAGTACGCCGTCCCCACTGCCTGTGCGTACCATGCGGAAGCCGACACATCGGCAAATGCCGATCCTTGCTTTGTCGGCAAGCCCAGCGCCCGTGTCACGATGGCGGCGAACTCCGCCCGGGTCATCGTCGCGTCCGGGTCGAACCTCTCTGCGTCTCTCCCGCCGATGACGCCCCGGGCAGCCAGCGCATCAATGGCGGCTTTGCTCCTGTGCCCGGCTACATCCGCAAAAGTCTTCCCCTGCTCCTTGACTTCCGCCCCCTTGATATCGGCGTGCTTCCCTGGCAAGCCGCTGCCCGGTGTATGCTTAAACGCAACGCGTTTCACCGTGTCTGCCATTTGGTAAATACTATTCTTCCCCTCCATAGCCCTTATCGCAGCCGCCAGCCCATATAAAGCCTGCTCGCTGGCCATCAGATCGCTGCCGCTCCCGTCCAGCGTATGCTTCGACCCGCCATTTCCCGTTCGGTAAAGCAGGATGTTGTTCACCAGCGAGTTGCCGCTCTTCACAAACCGTGTGTCGTCCAAAGGGATCCCCAACCTGCAAAGGGCGACTGTGACTTGCACGGCGCTCTCCACGGCGGATGATCCGGCGGAAAAGCTTGATGTATAGCCGCCTTTGGCGTCCTGGGTCTTGGACAGGAAGGCAACGGCCCGGTCTACGGCAGCTTTCACTTCCGGCTGCGCCTGATACTTCGCCAACGCCTGCAAGGCCATCCCGGTCAGATCCACATCCCCTTTTTCCCTGGCGCTCACCGCCCCCTCGGCGCCTGCGGTAAGGTTCCATCCGCCATCCTGCGTCTGCCTGCGGAGGATATCCGCGATATATAGATCCCGGGTCGCCTGGGTAGACGCCTCATGGTTCACCGGGATAGCATAATCCAGGCTATCCAGGGCGATCAGCGCCCAGACCGGCCCGTTGACCCCCTGCCAGACCGTCTTATCAAAGTCGCCCAGGGGCGCGGTCAAGTCATAGCCCGCCACATCCCGCGGGTCAAAGCCCGCTGCCGTCAGCCCAAGGATGACCCGACTATACTCCGTGTATTTCCTGTCATGGAGCACCCCATTATGGTCCCTGACATATTTCTCTACCCTTCGGTAGTAGTCCTGATAATAGGCATCCGGCACAGCAAAGCCGCTGCGCGCCAAACCGATCACCGCCCACTCCCCGCCTACGGAGCCGATCTCCGGCGCCTTGACTGTGTTATGGATATACGAGGCGGCGTCGGATACGGCTTGCGCAAGGGCAGCCTTGCCGGCGTCCGCTCCATCCGCTGCCGCCAAGGGCTGGCAGAACGCCTGCCCCAGCGGCTGGCACAAAGGCGCAGCCATGGACATACATAGGTATAGGGTAAATGCAGCCGCGAGAAGAAAGGCAATCTTTTTATTGTATTGATCCTTGTTATTCATAAAATATCTACCTCCACAAAAGCCATGACAACATCAGCATGTCGTCATGGCCGTTTTCCCACTAACGCATACAGGCATACTCTGCCTGTACGGTAAAGCTTTCTGCAGGTCTTCTGACTTACGCGCCCCGGGGGAAATGCTGCATCCATATCAACTCGTGACCGGTTGAAGCAAGGAACAATCCCCCGACGCACAGGTTTCGCCTTCTCAGGGTACCCTGCATGGGCATCCCCAATGGCCAGCTTTCGCTATGAACCTGCACTCGCGCGCTTACAGCAGCGGTATCGTCCCTGCCTGCTCCAGCGTCTGGCTGCCTATCGTCACGGCAGACTTGCTGCCGGATGCGCTACCACACTTTGCGAATGTGCTGCCACACTTTGCGAATGCGCTGCCACATTTTGCGAATGCGCCGCCACACTTTGCGAATATACCGCTACACTTGCGCGAAGCGATTACATTCTATATCGGAGATAAGCCGGAACCCTGTCCGGGATTCCCACCCGGTTCCCTATGGCTACCCCTGCATAAGCTGTGGGCCTGCCGGCATTTGCGCCGACTGAACACCAGCCTGGGCAGCCCCTTCAAAGCATCGCGCATGCGGAAGCCCTGAAGTCTCAGAAAGTGATATTCGATTGCAATGGTCAAATTCTATCAAAGGGTAGAATGCTTGTCAATCCGCTAAATCCCTACGCAATGGCCCTGAATTCCAATTGTTGGCAATTGCGAATTCCAAATAATTTTTAACGCTGATATTGACAAGCCGTTACATATTTGTTATCCTTGCGGCAGAAACGTAAACAAATGTACCAGCACGCCGGTCGTGGATCGGCGTCATCACAGAACAGGGTGCGATTCCCTACGAGCGGGTCACTGTGAAGCGGCGCGGGACGGCTAAATGCCACAGCGCAGCCGATAAGTCAGATATGTGAGATCAGGTAGTTAGCTTCCCCGGACGGAGCGGCACAGCTTAGATGTATGTAGCGCGCTCCGCCATGACAGGCAGAGCGCGTTTTCTATGTGCCACCGTGGTAGATCCAGCACAGTTCCGGAAGCCGAACAAAACAGCCGTCCTCAGCAGCGGCTGCACGACTTTCTCGCAGTCACATCCCTCAGACGACTGGAACCGAGCTGATCCATAATCAATCATTTCCACCTTTTCAGGTTAAGCCCGCGCCCTCTCGCAGCGCGGGCTTTTCCTGTCTACAGGCGGCTCCCTGTGTAGTCAATATCGCTTACACCCGTAGCGTATTCCCCGCTTATCCAACCCAGTTTCATGTAAGCGGCATGTCCACCCTGTTTCGTGCTAGTAGCTTCTCAAGCTACTTCTCAAGCAGATCCCCGACCGACCGGTCGAAAGACATATTCTCGATGAACATATCTTCAAACGCCTCGTCCTCCGCCAGGCTGAACTCTGACGAAAGCCGGACGATCTCGTCCATGGCTTCCTTTTGCCCTGGGTTGATCAGATAGCTTACTACGCCGCCCAGGGAACTGTTGCCTGCTACCTTGATCCTATCCTTGAGCTCCACGGGGACAAGCCCGATCCCCACCCCGCTGGCAAAGTCGATATTATTACCAAAACCGCCTGCTACGTATAGCGTATCAATATCGCTGTAGGACAGCCTCGCCTGTCGGATAAGGATCTCAATGCCGGAACGGATGGCGCTCTTGGCTAGCTGCACCTCGCGTACGTCTTTTTGGCTCAGGAAGATATCCTCCCCTTGCGCCGTTCTGGCGATCACAGCACCCGTAGCCGCCCATTCCCCCTGCAGCCTCCCCGTCTCATCAATGACGCCATGCTTGAGGAATTGATAAACGCAGTCGATCACGCCTGAGCCGCATATCCCCACCGGAGGCTGGTTGCCTATGGTCGATACGGTGAAGCCGCTTGAACCGTAACGAATGGAGGATATAGCGCCGGGGACGCTGCCTGTGCCCCAGGCGATGTTGACCCCTTCCAGGGCAGGGCCGGCCGCCGTCGAAGTGCATAGTATCCTGCCTTCCGCAGCGAGCGCCATTTCCCCGTTTGTTCCGATATCCAGCAGGATCCCGGGCTTGTCGCTTTTATGCAGCATCAGGCAAAGCAAGCCTGCGGTGATATCCGCCCCAACATATGTGGATATCCCTGGCAGAACGTCCACCTCGCAGGAAAAGGCGCCTTCAAAGAGCTCCCGGTAAGGGGCGCTCACCTGATCCAGCGTCACCGGCGTGAAGGGGAAGCTGCCCAGCATATCGCAGCGCAGCCCCAGCAAAAGATGGAGCATCGTCGTATTACCGGCGATCGCCAGCTTGACCACGCTGCCCGGGTCTATGCCATACTCACCGCACAGCCTGGCGGCGCCCTCCCCGATCTGCCCCCTGATCGTCCCGCTGAGCAAGTCCAGGTCTCCGCTCCGCGCCTTGACGATGCGGGTGACCACATCCGCGCCGTATTCTCTCTGGCGGTTGACCATGGATAGCCTTCCGGCGACGGTGGTGGTTTGTAAGTCAACCAAAGCGAAACCCAGGGTAGTGGTCCCGATGTCTACGCCGATAGCATAAAGCCTCTCCTGCCCGTCGCCGATCCGTACAATCCTGCCGCCGTAACGCGTGACACAGAATGCCTTACCCGGGTCGGCAGCGAGCCTGCCCGCAGCCTGCAGCTGTGGCAGCCCCATCGCGCCGCTGCCGCCTGTGATCTGCAGGCTAATGCTGTCTTTGCTCTTAGCCAGCTCCATTGTCTCTATGGTGAGCGTTTCCCGATCCGCTTCGATCTGATGGAAATGGATCACGCTGGCGATATCGTCTTCCCCTGCCTCGGGCGCCTCCACCGTGACGTCGGCTTCCGGATAGGCTTTGCACGCGAGCCGCCATCCCTCCTGGAGCTCCTCTTTGGTAAAGTACGCGGCGTCCTCTTCGCCGGCAGGAATTTCCCCTTTGGTAATCCTGACCTTGCAGCTCCCGCAGATCCCCCGCTCACCACATAGGGCACGTATAGAAAAACCGGCGGCACGCAGGGCCCAGAGCAAGCTCTTGCCAGGTTCGGCTTGCGCCACGGTCTCATTCCCGCCTTTGCGGATGGTTAGTGTGATTGTGTCCAAAGCTATCCCCGCTCCTTTGCGCAGCCTGCCGGAAATATGCCCGGCGCCGCTATATCTATGTAGCCCGGGCTCCGCCCCAAGCTTCTTCCCCGTTTATTTTAAGCCAATGCGGGGGAAAAGGCAAACGCAAATACCCAGCCCTGTGATCCATCGCGGTAGATAGGCGCGCCCTACGCGCCAGCGCCACACAGCGCCACACACAGCGCCACACACGCCCTTGACAGCGTCCGCATATGCCCATATAATAAGCGTTGTCGCCGGGGCGTAGCTCAGTTTGGCTAGAGCGCTACCTTGGGGTGGTAGAGGCCGCAAGTTCAAGTCTTGTCGCTCCGACTTCAAAATGAACCCTGTAATGCTTATGATTACAGGGTTCATTCTTTAGCCTATTTGCTGCATACCCTTCCCAACCGATCTTTGACTGCTACCCTTTGCTATGCAAGCCCAGTTTCATCAAGCATATCTATCATTTCAAACAGATCTACCGTCTCCATACCGGCGAAGCCGCCTTCGTCGAAGGCCAGCACCGCGACCCAGGGCGTAATATCCAGCATAGACCGATACTCTGCATACCCAAAGCTGCTGTCGTAATAATGAAGCATCGTTGCTAAGGCTTTGCCATGGGTCCCCACGACGATGTTTTTTTCCTTGTATCTGCGCAGTACATCCTCGAGCGCGGCTATGTTCCTCGACTGCACCTCCGCCAGGGATTCCCCGTCGGTCAGGGCATAGGAGAAATCCGCCCATTGGCGCTCCCCATATCCATAGTAGTCCGTATCCCTATCCCAGTCGCTGCTACTGATCTGCTCATGGAAGCCCTCCACGATTTCAATGGCAAATCCATGCTTCTCCGCAAAATCAGCCACAGTGTCTACCGCCCGCTTGTAGGGGCTGGAGAGGACAACGTCGATCTGCTTATCCTGTAGGTATGCCGTCACCAGCCTACGATCCGTCAGCCCCTTGGCTGTGAGAGGCCTGACTCTTCCGTCGATGACCGTCTGGTCCGATTCCGCATGGCGGATAAAGTAAACTATAGTCAAATCACGCCGCTCCCTATTCTCAAGCCTACTCTCAGGCCTTCTCTCAAGCTCATTTTCAAGCCCACTCTCAAGCCCACTCTCAAGCTTATCCCCCAGACCCGTTCCGCAAACCCACTTCTCAAGCTACTTCTCAACCTACTTCTCAAAGCAGTTCCGCAAACCCATTCCGCGAGTCCTGCCTGATCCGACGCATGTCCTTTCTGCCAGCTTTTCCGCCGGGGTCACCGGATACCTGCCACGGCTATTCGAAGCCTTCTACCCGCAGGACAGACTGGATCCCTTTCATCTCCTCCAGATCGCGCAATGCCTCCAGCGCCTGCCGCATATCCCCCTCCCGGATCAGGTGGGTGACGAAAACCAGCTCCGCGTCCCCGTCTTCCAAACCGATCTGGTTCACTGTATCCAGACTCACCTGATATTTGCTGAGGATCTGGGTCACCGACGCCAGCACCCCCGGCTGGTCAGCTAAAAGTATCCGCAGGAAAAACCGTGTCCGGACGTCCTCGATGGGGACGATCGGCTTCACTCTCCCGCTCACCTTTGTCAGCCTCCCGCAGGAACCGGCGAGGATATTCCGCGCGATCTCCGATACGTCCCCCAGGATGGCGGCTGCTGTGGGGAAGCGCCCCGCGCCGCGCCCGTGGAGCATGACCTCGCCCAGATGATCGGCTTTGATAAAGATCGCATTGAAGGTGTCTTTCACCGAAGCTAAGGGATGGCTCTTGGGCAGCAGCGCCGGGTGCACCCTGGCTTCGATCCTGCCGTCCGTTTCCTTGCAGATAGCCAGCAGCTTGATAGCAAGATCCATTTTATCCGCAAAAAGCATATCCTCCATGGTGATCCCGGTAATCCCCTCCACATGGACGTCCTCCAGCGTGACCTGGCTATGAAAAGCCAGGGTGGACAGGATCGCCGCTTTCCTAGCGGCGTCTATGCCTTCCACATCGGAAGCCGGATTCGCCTCTGCATAGCCCAGCTTCTGGGCGTCGGCCAGAATCGCGGAGAAATCGCCGCCCTCTTCGGCCATCCGCGTCAGGATATAGTTGGTGGTCCCGTTTACGATCCCCATTACCTCCCTGACCGGATCCGCGTTCAGGTTCTGCCGCAGGGCGCAGAGCACGGGTATTGCGCCCGCTACGCTTGCTTCGAAATACAGGTCCGCCCCTGCCTCCCGGGCGATGGCGAACAGCTCCTGCCCGTGGACAGCCAGCAGGTCTTTATTCGCGGTCACCACGTGCTTGCCGCTCCTCAAAGCCTCGCTGATATAGGTCTTCGCCGGTTCCACGCCGCCCATGACCTCCACCACAATATGGATCTCCGGGTCTGTCAGCACATCCTGCCAGTGATCTGAGATAGGGATATCCCCCCGGTCGAAGTCCAGCTCTTTCTCCCAGTACTTCTCCAGTATCCGCCGCAGCTCCAGCTTGCAGCCTAGCTGCTCCTCCAGGTAAGCTTTATTCTCCAAAAAAGCCATCGCCACGCCTTGCCCTACCGTACCCATACCCAGAATCGCCAGATTGATTGTTTTCATACTCTTCCTCTCCGATCTTCGCTCCATAGGCTGCGTCTGTCTGCGTCTTAAAGGCGGACGCAGATTCAGGCTTGCCTCTGCTTGATAGGGCTGACCGCCCCTTTAGTGTTGTGATACAAGCTCCGCCCGGATCACGCCTTCCTGGTTCTGCAGGCTCCTGATCAGCATGTTCATGTCTCCGACCAGCGTCGTGTTCACATTCATCGTCACAATGGCCACCCCCTGCACCGGCATGCTTTGGTTGATGGAATCGATATTGCCCTTCATCGACGCTACCGCGCTCAGTACGCCGGACAGGACGCCCGCGCGGTGCTCCAGGATCAGCGCCATAGACGCGGATCTCTCATCGTCTTCCCTGGCATAAGGCTGGACGCCGTCGCGGTATTTGTAGTATGCGCTCCTGCTCATGCCGACCTTTTCTACGGCTTCATTCACCGTCAGGGCGTCCCCCCGGGTCAGCATCTCTTTTGCCTGGGAAGTCTTCAAAATGGCTTCCGGCAGGATGTCTTCGCTGACCACATAGGATCTGCCTTCTCCTCTGCTTGCCATTGCCATGGTTGCTCACCCCCTATAGACACTTGTCCGTCTGTGGAAGATATTTTAACACTATTTTAAACAAAAGTACAACTATTTGACAGAGTAATCCTTTGCGGGTACAATTTTAAAAAAGAACATGGCGCCGCCGCGCGCCGTTGGCACTGAGCGGGGGTTCCCCCAGCAGACGCGAGAGCCGAAGCGATAAGCCTCCCCAACAAGTCGAGAATACGAGGAGTAGCATACATGGATATCGCCATTATTTCAGACAGCACCTGCGACTTAGGCTTTTCTGCGGAGGTCGCTTATACGATCGATCTCGTCCCCCTCTCGGTGGCTTTTGGCAAAAAAGTGTACCGGGACGGCATTGACTTGTCCATCGAAGAGTTTTATCAACGGCTATCCAAAGCCAGCGCACTACCGACCACATCCCAGCCTTCCCCCGCGGCCTTTGCTTCGGTCTTCCGCCGGAGGCTGGACGAGGGTAAGGCGGTACTGGGGATATTTCTTTCCTCTGCCCTTAGCGGTACATACCAGTCTGCGGCGCTGGCCAAAGACACATTCTCCCCGGGCGAGCAGGAGCGGATCCACCTGATCGACAGCCGGCACGCTACGGGCAATCTAGCCCTCCTGGTCCTCGAGGCATGCAGGATGCGGGATCAAGGTAGCAAGCCCGAAGAGATCAGCGAGCATATCCACAGCCTGATCCCCCGGGTCAGGCTATATGCCACGCTTGATTCCCTGAAGTACCTTCGCATGGGCGGTAGGCTGTCCGCAGCGGCGGCAGTCACAGGCGGGCTGCTCAACATCGTCCCCATCGTCACCGTGGAAGACGGGGCAGTCGAAGTCGCCGCCAAGATCCGCAAGAGCCGCGACGCCTTCCGCAAGTGGCTGCGGGCAAAGATCAACACCGACCTCCCCGACCCCAAGTATCCGGTATTCTACCTGTATAGCAATAACCAAGCGGTACTTACCCCGCTCCAGGAGGAGTTCAAGTATCTCTTCCCCGCCGATAGCACCTACCGCCTCCCCATTGGCTCGGTCATCGGCACCCATGCGGGACCCGGCGCCCTGGGCATCGTCTACGTCACCAGATAGGCTGCCAGCCCCGTTCACGGCTGACGATACTGCAGCCCACCTTCTTCATCCCACCTTCTTCATTGAAGTTCCTATGAAAAAAAGGTATACTACAGCTAACACTGCTAGCGGGAGCGATTGTATTGACGAAACGAATGGCAAGGGGTTTACTCTGCATCGGTTTGATCCTTTTGCTTGCATCCTCATCCCTGGGGTGCGGCGGGCTCGGCGCCCCGGCGTCCCCGGTCAGCTCGATAAAGTCTTATCGGGACGTCCCCGGCGTCACTGCGGATGAGATAAGCGCCATCGACGCGTTCAAGGCGTCCGGGAGCAGTTTTACCTATGGCGCCCTCCTGTCCACAGAAGCCTTCCAACTGCCCCATGGCGCTTGGGCAGGATTTGTCGTTCTCTTTTGCGACTTCCTGACAGAGCTGTTCGGCGTCCCGTTCAAGCCCGCGCTGCACGAATGGGACGATCTGCTCACAGGCCTTGAAAGCCGCGCGATTGATTTCACGGGCGATGTGGCGTTGACTGATAAACGCTGGAAAACCCGCTACATGACCGACCCCATCACCGAACACCGGGTAAAATATGTACGGATCGTGGGCAGCGCATCCTTCACCGATATTGCGGCCTTGCGTCCGCTGCGCTTTGCGTTTCTTGACAGCGCGGCCATCGCCGATGCCGTTGCCGCGTGCGCGCAGCACCCCTTTGAAACGATCGGCATTGATACCATTGGCGCGGCATATGCCTTGCTCAAAAGCGGACGGGCGGACGCCTTTTTTGCAAAAAGCAGCACCGAGACGGCCGCTTTTGACGCATACAGCGACGTAGTGACCGAAGATTTTTTCCCATTGATTTACAGACCGGTTTCCCTCTCCACGCAAAACCCTGCGCTTGAGCCCATTATCCTGGTCGCGCAAAAGGCGCTGAGGCACGGCGGCGCCCGCCGCCTGACCGAGCTGTATAAGCTCGGAC
>Ga0082212_10003297_pt1 | contig 23010 bp, 16 predicted proteins | sample TergutNt197P3_FD_71548 | JGI IMG/M metagenome (GOLD analysis project Ga0082212, IMG submission 71548) | Neocapritermes taracua P3 segment gut microbial communities from Petit-Saut dam, French Guiana - Nt197 P3 | ecosystem: Host-associated > Arthropoda: Insects > Digestive system > Gut ...
GGGCTATGGGCGCCTTGGAGGAGGTGGCCTCATCGACCAGCCTGATGATCTGGGCCAGGGCGGTCTCTCCGCCGACCCGGACGGCCTTCATCCTGAAAAAACCTGACCGGCAGATGGCAGCCGCGGCGACCTGGTCTCCCGCCGCCTTATCCACCGGCAGACTTTCGCCGGTCAGGGCCGATTCGTCCAGCGCGGCCCGGCCTTCCAGGATCACGCCGTCCACCGGAACGCTCTCGCCGGTTTTGACAATGACCACCTCGCCGACCATGACTTCGGCCAGCGGCACCACCACCACCTGGCCGGCCCGTTCCACCGCGGCCGTCTTGGGGCTTAAGTCCATCAGCCTGGTCAGGGCCTCGGAGGCCCGGCTCTTGGCCCGGGCCTCGAAAAAACGGCCCAGAGTGACGAGGGTCAGGATCATGGCCCCGGATTCAAAATACAGATTCATGAGCCAATGGTGGACCGAAGCCTCATCCCCGCGCCCCAGCCCTTGGCCCAGGGCGTAAAGCCCGGCCAGGCCGTAAACCGCGGCTGCCCCGGAACCCAGGGCGATCAGGGAATCCATGTTGGGAGCCCCCCGGACCAGGGCTCCGAAACCGGCCCGAAAATATCGGCCCCCCGCCACCAAGACCGGCAGGAGCAAGAGGAACTGGGTGAGGGCCAGATTCAGGCTGTTTTCCAGGCCCAGGAAAAAAGGCGGCAGGGGCAGGCCCAGCATTGGGCCCATGGCCAGATAAAACAGGGGTAGGGTAAAGGCCAGGGAGACCAGAAGGCGGTTTTTCAGAGCCGGCCCGGGCGGGGGCGTCTCCCCTCCCCCGGTGCCCTCCGCCGCCCGGACCGGCCTGGCCCCGTAACCGGCCGCCTCGACCGCCCGGATGACGGCCCCCGGCGAAAGCAGGGCCTGGTCAAAGGTCACGCTAAGGCTGTTTTTCAAAAGACTGACCTGGGCGGACTCCACCCCCTTCAGGCGGGCCACGGCTTTTTCCACCCGGGCGACGCAGGCGGCGCAACTTAAGCCTTGAAGATGAAAAACTTCCTTTGGCATTTTTTTGATCCGGCGTTTAGTTGTATTCAAACTGATTTTATCGCCCGAGAATGAATACGTTCAGCGGCCATTCCTATAAAAACTAAAATTCGGAGAACAGGCCCTGGGTGATTTTCTGGGCCAGGTCGGCCAGGACCCAATTGAAGGCCTCTGACTCCAAAAGCTGGGTCTGGAATTCGTCGTCATTGACATAAAAATTGCGACGGCTGGAAACGCGCAGCCTCCGGGCCGACCCGGCTCCGTTTTCAGCGGGTTTTTCCAGCACGGCCTCCGCCGTGAGGCTGATCACGCGGCTGGCCGAGGCTTCGGGCAGGTCATATTCATTGCGGTTAGGGTTCCAGGCCCCGCCGCTGATGCCCACTCTAGTGATGGCCAACTTGAGCGTGGCCGGGGCCGTTTCCCGGACCGTGACATTGGGGGATGAGTCCAAAAGGACGATGACTTCCCGGGTCAGACGGGGGCCCAAATCCCCGTAGCGGCTCTGGTTGGCGGCCATGGGCACGCTGAGGGTCAGGGGCTCAAGCAGACTATAGGGCGAGGGCGAGGCTTGATAGCCGCAACCGGCCAGAATAAGGCCAAGGCCCAGTAAGACGACGAAGTTCATAAGGGGCTTTGCGGGTCAATCGACCACGGTCACCAGTTCCAGACGGCCGCCGAAAACCTGGCGGAGAATGGACAGCCGCCCGTCCTCCCGGTTTATGAAAATGACCTGCCCGGTGGCGGTTTCGGACAATCTGGCCCCGGCTTCGGCCAAGGTCAGGCGCTCCGGCCGGACAGTCTGGCGGCGGTCCAGGGGCAGGCCGTCAACCGCCCCGGACGCTTCCTCCCCGCCGGAATCCAGGGCCTCGTATCCGGGAAATTCGCGGTTGTGGCTCCGCTTGGCGGTCGCCCCCGCGCCCTTGTGGGCCTTGAGCTTTTCCCGATGGCGTTTTATCTGTTTTTCCAGCTTGTCCACCACCATGTCGAGGGCGGCATACATATCCTCGGTTTCCTCTTCGGCCTTTATTTTTAGGCCGTCGCTGACGATAAGAACTTCAGCCCGGTGGCGGAACTTCTCCACGGTCAGGACCACTTCGGCGTCAATGACCGCGTCCAGATATTTCTCCAGCCGCGCCAGTTTATCGTGGCTGTATTCTTTCAATTTTTCGGAAGGCTCCATGTGCCTGAAAGTTACGGTCAACTGCATATCGCCCTCTTTGCGGCCGCCAAAGTCCGCGCCGCTGGATGGAAACTGAAGATTACCCGAGTCCTGTCAATAAACATGACTTGATTTTATCAGAAAAGGCTAGAGAATTGAATACTTTTATGGGACGGCGGCTTGTTTTAATACATATATAAATATGAATTATTAAAATTCAATATATTTTATAGGCCATCGGAAATCTATTTTAAAAAAAAATGCCATTAGTAGTAATTTTTACTTGCATACCACTACAAGTTGTGATATATAACTTTACAAAATCAATCTGTTGGGGGTTTCCAGACTTATGACGACCAACAACGCCTTGGAAGTATATCGTCACCACCTGGAACCCGGCGGCCTGTTCAGCCGGGGAGAGCCGGCCATGGTCTCCGCTGTCCTGGGCACCTGCGTGGCCGTGTGCCTCCATGACCGCCGTCTGAAAATCGGGGGCATGAATCATTTCCTCTACCCCAAGACCGCGTGGCTAGGGCCCTCCAACTCCCAATACGGCAATATCTCGATCCCGGCCTTGATCAATAAGCTGCGGCAACAGGGCAGCCGGCTGGAGGATCTGGAGGCCCAGATCTTCGGCGGAGGCGATGTACCGGGGGCCTTGGGCCGGGACAAGACGGGCTACCGGAATGTCCAGATGGCCCGCCGGATGCTCAAGAAAAACGGCATCCGGGTGGTTTCCGAGGATGTGGGGGGGATCAAGGGCCGCCGCCTGATTTTTCACACCGGCACCAACGAGGCCCTGGTCATGAAGACCCACCGCATAAGGCGCGGCGACTACTACCCCTATCGGCAGCGCCTGGGCGCCTGAGGGTAAATAGTCTTTATTTACGAATAAACAGACCCCACGTCACCCCCGCCCCGGTCGATCCGGGGCGTTTTTTTGTTCAGCGGGTTCCGGCGGTCCGAACCCGGCCGACTTCGCCTAGATCGGCCAGCCATTCTTCGGGCATATCGCCCCGGCTCAATTCGGCCATGATCAAGGCGGCCTGGTTCTCCGGGTCCAGGCGGGGGCCGCGGCCTGATTCCTGCTTGAAGCTGACGACCTTCACCCGCCGGGGAACGCCGTCCGGGGCCAGGTCCACCAAAAGGAGCGGAGCCAGGCCGGTCGCGCCCGCCAGGCTCATGCCGCTGGGGGTGGCGAAATTGCCCAGGGACCAGGCGATGAGCCGCCCCCGGTAGAGTTCCAAGCCCCGGGGGACGTGGGGGCCGTGGCCCAGCACCAGGGCGGCCCCGGCGTCAATGAGGGCCCGGGCCAGGACCGGCAGGTTGCCGCGGTTCTCGCCCAGGAAATATTCGGGCTCGGGCCTGACCCGGCGCATAAAGGCCGAGCCTTCGCCGCCGCCGTGGAAAGAGACGACCACCAAGGTATCGGGCTTGGCCGCCTCGGCCTTGACCAGGGCCACGGCCCCGGCCAGATCGTGAAGACTCTGGCAGCCGGCATTGGGGGCCAGGGCAATGAAGGCCAGCCGGGTTTTATTGATCTTCAGGACGGCCACTTCGCCGGGGCGGCCGGTGTGGTGGATGCCCAGGCTTTTCAGCACCGAGACGGTCTGAGCCAGGCCGGCCGGCCCGTAATCATTGATATGGTTATTGGCCAGGGACAGGATGTTGAAGCCGGCCGCCTTAAGCAGCCCGCCATAGGCCGGGGAGCCGCGGAAAACATAGAAAGCGCCGGCTGAAGGGTCCTTGGTGGGCGCGCCCCGGTCGGTCAGGGGGCCTTCCAGGTTGCCGAAGACCACCTGGCGGTCGGACAGGAAGGGCCTGACTTCGGAAAATATCTGGTCTTCCGGGGGGGCCAGGGCCGTGCCCAGCATGATATCGCCCACGGCCGCCAGGCGGATGACGCCGCTCTTGGTGGGCTTAGGCGGTTTAGGCGGCCCCCGGTCTTCGGGAGGCCGCGCCTTTTCCTCCGGGCCGGTCTTCTTGGAGGTCTTGGGGGACGGCGGAGGGGCCATAGGCTTGACGGGAGGTGCGGCCGGGGGAGGAGGGGGATAGGTCCAGACCCGGCCCGTCGCCTCACCCATGGTGGCCGAAGCCGGCAAGGGCTCAGCGGCCCAGGCGGCCGCGGCCCCGGCCAGGACCCAGGCCAGGGCCAGCCAGAGGGCGGTCCGGCTCACTACTCTCCCATGGCCGCGCCGCAAAAGGGGCAGAAGGGCAGATGCTCCAGGGGCAGGGCCTGGCGGCAGGCCGGGCAGAGATTGGGCAGGGGGGCCAGTTCCACGATGAGCTCACCGGCCCGGACAGGCGTCATCCGCCGGGTGGTTTTGAAATCGGCCTCTTTCAACACCCTTTTCACCTGGCCGGCTATGGCGGCGGTCACGGCCTTTTCCTGTTTCATGATGGAGAGGTTGAAGAGTTCCTGGCCCGGATGCACCAAGTCGCCGGGCTTGACATACAGAACCCACAAATCGCCGCTCAAGGGCGCGGCCACATGGTAGGGATTGTCGCGTTGAGCCAGGGTCGGCCCAGCGGAGGCCCGTTCCGAGCCCGACTCGTCCGTGAGCACTTCGACGCGCATGATCTCCGAATCCAGGACAAAGCGGACCGAGGCCGGGCTGTCGAGTTCCGGGGCCTGGATGTCCAGGAGGGTCATCCGATGGGGCTTGCCGCCGGTGTCGGTGAAATTCATGGTCTGGCCCGGGGCCAGGCCCTCGAACCACACGTCCAGGGGCAGATTGTTGGGGTTGCCGTAGGTTTCCCGGAAACGGATGGTCTTAAGGGAGTCGGCCGGCTGGTTTAGATACATGACCAGTTCTTCCTCGGAGGGCGGGCGGCCTATGGCCGCTTCCAAGGCGGTCGCCTCGGCCTCGAAATCCATCGGCGGAAGGTCGCTTAAAGGCGACTCCTCGGTCCTCTTGGTCAGGGCCTCTTCATAAGCGCCCGGACCGAAAGCGCTTTGGTAGACCCAATCCGGGGGGAAGCCCAGGGGCAGGAGCCCGAAGCGGCCCAGAAGCAAATCCCGGAAGGCGTCGTTGGCATCGGCGTATATCAGAAGGCGGTCGGCTTTGAGGTCTTCCGAGAGATCCTTTTCCGGCGTTTCGGTGACGATTTCCAGAATACGCAGGAGGTTCTCCACCTCCGGCCAGCCGCCCCGATCAAAACTCTGGGTCACGGCCAGGAAGGCGGTGTTCCAGGTTATCTGGGAGCCGGGCGTGACATCGTGGTAGCGCACCAGGCGGCGGGTTCCGGCCAGAAAGCGCAGAATAAAGGGCAGAAGATGGATGCGGCCCTGGTGGAGGGCCCCTTCCTGGGAGGAACTGGTGGCCCCGCCGGGCATGCCGTGCCTGGTGACTTCGTGGTCCACACCCTGGAAGTAGGGGGCCGCGTAGCGGTCATAATAGGGCATGACCTGCTTGAGCACGAAATTGGCCGCGCCGACGAGTTCCCGGTTGAGGCCCGTCTTAAGACCCAGTTCCCCCTCCAGATGGGCGGACAGGGCCAGGGCGTCGCCCTGGCCGTAGCTCCGGACCGCGGCCCCCAGGGCCACATCGATTATTTCCGCGCCGGCCTCGGCGGCCGCGGCCACACTGGGGATGAAGAGACCGTCGGTGGCGTGGCGGTGGTAGTGGAGCACCAATTCCGGCCAGCTCTTTTTCAGGGCTCGGACCAGGGCGGCTATAAAGCGGGGCGGGCAGACCCCGGCCATGTCCTTGAGCCCCAGGGCCACTTCCCTGGTCACGTCTCTTAGGCTCAAGCCGGCGGCCTCGGCGGTCATCTTAAGGAGGGACTCGGCCGCCGAAAGATAATGCTCCACCGTGAAGCCGGGAGCCCAGCTTAAGGCCAGGGCCGGCTCGAAAAGCAGAGACTTAAGGCTCATCATCACCCGGGCGAAGGGCCGCATGTTTTCAGCGTGATTCAGAAAATCAAAGCAGCGGACCAAGTGGAAGTGGCGGGCTATTACCTCCCCGGTTTTTTCCATGAGGTTGGCCGGCTGGGGCCGGTAACCCAAAAGGTTGGTGGAGCGGACCAGGATCTGCTTCAGGGTCTTGGGGGCGAACTCGTTCCAGCGGGCCGCCTCGGTGAAGGGGTAGGTCATGTTGGCCAGGAGGGCCACATGGAAGTGGGCGCCGCCGCCGGTCTCCAGGGCCAGAAAGCCGCAGTTGTCCAGGTAGGGGCCCACCTGGGCGTCTTCAGCCAGGCGGAAACGGTTACCGCTGTTGGACTGGGTGACATCCCGGCAGGTGGTGTCCACCAGGTGGACCTGTTTCGAGCCCCGCAACTGATCCAACAGGACCCGGCGGTCGCCCCGGACATAGGGCGACGGCGCGGTCAGGACCTCGGTGGGCAGCGGAGGGTGGACCAATTCGAAGCGCGGCAGCCGGGGCGTATCGGCCGTGCGGTAGGCCCCCAGGCCCACGAAGGGGTTGTGGCCGCGGACCGATATTTCAGCGGCCAGGCGGGCCAGGCGCACGGCTTCGGAAGGCAGGTCGCGGTAATTAAGAAGCTCGGGCTTTTGGCTGATGAAATTGGTGGTGAACTCGCCCCGGCGGAATTCGGGAGTGTCCAGGAGGCGGCGGAAAAAGGGGATGGTGGTTTTCAAACCTCCCACGAAGTATTCACTGAGAGCCCGGCCCATTATGCCCAACACCTTGGGCCAATCCTGACCGTAGGCTATGAGAAGGGCGCCGGCCGAATCATAGTGGGGGGGGAAATCATAACCGGCCGAGAGGTTGGAATCCAGCCTCACCCCCGGACCGCCGGGAGAGACGTAACGGGTGACGTGCCCGGCGTTGGGGGTGAAATCGCTCTGGGGGTCTTCGCAGTTGATGCGGAGCTGCATGGCCGCATGGACCGGGCGGATGTTCTCCTCGGTGAAGCGCAAGGGCGCGCCGAAGGCTATGGCCACCTGCTCTTCCACCAGGTCCACCCCGTAGCGGACCTCGGTTATGCCGTGTTCCACCTGGAGCCGGGTATTGACCTCGATGAGATAGGGCTCCAGGTCCGGGGTGACCAGAAACTCCACCGTGCACAGGGAATAGTAGCCGACCTCGGCCACCAGGCGGCGGGCGTAATCCTTCAAGGCTCGCCTGAGTTCTTCGGTGAAGGCCGGCCAGGGGCTGGGAGTGATCTCCACCAGCTTCTGGTTGTTGCGCTGCACCGTGCAGTCGCGTTCGTCAAAAGCGAAGATACGGCCATATTTATCGGAGATGACCTGGATCTCGATATGGCGCGCCTCGGGCAAAAATTTCTCCACATAGACCCGGGGATTGCCGAAGGAGGCCTCGGCTTGGGTGGAGGCCTTGAAAAAAGCCTCTTCCAGTTCCGACTCGCCCCGCACTTCTATGATGCCCTTGCCCCCGCCGCCGCCTTCGGCCTTGAGCATGATGGGAAACCCGATTTCCACGGCCGCCCGCCGGGCCGAGGGGATATCCACGGCCCCGTCCGAACCCGGCACCACCGGTATTCCCAGGCGCTGGGCCAGGCGCCGCACCTCGACCTTGTTGCCCAAAAGTTCCATGGATTCGGCCGTGGAACCGATGAAGACTATCCCGGCCTCCTGGCACAGGCGGGGGAAGCGGGCGTCCTCCGAAGCGAAGCCCCAGCCGGGGTGGAGACCCACGACGCCCCGCTGCCTGGCCAGGGAGACGATGAGTTTCAGGTCCAGGTAGGCCCGGGGATCATGGCCCAAAAGCAAAAGTTCCTGGGCCGAGGCCGCGGCCGGCGAGGCCTTGTCTATATCCGTGGCCGTCATTATGGCGATGGCGTGGAAGCGTTCTTTGAAGGAACGGCAGATGCGCCGGGCGCTGATGCTCCGGTTGGCCACCAAGAGAGGCTGCCTTTGAAGCTGTTTCAAAACATCGTCGAAGGTTTTCACGATTCGAACTTAAGCCTCAGAGATCAGGGGCCGCCTGGCCTTCAGTTTCGGGGACGGCGGCCGGACCGGACTCAACGACCAAGGCCGGTTCGGCCTGGTCCGTCGCGGCCGGTTCAGGGTCCGGGGATTCCGCCGGTTCAGCGGTCGCCGGCTCAGGGACCGCCGGTTCAAGCGAGGGCGCCGGCCGGGCCGGACTGGCTCTCTTAACCGGAGCGGAATCCGCCGGAGGGATATAGCCGGAGGGCGGAGAAGCCGGAGGGGCTACCGGCCCCGGCTGGACTGGCTGGGCGATTTCATCCGCCTTCGACGGAGCCGATGGAGCCGGGCTTGGAGCCGCGGGTTTATCCGGCAGCACGAAACGGGTAGGCGTCGGTGCCTGGGGAGCCGGACGCCGGCCGGCCCGGAGCGCCTCGTCCGTTTTCGCCTCGACCGCCTCCCGCTTGGCTGGGGCGGGTTTCGAAGAGGCCAGGGCCGGGGGAACCTCGGGCACGGGCCGAAACGCGCCCACCTGGTGGAAAGCGGGTTCCACCAGCCAATTGCCGAAGCGGTCGATGAAACCGTAAAGATCGCCCACCTTGGCCTCGGAGAGTCCGTTGGCCGCAAAGTAGGGGCTGGCCGTGAGGATGGGCTCCAAAAGCCAGCGGCCATTGTGATCCATCAGGCCCCAGCGGCCGTTTTCCGCGAAAACCTGAATGGGCCCGCGGGCAATGCCGGAATCGAGCAAAAGCAAATGATCCGGGTTGACCACCCATTGGCCCTCGGAGTTGATCAGGCCCCAGGCCCCGCTTTTCTCGGCCGGAGCCCGGCTGCCCCGGCTTTCAAAATCGTCCACGTTGCCGAAGGCGGGCTTGATGACCCATTGACCTTTGCGGTCGATGAATCCGAAAAGGCCATCCTGCTTGGCCGGGGCCAAGCTGCCGCCGTTGAAACTTAAGACCATCTCAAATTTGGGCGCGACAACCCAGGCCCCGGCCCGGTTGGCCAGGCCGTAAAGACCATCGGCCTCTTTCTGGGCCGGGGCCAGACCGCCGGGATCGAAATCGCCCAGGACGGCGAATTTATTGCGGCCCACGGCCTGACCCTTGGAGTTTATGAGGCCGTAGAGGCCGCCGGAGCGCACCATGGCCCGGTCGCCGTCAAAAGGGGAAGCCTGTTCGTAGGACGGGGGAATGACAAAGTCGCCGGCGGCGTTGATGTAGCCCCAAAATTCCTCACCCCGCCGCCTGGCCGGGGCCAGGCCGTTTTTAGAAAATGATTCCACCTGGTCGAAAACCGGGGGCACGGCCCAGTCGCCCTTGGTGTCGATGAAGCCGCAACGGTCCTCAGGATCGCAGGCCCCGGCCAGGCGGTTGGGGCCGAAAGCCTGGATCATCCGAAAAGCGGGTTCCGCCACCAGGCGCCCGGCCTCATCGGCCAGGCCGTAAAGCAGGCCCGTCCGCCGGCCCAGGCGGCCCACCTTGATGAGGCCGGCCGACCATTCTTCCTCGACTTGATCAAAGCCCGGCTCGATCACCCATTCACCCCGGGTGTCGATGACTCCGGGCCGTTGGCGCTTGACGGCCACGGCCCGGCCGTTGGGCGCGAAATCTCCGATGCGGTCGAAAGACGGACCCACCACCCATTCGCCTTTTTCATTGATGACCCCGCACTGGCCGGCATTACGCCGGAGGCAGGCCACGGCCAGGTAGCCCTTGGCGGCCAGGGCCGGCAGGGCCGGCTCCAGACAGGCCCAGACCAGGACGGCCAAAAGGAAGACCCGCCAGGCGATCGATCTATAAGCGGTCATCAATCTCTCCATCCCCGCCCGGAACCAGGGCGCCGGACCAAATCTGGAAAAGCCGGCCCCCATTGTCCAAAAGCAGTTGCCCGGAAGGCCCCAGGCCGGTCAGGCGGCCAGGCAGTTCCAAGACGTCAGCCGGCGGCTCGGCGGCCGGACCTAGCACCCGGATCGACCCGTTCCGCCGCCAAAGTTTTTTTTCCGCCGCGACAACCGTTTCAGCCATGACCCAAGGCGTAATTTTACTATTATACCTCAGGCTGATGTTTTTGACCAGTTCCGGCCACAGGTCCAAAGGCGGCGGCGCGCCGGGAAGAGCCGCCGCCGGAGGCTGGCCCGGCCCGCGTTCCACCCCCGGGGGAGGAGCGCCCAGGTTCAGGCCCACGCCGGCCACCACCAAGCCCCGGCGGGCTTCCAAAAGAACGCCGGCCGCCTTGCCGCCCTTCCAAATGAGGTCGTTAGGCCATTTTATCTCCAGGTCCCAGCCGCTCTCGGCCAGAGCTTCGGTCAGGAACCAGGCCAGGGCCAGGGCCGCGCCCGGACCGTCGAAGGGCGGGCTCCCTGGCAAAAGCAGGGCCGCGTAGATATGCCCGGCCGGCGAGACCCAGGGCCGCCCTCCCCGGCCCCTCCCGGCCGACTGACTCTCCATGAGGAGAGAGGCGAAGGGGGGCCAGGACGCTTGGGCCAGGAGCCGCCAAGCCGCGTCCAGAGCCGAATCGCCCGGCCCGGCGAGGAAGACGGGAGGGGCGTCAGGGTCTTGGTCCAGCCAGCCACAGGGGCGGTCCGGAGGCGTCAAGAGGCCAGTTCCGAGGCCAAGACGTTGACCAGAGCCCAGAGACCGTCCAGGGGCAGATGATGGTGGGCGTAGGCGTCAAAGGTGTAGGTGAGTTCGGCCGGAAATTCCTCATCGGCCGGGTGGAGGATGAGGCCCAGAGTCAGATGGGGCAGGACGGGGCCGAGGACTTGCGTCCCGGAGCCGGCCACCGGGCCGGGCTGGAGGCCCAAGCACCCGGCCCGGGCCAGGAAGCCGGCCGGGTCGGAGCCGAACCGGGAGGTTACCGGCTCCGTGCATAGGGCGTGGGGGCCCTGGAAAAACAGGTCCCCGCCGCTGAGTTCCCGGGACGTGACCTGGCGGCCGGCCAGGCCGAAATCCTGGGCCCGGGCCAGGTAGGTCAAGAGGACCAAACCCTTTTGGAAGCCCGCCGGCCGGTGGCCCGGGGGGGCGGTGATATTGCGGGTCTCGAAATCCACCAGGTAGTCGCCCCCCAGAAAGGGAACTAGGACGCGCCGGCCGGCCTCGAAACGAACCGCGGCCGACCGGACGGCTTCGGCCAGGGGCCGCTCTTCCACATCGGCCCACAACTCCGGGGCCACATCGGCCACGGTCCGGTAGAGCCGGTTCTCCTCCGGCTTGGCGGGAAGATCAGACACAGCCGATACACCCGAAACAGGCTTCCTCGTCAAAGGGTGGCTGCTCGCAATCGACTACAAAGCCGAAATCATGTTCTTCGTCCCGATAATCAATTTGAACCCGCCCCACCCGCTCATAGAGGTCACGACTCATGCATAGGGTCAGAGGGCTGAAATTAACACTGATATCGCCGGGACCCGGCTGGTCCGGAACCAGGATCAACTGGCCCGGGTCACCGTCGCAACCGGAGGGCAAGGTCACGCGCACCTTGAGGGGAATTTTCTTTCCACTGAGAAACGCGGTCAGATTTTCCTTGGCCAGGGGAGTAATGTCGATCATTATGATGCTCCTTTCCAGTCCCATCATACTAACCCATCCCGCCCGGCAAGTCCACCTCAGCCCTCTTCATCCCCGGCCCCGCCGTCGGTCAGTCCGGCCGCGGCCCGGGCCAGGCGGATGAACATCTCCGGCCACTCCGCCCGGCCCAGGCGGCCGGTTTCCAGGAATTTAAGGGCCAGATCCCGGGCCGCGGCCAGGGCGGCCGGGGCCGAAGCCGGGGGCAACCCCTCGGCCGCCCGCCTGACCAGGCGCCAATTTTCGGCCAGGCTTTCGGCCGCGGCCGGCGCCGAGCCCACCAGGTTCCGCTCGATGAGCTTCAAAGTCATATCCCGGGCCAGGCGGGCCGCATACACCCCTTCCGGGCCGCCGGCTTCGGCCGCCATCAGGTTTTCCGCGGCTCCAGCCAGGAGCCCCAGGGCTCCGGGCAACTGCTCCGGGGACATGACGCGGCGCTCGACGAGCCTCAGACAGAGATCCCGGGCCAGGCCCACGGCCGCCGGCCGCGCCGGAGTCATGTTTCACCTCAACAACCTTGCGGTCACGAGCGCTTCAGGGCCTCGGACACGGCCACGGCCACGGCCACGGTGGCGCCGACCATGGGGTTATTGCCCATACCCAGAAAACCCATCATTTCAACATGGGCGGGAACGGAACTGGAACCGGCGAACTGGGCGTCGGAGTGCATGCGCCCCATCGTATCGGTCATGCCGTAGGAAGCCGGGCCCGCGGCCATATTGTCCGGGTGCAGGGTGCGGCCCGTGCCGCCGCCCGAGGCCACGGAAAAATATCTTTTGCCCTGCTCCGTGCATTCCTTTTTATATGTTCCGGCCACGGGGTGCTGGAAACGGGTGGGGTTGGTGGAGTTGCCGGTGATGGAAACATCCACGCCTTCCCTGTGCATCACGGCAACGCCTTCACGCACGTCATCGACGCCGTAGCAGCGCACCTGGGCCTGTTCGCCCTTGGAATAGGCTATTTCCTTGACCACCCCGACCTCTCCCGAGGCGTAATCGAACAAAGTCCGCACATAGGTAAAACCGTTGATGCGGGAAATTATCTGGGCGGCATCCTTGCCCAGTCCGTTGAGAATGACGCGCAAGGGCGCCTTCCGGGCCTTGTTGGCGTTCTTGACTATGCCTATGGCGCCCTCGGCGGCGGCGAAGCTTTCATGTCCGGCGAGAAAGGCGAAGCACTTCGTTTCATCCCGAAGAAGCATCGCCCCCAAATTGCCGTGGCCCAGACCGACCTTGCGGTCCTCGGCGACGCTGCCGGAAATGCAAAAGCTCTGAAGCCCGATACCGATGGCTTCCGAGATGTCCGCGGCGGTCTTAAGGCCCTTCTTTAGGGCGATCGCCGCGCCGGCGGTATAGGCCCAACCCGCATTCTCAAAGGCGATGGGCTGAACTGATTTGACAATATCATAGGGGCTGACGCCGATTTTATCGCAAACTTCCTTCGTCTCCTCCAAAGAGGCCAGGCCAAACTGCGCGAGAACGCCGTTTATCTTGCCGATACGACGCTCATAACTTTCAAACAGGGCCATACCGCTCACTCCTTTCTGGGGTCAATGTATTTTGCGGCTTCATTGAAGCGCCCGTAGGTGCCCTTGGCTTTTTCAAGCGCCTGGCCCGCGTCCTCGCCCTTTTTGACGGCGTCCATCATCTTGCCGAGACTGATGAACTCGTAACCTATTATTTCGTTGTTTTCGTCCAGGGCGATGCGGTTGACATAGCCCTCGGTCAGTTCAAGATAGCGGGCGCCCTTGTCCTTGGTGCCGAACATGGTGCCTATCTGGCTTCTCAGGCCCTTGCCCAGATCCTCAAGGCTCGCGCCTATGGGCAGGCCGTCCTCGGAAAACGCGGTTTGGGTGCGCCCATAGGCGATCTGCAAAAACAATTCCCGCATGGCCACGTTGATGGCGTCGCAGACCAGGTCCGTGTTGAGCGCCTCCAAAATGGTTTTACCCGGCAATATTTCGGAAGCCATGGCCGCCGAATGGGTCATGCCGCTGCAGCCCAGCGTTTCCACCAGGGCTTCCTCGATGATCCCGTTTTTGACATTGAGCGTCAGCTTACAGGCCCCCTGTTGGGGAGCGCACCAACCGATGCCGTGGGTCAAGCCGCTGATGTCGCCGACCTCTTTGACGCGCACCCATTTCCCTTCCCCCGGAATGGGAGCCGGGCCGTGGTTCGCGCCCTTGGCGACCGTGCACATGTGATGCACTTCCTCCGAATAAATCATAATGCTCACCCCCTACAATAAAATAGAAGCCGATGACCGCCAAAGATAGAAGCCATCAGCCTTACAGCGGTTCGTCCGTATTACCGGAATCTCCGAGAACTTCATTGTCACTAGGTATTATAGCACAGGGCCAAGTTATTAGTAAACCACCTATAATATGGTTTGACAACCGCCGGGCTTTCAGTATATATTTAATAAAACTAGGCAGATTTAAAGACAAAGGCCCCGATAAACTTGGGCGGCCCGAACAGACGATACCCCGAATCAGGAAGATGGCCTGAATCTTAAGGTAGTTTTGGCAGTGATTTCTTATGTTTAGTCGGCTGGCCGTTTTTTCAAGACGGTTTTCAACACCAAACTCCATAAAGTTTAAGGGGGCTGGCCATGAAGTTGAGCACTAAGATTTTTTTCGGATTCATCCTGACCAACGTCATCTACGTTTCACTATTGGTGGTCGTCTTCTTGGTCGTCCGGCCGGTGGAGCATGATTCTGAAGGTCTTGTCAAATACGTCATGAAGGCCTATGAACATTCCACCGACATCCGCTACCAGGTGGCGGAGCAGCGTTCGGTCATGAGGGCTTTCATGGCCAGCGCGACCAAGGACCGGAAAATTTTCGACCGGTTCGTCGAACTCGTCAGGGCCACTGACGGCGCCCTGGCGAACCTGAACCAAATCTTCTCCGACCCCGAAGCGGATTTTTTCAAGAGCCAGATCATCGTCGGCCCTTACCAGAAAGTTACCGGCACGTTCAAAACCTACACCGGTCTGGCCATGACCATTCCCGACCACGAGGACAAACTGCGCCAATCCCGCATGGCCCAAGCCGCGGCTGTCACTGAGGCCGATGACCGGCTGACCGGGGCGCTGGATTTGGAAGAAAAGGACTTTGATAACGAGTTCCGGGCCGGAGCCGGAGAATTGAGGCCGGACAACATCAAGCGGCGCTACAAGCGGATGGTGGACATGCAAAACGCGCGCGACTTCTTTAGTGAAGGCGACGCGACTTTCCTCCGGGCCTATGTCCGTAACGACCAGGCCCTGTTTGACCGCAGCCAGGCCCTGGCGGCCGAAAGCGCGCAAAAGCTGGCCCCTATCATCGCCGATACCAGGAACCAGGAGGTCCGGGCAGAACTGGAAAAGGCCCAAAAGGCCATGACGGATTATTCCTCCCTTTTAAAGACCATCCTGGATCAGACGGCCATATACAACGAAACCAGGGGCAAGCTCAACAGCCTGTTCGATGAGATCGTGAGCGGGACAGAAGTTCTGGCCAGCGCGGTTCAGAGCTTGTCCCACGAATTCACGGGCGAAATAGCCGCGGCCGTGGTAAGAGTCAATACGGTCATGCTCGCCGGGGCCGCCCTGGCCCTGGCGGTCAGCCTGTTCATGGCCGCGTTTCTGACCCGGAGCATCATCCTGCCCGTCAACCGGATCATAGAGACCCTGACGGAAAGCGCCCAGGAAGTTGACGGGGCCTCCTCGCAACTCACCAGCGCCTCCAACACCCTGGCCGAAGGGGCCACGGAAAACGCGGCCAGCCTGGAGGAGACCAGCGCGGCCCTGGAGGAACTCAGCTCCATGACCAGCCGCAACGCTGACAACGCCGCGGAGGCCAACTCCCTGACAGCCCAGGCCGGCCAGTCAGTCGTCCAGGCCGAAGCCTCCATGTCCAAGGTCATCGTGGCCATGGAGGAGATCGCCCGCTCGGGCAACGAGATAGGCAAGATCATCAAGACTATAGATGAAATAGCCTTCCAGACCAACCTGTTGGCCTTGAACGCGGCCGTGGAGGCGGCCCGGGCCGGGGAGGCCGGGGCGGGCTTCGCCGTGGTGGCCGACGAGGTGCGCAACCTGGCCATCCGCTCGGCCGACGCGGCCAAGAACACGGCCGACCTGATTGCGGCCACCATAGCCAATATCAGTTCCGGTTCGGAGATGGTCAACGTCACGGCCGAAACCTTCAAAGCGGTCGAAGACAATGCGGCCAAGGTGGCCGGGCTGGTTTCCGAAGTGGCCGAAGCCTCCAAGGAACAGAGCCAGGGCATAAGCCAGATAAGCACGGCCATGTCCGAGATGGATCGGGTGACCCAGACCAATGCCGCCTCGTCCGAGGAGGCGGCCAGCGCGGCCGGGCAGTTGTCCCTCCAGGCCGGCAACCTTATGACCGCGATCCACGAGTTGAACGTCATGGCCCACGGGCCCGAAGCCCGGGAAAACTTCCACCAGTCCCGCCCGTCCGCGCCCAAGCCTATGGCCGGGGGTGGAGCCTCCGGGGGGGCCTCCGCGAAAAAGGCCCTGCCCATGGACGATTTCGATTTCTGAGCGGGTCTAAGCCAAGCGCCTGAACCATAAAAGAGGACCAGGGGCCGGGATCCAGAAAATCCCGGCCCTTGACTGCTTATAGCCACGAGGCCGGGACAATGCGAGAATATAGACCAACAAAATTTTCCCTTTTTCATAAGACGCGAATGTTCGTTTCCCAGTATGCCCAGGTGATTTTTGTGGCCTTGTCCTTTACGCTGTTGACCTTGTTAAGCATTATGCTTGCGGGAGAAATCACCCAAGACGACCTGTTTGTCAGAAAGACGCGGCTTTTTCTAGTGGCTCTGGGCCTAGCTCTCACGGCGTCGGTGAGCCTCTTCCTTATTCGGAATACCATCTCAAAAATCAAAGCCTACGAACGCCTTCAAGTTTTGGTCAACACCTCGCCGTTGTCCATGCTCTTTTTTGGCAAGAACTTAAAAATAACCGATTGCAATAAAAAAGCGCTGAATTTGTTCGGGTTAACCAGCAAGCAAGAGTGCATGGAAAAATTCCCCGAGCTTTCGCCGGCATTTCAACCCGACGGGAAACCGTCGGAATCATTAACTACTGAATATATCAACCGGGCGATAAAGGAGGGCTATTTCCGCTTTGAGTGGCTGCACCAAAAACTGGACGGCGAGCCCTTGCCGTGCGAAATTACGCTAGTCCACGCCGATTATGATGATGATCTATTCATCGCGGGGTTCATCCACGATCTGCGGGAGCACAGGAAGATCATTGAGGGGATACAAAAGGCCACCGAATCCCAAAAGACAATCAAACTCCTGGAAAACATACTTAATGGAATCGAGGTAATGATCTGTGTCACGGTTCCCGCCACCAGCGAAATTCTCTTTATTAATGATACGATGAAAGCGCATTACAAAATCAAGGATGATTGCCTCGGACAGCTTTGTTATAAGGTTCTGCAGGAAGGGATGAATGAAAGATGCGATTTCTGTCCCCGTCATCAACTTGATAAAGAACCAAAACAAACCGTTGCCTGGACTAACCACAGCACCTTGACCAAGCGCGTTTACCACAATATAGACCGCTATATTGACTGGCCTGATGGAAATGTGGCTCACCTCCTGCATTCCGTCGATATTACCGAATTAAATGAAGCGAAAGAGCGGGCGATCCAGGCCAACGAGGCCAAGAGCAGGTTCCTGGCTAATATCAGCCACGAAATCCGCACTCCCATGAACGCGATTATGGGCTTGACCGAGATTCAGATGCTGGACGAAACTCTTCCCGCGGACATGACCGAAACGTTCGGTAAAATTTATCATTCAAGTTATATGCTTCTGGACATAATCAACGAACTATTGGACATGTCGAGAATAGAGGCCGGGAATGTGGAAATACTGCCGGCCAGGTATAACGCCGCCAGCCTAATAAACAACACCGTTCACTTAAACATTCTGCGTATCAAAAATAAGCCGATCGAGTTCAAGTTGCTTGTTGATCCGTCCATGCCCGATGAACTATACGGAGATGAATTGCGTATCAAGCAAATCGTGAACAATCTCCTATCGAACGCCTTCAAATTTACAAACAAAGGCCTGGTGTCAATGTCTTTTGAAACCTTAACGATGAATACCCCCGGAGACGACATCACGCTTATCATAAAGGTTCGCGATACAGGAATCGGAATGACCCCGGAACAGGTTGGAGAATTGTTTGACGAGTATTCCCGCTTCAACCTGGAATCCAACCGGACCCAAGAGGGAACCGGGCTGGGAATGAGTATTGCCAAACGTCTGGTTGATATAATGGACGGCGAAATATCAGTGGAAAGCATACCGAACGAAGGCACGGAGTTCACCGTCCGTTTACCTCAAAAAAGAATAGGCCTGAGAGAAATCGGTCAGGAAACAGCGGACGGACTCAGTAACTTTTCCTACAAACTGCCCTACGAAAAAGAAACCCTGACCATAATGGAACAAATGCCATACGGAAGCATTTTGCTTGTGGATGATATTGCGACAAATTTAGTCATTGCCGAAGGCCTGCTCTCGCCCTACAAACTGAAGATCGACACAGCCACCAGCGGGATCGAGGCGGTTGAAAAAATAAAAGCCGGCCAGGTATATGACATTGTGTTCATGGACCATATAATGCCTGAAATGGACGGCCTTGAAGCGACAAGACTGATTCGCGAATTCGGCTATGCCCGACCGGTCATTGCTCTTACGGCCAACGCCATGAAAGAGCAAGTCGAGATTTTTTTGGCCGGCGGTTTTGATGATTTTATTTCCAAACCGATAAACAGGCCCAGAATGGACGCCCTGTTAAACAAGTATATCCGGGATAAACAACCACCCGAAATTCTTGAAGCCCTGCGCCATCTAAAAACTGAAAAAACCAATGGTTATTCCGACGATTCATCGTCAACCTCCTCCCCTCCGCGATTATCCGATGTTTTTGTTTGGGAATCCACGATAAGCGCCATTATTCTCGGATTAATACATAATAAATTGAATTCCTATGAAGAAAAGGATTTAGAAACATATATAAAAAATATCCGCACGATAAAGGCCGCGCTGGCCAATATCGGCGAAACCGAGTTGTCCCGTTCGGCCGGGAAACTGGAACAGGCCGGTCTGGAAAAAAATTATCCCCTGTTAATTTCCGAGACTCCGGCCTTTATCAGCGCCCTACGAAAAATAATCGGGGAAAGGATTCCCCGGGCTAATGGCGAGGCTTAGGAGACGGATAACCGGCCAGGAAACACAAAAAAGATAAGGGCGGTCAACCAGTCGGCTAAAAAGGCCTAGCGGGCATAATACTTGGGGGCCGGCCCGACGTTCTGTTCCTTGAAAAGTTGTTCGCGCTCTTGAAACAAGTCTGCCAGAACCGGGTCGAAGTGCCGGCCCCGACTCCGGGCGATTATGCCCACAGCCTCTTCATGGGCATAGGCGTTTTTGTAAGGGCGGTGGGAGATCAGGGCGTCATAGGTGTCGGCAATGGCCATGAGCCGCCCCTCCAGGGGGATATCCTCGCCGCGCAGCCCTCGGGGATAGCCGGACCCGTCCCATCTCTCATGGTGAGTCCAGACGAACAGGCGGGCCTGCCGTAAAAAGTCGTTTTCCGGCAGGCCAGAGGCTATCTTGTCGATTATTTGCACCCCGAAGTCGACATGCCGCTTCATCTCCTCGAATTCCTCCCGGGTCAAGGGGCCGGGTTTGCGCAGGATATGGTCGCTGATGGCGATCTTTCCGACATCATGCAATTGCGACGACGAGAGCAGGAAACGCCGATCCCACTTGGCCGTGTAATCGCGGTAAAAGCCGTGCTCGTCCAAGGCCGTCACCAGGATGCTCAGCCAGCGCTGGGTCCGGCCCACATGATCGCCCGTGATGTCATCGCGGCTTTCCACCAGGTCGGCCATGGTGTTCAATATGGCCCCTTGCAGGTCCAGGACATGGCCGGCCTTTTCTTCGACCATCTGTTTGAGGTTCCGGTTGAAATTCTGGAGTTCGGTTTTTTGCCGCTCCAGGGTGAGGCGCTGGGATTGGAGCGTGCGGTGGATTTCAGCCCGCTTGCGCAAAAGGCGCGGCGAGAAGGGTTTGGTGATGTAGTCCACGGCTCCCAGTTCCAGGCCGTCGACTTGGCTTTCATCATCCGCTTTGCCGGTCAGGAAGATGATGGGTATGTCCCGGAACCGGGCCATGTCCCTCAATTTCCTGAGAGCCTCGAAACCATCCATTTCCGGCATGACTATATCAAGGAAGATCAGTTCCGGAGTATGGGTTTCCAGGAGTCGGAACATTTTGGCGGCCGAAGGGGCCGTGAACACGTCATAGAGGCCGGCCAGAGCTTCCTTGGCTACCTTGAGATTGGTGATGTCATCGTCAACCACCAATATCCGGGGACGGCCGGAACTTGCCTCAGTCATTTGCCGTCTCCCGGAGCAGTTGATCGACCAGGTCTTCGGCTTCCCGAAAATCGGTCAACAGGATGTGGTCGGAAATGGCGGCCAGGGTCGCCTGGGCCGGGTGGGTGCCGGGGATGGCCTGGGAGAGGCGTTCGCAAGCCTCGTCAATGCGTCCGATATCCTGGATCTTCAGGGCGGCCTTGAGTTCCCGGAGGGTCTCGGCGGGAAGGGTTTTGGATGGGTCCCCGGGCGCCTCGGTTTCCAGGCCGGCCCGGATGGCGCTCGCCAACTGTTCCAGGCCGGCGCTGAAGGAGCGAAGTTCCGCCGTCGGGGTCGGCCCGTCCTCCCTGGCGGCGGCCTCCAGAACGGCCGCCTCCGCGGCCAGCTTAGAGGCCCCGATGTTGGCCAGGGCGGCTTTCAGGGCATGCAGGTTGATAGTCAGGGAATTCCGGTCCGCCTCCGGGGCCAGGAGCGGCCGCCGGCTTTCCAGGTCCCGTAAAAAAACGGCCAGGATGGCCCGGTATTTTTCCGCCGAGCCGCCCAGCCGGTTTTGGCCCGCCGCCGGGTCGAAGCCTTCAAGAGGCGGGGCCGCGACCAGGGGGCCGTCCGGGAAGGGCGGTTGTTCCGGCGCCTTAAGCCGCCGCCCCGGCGGAACCAGGCGCTCCAGCAATCCGTTGAGACTCTCCATCTCTATCGGCTTGGGCAGGTAGTCGTCGAAGCCGCTGTTGAGAAACATTTCCTTCATGCCGGCCAGGGCGTTGGCGGTCAAGGCGACCATGGGCGCCGTCCTCGCGGCGCCGTCGGTTTGGCGCAGGGCCTTTAAAGTGGCCAGGCCGTCCATGTCCGGCATCATGTGATCGATGAAGAAGAGGTCGTAGTCGTTTTTCCGGGCGGCCTCGAGCGCCTCGCGCCCGCTTAAGGCCAGGGTCGTCCGCATCTGGTAGAGGGACAGTAGTCCGTCCGCCACCTCCAGGTTGGTGGCTATGTCGTCCACGATCAGCACCCGGAAATCCGGGGCCAGGAAGGGCACCGGCCGGCAAGGGCTTTGGTCGGGGCTGGGCCGCGCCGGTTTGAATTCGCCCAAAAGGATTCCCGGCGAGGCGATGGTCTGCCGGATTTCGGCCAGGAAGGTGGTTCCCCGCCCGTATTCGCTGGTCACGTTGATATCGCCGTCCATGGCCCGGCAGAGACTGCGAGCTATGGGGAGGCCCAGGCCGGTCCCTTCGATCCGTTCACGGCCGGGCGCTTCCAGGCGGACGAAGTCGTCGAAGATGACGGCCGTCTGCTCCGGTCTCAGGCCCGGGCCGCTGTCCTCAATGGTGAAAAGGAGCCGGACCTGGTTTCCGCCGGCCGGTTCGCCTTTCAGATTCAGCCGGACGAAGCCCTCCGTCGTGTATTTGATGGCGTTGGTCATGAGGTTCATGATTATCTGGCGCACCCGCGCCTCGTCGCCCACCAGTTCGGCCGGGAGACTCGGGTCGGCCGAAACCGACAGCTCCAGGCCGCGGCCGCCCAGGGTGGTCTTGGCCAGGACCAGGACATCGCTTAACAGGGCCGCGGTCTTGTAGGGGCCGGGGTTGATTTCCAGGCGGCCGGATTCGACCTTCGAGAGATCCAGAATATCGTTGGCTATGGCCAGCAGATTGTAGCCGGCCCGCCGGATATCTTCCAGATCGCTCTTGCCCTGGGGCTGGCCGTAGCGCCGGAGGGCCAGTTCGCCCAGGCCGATGATGGCGTTCAAAGGCGTCCTTATTTCGTGGCTCATGCGGGCCAGGAAGTAGGACTTGGAACGGCTTTCCTCTTCCGACCGTCTTTTGGCCGCGCTCAGGCGGATCAAGAGGAAACCCAGGATGGAGGCCAGGCTGAAGGCCAGGATGAAGATGACCGGCATCAGGCGGAAGGCCTGGCTGTAATAATAATTCCGCGGGGCTATCAAAAGCAGGTGCCAGCCGTTTTCCAGGAGGCTGAAAAAAACGATGTTCTTCTCGTCGTTCTGGCTGATAAGTTCCGTTCCCCGGCCGTCCTGGACTTCCATGATCTCCCGGAGGCGGCCGAAGCCGGGCAGTTGGTCGATCGTCAGGCCGACCTGGCCGCTGTCCGGCGACGTGAGCACTTTGAAGGAGTCGTCAAGCAACAGCCCGTAGCCGCTGCCGGCCAGTTTATAGTCTCGCACCATTTCGGCGATGCGGTTCAGCAGGAAATCCACGGCCAGCACCCCGTGGCTTTCCCCTCCGCGGTCGAAGACGACCTTGGAGATCGAGCTGACGGCGTTTCCGGTGCGGGGGTCGATATAAGGCTTGGAATGAAACAGCCCGTTCTGGACTATGGCCCCCCTCAGCCAGGGCGCCTTCTTGGGGTCGTAGAATTTCCCGGGTATCCAGTCGGTCCCGTCCAGGTAGTTCCCATTCAGATAGCCGTAAACGGAGACGAAATCCTTCCGCAGTTCCTTTTGATTCTTGAAGAGCTTGTTTAGGGAGCTTAAAAGTTCCTGCAGATCATCCGGCGTGTCGTATCCCCGTTCCATGGCCGTGACGACGGCGGCGGAGGCGTATTCCAGGGCCGCCTCGTGGGCCAGGATCAGCGACCTCAAGGTCATTTCGTAACTGATCATTTCGGCGTGTCCGAGCCGGTCTATCTGCCTTTTCATCAGGTCTCCGGCATAAAAATAACAGGACAGGGCCATGACCAGAAAGGCGGTGAAGACAAAGGTCAGCTCTTTGTAGTTATTGCGGATCATGCTCCCGGGCTTATTTTTCTTTCCTGATCATGAAATACCGGTCGGGGATCTCCACATCGGTGGTGTTGAGATAGCCGAGGCCCAGGATATAGGTGTCCTGGTAGATCTGGAAGAAGTTCCGGATGGGCTTGCCCGTCACCGCGTCCGTGTAGTAGGAGCCGTTCCACTTGGCGCCCGTGGAGAAGCGGCTGAAGCTTTCCAGGAGCAGGTCGGTGTCGGCCAGCCTGGCCCGGCCCTCGACGACGAGTTTGCCGAATTCG
>Ga0082212_10003298_pt1 | contig 23005 bp, 19 predicted proteins | sample TergutNt197P3_FD_71548 | JGI IMG/M metagenome (GOLD analysis project Ga0082212, IMG submission 71548) | Neocapritermes taracua P3 segment gut microbial communities from Petit-Saut dam, French Guiana - Nt197 P3 | ecosystem: Host-associated > Arthropoda: Insects > Digestive system > Gut ...
GGTTAACGGGATTGCGTTGGGCGATAGCCCCTTTAATGGGCACATGGACAAATTCGTTGTTTACCATGCCGATGATCAGTTTGGTTTTTCCCGCCATTGCCGCATGAGCCGCCGCATTGCCCAGCCGTTCGCAATAAATTGAATCCCCCGGATTGGCAGGTGCGGAACGTATCATATAACTGGGGTCGATGTATTTAAGGTTTATCTCAATTTTCTTTTCATCAAAATATTTAATGATCCTGTCACGCAGGTAAGTACCCACATCGGCCAGTTTCAGGTTACCTCCGGCGTCGTGCTTGCGCTCGGTGAGGAGTTGTTCCTGCATGGCCCCTTCCGCTACAATCACAAGCGCGTGTTTGCGTTTTTTAAGCCTTTCTTCAAGGTGGTGAAGGAACCCGTTATAACCTTCAAGGTTAAAAGGCACTTCGGGAATAAGCACGAAATTCACCTCGTGGCTTGCCAACGCGGTACAGGCGGCTATAAACCCCGATTCCCGACCCATCAATTTTACCAGACCAATGCCGTTAATGCCCGACGCAGCTTCCATGTGGGCAGCTGTAACCACTTCAACCGCTTTTTCCACAGCCGTATCAAAACCGAAAGATCTGTCTATAAGGGAAAAATCGTTATCAACAGTTTTGGGAATGCCAACCAGGGCAATTTTTAACTGCCGTCTGGACACCTCTTCGGCTATGTCAAGACTCCCCCTCTGGGTACCGTCACCGCCTATGGTAAACAGTATGTTAAGGTTGAGTTTTTCCATCGCGTCAACAATTTTGCCCACTTCTTTTCCGCCGCCCCGGGCACTGCCCAGGTATGTTCCGCCGAGTTTGTGAATATCGTCAACACTGTCCGGATCGAGAATTCTTAAACCGTACTGGGATTCGGGCAGGAAACCTTTGTAACCGTAACGGATACCCGAAATTCTCGTTACGCCATAACGGTACCAGAGACAGCGTACAATGGCCCGTATTACATCGTTGATACCCGGGCATAAGCCGCCGCAGCTTACAATCCCCGCATGTACGTGGGCAGGGGTGAAGTAGATCATCTCCCTGGGTCCGGCACATTCCAGTACCTGCTTCCGATCGACAGACGGCTGCGCCCCGAGCTGTATTTCCGAGTTTAAACGGACAAATTGATCGTCGGTAACATAATTGGCAAGTTTGTCTCCCAATGTTGTAGACATGACAATAGGCGACTTGACGTTGCGGGCTCCCAATTCTTCAATGGTAAAATCAAAGGTATCAGACATAAGAACCTCCCTGATTAGATACTAATACTATATAACTAAAACCCCGCTTGTTCAATTAAATTTTTCCAAAGTATCTTAATCTTATATCTTGCTTAAAGCCGCCACCGCCGCACCAAAAAGGCTGGCCTGTTCAACCGGCGAGATTAAGTAGGGACACGGCATCTCGTTGATCAGCATTGTGTGCAGCCACGCTTCCAGCGAACGGCGCATCCCTTTGTAAATCACATAGGTGGTTCCCTCCACAGCAATGCGGACAGGTGAATAAGGTTCGCGGCCAGTTTGTATATGCCTAACGGTAGCCGCCAGAACGGCGGCGGAGAACAAAGCCCCCCTCTCGGTGACTATTGAAGCAAGGTACTGTACGGCGGCAAGCGCGCCGCCCTCGTTCTTGTCGAAAAGTGAACCCCAGGGGCCTTCTCCGGAAAGGGGGAAACGCAGAAACTCGTTGAGGAACCGGGTGTCAAGATGGGGCATGGCAAGGAATTCGTCGGACTTTCTGAAACAAATAACCTTGTCCTTAACCGCCTGCCCGAGAATATGCTGTGTCAAAGGCCCAAGGTATGCCCCCGAAGTTGTTTTTTCAAAAGTGTAAGCGCCGGGGTTTTTGGTTCCTGCGTCAAATTCACGATCCAGCGGACCGCGATAACGGAGATTGAAATTACCAGATTCGCAAACCACAATTTGCGGCGCTTCCTCTGATACAAACCCGATTTTGGGGATGCTTGTTTCGGGATAAGCCGTGTTAAAGCCTGTCCCCAGAATAAAACCGATTACCGGCCCGCCCGTAAAACCGTAGGCGTTTTTTGCATGCACTGTTTCTGAGGGTAAAGGTACAGAACCATCGGCAGGTATTGAAGCGATGCCGGAAAGAAGGGTCGCAGCCGTATCGTTTAGAAGGACGATAGGCCCGTTGTAACGGCAGCCTTTACGGGCCATAGCTTCGCGCAGACCGGCCCCGATAGCCTTCCCGATAACCTCGGGGGCGTCAACTTCCTTACTGAAAGCCATCGGCACGCCGTCGGCATCGGACTGTATTTCCATGGGATACGAAAAGGTAAAACCGATTCCGTCAACATCACCGGGGGCGTCATTTAAAACGGGAATTGCGGCATCGGCAATTTGATCGAAAAATTCTCCGGCGTTTACCCTGCCCCGGGTGCCCGGCATGGGGTGTTTAATAACCCCCCGCGCCTCCACCTTACCCTGTTCGTCAAAATGCACCAGACCGGCGCGAAGATTGGTACCCCCGGCGTCCAGGGCCATTACGGTTCCCGGCCGCACTTTCGACACGGGGGTAATGTACGAGGGAATCATTGGGAGGCTGGAACTCAGACCTTTTAACCCCCGATCCATGTCGATAAGCACTTCGCTGACAAGCGACATCGGTTCAAGGCTGTCGTAATGAAAGCCGTAATACCGGGCAAAATCGGACAGCTCGCGGGGATCAAAATTCGAACCCATCAGTTCTCCCCTTTGGGTAAATTAGTAAAAAGCCGGCGGCTCGGTTGTCCGCAAACCGCCGGGACAGCCCCGGTCTCTTAAAAAACGGGAACAACTTCGCCGTTGTTGTAATTACTGTTAATGTAATTCTTCACCTTTGGGGAAAGAAGGGCGTTTTTCAGGGCGATAATTTTCTCGTCGTTCTCTTTACCTTTCTGCACAACAACAATATTCACATAGGGGGATTCGGCCCCCTCAATGATCAGCGAATCCTCCGAGGGTTTTAAATTGGCCTGCAGCGCGTAATTGCCGTTAATGGTGGCGGCATCCACATCATCAAGAGAACGGGGAAGCTGGGCGGCCTCAAGTTCCTGAAAACGGAAATTTTTGGGGTTGCCGGTAATGTCGCGGGGTGTTGCCGTTAAACCCACCCCGTCTCTGAGGGTGATAAGCCCGTTTGCCTGGAGCAGGAGCAGCGACCGTCCGCCGTTTGTTGGATCATTGGGAATTGCGATGGTGGCACCGTTGGGCAGTGCGGCGATACTTCCGTGTTTGTGTGAATAAAGACCGAAAGGTTCAATGTGAACCCCGAAAACAGAAACGAGTTTCTGTGACCATTCGGCATTTGTTTCCAGATAGGGGATGTGCTGGAAAAAGTTGGCGTCAATATCTCCCGCAACTAGCGCCACATTGGGCTGTACGTAATCGGTGAATTCCACCACCCTTAAAGTGATTCCCTTGGCCGCAAGATCATCTTTGATCAGGTTGAGCATTTCCGCATGCGGAACCGGCGTGGCACCCACCGAAAGTACTGTTTCGGACTTCTCTTTGTTACCTGTCGCCCAAACGTTTTGGGTAAAGGCCAAAACCAGCGCACCCGCAATCAGCAGACATAAAAGTGTCTTTTTCATTTTGTTCCTCCAAAAAACATTTTTCGTAAACGTAATTTTCTGATTATACCATAATTATCGTTTTGATAAAAGACCGCGGCTGATCATTGTTCCGGCAAGCTGCACCGCCTCAACGAGCAGCAGAATTACGATGACGGCCGCCACCATAACATCGGTGGTAAAACGGTAGTAACCGTAACGGATAGCCAGGTTTCCCAGGCCGCCGCCGCCTATGGCCCCGGCCATCGCCGAATAGCCGATCAGGTTGATCATCGTCAGGGCAAGGCCGGAAACAAGCGCCGGCATGGATTCGGGGATAAGCACTTTGTAGATGATCTGCAAATTTGTAGAACCCATCGCCCGTGCGGCGGTGATAACACCCAAATCCACTTCCGAAAGGGCGGATTCGGCTAACCGGGCGACAAAGGGTGCCGCCGCTATGGAAAGAGGAACGATCGCCGCGCTGGGACCGATGCTGGTTTTTATCAGGAAACGTGTAAAGGGAATCAGCATTATCATCAATATGATGAAGGGAAACGAACGGAAAAGATTCACTATCCGGGAGAGGATGTTGTACAACACACCCCTCGGGGCAAGTCCCGCCGGTGATGCGACATAGAGGTATATTCCGAGGGGGAAACCCATAAGACAGGCAAAAAAAGCGGACACAAAGACCATATAGATCGTTTCCACCGTTGCCGCCGGCAACATGGAAAGCACTTCCAAAATTCTTCCGCTAGACATTGAGCAACTCCCGCGCCGCGTTGGTTTTCGGCGAGTTAAACACGGCCATGATGCTTCCGTATTCCACAATACGCCCTTCTTCCATAACGGCCACTTCCTGACATATCTCCCGAATAACTTCCATCTGGTGGGTTATCAATACCACCGTAATATTCAGGCGCTGCTGCAAATTGCGGATAAGGGAGAGTATCGAACGGGTGGTCTGGGGATCAAGGGAACTCGTCGCCTCATCGCAGAACAACACTTCAGGGTTTGCGGCAAGGGCGCGGGCTATTGCAACCCTTTGTTTCTGCCCGCCGGAAAGTTCGCGCATCCGCGACTTGCGTTTGTCGGCGATATCAACCATTTCCAGAAGCTCGTCAACCCTCTTGTCTATTTGTTTGCGGTGAAACCCGGCGATTTCCAGCGGGTAGGCGATATTCCCCGAAACGTTACGTGATCCGAGCAGGTTGAAATTCTGAAATATCATTCCCATTTTTCTGCGCCGCTCCAGCAGGGCCGGGCCCCGCAGGGTATCCACCCTGTCATCACCGTAATACACCTCTCCCGAATCCGGCGGTTCCAAAAGGCTCATGACACGCAGCAGGGTGGATTTTCCCGCGCCGCTTTTACCGATGATTCCGTGAATACACCCCGGGGGAATGACAAGATCCGCCTGCCGCACCGCCGCAACCGATGTGTAAGATTTTGAAACATCTTTGAGGGTGATCATTTTTGCGCGATTTCCCTGAGCCGTTCGATAATATTGAGATGTTGGGTACAGGCCTTTTCACATTCCCCGCATTCGGAACATTTGGCGGCTTCGGAACGTTCCAGATCCCAATGCCAGTACAACCGTTCACCAATCGGGTCTTTTTCAGACGCATTGAGGATAATCTGGTTGTACGCGTCCATCAGTTGCGGGATTGGTACGTCCTGAGGGCAGTTAGATTCCGCTCCAGTTCCTGAGGTTGCTCCGCAACCTATGCAGTAGCCGCAACCGGTGCAAAGCCCTTCAACGGAGATCAGTTTTTTCTTCGCCTTTTCCAGTTCGGCTTTGGTCCGGGGTTTGTAATTTTTCATTGCGGCCAGCGCGTCCCGTACCTGCTCGATATTTTGGAAACCCACAACAGTAGTGGAAATTTCCGGATGATCCCAGAGGAAACGCAGGGCCGACGCCACAATTCCCTCGCCGGAGCGTTGCAGAAGGCCGAATCTTCCGGGGTGCTGCGGAATGACTCCGCCGCCAAGGGGATTCATGATCGCCGCACCGAGTTTTTTTTCCCTGATTGCGTCAAAAGCCGCCTGCCTTGTCTGGAAATTGTACATTGAATAGCCGAACAGCACCCCTTCAAAAACCCCTTCCAATAAAAGTTCTTTTATTTCGTCTTTGATAAGGTGACTGGACACGCATACATGGCGGACAAGTCCTTCTTCCTTTAGTTTTCTGAAAGTTTGCAAAGTGCCGTTCTTCTTTCGTTCTTCCCAGTTTTGAAGGCTGGTGATACACCATATATGGTAAAAATCTATTGCAGGCACATTTAGACGTTTAAGCTGCTCGTCTATTTCACGGCGGATACTATCGCTGTCGGAGGCAAAGGTCTTAGTCGCCGAATAAAACGGGAGACCGAGCCTTTTGAGTTCGGCAAAACCCTTTCCGAACACGGTTTCGCTTCTGGTCTCGAAGTAACCGGGAGCGGTATCAAAATAATTTACCCCGCCCTCCGCAGCGGCAATAATCATGCGGATACAATCGTCATGATCGTCAATGCGGGCAAAACGCATACCACCAAAACCAAGAAGCGACACTTTTTTTTCTGTTTGACCGTATTCCCTGAAAAGCATAACTATCTTAAGATAATACTAACAGATTTGCGAGGAAACCGCAATAAGTAAAGGGGTGTTCCATGTGGCGGCTTTTCATGATATTTTTTCTGCTGGTATACACGGGAATAAATATCTACACGGGAAGCAGACTTTTTTCTCTTGTGAAATATCTCCTGCCTTCATTCAAAGTCTTTGTTTTTTGGCCTCTTTATATTTTTCTTTGTTATTCCTTTGTGGCAATTTATCTTCTCCGTCTTGCAAAAATACACACCATCCGCCAGGCTGCCATGTATTCACTTCCTGTAATTATTTATTTCTTTTTGGCGCTGCTGATTTTTGACGGGGTAAAAATTATCCTGCATTTTATGCACCATCTCTCCAATGCACCGGGATTTTCCGCAGCGGGAACGGGTATCGCCCTGGGCCTTGCAATTCTCCTGATCATTTACGGTTCTTTTCATGCCCAGAACATCCGCACGACGCATTACAGTATTACCCTGAACAAGAACGGCCCGGAAAATCCGTTACGTATTGCCCTGGTTTCCGATTTTCATATAGGCGTTACCGTTGACCGTAAATGGGTTGCTAAAATTGTTAATACCGTTAACAGTACCGAACCGGACATCATCTGCCTTGCGGGTGATATTTTTGACGGCGGTCTTGACACAATGTCCGATCTTGAAAGCGCGGTCATGGAATTGAAGCGGCTAAAAGCGCCTCTGGGGGTTTACGCCTGTCCCGGGAATCATGATATTGACGGATTTTCCCCGCGCACAGGGGCCGGCGGGACCGGCATGGATCGCGTCATGAGCTTTCTTGAAAAGGCGGGTGTTATTCTTTTATTGGACGAAACAGCACTTGTGTCGGATCGTTTTTACATTATTGGCCGCAGGGATGCAAGACCCATCAGGCTGCAGCAACAGGAAAGAAAAACAGCGGCAGAGCTGGCCGCAGGCCCGGACAGATCCCTGCCCCTCATTTTTCTGGATCACCAACCAGTTGATTTTCCCGCCGAAGAGGAAGCCGGCGCGGACCTGATACTTTCCGGCCACACCCACCGGGGTCAGTTTTTTCCGGGAAATATAATAACGGCCCGCATCTTCAAAAAGGCCGGCGCGGCCCATTACGGACATTGGCAGGGCAGCAGCGCTCAGGGAATTGTCACTTCAGGTGCCGGGGTTTGGGGGCCGCCCGTCCGGATTGGAACCGACAGCGAAGTGGCGGTGTTGGATATTACCTTCGGTCACTAGAAAAGTTCCACGCACTCGTCATTTCAGTACGCGGGTGCAGAACATGAACCTTTGATAAAAATACTCGTTATCGATTTTGCCGTCGCCCCTCAGTCCGAGCTGCGTTATTACAACACCGGTTCTGGTGCCGGGATTGCCCTGCAGCATGGAAGCTCCCGTGTTGATCGAAGCCGCATGAATTAACAGGGAACCGGCAAGCTCTCCGTTTTTGCTTTTTTCCCAGAGCAACGCCACATGATCAACACGGGAACCGCCTTTAGCATTGGCAAAAACCAGTATATCCCCGGGCTGGGCGTCCTTCCAGTCAATTCTGGTACCCACATTGCCGTATGCGCCGGTCGATTTTGGCAAGTCGTGTCCGAAGTGTCCATACACATAGCTGACATATCCCGAACAGTCAAAGGTGGACGGCACATTCGGCGGGGATCTGTACGGTGTGCCTATATAGGCAGCGGCTTTTTGGATTATCTGCCGCCTCGTTTCCGACAGCGAATTGGGAGTGGCGGGAACGTAGGAATCTGCTGTGGAATTACCCGGATTTGCCGATACGCATCCTGCAAGTAGAATAAACACACAATAGAAAAATAACGGTGGTAGTTTTCTCATAGAGAAAAACTCCTTTGCGATTATTTTAATCGCCATGGCGTTTACCTTTATGTAGAATATTACGAATTTTCGGCAACTGTCAATGGATACTTTACCAAATCAACAACCCGACAGGGTTGTTGATTGTCTGCGAGGGGTACAAAGTACCCCGAGACAAATTCCTTACCCGAACAACAACCTTTAGGTTGTTGACACTTTTCCCGAAAAAAACTATATTATAGACATATTCCCCTGTAGCTCAGCTGGCAGAGCAAGTGGCTGTTAACCACTGGGTCCGTGGTTCGAATCCGCGCGGGGGAGTAAAAATACATCACACCACGATCATCAGCCGGAAGAGCGATAATGAATCACTTCCCATTGGGTGATAAGCATTCCCGCTAACATCAGGAAAAACCCGGCAAGCGTCCAACGCCCCACAGGTTCCGAAAGCAAGAGCGCCCCGCCTAAAGCGGCAAAACAACCTTCAAAACAGAGAATAATTGTAGCGTGTGCGGGGGGAGCGTCCCGTTGGGCGACCGCCTGCAGGGTGTAGGCTATTCCCACCGAACCGAGACCGCCGTACAGGATGGGGATCAGAACTTCAACGGGAAAAACGATTGTTTGTGAAAAAAGGCCGGCAAGCAGGGTTGGGAAAGGCAGCCAGGCAAACAATCCCCTCTCCAGCAGTGCGGGGTTAATCCGTTCGACTAACGGGCCGATAAGAGGCTCCGCCAGGAAAGCTCCTGCAAGCGCGAGGATGCCGCATACTGCAAACTGCCCCGATGATAAGACTATCGGATCGATTCCCCGAACAAGACGATCGATGAGCAGTACATGACAGGCCCAGAAAACAGCACTTACCAATACAATAATATCGCCGGGGTTTATCGAACCCCGGCTGCCGGCAGCGCAGAGAAAGTACAGGCCGACCAATGTAAACACGGATCCGATCCATGTTGCCCGGCCGGTCTTTCTTCCCAGAAAAATTCCGAAAACGGGTGTTAGCACCACATAGAGACCTGTGATAAAACCGGCGTTCCCCGCCGTGGTGAACATTATTCCGATCTGCTGGAGGATGACGGCGACAAACAGGCAGCAGCCGGCGACAAGTGAACCGAACAGAAAATATCTGCGGGAAGCCCTCGCTTCAGGTCCGCCCGGCATCTGTTTGCGTTTTGTAGTTTTTAATCTGCTTAGCGCGATCAACGGCAACAGGGAAAGGCTTCCCAATAAAAAACGTATCCCGTTATATGCAAACGGTCCCACATGCTCCATGCCGGAACGCTGGGCGACAAATCCGATACCCCAGATTCCGGCTGTAAACAGGAGGAGAATATCCGCCCGTAGGGCGCGTTTATCCATTCTTGATAAAGATCAGTTATCTTCCCGAATAACCGCTTCGCTAAACCCGGCCGCCATAAGTCTTTCACTCACAGACTGGATATCCGATCCGCGTATGCCCGGAAGCATAACACGGTACAGATCTCCGGCCCTTTCATAAGCCGGATTAAGACCGGCCGCTTTCAGTTTGGTAAAGACATTGACAGCATTTTGGGCGAATTGATATGAACCGACCTGCAATTTATATGCTTTTCCCGGTTGCAGATTAGTGGGGGGAGTCAGTTTCGCACTTGGAATTGCGGGAGGCGGCATGTATTCCGGAACAAACGGCGCGGTCTGAGGCGGCATATACTCCGTAATAGCCGGAGGCGGAGGAACAACACTTATCTGCGGCAAAGAGCCTGAAGGGGGAGTCTGGGGAGGCGCATACACCGTTACGGTTACAGGCGCAAAGGGAACAATCGGCTGCGTATCCGCTTGAGCGGGAGCTTTCTCGACCGCCGGAGGCACCGCCAGAGGCGGAGGAGGAGGAGGAAGCGGGGGCGGCGGCGGGGTATAAATCTGGGGCTGCGTAAAGGCCTGGGGCGGCAGATAGTAAACCTGCGGCGGCTGGGCCGGCGTGGGAACGGCGGGGAATTCGTAAGGCTGCGAATAGCCGCCCTGCACTGTCTCGATATATACGGGGGCAACACCCGAATAGATCATGTCAAGCTGCTCGGCAGCGGCCCTTGAGACATCTATAATCCGTGTCGCAACAAAAGGCCCGCGATCGTTTACCTTAACTACAGCCTGCCGGTTGTTATTTCTATTCGTGACACGCAGAAGTGTTCCGAAGGGCAAGGTCGGGTGGGCCGCCGTAAGCAGGGAGGAATTGAAAATTTCCCCCGAGGCGGTCCTCCTGCCTTCAAATTCGTGTCCATACCAGGAAGCGTTCCCTTCCTGTCTGAAGTATTCCCCTGACTGCACCGACTGGGCCTGTGCGTATTGCGGAATGCAAAGAACGACAATAATATAAAAGACAAATAAAAAGACATTTACGTTTTTCATACGATAAGTATCGGCATTTTTCTACGATGAATTCAATAGGTAATTAATAAGGGAAAAGTTTTCGGTTCAGGCTTATCCTATCTCTTTTATCCGGACCAGCTCGTCTCTTATTACCGCCGCCTGCTCGAATTCCAGATTCTTGGCATGTTCCAGCATTTCGTTTTCAAGTGCCCTGACGAGCTGCTTGCGCTGGGCGGGGATCAGCACGTTGTAGGATTTTTTCAGAACTTCGACGGAGGCCGTCGCCGCGTCATTGGCTTCCTCGGCATGGCGGACAAGGATGCTGGCGATGGCTTTTTTTACCGTTGCCGGGGTAATGCCGTGCTGTTTATTGTAGGCGATTTGAATTTCACGGCGGCGGTTGGTTTCGGTTATCGCCTGTTCCATCGCATCGCTCATTCTGTCGGCGTACATGATCACCTTGCCGGCGGCGTTCCGCGCCGCCCTCCCGATAATTTGCACGAGGCTTGTAAGGGAGCGCAAAAAACCGATCTTGTCCGCATCAAGAATGGCGATAAAAGAAACTTCCGGCAGATCTATCCCTTCCCGCAGAAGGTTTATCCCCACCAAAATGTCAAAATCACCCTGCCTCAGCTGGGTGAGAATCTCCACCCGTTCGATAGTTTCAACCTCGCTGTGAATATAACGGACCTTCAGCCCCAGGCCGGAAAGGTAGTCGGTAAGGTCTTCGGCCATTTTTTTGGTCAGGGTAAGGATTAGGGAACGCTCGCCGGTTTTAATGCGTTTTTGCACCTCGCCGTAAATGTCCTCCATCTGGCCTTCGCTGGGACGCACTTCAATTTCCGGATCCAAAAGACCGGTGGGCCTGATAACCTGCCGCACCACCCGCGCCGATTGATCAATTTCAGTTTTGCCGGGTGTGGCGGAGACAAAGACTGTTTTGTCCAGGCGTTCTGCAAATTCGTCATAGCGAAGGGGCCGGTTGTCCAGGGCGCAGGGCAGACGAAAGCCGTAATCCACAAGGTTCTGCTTGCGGCTGCGGTCCCCCGCATACATGGCTCCGATTTGGGGAAGGGTGACGTGGCTTTCGTCGATAAACGTAAGGTGCTTTTGGGGCAGGTAATCGACCAAAGTGTCCGGAGATTCGCCCGGTTTTCGGCCTGCAAGCAATGCGGAATAATTTTCGATGCCGGGGCAGTAACCCATTTCAGTTAACATTTCAATGTCGTATTCGACACGGGTTTTCAGCCGCTCGGCTTCCATTACCTTGCCCGCGTTTTTAAAAAATTCAAGCCTGTCGGCAAGTTCCTGTCTGATCGCCCCCATCGCGTTATACACCATGTCGGCGGGCATGACAAACTGTTTTGCCGGGTAGATCAGCGCCCGGTCCAGCTCTTCCAATACTTCACCTGACACGGGGTTAAAACGCCGTATCCGCTCGACATTATCCCAGTCCAAATCTATACGGTAAGCTTCTTCCATGTATGCGGGAAAAATTTCCAGCGTATCACCCCGGCGGCGGAAACGGCCCCGTTCCAAAACGGCGTCGTTGCGCTCGTACTGCAGTTCCACAAAACGGCGTATCAATGCGTCAACGTCAACGGTTTCACCCCTGGAGCAGGTGGCTGTCATTTTTTTGTACACATCCGGTGTTACCATTCCGTAGATGCAGGACACGGTTGCCACGATGATAACGTCCTCCCGCTCCATCATGCTGCGGGCCGCCGAAAGACGCATCCTCTCAATCTCGGCATTTATCGAAGCGTCTTTTTCAATATACAGATCACGGCTGGCGACATACGCCTCGGGCTGGTAATAATCGTAATACGAGACAAAATATTCCACCGCATTGTTGGGAAAAAAGCCTTTAAATTCGCGGTAAAGCTGGGCGGCAAGTGTTTTGTTGTGGCTGACGATCAGGGTGGGCATCTGCACCGCTTCGATGATCTTCGCCATGGTGAAAGTTTTCCCCGAACCGGTAACGCCCTGCAAAACCTGGTATTTGTCCCCTGCTTTGATCCCGGCGGCCAGTTCGGCGACGGCTTCACCCTGATCCCCTGCGGGCTTGAACGGTGAAACCACTTCAAACGGATGCATTATATCATTATATTTCTTATATCGCTTCCAGTAAACCGCTGCTAATTATTTCATTGGCGTTTCTGCGTATCTTTTCCAGAGCTTTCATTTCTATCTGCCGTACCGTTTCGGGGGAAAGATTCAGTTTATCCCCGATTTCTTTCAGGGTGTGCGGTGTGTCGTTTTCCAGCCGGTAACGGCAGGAAAGAACCATCTTTTCCCTGTCTTTAAGCCTGTTAAGGAAATTTCGGGCTCCTTCACGGGAATGACGGCGGAACAGATCCCGTTCGGGGTTGTACGTGTAGTCTTCGTGAATATACCGTGCGGTGTCATTTTCCCCTCTGCCCTCGTCCGATTCCAGAGGTATCGGGCCGGAACTCATATTGATAATAAAATTAACATCCTGCAGGGAAATTCCCAGTTCTCCGGCAATATCTTCGGTCCGGGGCCTGTGCATAAGTGTTTGACTGAGGGTGTGATACGAGCGCTGTATTCTGCGGAGCATTTCTTCCTTACGGTGGGGAAGCCTTACAATACGCCGCTTGTTGGTCAGGTAACGGATCACAAACTGGCGTATCCACCAGCTCGAGTAAGTGCAAAAACGGATGTTTTTTTCGGGATCAAATTTCTCCGCAGCGTGAATCAACCCCATGTTTCCTTCCTGAATGAGATCCTGGAGAGGAACATCCTTTGCCGCATAGGGACGGGCGATTTTTACAACCAGCCGCAGATTGGCATTCACCAACTTGTGCAGGGCATTGGTATCACCCCGCCGGATACGTTCGGAAAGCTCGATTTCTTCTGAAAAATCCAAAAGCGGATACGCCTTAATCTGATTGAAATATATCCTGAGAATATCCCCATTCTCCGTTCTTCCGTTACCGCCGGCTTTTTTCATGTACTCCTCCAAAAGAAATCCTCATAAGCGATACCATAATATAGCAATTTCCGTGCCAACTTGCAGCGAAATTGAAAACCCGTTTGTTAATTCCTTATAGGATAAAGAATTAACATAATCCCTTTTTTTATTTCTCTTTGTTAAATGATTAAAATGTATATTTTTTTATACTGAGTGTAGTATAAGAAATGTGGAAATAACAAAAACAATTTGATATACTTGCTAAAAAATGATCGAATACGTGGTTTCATCCAATATTGATGACAGGGTTCCGGCAAGAGCGGCGCGGATTCTCGAAGGAGGAGGGCTTGTCGCCCTGCCGACCGACACAAGCTGGAGTCTGGCCTGTTCGATAAAGTCGCCGGCGGGGATAAAAAAACTGAGAAAGCTCTCCGGTGAAAGGGAAGAGCGGTATTTTACCCTTCTCTGTTCGGACATTTCCCAATTCGGGGAATGGTGCAGCATGGACAACACCCGTTTCCGGCTGATTAAACGTCTGTCACCGGGGCCTTATGTGTTCATTTTGAAAACCCTTTTGGGAACCGAAAAAACGCTTGATATACGCCGAAAAGAAGCGGGGGTGAGGATCCCCGATCATTCCGTACCGTTCGCCCTGATTGAAACCCTTGGCTCGCCTCTTTATTCGATTACCGCAAAAAAAACAATGCTGAATAATCCCGAAGAACGCGCCGATGTCGGGGAATTCGGCGGACAAATGTCCGGCGGACGTGAAGAAGAACTCCCCGGCATCCCCGAAGACGATCTGTTTGAGGGAGGCTGGGAAATGGAAGATATTGACGGAGTGGACCTGATTATCGACGACGGCGAAGAACGCGCACGGATTTTTTCAACCATTCTGGATATTTCCGGCGATGAAATTAAACTTCTCCGCAGAGGCGCCGGTCCCTGGCCGGCTTAACGGCCCACGTTGTTGCTCTTTGGTACTTTTAATGATATATTAGTACTAAATACAACCAAAAGGAACCTTAGATGACAAATAGTAAAGCAATCAAGCTTTCCGGCGATGTTGTTTCCGAAGCTAATAAATATGCCGCCGTGTTTTCACGTTCCGTTCCCAAGCAAATCGAGCATTGGGTAAAAATCGGCAGGATTGCGGAAGAAAACCCCGATCTTCCCTATAGTTTTGTTAAGGATATTCTATTGTCTTTGGAAGAAATGAAAACCGAAAAGCCTGTCCCGTATCAATTTGGATAGACAATGCGGAGGGGAACCTCGGTCCTATCGGACCTCGGTGAAGGTTTACAGGTTTTACAATATCCGGCATTTGAAAGAGTTGTAAAAAAGCTCCATGCCAACGCCAAGCAGGATTTGGATAATGCGGTTAAAGAACTCATGCAGAATCCCCTGGCAGGTGAACTGAAAAAAGGCGATTTGAACGGTGTCAGAGTTTACAAGTTCAAAATGGTTCATCAGCTTACTCTGCTTGCCTATAAGTACGACGAAACCGATGAAAGCATTACATTATTAGCTTTGGGATCTCACGAGAATTTTTATCGTGATTTAAAGAAATGATTATTAAAAATGCCAGACACAGCGACGTATCTTTGTGTATAATTACCCTTGGTGACCCGCTTAAAAGGAGCGTTTTGTGGATAAATTTAAAATAAAACTAACTGTTCTGGAGAATCCCGGTGAACGGCAAACAGAAACCCCTTTAATGGAATTCCACATCAACCGTGAAGTTCGCCGCGATTACGGCTTAAAAAGCAGCCTGTTCGCCCTTACGGGGAATGTTATCCTGGCAGATATGCGCCAAACACGGGAACTGGCGGCAAAATTCAACGCTAAACAAAAACTTGCCGGAGGCAAACGGTTTATCCAGGCCGGGCAGTTGTACGCTATGGGGCTGATTGACGAAATTCTCCACTATGTGGTTGCCCTGTACCGCAAACAAGTGCAGCCTGACGCTTTTGATACCTGTCTTGAAAGGCTTGAAACAAAATTGGGTGAAGGCAGAACGGATGGGTTGCTGACGGCTTTTTCGCAGCAGTTCCCTCCGAAGCCGGTTTATACGGGTGAAAAAGTCGTCCCGGAATACCTGCAAAGTTCGGAAGGAGGGGAAAGCTGCCGCGCCCTGTCCCTCGAAGAAACCATGATGCTTTCCCTTGCCAACCTGAACCCCGCTTTCAAACCGTTCTCATTTCTTTTTGATGATAAAGACCTGGCGCAGCACACGGTGTACCCTGCGGCAATAGAGGAACTTAAAGCCCATTTTAAGGATCTGCCCTCCTTTGGCCCCGACGGGCAGAACCTGTGGGATATGCTGCGCGCCCCGGCATTGGCCTCGGATACCCTGTCCGGCCAGCTTGAATTTATGCGCAAACGATGGGGCCTTGTTATGGAAAAATTCATGTCACGGCTTTTAATCGGGCTGGACGTTATCAAAGAGGAGGAAAAGCCGGTTTTTGGCGGTCCCGGCCCCAGCGAGGTAATGAGCTTTGCAGGGCTTGACGAATACGAACGCTTCAGCCCCGATCAGGACTGGATGCCCAGAACGGTACTGATGGCGAAAAGCACCCTGGTCTGGCTGTTCCAGCTATCGCAGAAATACGGCAGGGAAATTACCCGCCTGGACCAAATCCCCGATGAAGAGCTGGACGAACTGGCCCGCAGGGGTTTTACAGGACTTTGGCTTATCGGGATGTGGGAACGAAGCAACGCCTCAAAAACAATAAAACAATGGATGGGTAACCCCGAAGCGGCGGCCTCCGCATACAGCCTGCACGACTACGACATCGCAGGTGAATTGGGCGGCTGGGGAGCTTTGGGCAACCTTAGGGAACGCTGCCTGAGAAGGGGTATACGTCTAGGCTCCGACATGGTTCCCAACCACACCGGTATTGACAGCCGCTGGATGATGGAACACCCTGACCGCTTTTTACAACTTTCCTATCCGCCCTTCCCTACATACAATTACAACTGCGGGAATCTGTCGGGCAGGTACGATGTAACCGTTCAAATAGAAGAACATTACTTTTCACACAGCGACGCGGCGGTTGTATTCAAACGGATAGACAACCACACGGGCGAAACCCGTTACATCTACCACGGGAACGACGGCACCTCCATGCCCTGGAACGACACCGCCCAGATAGACTTCCTCAACCCCGAAGCCCGCGAGGCGGTTATCCGCACAATTATCGGCGTATGTCAGCAGTTTTCAATCGTGCGGTTTGACGCGGCAATGACCCTTGCCAAACGTCACATCCAGCGGCTGTGGTACCCCGTACCGGGTCAGGGCGGGGATATAGCCAGCCGCGCCGAACACGCAATTTCCAACGATGAATTTAACCGGCGCATCCCAAACGAGTTCTGGCGGGAAGTGGTTGACCGTTGCGCGGCGGACGCCCCCCATACCCTGCTCCTGGCGGAGGCCTTCTGGATGATGGAAGGCTATTTTGTCCGCACCCTGGGGATGCACCGCGTTTACAATTCGGCGTTTATGAATATGCTGAAAAACGAAGAAAACGCAAAGTACCGCCAGACGATTAAAAACACGCTGGAATTTGATCCGGAGATCCTCAAACGCTTTGTAAATTTTATGAACAACCCCGATGAAGATACCGCCGTCGCCCAGTTCGGCAAGGGAGACAAATACTTCGGCATTTGCACCCTCATGGTTACCATGCCGGGACTGCCCATGTTCGGCCACGGTCAGGTTGAAGGCTTTGAGGAAAAATACGGAATGGAGTACCGCCGTTCCTACCGCGAGGAACAGCCCGACCGGTATCTGGTAATGCGGCACGAACGGGAAATTTTTCCGCTAATGAAAAGACGGGCGCTGTTCTCCGGAAGCGGTGAATTCAGGCTTTACGATTTATACACCGAAAACGGATCGGTAAACGAAAATGTTTTTGCCTATTCCAACCGCGCCTGGATAAACGGCTGTGAGGAACGGGCGCTTGTTTTCTACAACAACTCGTATTATGAAGCGGCGGGCTGGATTAAAACAAGCGATCCCGCCATACCCCAGGGAGCGGGAGGTAAACGCCAGGACGATCTCTGCGAGGCGCTGGCCCTGCACAAAGGCGATACTTTCTTTACCCTGTTAAAAGACCAGCGTTCAAACCTCTGGTACATACGATCTTCAAAAGCAATCGGTGAAAACGGTTTCTTTGTCGCACTTAAAGGATACGAGGCACAGGTCTTCATCGATATTTACGAAGTTGAAGATGACGAAAAAGGCCGGTGGGCGCGCCTGAACAACGATTTGGCGGGACGGGGAGTAAACGATCCCCGTTCGGCAATTATGGATATTTTTCTGGGGGATCTGTACTATCGCTTTACGAAACTCCTCGACACGGAAACCGTCAACAGTTTGCATGACTTTTTTATTCACGAAGAAACGGATGAAAAAAAGCAATCTTTTATCGAATCGATGCGGGAAACGGCTGAAAATTATTTTACAACAGCGATGTACTTTGCCGGCGGGAAGGATGGGAAATTTGATCCTTATACAAATGACAACGAACAGCTAACAGCTAACAACGGGCGGTTATGGGATGAATTCAAAGGCTATCTCGAAAGGCTAATCGGGCTTGCCGATTACCTTAATGATCCGGGGAAGATCCCCTCCGGGCGGTTGCTGAAGGATCTGGCCGTGCGGCTCGGGGAGGATCAGTTTGTCTGTGCGGCGGCCCTTGGTTATGGCCTGCTTGCCATACTGCGGCCGCTTATCGGCATCGCTGCCTCCGGCGGCGCTGTTACAGGTGACGTTGTCGCCAATACCGCTTTTGACCGGTGGGAACTGGATCGTAAATTAAAAGAACAGTACCTGTTTTTCGGCGCTTCCGACAATGCAGCCCGGCGATTGGGGGAAATAAACCGCTTCGTTCTTGGCAGGACAGGGAATCAAGACAGGAGTCCCCATTCCCCATTCGATGCAGGACGCTTTGCCGCAGTGATAATCAACGAAAATTATCAACACGACGATTTCCGCAATCTTATCGGTATTAATCTTTTTGACGATGTTATCTGGTTTAACAAAGAAGCCTTTGAAAACGCCCTGTTTTACGGGAAACTGTTTCTCGCTCTGGAAAACGATTCGGCCTTCTCCGAAACCATGCCCCGGCTTGAACGAACGGAACGCATCGCGGAAATATCAGAAGCGCTGGAAAAGGCGAAAACGGCATCGGGTTACAGGCTGGACAGACTGATACAGTTACTTACCGGCGAAAAGACGGCGGAAAATCCTGTTACAACAAAACGCAAATCAAAATCAGCCAAAGGAAAGAGGAATGAGAGTTAATGGAAAGTTATTGCTTTTCGGGGTTTGTTTTATAATGGCAATACCGCTATTCTCCCAAAATGTGTTTCTAGAACTCAGCCTGAACAACCGGGGAATGCAAAGCATGGTTCGCCCGGCACGCCCCGGATTGGAACTGGAATTGTTAAGGGTAATTGAACGGGCCGGTAAGGATAACCGAATTAGCGGGATTATCCTGAACATATCGTCTTATGATGCGGAACAGGAGACCGCTTGGGAACTGAGAAACGCCCTGGAAAAATTTAAAACTTCGGGGAAGAAGGTGTGCGCGTTTCTCAGCGCCGCAAACCTGGATCTGTACTGCCTTGCAACTGTAGCAGACAGAATCGTGATGGACGAACAGGGAACCCTGATGCTGACAGGTTATACATGGAGCAGGGGGTATGTGCGGAACACCCTGGAAAAATTGGGCATCGGCGTAAGGGAACTCCGTTACCTGGAATATAAATCTGCAGCGGAAACGTACACACGGGATTCGATGTCAGATGCGGATCGTTTACAGTACGGCGAAATCCTGGACGATATAATGAACCTTACCTGTGTAACGATAACAACAGCGCGTTCATGGACTGCCGATCAATTCGATTCTGTATTGAACGATTTTATGTTCTCCGCAAGAAGCGCCCTTGCACGCGGCCTGGTTGACAGGACGGGCAGAAAGGACGCCGTTCTTGAAGCCGTAAATGAAATTTCCGCCGGCACCTCCGGTGCTGCCGGCACCGATGTAAAAACATTTGTTGTTTACGGCGATTCCGATTCAAGCATTACCGGAAGTAAAAACTCATACGGACCGAACAAAGCCGGAGGGCTTCTTTCCAGACCGCCGGTTATCGCCATAGTGCACGCCAACGGCGTTACCGATTTGGAAAGGGGGATATCGGCACGAAACACCGCCGGCATAATCAGGGAACTGACCGAAAACAGACGGGTTAAAGCTATGGTAATCCGGATTAACTCGCCCGGCGGAAGTGCCGAAGCCGCCGACTATATTGCCGAAGCGATTAATAACGCCAAAAAACGGAAACCGGTGGTGGTCTCGATGGGCGCCGTCGCCGCTTCCGGCGGTTATTGGGCAAGCATGAGCGCCAGTCATATAATGGCCTCCCCTGTTACGATTACCGGCTCCATCGGCGTTATCGGCAGTTGGTTTTACGACAAGGGCCTGGGTAACAAACTCGGTTTAACGGTGGATTCCATGCAGAGAGGGGATCACGCCGATTTACTGACCGGTATAATCCTGCCCCACAGGGATTTGAATCAGGAAGAAGAGGCCCGCTACCGTGAATATATCCTCAATACATACGGTGACTTTACAACAAAAATCGCCGCATACCGGAATATGGACATAGAGCAGGTGGAATCGGCAGCCCGGGGCAGGGTTTTTTCCGGCATCGGCGCATTTAACGCCGGTTTAATCGACAGCATCGGCGGACTCGACGACGCGATACAAATGGCACGCAATCTCGCCGGTATTCCGAAAGACAAAAAAGTTGTCTACGGTGAATTCCCAAAACCGAGATTTATCGACAAGCTGATGGATCACGTATTGTCAACACGAGTGCTTTCAGCACATCTGCTGTCCGCACGGGCCCGTATCCCGGGTGCCAATGCCGGAGCGACAATATTCACAGACCTGTTCCTCCCCGTGTCACTGCTGGAAGATATTCGTTTCCGCGTTACACAGAACGGCCGGCCCATGCCCATATTGCCGTTTGACAGCGGACTGTTAAAGTAAGGCCGTAAACCAAGGATCTGCGGATATGGAGATGGAAAGTATCCGGACAATTTCTTCCGCCGGTTTTCCCGTATACCTTCACGGTTTCAGCGCAATCGATTCGTTCCTGGGCAGGAAAAGTTCGACAGCCGTCTATATTTTATGCGGCACGGATATTGCCGATCTTGCCCGCCTGTTTGAAGATCTGCGTTACCCGGGATCGGCCATTGCCGATGCCGCTCTTAACTGCGGCGAAAAAACCGTGTATTTCCGCTGTGTGGATGCACAGGCTTTTGCCACGACCTTTGCCGAAGATAAGACCATTGATCCCCGGCAACATCATCGCTCATCGTGCAAATTTCTGGAATTTTACCAGGATTGCAAAACACGCCGTTTTTACGATCCCCGGGGCCTTTACCCTCTGCTGCGCAGTATTAGAGACGGAAATAACGCAACCGGTACAACCGATATCTTTGGAGACAACACCTCAGGCAGCGCCATAGCTGACACGGCAATGATTCTCGCCCGTTATTTCCCCGAAACTTCATGTTCCGAAATAAAAAAAATTGCCGCCGCTTTTTTAGACCCCTGTCACTCGCCGTGTAAGGAAGAACAACGTTTACTTCTAACCGGTTTGCTGGAAGCTGCAAATCCGGTCGCCGGCTTTGAACTGTTAAAAAGCACCGGCTATATCGGTGCGTACTGGCCCGAACTGGCAGCACTTGACGATGTGGAACAATCAAAAGAATTTCATCCGGAAGGCAATGTCTGGAAACACACCATGGAAACATTACGTTACAGGAAAGTAAACGGAAAGGCAGGACACAACAGACCGTCTTCACCAGGTTCCGTTTTTGATATTAGACTGTCGCTGGGGCTGCTGCTGCACGATTCCGGCAAACCTCTATCGGAATCAACCGGCGGCCGCCGTTTTAACGGCCATGCTGAATTGGGCGAAGGCCTGGCACGGCGTTTCCTTGAACGGCTGGGGTTCGCTCCCCCGCTTGTGAATGATGTTTGCTACCTTGTGCGAAACCATATGCTGCCGGCAGCCCTGCCCCGCCTGCCCCTTACCCGCACCGGAGAAATAATGGCCTCTCCCCTTTTCCCAACTCTGCTTGAACTGTACCGTTGTGATGAATCTTCATCGTATAAAGGTCTTGACGGGTATTACCGGAGCAGTGCCGCCTATCAGGCGTACCTTAAATACCGCCACAACGTCTACCGTACCGCCGACGGCAAAAAATTAAAACGGGGTCAGACAGGGGGTTGATGCCCGAATGGATGTTTTAACCCCCGAACAGCGGCGCAAATGTATGTCGCGGATAAAAAGTAAAAACACTTCCATTGAAATCCTGCTGCGAAAGGCCCTTTGGCATGAAGGGATCCGGTACCGAAAAAATTTTAAATTGCTGCCGGGAAAACCCGATATTGCCATAACAAAATATAAACTGGCGATCTTCTGCGACGGTGAATTATGGCACGGAAAAAACTGGGAAAAAACCAAGGGTACAGTGAAGACAAACAGAGATTTCTGGATTCCAAAGATAGAAAAAAATATTATAAAAGATAATGTTAATGAAAAAAAACTTGAAAACACGGGATGGGTTATCCTTCGTTTTTGGGGCAGGGATATAAAAAAAAATCTTGCAGATTGTGTCAATGAGGTTAAAGAAACTATTTTCAATATAGAAAACGGAATGTACCTGGATAAATTCCGCGAAGTAGATTTTTCAAACACCTATTTAAACTAAGCTTAATCCACAATTATTCGAGCAACCCCAGCGTGTCAGTCCAGGGCGGCGTGTCCCGGAAAGTGCTTGGTGAATCGGCCTGCGGAGCCGCCGTATGGCCTTTCTTCATACCAGCAGCTGTTCGTTAATTCCTATATCATCATGTTATCATGCTTATAGCGCCATACGGCCGGTATTGTACCCAATTAATAATTTTTCAGGCTCGTCTCCTACGACCGGGAATCCAAGAAAACTTTCCTGGGCCCCACCCCCGGCCGCCACGCCACAGTTATTCGATATATTGCGTGTATGGTATAGCGTAATAATGATAACCACCATTAAGTCCGGTCTTAACCCATCGAGGTATATGCCTATTTATTTGTAGCGGGAAAACACCCCGATAATGGTAACATTGGGTGTCGGAGGCTTCGAACCAAAGGTTCGCGCGTGCCGTGCATGCACGGTGCTATTGGCCTCCGACAGGCCCCATAGTGAACTTTTTAGGGTGTTTTCCCTGTAAATAGTCTTACATGTCGTACATTTTCCGGTCGAAGTTTTCGAGATCGTCGATACAATCGGCGATGATCTTCGATTCATCGGCGGGAAGAGCGGCAATGTCTTTTTCCAGTTTCTTGCAGGCATCCTGCTCAAATTTGTTGAGTTTGAGTTTTCCGGCCTTGGCGCTCTTGGAAATTTCTTCGATGGTGGCTTCGGCGGCGCGTTTCACGCGGTTGTAGTAGCCTTTTTCCTTCACGATTTCGCCGGCGATCTTGATTACGTTCTCGGGGGCGAGGATGAAGGCCTGGGGCTCCAGCCACATATCGGATTCGGCATAGAGGTTCCTGACGAGAAGCGCGGTGTCTTTGCCCTTGGATTTGGCGAGGTTCATGATCCGGCAGTCGTAGACCAGCTGTTCGGCTGTTGCTGTTACGGCGGGGCCGCTCAACAGTTTGATGTTCTGGACTGATTCGTTGCTCC